>JAEEGJ010003974.1_pt1 | contig 52517 bp, 41 predicted proteins | sample 8958761 | NCBI WGS metagenome assembly JAEEGJ01 (sample SAMN16246546, study PRJNA631951) | gut metagenome | biome: gut microbiome; feature: rumen; material: RS-attached | host: Bos | place: Iran: Karaj | collected 2018-10
GCTTGCCTATTACAAGCGAAACTATTCCGTTATCCCCGAATTTATCCTCAAGACGACCGTAAAGAGTGATGTTGTTGCTGTCATTTGCGGTCTTCTCGATATCATCGGGAGTATATCTCTTTGTTGTTAGATTAAACTGATTGCTCTTGTTTGTAAGCTGCGCGATCCTTGGAATGTACATCTTTTCAAAAGGAGCTATGACAGCCTTCATCTCAAGAGACTTAAGATACTCACTGTAGTCCTTGAAGCTCTCCTGAAGCTCTGTCCTCTTCCTGTTTGCCATGTACATCTCATTTCTTTTTCTGTCATCCTCAGAAATGGATGTTGTCTCAAAAAATCCCGAGTGATCGAGAATCCTTATATAGTGCTCTGGCGTATCGATCTCAGGCGCGTTCACCTTCGGGATCTGTCCCGTAACAATTGCTCTCTCAGCCGGATTGTCATCCACAAAGACAAGTGATTCCGGAAGCACATTGAGCTCTGAAGCGATTGCCTTCATATTCTCACTCTTTGGCTCCCAGTTTGCCTTTATGAATACAAAATCATCGGGCTTAAGCGCTCCGTCGGGGTGACTTAAACCTGCAAGCGCATTCTCCTCATCATTCTTAGAATCAACGGCAAGCACGATTCCAAGCTCCTTCTGAGCCTTGATATAATTCTGAAACTCAAGATAAACCTGACCAAGATTTGTCTCCTGACCGATCTCGATTCCGTCAGGGCCGTCGTCACCTACAACGCCGCCCCACAATGTATTGTCAAGATCGAGAACAAGTCCCTTCTTGTTCTTTCCGTAAATTGACTTGATTATATTCGCCACGTTAAAACTGAGCGTCGGTATAGCCTGAATGCAAAGCGCATACTTGTACATATGCCATGCAAGAGGATCCGACCACGCATCAAGCCCGTAGCAGGTTGAAAGATAATTTATATCATTTATAAAAAAGCTTCCTTCGTCTCCCGAAGCCTTTCTTGCATATTCGGCAAACATGAGATTCAGTCTGTTTATGAACGAAAGCTTTCCGTGAATGTCATATCCGTCCCTGTTTCCCATAAGCCTGTAAAAAGGCGCCTCGAAATTATTCTGGATGATCGGGCAATGATAAAGTTCATGCAGATTGTGCCACATCGTCTCAAAATGCTTAAACATACCGTCTAGCTTATCCTGCACCACAGCCTCGCTGTCATCCATTGTGGGATAGTCCGTTATATTCCTGTTACTTGTGTGGATAAAGATGATGTCAGGCGCAAACGCTTTTAACTCATCCGAAGGAAACATAGCATCCTGCCAGTACTGGCCGTACTCAGATTCATAGAAAACAGGCTCTATATCATAGTTAAGCAAAAAGAGCTCCAGAATCCTTATAATATCGTGAGTTGTGGAACCTCCAAGCACCGCTATCTTTTTCTTTATCCTGTCCGAGCCGTCGGCAAGAAGAGCCTTCTTTATTGACTTGGACTTTTTCATTATGTAACTGTTGTCAAACGGATATTCCAGTTCTTTCATCATTAAAACTTATTCCTCGTATTATCCTTCCATTATCCTGTCAAAGTACTTTTTCCACTTCGAATTGGTAACGTCGGGACTGCAAATTTCCTGTATCTTAGTAGCTTCTGCGCCGAGCTTTTCAGAAAATTCCTTATCTGAAAGCACCTTAGTAATGGCGCGTGCCATCGCATCCTTATCGCCGACGGGAACAAGCAGACCGTTTACGCCGTCCTGAATTAAGTCTCTCGGTCCTCCGCACGGACAGTCCGTCGAGATGCAGGGAAGTCCCAGTGACATCGCCTCAATAAGCGAGTTCGGCATTCCTTCATGATTGGATGCAAGAATAAAGAGCGCTGCTTTTTCAATATGTTCTGCCACATTGCTCACATTGCCCTTAAATTCAACTCTTTTTCTTATTCCAAGTTCCGAAGCAAGCCTCTGCAGCTTAATGCTGTCGGGACCGTCTCCGTAAAAAACAAGCGAGTAATCCGGAAATGCTTCTCCTGCCGCATCCTTAAATGCACGCATGACCATTTCCTGGTTCTTGTTACTGTTGATCCTTGCGACCATAACGATTCTCTTCTCGCGATCGCCTATATAGCGCTTTCTGATAAAAGAGGGGTTAATGGAATTCGGAAGGATAATACATTTCTTTTGAATATACTTGGGGAATTTGGCCCTTGCGCCCTTAGACTGCACGACAACACCCGCCGCTTTTCCAAAAGTCGCAAGCATGGCCGACTTAAGTCCCACAGTACCGTATTCCATATCGGGGTCCGCACGCACGGATACCACAACTTTGATTCCTTCACGCGTTGCGGTAGAAAGTGCCATTATATTATTTTTGCCAAGAAAGCTCAGTACCAGGTCGGGCTTGAGTTCCTTCCAGATATTCCTAAGCTTCTCATATCTGTTCTTGAGATTGGCTACTCTTCCCGCCTGTTCTTCTTTCAGAAGTGCGGAAAAGACTCTTCTGATGCCGCCCTTTTCGCCGCCTTCAAGATCAACCCACACAGGGTTCTCATCAAGATCTGCGACATGAACAGCGTTTGGTGCCCCCGCGGGAACACGCTTCCATGCTGCATGTTTTACTTCATATTCATTTGCCGCCAGGTAAGTGGTAACGAGAGTAACCTTGTACCCCTGCTCAAAAAAATAATCCGCAAGATTGGACATAACTCTCTCGGCTCCGCCCTTCTCAAGCGAGCCTATATACATGGCAATATGCTTTTTATTCTCAGAATTCGACAAGTTCGATTATCCCCATACTGATATTATTTAAAAATGCAACCTTTTTGCCGTCTATACACGGCGCGATCTGCGGCTCATGTATGACAGTGTAGTGTTTGCTCTCAAGGTCTTTTACAGCCTTATCCATATCATCCACTTCATAGCAAAAATGATAAGGGGTATTCTTAAAGCGCTTCAAAAGCGGATACATCGGGGAATTCTCACCCATGGGCTCAATGAGCTCAACTCTGTAATCTCCGTTTTTCAGAAACTCGATCTTAATATCCCTTATCTCATCGTACTTGGTGGCATGTTCAACTTCATAGCCAAGTTCAAAAAATTTCTTTTCCGTCTTGTCTATGCTTTTGGCAAGGTAGCCTATATGATGTATTTTCATCTTATTATCCCTGTAATTTGCTGATGATAATGTCTGCCATTTCTCCGACATTCTTCATGGACACGATCTGTCCCATGTTGAATTTGATATCGAACTCCTGCTCAATGGCATTTATAAGATTGATGTGCTCAAGTGAATCCCAACCGTCAACATCTGCTGCTGTTGTAGAATCCTCAACTGTGATCTCGTCATCTTCAAAAACATCTCTGAACACTTCATTTAATTTCTCAAAAACTGCTTCTCTTGTCATTTGTATCTCCTTTTATCAAATCATGTGATAGTTGTACCACTGCTGGAATATGTAGAACGCCCACGCAACCTTGCTGTAGTTGGCTCCTGTTGCAGGTCCTCCGTCTCCCTTTACAACATAATCATTGATGAACTTTGAAACATAGTTTACATCAAAAATATCCTGTCTTCTGAGAAACGAGGTGCTGCTGTAGTCAAGAAGCTGTTCCCTCAACGGTCCGCGCAGCCACTCATCCATCGGAACTCCGAATCCGGTCTTGGGCCTTTCCAAAAGTTCCTTAGGTATATAGTCATAAGCAATATCTTTAAGGATATGCTTTTTGTCACCCTTAAAGTACTTATATTTGTGAGGTATCCTGAATGAATACTCCATAACATCAGTATCCATTATAGGACACCTTGCTTCAAGCGAATATTTCATGGACGCCCTGTCCATCTTTACAAGAATATCTTCCGGAAGATATGTGTCCATATCAAGGAGCATTCTTCTTATCTGGAAGTTGTTTACTCCATAGAGGCTCTCCACAGGATAAAGCACGGGCTGTGTATTGCATCCGAGATTGTAATCCGTTGCCAGATACTGCGCCGCACTCATTTGAATATCCATTTCTTCATTGCCTGAAATAAAGGCATGTGCAGCTCTTATATAACCTTCTGAAACAAGCTGTGTCTTTGTTTCGGGATCTCTGTTATTTGCGACAACCTTTACTCTGAAAGGCATCTTATCAAGAAGAGTTCCGTCTCCGCTCTTGATACCCGAAAGCTTATGTACCATTGCTCCGGGAACATCCAAAAGCTGTGCGGTTCTCACATTGTCATATATATTATATCCGCAGAAAAACTCATCTCCGCCGTCACCCGAAAGAGCTACGGTAACATCCTGCTTTGCAAGTTTACTTACAAGCATGGTGGGAATCTCTGAGTTATCCGCAAAAGGCTCATCATAGTACTGAGGAATACTGCTCACAAGCTCAAACATCTCTTTTTCCGAGATATAGAGCTCTGTGTGGTCCGTACCTAAATGTTTTGCAATCTCCTTGGCATACTCCGCCTCGTTGTATCTGGGAACATCAAAACCTATGCAGAATGTTTTGACAGGTCTGTCGGAATGTTCCTGTGCAATCGCAGTCACAAGAGATGAATCGTATCCACCCGATAAAAATGTTCCGAGCGGAACGTCCGCTATCATTCTTGAAGCAACTGACTTTTTAAGTCTCTCTTTAAGTCCTTCCTTTGCTTCCGCATAGCTTCTTACGGGATTTTGGGACATCTCTTTGTAAACTTCTTTTATATCCCAATACTTCTTCTTGGTGATATTTCCTGCATTAAACTTGATATATGAACCCGCTTCAAGCTTGTACACATCGGTAAAAATTGAATCGGGTGCAGCAATATACTGCTGAAGAAGGAATCTTGAAATAACCTGCTTTCTAATCTCCGGCTTAAATCCGGGGCACTTCAGAATAGGCTTAAGCTCTGAAGCAAAGACAAGATTCTCTCCGTCTACCCAGTAAAAAAGAGGCTTCTTACCGATTCTGTCTCTTATGAGATAAACATCGGATGTCTCTCTGTCATAGATTGCTATCGCAAACATGCCGTGGATGTGATCCACCATGTCTATTCCCCACTTGAGGTACGCAGCGATCAAAGCCTCGGTGTCACAATTTGACTTAAACTCATAGTCAGAAAGTTCTTCCTTGAGTTCACGGTAGTTGTAGAGCTCTCCGTTATAAACAACAGATATCCTGCCGTTCTCGGAGTGCATCGGCTGGTGGCCCAAAGGAGACAGATCCATAATGGAAAGACGTCTCTGAGCAAAGCCTATGACATAATCATCTGCTCCTGCATAAATCTCAACACCGCTGTCATCAGGACCTCTGTGATACATGGTATCATTCATGATCCTGAGCTGTTCTTCAGTTATTCTCTTTTTTGATATATATCCGCAAATTCCGCACATTCTTTATATTTACAGCTCCACAGGTAGTTTCTCGAAGTTATCGCGAAGCGCACCGAAGTCCTTGCACTCATTGTCTATAGAATCGATAAGCTCGACATATTTCTCGTTTACAAGTGTCTTGTAGTTCTCAAGGTTGTCATATCCCTTCTTGGTCCATGCAAAAGGATGTGTCAAGATCTGAACCTTGTCATATTTATTGATTGTTTCTTCATCTGGATAACCGTATCTCCAAACATGGTTGGCATCCGAAAGGTACTTTACATCAAGCTCCGACTCAGGTGTTGCCTTGGGATCGAATGTAAAGAAATCATCCTGATATGCATTGATAATTCCTGAAATCTTGATATTCTCCGCAAGAACGTCAGGTGACGGTCTGTGTATGGAAAAAGAATTGATCTCGAAGCCGAGCATATTGCTGAGCATATCGATTTCCTGCTTGATTCTCTCTTTTATCACTCTCATATCAGTCATTCCGTTAAGCGCAAAGTGAAGACCGATGTGCTGTCCTCTCTCATGCATATCTGAGAGAATATCCCTGTTCTTTCTTGAAAGGATATTGTAGGAATTGTTTGTCCACTGGAAAAAGAATGTAGACCTAAAGTCCATACTCTCTTCAACCTTAGCAAGAGCATGCGCTCTCTCAACAGAATATTCAACGTCATGTCTCATGATGACAAAACTGTCTTTCTCAAGAGCTTCCTCGTAAGTGGCATAACGTCCCGTAGCCTTTATGGCACGGATTATTTCTCTGTAATCATCAAATGAAAACATTTTCACTTATCTCCTATTATTCTCTATGATTTTCTCCAAATAGTCCCTCCACTGAACAAATACAGCTTCGGAATTGGCAATCTGTTCTATCTTGGCCGCCTCATCTCCAAGGCGCTCCGCAAGTTCCCTGTCCTCGATAAGCTTGCAAATACCCTCGGCAAGAGCATCGGGATTCTTTATCGGAACAAGAAGTCCATTCTCACCGTCTCTCATAACGGTTCTCGGACCGCCGCAAGGACAATCCGTAGCTACGCAAGGCATTCCCATCGCCATAGCTTCAAGAAGCGAATTGGGAAGTCCCTCCCAGTCGGAAGAGAATGCATAGACCGCACCCTTGGGTATCTCTTTTTCAAGTTCATCGCTTCCGCCCATGAGAAGTATATAATCTTCCGCGTGGTTATCCGCGATGATCTTATCAAGTATCTCTTTTGTCCCGTCAAAAGAATCCGGACCGTAAATCTTGAGAACATAATCGGGATGTTTCTCATGAACTTTTATAAAAGCTTCGCAGAGCATCGGCTGATTTTTGAAGTCTACAAGCCTTGCGTGATGCACAACGGATTTATCTCTGGTCTCAGGCTTCTTTAGTCCGAAATACTTTGGATTGATCGGGTTTAATATAATGGCTGAATTATCCTGAAGGTATGGCTTAAAGAATTCTTTCTGCCCGGTTGTCTGGAATACACAACCTGCTGCCCTCGGGAACAACCACTTTATCTGTACTTTATCAGAAAATGCGTCATAATGTCCAACGGGGTCTGTCCTTATGGATATTACGACAGGCACGTCACTTTTGCCCGCTGCCATGAGCGCTCTGTAATTGGCTCTCTGCGCAAATGCTATGAGCACGTCGGGATGATATTTTTTCACAAATTCTTTGAGATATTTCACGCGCAAAAAGAACTTTGCTATCCTGTTCTTCTTTTCATCACCTTCGCGAAGGCCCACGTGCACTCTTGTGACTCTCTCATCAAGAGCAAACTCATTCTCATCCACCCACTCGGTGGCGACATATACTTTATAGCCTTCCTTGGCAAATTGATTGGCGAGGTTTGACACCACGCGCTCGGCACCGCCCTGTACAAGGCAGTTCAAGTGAAATGCTATTGTTTTCATAATTATAAAAGTACCGTTCCTACTTCTAATTCTGCTTCAGACTCATATCTGTCTATTCTGATAGAACCGTCAACCGTGCGGACAATCGGCTTTCCATCGAATATGTCCACAATCTCACCGGGAGCAAATCCCGAAAAATCAATCATCTCATCAAAAGGATGTGCTTCCCAAACTGTAACCTTGTTCTTCTCATCCTCAGATCCCGCATAGCAAAATGCTCCGGGGAAAGGCGCCGCAACGCCCCTTATGAGATTATATATATTTCTGGTCCTGTCTTTGAAATCGATTTTTCCGTCTTTCGCGGTACGTTTATTGTACCATGAATCATAATCTTTTGAATCGGTGTGAATCGGAATATCACCTTTTTCCATATATGTTGTAACAAGCTTTCTGATGAGGTTCTTGGAACAGATCATATTCTTGTACTGAGCGGTTCTGATATCGTCATGCTCGTTTATCTGGAACATCTCTGTAGCAAAAACATTCGGGCTGTCCGCATGCTCATCATATCGAAATAAATTGAGATTAAATCTCGTATCTCCGAGAATAACCGACCAGTTAAGCGGAGATCTTCCTCTTCCGAAGGGAAGATATCCACAATTTCCGTGGAATCCGTATATTCCGCTCTTAAATGCATCAAGAACTTCCTTGGGGATAAGTCTCTGCCATCCCATTACAATTCCGAGATCGAAGGTGTTCTCCTCAATGAATTTCTTTGTCTTTTCATCATTAAGGAAATAGCTATCTGCTTCGAATACCGGGATTCCGTACTTTTCAGTAAGGAATGTAAGCCCCTTAAATCCCGAAACCTGATTGTGTTCGAGAACTTTCGGCGCAATTGTCATTACAAGATCGACCTTGCAAAGTTCTTTTTCGATAAAATCTATTATGTTTTCAGACGTATCTTTTACTCCGAAGACTACAACTTTATAATGCATTATTCATACCTCTTAAAAATCTCATGTATACTTTCTTTATATTTTTCGGGTGCGTAGAACATCGCTCTCTCATAAGCCTTCTCTGCGTACTTTAAAGCTTTATCCTCATCATCGAGGAGACTGATTATTTTTTCCGCAAGAAGCTTCTCACCCTCTGTTATGTTATTCGGATTCATATCCACATTTTCGCCGAGGTCCGGAACAATAATTCCGTAAGTTCCCTCTATAGCTTCTTTTGTGCTGTCTCCGTTGGGTATCTCTTCGATAAGTTTATCGTATTCACTCTCGCTCAAAAGAATCTCTCTCGGGCCCGTCTTACAGTCTGCGGAAATAACAGGTTTTCCGAGCGCCATAGCTTCAAGAACGGCATTGGGAAATCCCTCGTGGTTTGAGCTGCACACATAGATGTAGGAAGCCGCCACGTAAGTAAACGGATTCTTTTTTACTCCGGGAAAAGAAGCTTTTCCCTTGATTCCAAGCTGTTCGGAGAGAGTCTCATATCCCGACCAGTTTCCCGCACCAAGTACAACAAGTCTCGCCTCGGGATGTTTCTTATAAACAATTGAAAACGCCTTTACGAGATGCCAGATTCCTTTGATATAGTCATTTCGTCCCATGCAGGATATGATCTTTACATCTTCGCCCGCAAAAGGCATATCGTCATTCTTCTCATTGCCCTTTGCCCTTACGTCCTCGACATCAAGCGGATTGTAGATATAGGTGCTCCTGTTGTAATCAAAATCGCGAAGGAGCTGTCTTACGATCTCTTTTGAACATGAAAGAACCTGATCAGATCCTTTGCAGAACATCTTTATATTCTTGGGATTCTCCATGTCTGTCTGACAACGAAGTCCCGTGAGAACCTTTTCTTTTCCCTTGGAAAGAACATTTACGTAGTTTGACGAACTTCCAAAGCTGTATGCGATATCGATTCCAAGGTCTTTCTTTATCTTTCTTGTCTTTATAACTCTCTTTATTACATTGAATACTTTATTTACGATGCCTTTCCTAGCCGGCACGTCAATATCGATAACTTCAAGCCCCGTAATATCAAAGTTAATGTCCTTGGAACTGAAGATAAGTATGTATACGTTGTAATAATCCTGCATAAGTCTTGCTGTTTTTATGCAGACACGCTCAAAGCCGCCCTGGTGAAGCATGGGAACCATGAGCATGAGATTCTTTTTGTTATTTGCCATTAAAAATGTCCTCTTTCGTAGAAGTACTCCATGAGTTTTGCCTGGACTTTTACGTCAAATCCGGCATTTCTCAATTTATTCAAAATATATTCAGACGATCCTTCCCTGTCTCCTATGGAATACTCGGCATCTTTCTTAATGTTTGCACCTTTATCGGGAACATTGAGAGTCTCAAATCCTGTATCTTTATCAAGAAGATCGAAGTCGGGAGTATCCTCCGTTTCAAAAACGCTCTCTCTTCTCTCTCCGGCGATTGCCGTAACGGTCTTATTAAGTTTTATCTCTTCCGACAGTATGTCTGTGTTGTCATTCTCCGCAAATACAAGGTCGTCCAAAATCTTTTTTGCCCAGTCCTTGGGACTTACATTGATATCCATCATGGATACAAGTTCAGTCACATCAACTTCATGCGTTACCGAATCGGACACAAGACACTGAAGTCCTGCTGCCTGAGCTTCGATCACACTTCCGGGAAGTCCCTCATATCTTGAAGGGAAGCAGAAATAATCCATTGCCTGATAGTAATCGGCAGCATTGCTCTTGTTTCCCGCAAAAATACATTTGTCATATACGTGAAGTTTTTCCGCAAGATCTTTCATCTCATCCATGCGAGGCCCCATTCCAAGCATAAGGAGCTTGATCCTTATTCCGTGGAGCATACTGTATCTGTGCTCATTGTCGCTTTCAAGCATCTTGCATACATTAGAAAATACCTGGATCAAAAACTCGTGATTCTTGGCATATCTGAAACTCCCGACATGCCCGATGACAAGTGCGTTTGAAACACCAAGTTCTTTCCTGATCTTCTCTCTTTTTTCCTCGTTATAGGCAAAATTCCTCAAATCGACGGCATTGGGAATTATCTTTACCTTGCCCTGTTCCATCAGTGTATTTCCAAAAACCGCTATTCCGGCCTCTTTTGAACAGGCAAAATTAAAGTCCGTCAGTCCGCCTTTGCGAAGCGGCGTCCTCAAAAAATTAGTCGCAATTCCTTTTACACCCTTATCAACGCCCGCACTTCTTGCATGCGCAACGCATATTGGGATTCCCGCCTTTTTTGCGATAGGAAGGTATATAGCCGCAGTACTTGTCATGTGCCCCTGCACGATCTTCCACTCGTCCCGGTGTTCTTTAAAAAACCGCTTTATCGCAGCTTTATAATCAATCATATTTGTTCCCACAAATTTGGGAATGCAAAAAATACGACCGCCCAATGTATATACCGTATTATCAAAATAGTCCGGCTCTCGAACTGCCATCAGTTCATCAGAAGTCGGACTCTTTTTCCCTGTTTTTTCAGGCGAATAATGGACAAGAAAATCAAACTGTACCCTGTCCCTATTCATATTACGATATAGATCCATTATGCGACATTCAGCTCCGCCTACTCCAAGTCCCCCTAAAACGTGTAAGACTCTTATCTGTCCATAGTTATCTTCCATAACTCCTCACTTTATGTTTCTGTTTTTTCTCAGATTAACAATAGTGTATTTGGCCTTAGCTAAAATATACTCGAAAATGTAACCGAGTATCCCCTGCTCTGTAGCTTCCATGTCCATCAATTCAGAAAATGACACAACCTGTGCATTATCCAAAAGTTTTTCAAAATCCTCAAACTCTTTCTCATCCATTGTATTCGTATGATATACAAAGGTGGCTATTCCGTCTCTCTTATCCGAGAGTGTCCCCGATCTCTTGGGAGAAAGCGGGTAAAAAATAAGTCCCGATCTCTTATACGGTGCTCGTCCAAAGCCATCCGTGATCTTGGAAAAACCGTTTTTCTTAAGAGCTTTGATTGTATTTCTGTCAAATGAATGTGAGGGTGCCATGAAAATATCAGTCAATATATCATTTTCCCTCATGATGCGCTTTCCCATTCTCAGCATATCATCCTGCCTGTCATAGGAAAGGCCTGCAAACTCCGATTTCCCTCCGATGGGAAACACTCCGGCTTCCTTGGTCGTATAGACGTGGTTAAAACCATGCATTGCAATAACCCAGCCGCTCTTCTGAAGCTCTTTTACAAACTTCCAAAAGTCCTCGATAGGCTCAGAGAGATTGAGCTTTTCATCCTTGCATTCGGGAACAACCCCGATAAGCGGCTTGATGCCGTGCTTATCGAGAATTGCTTTAAATCTGTCAAATTTCTCCAGATCCATTGCCGGAGTTATATCATCCATTCGTATCGCTATTTTCATAGATTCTCTTTGTACCAGTTAATTGCAAGTTCTATACCTGCTTTGAAATCATAAGAAGGATCGTATCCGAGATTCTCTCTTGCCTTTGTGATATCGGCGTTTGAATCTCTGATATCGCCTTTTCTTGCAGGTCCGTAGATAGGCTCTACATCAAGTCCGAGTGCATCTGTAAGATGATGATATACATCGATAAGAAACTCTCTTCCGCCTGCTCCGATATTGTATGCTTCGCCGGCTGCATCAGATGATGCGAGGCAAGCTCTCAAGTTACCTTCAATTACGTTATCAACATAAGTAAAGTCACGTGACTGCTTTCCGTCACCGTTGATAGTAGGAGTCTCGCCGTTCATAAGCTGCTTAAGGAACTTTGGAATAACCGCAGCATATGCACCGTTGGGATCCTGTCTTCTTCCGAATACGTTGAAATAACGAAGTCCGTAAGTATCGAGTCCGTAAAGTTTCTTATAGAGCTTTCCGTACTCTTCATCAACTTTCTTTGTAAGTGCGTAAGGAGAAAGAACATTTCCTTCCTGTCCTTCTTTCTTGGGAAGAACTGTTGAATCTCCGTAAACAGATGAGCTTGAAGCATATACAAACTTCTTAACTCCGTTCTGTCTTGATGCCTCCATCATGTTGAGTGTTCCTCTGATATTGATCTCCTCATAGAGAAGAGGCATCTCGATGCTTCTGGGAACGCTTCCCCATGCAGCTTCGTTCAAAACATATGTAACACCTTCTGTTGCTTTCATACAAGCATCAAGGTCTCTGATATCGTCCTCGATGAAGGTAAAATTCTTATTTTCCATTAAAGGCTGAATGTTCTCGATATGTCCTGTTGAAAGGTTATCAAGGCATCTTACCTTGTAGCCCATATCAAGAAGGGCCTCACAAATGTTGGAACCGATGAATCCTGCTCCGCCGGTTACCAGGAATAAACTATCTTCGTCAAATTTAAGTTCTTTAAAACCCATTTTACAGCCTCCAGTAATTATATTCAGGCGCTTTGTATTCGTTCATATCGTAGATTCCCTTAAGATCCATGAACACCTTTGTCTTATGCTTTGCGTTGAAGAATTTTGCGATATCTGCAGGCTTGTAGCTCTCGAATTCCTTGTGAGCTACAGCTACGATAACGGCATCCATATCCTTAACGGCATCCATTGTATCGAAGTCGATACCGTAAAGTCTCTTAGCCTCATCGGCGTCAGCCTGAGGATCTACAACTACGGGAGTGATTCCGTACTCACCAAGCTCGTTGTATATGTCGATGATCTTGGTGTTACGTGTATCGGGGCAGTTCTCCTTGAATGTGAATCCAAGGATCGCAACCTTTGCATTCTTAACAGCGATGTCATTTGCAATAAGATTCTTTACGCATGACTCCGCGATATATTTACCCATATCATCATTGATCCTTCTTCCGGAAAGAATAATCTGTGAATGATATCCGAGTTCTTCTGCCTTATATGTGAGGTAGTAAGGGTCAACACCGATGCAGTGACCACCTACAAGACCGGGGAAGAATTTAAGGAAATTCCACTTTGTTCCGGCAGCCTCAAGAACGCTCTTTGTATCGATATCCATCTTGTGGAAGATCATGGAAAGCTCGTTCATAAATGCTATATTGATATCTCTCTGGCTGTTCTCGATAACCTTTGCGGCCTCGGCAACCTTGATAGACTGTGCTCTGTAAACTCCTGCAAGTGCAACAAGACTGTATACGTTTGCAACTTCCTCAAGAGTTTCTTCATCCATACCTGAAACAATCTTTGTAATGGTATCAAGTCTGTGAACCTTATCACCGGGATTTATACGCTCAGGTGAATATCCTACTTTGAAATCAACACCACACTTAAGTCCGGACTCCTGCTCAAGAATAGGAACACAGATATCCTCTGTTACTCCGGGATATACGGTTGACTCATATACTACGATACTTCCCTTTGTAAGATACTTACCGAGTGTGTGGCTGGCACCCTCAACAGGTGAAAGATCGGGTGTATGGTCGTCATTTACAGGTGTGGGAACCGCAACAACGTGGAATTTACATTCACGAAGTTTCTCAGGATCTGCGGTAAACTCAACGCTTGTATTCTTAATGGCCTCATCTCCCACTTCTCTTGTAGGATCAACGCCCTTCTTGTAAAGCTCAACCTTAGCTGCGTTAAAATCATATCCCACTACTTTTATCTTCTTGGCATAAGCCACAGCGATAGGCATGCCTACATAACCAAGTCCAACCAATGACAGTTTTTCTTCTCCGGCGAGAAGTTTTTCAAACAAACTCATTTGAATCCTCCAAACTTTTTAACATTTCAATGTTATCAAATTAAAGTTATTTAATAATTATCTATTATACTACGCATGTCAAACTTCTGTAAAAGTCCTGTTTTTACAATTCGGCAAGCGTTTGTTCATAAGTTGAAATGACAATTTTTCTGTCATAATTTTTCTCAATAAAAGATCTGGCTTTCCGTCCCATTTCTTTTCGGTCATTTTCTGAAAGAGCCAGTATCTTGCGTATTGCATCCGCAAGCGCTTTGGAATCTCCGGGTTTAAATCCGATTCCCGTAACACCCTCTTCAAAAGTTTCTTTGCATCCGTTCACATCGGTTGCAAGGACAGGTCTTCCGCACGCTCCCGCTTCAAGAAGTACATTTGAAAGTCCCTCATGATAGGAAGGATGCACGATCACATGGCTTTGTGCCATGACAGGTTCTACGCTGTCGAGATGCCCGTGATATTTGATGATCCCTCTTTTTTCAAGGTCAAGAATCTTGGATTCATACTTTTCTCTCTCGTCCTCTTCAAACTCACCGACAAGGTCAAAAAAGACATTTCTATCCTCGGAAGCTATCATCTCTGCTGCCTCCAGATATTCTCCGATTCCTTTATCCCTCATTATCCTTATAACCGCAAGGAAGTGTATTCCGCCTTCTTCCGCAGGATATTCCCTGAAGGGGTGCTCCGTCAGATTTACTCCCGATCCCGGCAAAAGAGCTGCATTTTTTGTAGCAACTCCCATCTTCTTCATAAATTCGAGATTTCTCTCATTTTGGAAAAAGACCTTTTTTGCCCGATTCATTGAAAATGAATACATCTTCACAAGAACCTTGCTGAGCATTCCTCCGCCTTCAATCGCGGTTCCGAGTCCCGTGACATTACAGATATACGGAATTCTTAAAAACTTGGCAGCCGATGCTCCATAGATATTTGGCTTTATCGTGTATGTAAGAACGGCATCGGGCCGTGTCTTTTTCATTATTTTAATGTAACTTGCAAACAGCTTAAAGTCTTTTAACGGATTCATCCCGTGTCTTTCAAGATGAGTATTCACAAGTTCCACATTCATATCGCGAAGTTTGTGCACATTCTCATCAAACGGAACAGAGACTATAACCCTGTGTCCCGCTTTCATAAAGGACTCCACCAGTTCTTTCCTGAACAGGAAAAGACCATTCGCATAGTTTGCCAAAATTAATATAGTCATTATCAGATTTCTCTCATTCGATCATTAAGATTATCCAATGTATCTATGACAACGCTGTCATACATCATCATAACGACGTTTTCGTCATACATGCCTATCTGCTGAGTATTTTCTTTTTTCTCCTCAACATTTCTGTAGATAAACGAAGGGAAATCAACTCCCGCGCCGTAAGCATGAAGGTACGCTCCGCCAAATCTGGGATTTATCTCAGAGAGGTAATACTCGCCGTCCTGATAAAAGAGATCCATATCAAGAGGTCCGTTGAACTTAAATACCTCAAGTGCTTTCTTGGCAAATTCAAAAAGCTTTTCATCCTTAAATGAGATTGTCTTGTTTGCGCCTCCGATTGTTGTGGAGATCTTTTTCTTTGAGAAGATTGCTATAACCTCGTGGCTTATTGTATCGACATAAACGTCGGCATCCATATCTTTTCCGGTCATGAGTTCCTGAATGATGAGCCCGGGATCTTTCTCAGTAACCTCTTTAAGAAGTTCATATGTATCAACTTTGCGTGCTCCGACACTTCCGCTTCCGGTTCTGGGCTTAACAAAGACAGGAAGATTTATCTTTCCCTCTTTGTAATCCTTGTCGAAATCGGCAAAAGATCCGTATGTCTTAACGGTATTGATTCCCTTCTCCGTAAGATATTTGTACATCTCGTACTTATCAAAGCAGAGCTTTGCGGTCTCTTCATAGGGAGCAAGCACTTCCACACCAAGTTCCTCAAACTCTTTTCTGTGAGCCGCAAGAATTGATATCTCCGGATCGATAAGTGTTGTCACCGCATTGATATTCTCTTTTTTACATATCTCAAGTACTGTAGGGATATAATCGGGATCCGTTATAAGCGGAACTCTGTAGCATACATCCGCAAATGCAGGTGCAGGCGCATATACACTGTTGTCTGTAACAACCATGCGCACTTTATCTCCCAATGTTTTTCTAAAATCTTTTAACAGTTCACAGCGTCTTCCGACACTGCAAAATAAAATATTCATTTTGTTACTCCTTTGGTTTTGTGCCGGTAAAAGCCTCCATTGTGGCATCCGTAGCACTGTTTATATCATCATGTTTGAACACGACCGCTATGGTCATGAAAAATATCTTGAGATCGAAAAGAAAAGAGATATTCCTTGCGTAGTAAACATCCTTTTCAAATCTGTCCTCCCAGCTAAGGAGGTTCCTTCCGTTGACCTGTGCCCATCCCGTGAGTCCCGGTCTTACGTCATGTCTGTGTCTCTGCTCCTCGTTGTAAAGAGGAAGATATTTTACCAAAAGAGGTCTGGGGCCTATAAAACTCATATCCCCCTTAAGAATGTTGATAAACTCGGGAAGTTCATCAAGGCTGGTCGCTCTGAGTTTTTTGCCAAACTCGGGAAGTCTGTCCTCATCCGGAAGAAGATTTCCGTTTTCATCCTTCGCATCAGTCATTGTCCTGAATTTGTATAGATTAAAAACTTTTCCGTCTTTCCCCGGTCTTGGCTGTTTGAAGATCACAGGACTTCCGAGCTTAACTCTCACAAGTATCGCAAGTATGAGATACAACCAGCAAAACGGCACAAGCACCAATAAGGACAGTATTATATCTATCAATCTCTTAATAAATTTCGAATATATCATCATCTACTCCGAAAAGTGTTGTATTCAAGCATTCTTAATCAAAGCATCTTCTGATGATCTCAATGATCATATCCTGCTGATCTTTGGTCATCTTGTTGTCACTTGGAAGACATAAGCCTCTGTTGAATATGTCGGCTCCGACATCCATGAAGCCTTCCTCTTCGATATACGCATTGCTGCGGGCTCTTCCGTTACCAAACTTTGTGATAAATGCATTAGATCTGTAGATTGGCTGCATGTGCATAGGCTTCCAGATAGGACGTCCCTCTGCATTATTTGCCGCAATTGCTCCAAGGATCTCTGTCGGGCAGGTCTTTCCGGGCTCGGGTGTATAGAGCACGTCTTTATCGCTTCGAACCTGCTTGCACATTGCATCTTCATCTATGATCATGCATGAAAGCCAGAAGTTTGGCTCACTGTTCTTTTTATCATACGGATTCATCTTTACGGGAAGTCCCTTGAGGCCTTCCTTGTAACGCATGTATATCGCTTTTTTCTGAGCGATATGCTCTTCAAGATAAGGAATCTGGCCTCTTACAACACCGGCAATAACATTGCTCATTCTGTAGTTGTAACCGATCTCCTCATGCTGATACCAAGGTGCATCCTCTCTTGACTGAGTTGACCACTTGCGCACCTTATGAGCATCTTCTGTACTGTTTGTGAGGAACATTCCTCCTGCAGAACCTGTGATTATCTTGTTTCCGTTAAAAGAAATAATGCTGTAATCACCAAAAAGTCCCGTCTGCTTTCCCTTGTATGTTGCGCCGAGAGATTCAGCCGCATCCTCAACAATAAGCGCATCGTGTGCACGGCAGATTCTCTGGATTCCGTCCATCTTTCCGGGAGTTCCGTAGAGATGTGCGACAACTACAAGTTTAACATCGGGATATATCTCAAAAGCTCTTTCCAAAGCTTCGGGATCCATGTTCCAGGTATCTTCTTCGGTATCGATAAATACTGCTTCTCCGCCCTCATAGGCAACGGGATTTACAGTAGCATCAAATGTAACATCCGAACAGAATACTTTCTTTCCTTCAAGTGTTCCGTGTCCCGGTCTTGGCTGACCGTAAAGTCTTTCACCTGCAAGTTTTATGGCAAGATGAAGTGCTGCCGTTCCGGAAGAAAGCGCAACGGCGTCCTTGCATCCTATTTTTTCACATATAAGTTTTTCTGTCTGATTGATATTCTCTCCGACAGTAGACATCCAGTTGGTTTCATATGCTTCCTGCACGTATGCGATCTCATCGCCGTGCATTGTGGGAGATGAAAGCCAAATTTTTTTCTCAAAAGGTTTAATATCCACGATCATTCCTCCGTGTTGATTTTTTCTGCAAGTTGTTTGAGCATTTTCTTATGCTCTTCTGTCTTATCCGCCTCATTATTGGCAGGATGATATGTAGTAACAATCTCTTTTACAAGAGTTCTTATCTCGGGTGATTCTTCTTTTGCCGCAACATTAAGTCTTTCGAGTTCTGAGAAAAATTTGGCTTCGTCAAGCTCGATTGGCTTTCCGATATGGATCATCTTGTTTTCGGTATCCTGAAGCCCTTCTTCATCCATGAGCATCTCTTCATAGAGCTTCTCACCCGGCCGAAGTCCCGTGAACTCAATTCTGATATCCTCTCCAACCTTATAGCCGGAAAGCTTTATGAGGTTCTCGGCAAGATCAAGTATCTTGACAGGCTCACCCATATCAAGGACAAATATCTCTCCGCCCTTCGCAAAGGCTCCTGCCTGAAGTACCAGAGAAACTGCCTCAGAGATTGTCATAAAATATCTGATGATATTAGGATCGGTAACGGTCACAGGACCGCCTGCCGCAATCTGCTTCTTAAAAAGAGGTATAACAGAGCCGTTTGAACCAAGTACGTTTCCAAATCTTACAGCCACAAACTCAGTATTGTAGTGCTTATTCATAGTCTGTACGATCATCTCGCAGATTCGCTTACTTGCCCCCATAACGTTTGTGGGATTAACAGCCTTGTCCGTCGAGATCATAACAAATTTCTCTGTACCGTTCGTAGCTGCCGCCATAGCCGTCTTCCAGGTTCCGAATACGTTATTCTTGATAGCTTCATTCGGGCTGTCCTCCATAAGAGGTACGTGCTTGTGCGCAGCCGCATGGTATACGATCTCAGGCTTATACTTTTCAAATATCATATTGATCCTGAGCGTATTTCTTACAGATGCGATCAGGACAACAAGGTCGAGCTCGGGATACTTTGTCTTGAGCTCCTGCTGAATGTCATAGGCGTTGTTCTCATATATATCTACTATTATGAGTCTCTTAGGCTTATGTCCGGCAACCTGTCTGCAGAGCTCCGATCCGATGGAGCCGCCGCCGCCCGTTACCATGACAGTCTTGCCTCTGACATAACCTGCTATTGAATCAATATCAACCGCAATGGGTTCTCTTCCCAAAAGGTCTTCTACTTCAACATCACGAAGTCTTGATACATTCACCTCACCGTTTACAAGCTGGTACATTCCGGGAAGTGCACGCATCTTACAGTGTGTATTCTTACAAATATCAAGAATCTTCTTAAGCTCCTGTCTTGAAACAGAAGGCATCGCAACAATGATTTCATCGATATCATAGAGATCAGCGCATTCAACGATCCTGTCTCTTCCGCCGACAACCCTGATTTCCTGGATATACTTGCCCCATTTGTTAGAATCATCGTCGATGATACATTTAATCGACATTGTATTGTAATTGCTCTTGATAATATCTTTTATGATGATATTTGCAGCTTCTCCCGCTCCTATCACCATTACTGCTTTGGCATTTTTATTCTTCTCCGCATGGTGCTTTGCACTGCGTAAGAACCTGTATGAGAATCTGCTTGCGAAGATCAGAGTTATCAGCAAAAAGGTGTAAAGGAAATAATAACTCATAGGAACCGCAAGTTCCTCGCCGGGAACCTTAAAGAACTGAACTCCGATTCCGGTGATGGCACTTGAAACGGTACATCCCATTACAAGATTCTGCAGTTCTCTCTCTCCTGCATATGCCCACAAACTGTCATATAACTTAAACACATAGAATATGATCAGAGTAATTACTATGTTAAAAGGCAAATACCCGCTTATAGCAGTCAAAAAGTGCGGTTCAACTCTGTCAACGTTAAAGTAATCCGTTCTCATGATTACCGCGATATAGCTGACAAAAATTATACTTATCACATCATAGATAATAAGTCCCGTACGCCTATATAATTTTTGAAAATTGAAAGGTTCTTTTTTCTTTTTATCCATAGCCATTCTCTGTTATCTTGATTTGTTATTCTGCATCAAAGGAAAGATTGAAAGCATAAGTGCCAAAGTTGTGGGATTGCTGAACTGGAATACCCATTCACTCACTCCGGCAACCATGAAACCTACTATTATCGCAAAAGGTACAAGCGCAAGGGGCTGAACCTTCTCATTTCTTTTGCAAAAGATGATTCCACAGCCGAAACCGCCTATAATAAATGCCGCAAACAAGACTCCTGCCGGAATTCCGCTGTCGTATGCAACCTGCAGATATGCATTATGAGCATGAAGCGCTATTTCTCCGTTTGGAAGTGTAGGCTGTACATCATGTCCGATCATGTTAAGTTCACTTAAATATGTCTTATATATAGTGATCCTGCCGTTAGATATAACATCCCATTTGTTTGACTCATCCACGTAGTCATTCAAAGCATCAAGGAGCATCACAGCCTCTGCGTGTGTAAACTGCGCCGATGCAAGAAGATTATCGGAATTTGCAGGCTCTGCCATTCCGGTTGTTTCCTCTTCTTCCTCTTCTTCATAGCTTTCTTCCCGGCCTTCCTCGATCGGATTACCATAAAGATCACAATACGGAAGTCCCGTTTCGGGATCGTAATTCTTTATATCATGCGGATAATTGTAAGTATCCACATCAAGTCCGAAAATCTTACCGGCAAAGAGATTGACAAAACGCTCAACACACATATAGTTGGGGCTTCCCCAAGCAGCTCCGCCTCTTACAAAAGGATCGGTATCATCAACTTCCAGTAATACCGGATCTCCCACTATTGCAGGAATCATTCTCTGCAAAGTAAACGCAGGCGCAAAGCATACAACTACGGATACGATCATCAACGCCAGGATATTAATAAATTTCTTTCTATAGTATATAAGTATACAGAAAACACAGACAAAAAGTGAAAGATAAGCCGTTCTTGAAACGGTAAATATTGCATATGATGAAACCCATCCAAATAGCAGCAACTCTTTCCATGAAGTCTGAATAAGTATTTTTACTCCCGCTTTCTGAGGAAGTGAAACAATCTTAACTGCCAGAAGAACTGCCGCAGTCGCTCCGATCACCGTCAGATATTCTGCCGCTACCGTTTGTGTTCCGAACAGAAAACCGAATCTTCCGCTCGTATATCCCGCAAAGCATCTGTGCAAAAGACTGTACACAAGTGAGATAACAAAGTTGAGCATAAGACCGCCCGAAAGAATGTAGAGCCAGTCTTTTCTTCCCTTCCACACAAGCCCTCTTATATACAGACAGCTAAATGTGACAGCGAGAGCAACTTCCCACCATCTGTTGTTTTTCATGATGATAAGAACAACAAACAAGAGATATCCCAATATTCCGTAAGCGGACACGCTTGCTCTTTCTTCATTGACACGGATATTCTTATTAAGCTTCTCCTGAATGTAATTTACAAGGAGCTTTATAAGATTTATAGCAACAAATCCGCCCAAAACAGCAATTATCACAGCATATTTTAAGGCTGCATTCTTTAAATCAAACTCTTTTTCCGTCTCAGGGAACAGATTCTGCCTGTAGTAATAAACACCGGCTACCCCTGACACAACAAGCCATACCAGATTTATCGCGTTAAATGCTTCTTTTGCGGTAAATGTAAGAATGATCATAACCGCAAGACAGATAACCATTCTTCTCTCCGATAATGTGTGGAATATATCAGCCATACCGTTCATATATTCGCATCCATACCAGATTGCCATTGCCATTGAAAGCATGATAAAGAAGTATCTCACTTTTTCACCGGCATCAATTCCGTCGATAAATGAAATACCTGCTTCACTCTTTACGGCTTTATGATTAATGGCATAGAAGGTTATACCTGCTGCCACAATAAGTCCCAATTCATAAAAGATAATATCCGCAACTCTTATATCAAAAATCTTAAGCGGAAATACCATGATCATGAGTGTAATGTAAAAAATCGCAGCTATCGGATTTGCTGTACATTTCACACACTTTTCGACAGTAATGATATTGTTTTTATCCGGACGTTTCGAAAAATAAAATCCGATAAGCCAGTATAAAAGTGCGGTAACCGCAGCGATAGCGGCAATGATCACAACTGAGATTTTCTTTGATATCGGAAGTCTGTAATTATATCTTGCAGCTACGTGCATTCCCGGAATCTCAATACCGTTCTCAAACATGCTTCCGATATATTCCGAATTGTCGGGAACCGTCTCAAGATTTATGAAAAACTTGGACCTGCATCCCCTTATCCAAAGAACATACTCTTTTCCAACTTCTACGTTTAACTCAAGAGGAGCTCTTACATACCCCGGAATCGCCATTCCGTCGGTATCAACCGCGGTCTTAACAAGTTCTTTTTCGTTAAGATCGCATATCGTAATATCAATATAGCTTCCCTTCTCCATCTCAGAGATGTAAACATCCACAGAATTCAATCTGTCATATCTTGCAACAAATCTCTGTGTATATATATGATCCGGATTTACTTCCAGATCCTCTTCCATCCTTGTTCCGCCTGCGGAAGTTTCCATAACCTCAGTCCAAAGACGGCAAGGCCAGATACTCAAAACGGCCAATAAGGCAAATATGAGTAGTACTGCTCTGTACGCTGTTTTTCTGTCAACTATTTTTCTCATACAAGTATGTTTTTTCCCTCTTTTGTTAGGCACTAAGCCAAGTTAAATATTATCATACCTAACCCTCTTAATCAAACATGCACACACTATGAACGCGCAGTACCCGGCTGTGCCACAAACAATATAGGAAGGGCATACCACAGTATAGCCACGTATCTGACAAGGTATGTGGGCCCCAGCAAAACTGTCATCCATGTCAGTATTATCGGCATAAAAGGCAGAACTCCGCCAAACTTTGCTTTTGATAAGCGGTACAACATGACAAAAAGGTACAGGAGCATACAAAATCCGGGCGAAAACAAAAGTGCCAATACCGGTGCGTCCTTATGGAAGGTTCCTATGGATATGTATCTGTACAGCTTGTCTATCGCAGGAATAAAGCTGGCACGCTTTCCGGGCTGTTCCACTTCATAACCAAAATAAGAACTGTCGGTATAGGTAAACGTAAATACCGTAGTCCCCTTATACACATTGATAAGAGCCGGTGGATACCAGTATCCGTACGAAGTTAGAAGCCATGCGTTAAGATATGTGGCGGGATGTCCGACTCCGAGCCTTGCCCAAAGCTTAAGGAAGTCGCCGCTGTTCTTTTCATATAATTCGTTGTTGAAGCCGAATTTTACAAGGTCTGAGACACGCGGCGTGTAATTTGCCAGATTCTCCTCAGGAATATAAGCTTTAAGAAGCTCAATATCCTCAGGAGATACAGAGTCTTTTTCATAGGTATATACCCTTGCCATCTGCATTATCGGCACTGTGAGCATCTCCTGATGATCTGTTCCTTTTGTGGAAAAGACTGCCGAAAGAGCTGCATTTATAACAATATATGCCACCACGGGGATGACAAGAATAATCGAAAGTTTCTTTGTGAGCTCTTTTCTGAAATATATAAATGCAAAAGGTAAAAATACAAGATAAGCATAAAAGCCGTTGTGTCTGAATAAAGGCATGAGAACAGCCGCCGCAATAAAGCTTATGATGCAGAACCTGCTCTTTAAAAAGGCTTCTTTGTCCTCGACAAGCTTAACAAGCGACAATGTAACATACAGTAAAAAAGCGGTGAAAAGACCGTCTTTGCTCGAACAGAGATTGTACATGACAATAACGGGAAAGATACCGTAGTACAGGATCCATGCGATAAGCGAGCACTTTCCGATTCCTTTTTTTCTCATATAGTCCATGACATATGCAAGAATAAGCGTGATCACGAGCATCTGGAAAAAAGTATATACAAATATTCCCAGGTTCCAATCCGCCGTGAGTTTATGAAAGACTGCTATCGTGCCGCCCAAAAGAAGCACATGCAAAAGAGGATGATGCGTTGTAAAGCTTCTTGTCAGAACCTCATTTAGTTCCTCCTGCGCATCATAGACAAAAAATCCCGGATACTCGGCAAGTATGACAATCGTATTTAGAACCACCATAACAGCCCAGGCCTTAAACATAAAATTCTTATCTTCTGCAGGCTCAGCCGCCTCTTTTAAAGTTATAAAACCAAAGAGCTTCTTCCCATGTCTTGCGGCGTCATAATTTTTCCAGACATACCTGACATCTATCGTAAGAATGAGCGCAAGACACAGAACAAATGCAAAGGTTCCGGCGTCTTTAAAGTTTACATTGTCATATTTTTCAAGCTGATAGCCAAATACCAGAAAAACACCCGATAAAATGCCAAATAAGCCTGACATAAGCCAGGCTAATACGTTTTGTTTTTTGTTATTATCTTGATCTAACCCCAAGTTACTCTTTATCATCTCGTGTCGTCTCTCGAATTACATATTGAGGATTCTTGTTCTGCGCAATGTATGTCCTTCCGACATACTCTCCCACCATTCCAAGCATGAAAAGTATCATTCCGCCGATAAATACCAATGCGGACATAAGAGCATAATATCCTTTATAATTTGATGCATACGGATAAACAAATTTCAAAATGATCGTATAAATACCGAACAAAAATCCGGCTACAGACAAAAGAAATCCGACCATAGTCGCAAGTCTGAGCGGTTTGATACTAAACGCGGTAAAGCCGTTTATCCAAAGCATAAATAGCTTTCCGAGATTATATCCGCTCTGTCCGACTTCTCTTTTTCTGTGATTGACATCAACATTTACAACATTGCTCGTTGTTCTAAGTACAAGCCCGATAACGTAGGGAAAAGAGCTATCGTACTTGATCATCTCGTTAACAACAAATCTTCTCACTCCGAAATAGCTGGAAACATAGAGTTCCTTGGGCTTACCAAGCATAACTTCCGCCATCCACTCATTCATTGCGGTTCCAAAATTTCTAAAGCCGTTGTGCTGCTTGTGCGCATATCTTGCATATACGGCATCCGCGCCGTCTCTGAGTGCATTAAGGAGCTTAAATACTTCACCCGCGGGTGTCTGTCCGTCATCGTCAAGACATACGACATAATCACCCTTCGCTGCATTAAGGCCTGCCATGAGCGCTGCGTGCTGACCGAAATTCTTGGCAAAATTGATCCCGGTAACGATATCGGAATGTTTCTTAGCAATCTCACTGATAGTTCCCCACGTATTGTCGGGTGATCCGTCATTTACAAGCACGATCTCATATGTGTACTCATCGGAATCCTTCATTGTATCTACAATTTCATCCACCACTTCACCAAGTGTGTTCTCGGATCTGTAGCATGGAATTATGAAACTTACTGATTTTTTCTGCATTCTAATCCAAAACCTTTCGACTTATGGTCTGCATCCGTAGCGGAGCGATCTTATAACATTTTTTCCATAAGTATCATATCACTTTTTTGCCCATCACTGCACTCTACCTGTGTAAGGTCCTTAACCTTAACGAATCCCGCATTTGAATAGCTCTTTATCGCAACTTTATTATAAGCAAACGCTTTAAGGAAAACTCTCTTAAGACCTATACTCTCTTTTGCATAAGTAAGCGCAAGAACTGCGGTCTCGTTGCCGTAGCCTTTACCGATGGCATCATCCTCACCGATGAATATTCCGTACTCCGCAGACATTTCATCCCTGTCGATATCCCTGAAATACACGCTTCCAACAGGTTTATTGTCATTATCGTTCTCACATATGATAAACTGCTCTACAACTCCCGTCATGATCCTGGTCTTAAACCAGTTCTCATGCATTTCTTTTGTAAATACTTCTTTGAAAATAAAATTGTTTCTTACTCTCTCATTATTTCTCCACTTTACGATAAGCTCTGTATCTTCTAAGGTAATCTTTCTGAGAGATACCTTTTCTCCACAGATAACAAAGTCCTTTGTGTCTCTTTCCATTCTTATTTCTCCCTGACCGAATAAATCGCAAAAGCACCGGCTACATCTTCCACACGGTCAACTGTAACATCAATGCCTTTATCTTTGTAATAATCAATTATCCAATCGACGCTCTTTGACTTTGTCTGCACCATATATGCATTTTGTGACAAAAGCCCCGATTGCATGTCATTATAGCCCGCTCTTGACAGCTTTTTGTCCGTAAGAGGGCTCTTTGCTCCCCAGCCGCCCATAAGATCATGATTGGCATATGAGTTGTCCACTCTTTCAAAAAGTTTCTCTGAAAAAGTAGCTTCTCCCTGCTCCATTTCCTCCTCACACGAAACGGATGTATAAACATCAATAAAATAAAAGTTGTCCCTGTTGTCTGCAAAATAATCATAGAGCGCATCATAGTGTGCTCTCATAAGCTCTCTTGAATGCAGTTCCTCATCTATCGCTGCTTTCTGATTCGGGATTGCGATAAGTGACAAAAGTGCTGCTACCGCCACAAACTTGTAAGGTAAAATCCTGCTCTTCTCCGCACGTCCAAGCAGCATCGCAAACAACACAAAAATCTCGATAAGATACAATGGATGTGAGATCCTTATCGGCGTTCTTCTTCCCATTATAATGTAAACCCACAGAGTTGTTCTGCACATAAACAAAAGAATAAGAGATAAGACCACGCGGATAGTCTCTTTTTTGCTGCTGTCCTTCCTCGGGAAAATATACGAAAGGAGCACTCCCAGATAAAGAATAATAGCAATAAGATTCCACGGATAATAATTCTCCGAAGCCATGTCATAATTCTTTTGTCCGGAGAAATTGTGAAGTCCGTAGATATACTTGGAAACAGAGCCCTTTAAATGCTGTGCAAACGGCTCTTCGTCGTTCCTTATCTTATCTGCATAGGCAGCAACTTCATTTAATACATTCTCATCTATCTCATCATCGATAGCAAAATTGTAATTTACAAGCAGCTCATATTCACTCTTATCAAGCCCAATCCCGTCATAGAAATCCTTGTTTTCCTCATAATCGGGAATGTACTGATAATCATAGAGTACCGTTCTGGCATCAAAAATGTCACAATATTTCTTCCACTCGGGAGATGAAAATGCCATTTTATGTATGCCAAGTGAAAGTGCAAGAATAGCAACGATCGCACCAAAGAGCTTAAGGCAGGCAAAAAACTCTTCTTTGGTCATGTTAAGCATCCATCTGATAAAAATAGCAACACATACCATGGGAAGAGTCAAAAGAAGCATCTCTGATCTGAGCCAAAATGCAACTAAAATAAATGCGAATGCCATCTCAAAGTTTTTATCCAAATCTTTTTCATGCGTGAGAATAAGAAATGCAGCCGTAGCCGACATGAAGCCGCATGTAAATGTATATTGGACAAAAAGAAAATGCGCGCCGATAACTCCCAGTGCAAAAAAAAGCACAAATAGTGCGGAAAGGATCTTGTGCTCAAGCTTTCTGCATGCCTTCAGGGCCTTATAGGAAATAACAAACACGCACAGATACTGACAAACGCACAAAAAAATGCCATACCAGTCAATGCTCCTTACCGCCCTGTAAAACAGAGAAATAATAGCACTTATCGGATACAGCATCTGTATATTATGAGCTTCGGGAGCACCTGAATATGCTCCCGAAAGTAAGTCCTTCATAAGGACATCATCATTAAGATCAAAAAAATAATCTCCAACATATCCCATGAAAAGAACTGCTATCAGCACCAACACTATAGATATTATGAAATTTGATGTTATATTGGTCTTTTTCATGTAAGGCTCCGTATATCAGCTAAACTTGTAGTACTCCTTAACTCTGGTGATGACTTCTTCCTGATCATCTTCCGATAATTTGTAATACAAAGGAAGACGAAGGAGCCTCTCGCTCTCCTTGGTTGTATATTTGTCCTCGCCTCTGAATTCACTGTACTTAACTCCGGCTTTTGAAGAATGAAGCGGAACGTAGTGAGAAGCAGGAAGAATATCATTGGACATAAGATAATCTATAAGTCCCTTTCTCTCTTCAAAGTCCTTACACTTGATATAGAACATGTGCGCATTGTGAACACACTCTTTTGGAATATAAGGAAGTTCTATAAGTCCTTTTTCTGCAAGAGGAGTAAGTTCCTCGTAATATCTGTTCCAGCTCTTTAATCTGTCATTATTGATCTCATCCGCCATCTGAAGCTGTGCATAGAGATATGCGGCGTTCATATCGCTTGGAAGGAACGAAGAACCGGGCATTATCCAGCTGTACTTATCAACCTTGCCAAGTTTATAGAGAGTGCGGTTTGTTCCCTTCTCTCTTATGATGATGGCGTCATCGACATACTTCTCATCCCTTATAAGAAGTGCTCCGCCCTCACCCATGCTGTAGTTCTTGGTCTCATGGAAGCTGTAATTGCCGAAATCACCGATTGCACCAAGTGCCTTACCCTTGTATGTTGACATTACGCCCTGAGCAGCATCCTCGATAACAAGGAGATTATGTCTCTTTGCGATATCCATGATGGTATCCATTTCGCATCCGACACCTGCATAGTGAACAGGAACGATTGCTCTTGTCTTAGGTGTTATTGCCTGCTCGATGAGCTTCTCATCGATATTCATTGTATCAGGTCTTATATCGATAAATACGACCTTGGCTCCTCTTAAAACAAAGGCATTTGCAGTTGATACAAATGTGTAAGAAGGCATGATAACTTCGTCGCCTTCTTTTATCTCTGCAAGAATAGCAGCCATCTCTGTTGCGTGTGTGCATGATGTGGTAAGAAGTGCTTTTGAAACACCTGTCTTTTTCTCGATCCACTCATTATCAAGTTCTGTGTACTTACCGTCTCCGCAGATCTTCTGAGCTTCCACACACTCTTTTATATAATCAAATTCTTTTCCCGTATAAGGCGGTACATTGAAATTTATACGCATACTCTACTCCTCCAAGGCTCTGTGCCTAGTGTGGTGCTAGGCCCGATCAGTCCTTTTTCTTGAAAACAATCAGCTTACTGATAACATAATTGAGCAATATTACAACAAAGGTTGCCACAAACTTAATAAGCATCTCGGGGTAATTCATCATGTCCACGAAAATATGAAGTATTCCATTTTCAACAACAAGTGTAAAAAGCCTTCCGACAGTAAATGATCCTGCCTGTTTCCAAAAATCTTTTTGATTATCAACTTCAGCATCAAAAACCCAGGTCCTGTTGGTAAAGAACTGGAAAGCCACACAGATTATCCAGTCAATAGTATTATTGATAAGCACGTTGAGGTGTAACACACCCTTTCCCATAAACCAGAACAGGAACATGCTCAAAAAGAAAGTCAATCCTCCAAAAAACAGATAAAGGAGGGCTTCCTTATTTTTTTTGTAAAAAGGTTCAAAAATATTAAAAACAGGTAATGACATGATCTTGTCAAAAATATCTTTTTTCTCAATATTTTCCATATCTATCCGTTATTCCTCACTTCCAACGGCGTAAACCGTAAATCTATCACTTTCAAAGACTTTATTATAATCGTTTTTGTCGATATAGTCCAATAACATCTCATTCTTGGACATGATATTGGGATTGTCCCGCATGACCGCATCAAGCTTTCCAATTACTACAGTCGGCTTCGGTTCATCCGGCGAATCGAGCTTATCAATCGAGCTTTTGAAGCTATTAATCGAATAGCTGTCGAGATCGGGCCAGGTAGTATCGATGGCAGGTGCAATGTCAAAGATATATGCTATTCCGGGAACATTGCCAAAGGTCAGGATCTTATTCTGCATAAGTCCATTGTCCTCAAGACAAGTCTTAAGTTCACAAACAGAATCGTAATTATCCTTCGTTGTCACAAGCCCGTTTGCCTTGGCTATATCCGTAACCTTAGTATCCAGATTTAATTCCGGCGTAGCCTCATTATGATCTGCAAAAGAAAAACTGGCATGGAAAATCGCGCCCTGCACAAGAAGTACAATAATAACTCCCGTTATCATCGCCTGCCACGCGAAATTCCATTTATTATCCACAAACTTCTGCATAAATCTTCGTATTATCCACAATCCAATCGGTACAACGAGGAAAAGGCAGTTCACAAGCGGCATTGTTCGATTATTACTTCCGACCGGCAGAATAAATATCAACATAAGAGCCGCACACGAAAGCGTTCTTTCTTCATTCCCGGTCTTAAGAAATCCACATGCTGCCGCAATCGAGACGATAACGATTATTATCAAAAGCATCATTGCCGCCTGGAACATTGATTCATAGTAATAATAGTTTCTTGAGAACACATCTTTTTTCACATAATACACGGCAAGCAAAAGAAGTCCTGCAACATAAAGACACTTTTTCAGTGTTACAAATTTATCTTTTGCCACACGAAACATGATGATACCTGCGATAAGACACGGAATCATTATGAGCATATTTCCAAGAGTATGTGTATATGCTTCGAGGATATCCGTTAGCATTCCGCCCGATGAGTAATCTGTAGCTTCGCCTGTCATGGCAAAAAGCTTACCTATCGCATCGGGGTATGCGTTAAAGCCGTATTTAAAAGATATAAGTAAAAGCGGCAGGCCAAATCCCGCAGCATATCCCGCAATGCAAATGCCTGTCTTTTTCGCCGCATCAGCAAACTTATCTTTTGCAATAAACGAATTGAACCACAGAACCAGGATAAGCCCGGAGTCAAGGATTGCAGGGAATCGCATCAGTATATTAAGTCCCAGGCACGCTCCTGCCGCAAAAAGAAAAATGTTCTGTTTTTCTTTTGAAAAAATACCAAAGAGAAGCAAAAGCGTTCCCAGTGTCACCATCAGATACGGGAGATAATGATACAGGATCACTCTCGGTGCCCAGCAAAGGCTTTCAGCGATGAGTTCCCCGACGAATATTATCCAAGCCGGAATCCATCTTTGAAGCAGATAGTATGATACAAGTGCCATTGCACTAATTATGAAAGTGCAATAGACAGAGAAACCAAGCATAGTTCCCGCGCCGGGGAATTTCATGATGATACTTCCGACAAGGTTCGACAGAAATGTGGAAAAGAGCCACATCGGATCGACGCTTTCCATGAACTCATAGTTTCCTAAGTTGTACGTTGTATCAACAATATCAAGTCCCCTTGTTATACCAAAAAAGGGATATAGCAACAGAACCACCGGAAAGAAGTATCTTTCAAGCGGACGCCTAAATCCCTTAAATTTCGCAAAATAGCTTCTGATATTTTTTAGCATAAGTCTTCATCCACACGTTTAATAAGTCTGAATACCTTCGTATCTCCAAGTACTCTTCCGAAAAAGTTGAAAATATACTTTCTGATCCAGTCCACAAAGATTCCGGCAAAGAACACTATAAGAACCGAGACAACCAGATGGATAAAGAACGTAAGCGCATTATCAAGCGGTGTCTCTCCGATAATATGCTCTATCCACTCAACCCATCTGTCCGCTATTTCAAAGTGCATATGAAGAAGATATACGCCAAGAGTATATGGCGCTATTATCCTGATTGCCTCGGCAAAGAGGTTTTCTTTTAACCGCATAAATCTAAAGACTGAAAACAGTCCGAGTGCTCCGGTAAGGGCAAAGAAGAAATTATAGTGGCAAGGAACTCCCGCATAATATTGGAATTTGCCTTTATATATATAATCTCCTATTTCCTCAGAATAAATTCTAGTAGTCGTATCAAAATTGATTTTATAAAAGATAAAGCCGATCGCAGCTATAACAATAACCGATACAAGATAAACGAGCGCACTTCTCTTTGCATCGCGGAAAAGAACAACATTGTATTTTCTGATATATGCCGCGATAAGATAAAGACAGATGAACCAGCCGAAATCATATCCCATTCTGTCTGTGCCAAACTTTACGGGAACAATGCTCTTGATAAAGCAGAACCATGTAAGAAGTCCTATTATAACCGCCTTAAGCTGCTTTCTCTTAAGAGCATTCACCGCCGCATTCATGACAGGCGCCAGCAAATACATGATCACATACGCCGTTACAAACCAGTAGTGTTCACTGGATATAGGAAAAAGATATTTGAGCATCCTGTCAAGCTTGTCATCAGGCTTTACGGTATATGCTCCGACAAGCATCATTGCACCTGAAATAAGCAGTGTATAGAAATAGACCTGCAAAATAAGGAGTAATACCTTACTTAATCTCACTTTTGAAGAAGACAGGTAATATCCGCTGATAAGCACATAGACATTGACACCGGTGATCGCAATGGCTTCAAGTATCGTTGCGAATATCTGCACACTCGAAGCAGGCTCCCCAAGTACAAGCAGTGCTTTTGACTGGTTGTTAAAATGGAGAGTGATGATCATAAGCATGGCTACGATTCTGAGAAGTTCGATATTCGCATCCCTCTTTTTTTTCGTAATACTCTGACTGTCCATTGCACCTCCGTTTATATTTCAGCCGGTCTTATATCTTTATTTTCTGTCTACGACAGCCTTGCCGTCTTTGATGTTGTAAACCATATCGCACTTCTCGATTGTCTGAAGTCTGTGTGCGATAATAACAAGCGTTTTTCTTCCATGGAGCTTGTTTATTGAATCCATGATAGCTGCCTCAGTCTCATTATCGAGAGCTGAAGTTGCTTCATCGAGAACAAGTACCTCAGGATCTTCAAAAAGAGCTCTCGCGATACCGATTCTCTGTCTCTGTCCGCCTGAGAGACGAATACCTCTCTCTCCAATCTTGGTATCAAGACCTTCAGGAAGAGACTTAACATATTCATCGAGCGATGCTTCTTTCAGTGCCTGCCATACTTTGGCATCATCGATGTCTTCATCGGCATAACCAAAAGCAACATTCTTTCTGATAGTTGAGTCGATCATAAAGATTGTCTGCGGAATGTAGCCAATATTCTTGAGCCATCCGCTGTAGTTCTCCATTACATCGACACCGTCGGCATATATGTGTCCGGTCTCTGTCTTAAGGAGTCCCAGCATAACGTCTACAATTGTAGTTTTACCGGCACCTGATGTACCTACGATACCTACAGACTTTCCGACAGGAACTTCCATATCCGCATGATTAAGTACATATCTGTCAGCACCCGGATATTTGTAAGTGATATCCTTAAGTGAAATGGTCTTATTAACGGGAAGCTTCTTGGTCTCAAGCTTCTTTTTGTAATCATCGCTGTTGTACGAGATTGAACTGTCGTTTATCTCCTGCTGAAGATTATCGCTTACGTTCATGAGGAAAGGCTCGAAATAAGCGATACTTGTGAGGTAGTTGTTGATTCTGTTTGCACTTGGAAGAAGTCTTGCCGCTGCCGCAGCAAGTACGGTAAGCGGAGAGATAAGATCTTTCACATCAACATGCCAATACAAAATAGAAATAAGCATATATCCGATCATTCCAACAATGGCAACAGACTCGATCAAAAGTCTGGGCGTTGAGTTGTAGAGATTATATTTCTGAACTGCGTTGACATAACCTGCACCGCAATCAGCATATCCGTTTATAAAAAAGTTCTCTTTATTTGCAATCTTGATCTCTTTTATTCCCGTGACTGATTCATCAATCCATTTATAAAGACCACTGTAGTAATCCTGATTCTCCTGTCCCGCTTTTGACATAATAGGTTTTATCTTATACTTGATAATAAGGAGCATTGCAACAAGGAGTGAGGCCAATGAAACAGTCATTTTAGTATCTTTCATTAAAAGATAAATCACCAGACTCACGAACACGATGATCTCACTTATAAGTTGCAATAAGCTGAGTATAAGCCCGTACATATTATTAACGTCAGACGTTATATTTCTTTGTATAACACTGGTGTCAGCATTCAAATAATACTCATAAGGACGCTGCATAAAATTAATCATCATCCTTCTTGAAGTTGCAAACTGATTTGTATATACAAACCTAAGCTGTACTTTATTCATAAAAAACAAAAAGATGTTCTTTATGACAATAATCACCATAATCGAAAACATTATTACAGCTGTGAGCTTTATCAGATCACTGCTACTGAGATCATAAACATCAAGATTCAAAAGGTCGCAGAGCACACGGAATTTTCTACTTTTATGTAAATCTTCCGGCTTAGAAATAGCCTCCATCAAAGGTACTATAAGAGCAATTCCGAATGTTTCAAGCAAACCTCCGATAAGCATCATAAAAACAATGCTGACCATCTGCTTTTTCTGCCTTGCATCGAGCAAGAGTATCAGTTTCTTATAAATTTTACGCATAAAATCAATTAAACCCTTCCGACTTATTTACATTATGCTTTAATCCGTTATCGCTTCGTTCTGCCTGTGTATCTCGGGCGCTTCGTACTTGTCCATAAAATCATCGCCGAGATAATGCTTTTCTTTTACAAAATTAATCGAATCAACAACTGTATATACAGACACAAGTCTATCGAACGAAAGTCCCTCTATAAAGTTAAGCATCTCCATGGGAAATGATCCGTCAAGCACGATCGCATCAGGAAATGCCTTGGTATAATCGAGGTAATCTCTCGGGTGCTGTTTTATCATTACCACAGCATCCCTTCCATCTATATTACCATAGGCGTCAATAATGTCTCTGAATATACGCTCTCTGGTCTCCAGATCGCACAGAGGCTCTGACAAAACAAGAAGTGTCTTTCCGTCTTTTTCCTTAAAGAGCTTATCCTTAAGTCCCTTAATATCATCGACAAAGAGTTCCAGCATCTTCTCTTTTTCCTGCGAAGTAAGTCTGTCCGTGAGCATCTTCCTCGGAAGTTCGACATATTTTTTACAAGGGTAAGGAAGCACCGATATGTTATTAACTTCCATGTCTATGCAATATCTTCCGTAGCCGTTCTGGATATGGATAAGTCCCAGAGATGCGATAAATGCTTTGATCTTAAAATGACCTCTGTTATCATATCTGGCCGTATCGTAATATCTTATGCAATCGAGTCCGTCCTCAACAGCGTGATATCTTATCTTCTTGTAGTTAAGATAATAGCCTATCGGATCTGAATCACAGAAAACATAAATATCTTTGTATTTCCTGAAATCAACGGGAATATACTTCTCCTGAAGCTTACCGAATTTCCTGCAGAACTTCATTCTCTTTATCATGTTCGCCGCGATATTTCCCGAATCAGTCTTAAGCTCTTTGAGCTCAGGAAAAAAAGTATCTTCCTTCTCGTCGTACTCAAAGACTTCCTCAAAGATATCGCTCTTCTTCGCTCTCTCCACCATATTTCCGAATTTATTGGACATCTTGGAAAGAACAAGCGAAGCTTTTCCGCCGTCAGCAATATAAAATTCTTTTAAGCATGCCACATACACATGGTAAAAAGTGTGACAGACATAAATTCTACCGAACATCTCTTATCTTCCGTTCCTTAGATCTCTGTAAAACCACAACAATCTGTAATAAATATAAAACAGAAGGTGTGACTTCATCTGCATCTTAATAAGCTTCTTTTCTTCCGCATGGACTTTTTCAATATAATATTTGTTGTTCTGAAAACCCGGGAAAGTCTCTTTCATCTCTTTTGCAAGCTTCTTTGCAAAGCCGTAGCTGTTCTTAACCCCTGATTTCCTGGGCATTACGGAAAAAAGTGTGTTCACATAAAATAACACAGTGTATTGGAATTCAATCTCGTCTTTATAGTCATCAAAGTAGCCGTTTTCCTTAGCTTCCGTAAGTATCTGTCTTCCGGCGGTCATTCGGTCTTCGAGGTTCTTCTCGGAAATGCTGTGAACCGTCGAAGCATTGTGCTGATAATAAAAATAAAGCGGCTCTTCAATATATTCAAAATGCTTGGACCTTATCATCCAGGTATTACTTACCGCATTGTCCTCGTAAAAAATATCTTCGGGGAAAACATCCAGTTTTTCTTTTGTTCCCGGAATATAATCTCCGACTATGATCTCTCTTTTATAAACCTTTACAACAAGACTTCCTGTCTCTATAAGTAGGTTCTTATAGCGCTCTTTATCCATAACGCCTGTTTGGGAAAAATTGTTGTTGTGGACTACCTTTCCGACTTCGAAGGTATGTTTATCCACAAAGCAGTAGTCACATCCGACCATGTCAGCTCCCGTCTCTTCGGCCTTCTTAATAAGCCTTTCGTAGTAATCGGGAACAATCCAGTCATCGGCATCTATAAATCCAAGCCACTCACCCTGAGCTACAGCAAGTCCGATATTCTTGGCTCCGCCCTGATGGTGATTGACTTCTGATTTAAGTGCAATGAAATTCTCCGGATACTTCTTGCTGTAATCAAGAAGTATATCATAAGAATTATCCGTCGAGCAGTCATCGACCGCTATTATCTCAAAGTCCTTAGGATCCAGCGTCTGTGCCACAAGACTTTTTAAACAATAATCAAGTTTTCCTTCTGCTGCCATGTTGTAAACAGGCACTATTATACTAAGTATTTTCATGTAAGCTCCAAAATTGCCTCAGCTATCTTTTTTGCCCCGTCTCTTCCGACTATACTTCTGGCCGTATCGCTCATCTTCTGTCTAAAAGAGCTGTTATCAAGTGAAGCAACTCCCCATGTTACGATCTTACGTATCACTTTGTCATCTTCACGCACGTCTCCGGCGTATTTTGCGGCTCCGACTTTATCAAAGCCTTTTACAAAATCCACCTGATTATCCGCCATACTGAACACTACTGTCGGAACTCCAATCGCGCAAAGTTCATAAAGCGTAGTTCCTCCCGCAGTTACTGCGAAATCAGCATCCTTCATGAGTTCTGACATGTCCGTCACATATTCGTGAAGTGTTATCTCCGGATGCTTTTTGGCAAGCTCTGCCAATTCCTTCTTGTATTCATCTTCAAAAAGAGCTCCCACGATCACATCGCATGATATTTTATGTAAACTGCACAGAACCTTGTTTCCTATTCCTTTTTCCTCATAGACTCTGTTAAGAATATCCCCTATGACGTGATACGGATCAGTTCCTCCCGTTGAAAGAAACGCATGCTTTGCAGTATCTTTTACATTATATTCAATATTATCAAACTGCTTCCTAAGAGGAGCATACTCTCCGCCAAGAAGTTTTATCGGTGCACTGTACATCTCATCATTATAGATAAGGTCATAGTTGACAACAATGTCAACAGGATAGTCAAACTTACACAGATCATCTATATATCCCGTTTTTGTGCCCGGACTGTTCTCTTTTACCGATGCTCTCAGAAGATTAAAATACTCCTCTGTCATAAAATACGAATCTATCAGAAGAAAATCAGGTTTTTCATCTCTGAGCATCCCGTCAAGAGCTGGAAAATCTGTAATCGGATTGGAAAAAACAGAGTGAAGTATCCTTGCATTATAATAAACTCCGTCTTCTTCCGATAAGGTTTTTAATAGGTCTGCACTGGTCTCATCCGAAAGAATAAACTCTATATCAGCCCCTAGATCCGACAGCTCTTTTGCGATTGTCATGCACCTTCGTATATGACCTGTAGCAATTATTCCATTGCCGTTTGCCTTGATCCAGACCTTTTTTCCCATTTCTTCCTCCCGATCCGAAACTTACGATATCTGTCTGTACTCTATCATTTTGAAAAAATATCACTTGAAATCTTCGTACTTAAGCGGCTCTCCTCTGTATAGATCATGCGAAGCATGTTTTCCGACAATATTGTCATATTCTATAGGCGGAAGCCCGTTACCCGGACGGATCGATCTGATATTCTCAGAAGTAAGCACTTCGCCCTGTTTGATGTCTTTTACAATAAAAAGAGATCTTGCTCCTTCTCGCTCCGTTTCCTGAACGGGAGTAAGCTTGTATTCCTTGCTTCCAAGCGCTTTCTCAACCATTCTGACATTCTTAACAAGCTCTGCAAATTCCTGCGGCTCCATTGAAAAAGCTCCGTCAGGACCGCCGTCACTTCTCTTAAGCGTAAGGTGCTTTTCTATCATTCTTGCTCCAAGCGCAACCGAAGCTACCGCAACGGCGCTTCCCATAGTATGATCGGAAAGCCCCATAACGCAGCCGTATTCCTGCGCAAGCGTAGGTATCATATTAAGATTTACATCCTCATAAGGCGTCGGATAAGCAGATGTGCACTTGAGCAGGATAATATCTTTATTACCTTCTGCAAGACAAGCCTCGATAGCAAGTCTGATATCACTCTCTCTTGCAACTCCCGTAGCGATGATCATCGGCTTTTTCTTGGATGCGCACTGTTTTATAAGCGGAATGTCCGTTATCTCATAAGACGCGATTTTGTAAGCCGGCATGTTCATCTGTTCCATAAAATCAACAGCGGTGCTGTCAAAAGGTGATGAAAAGCAATCAAGTCCAAGTTTCTTGGCTTCTTCACAAAGTCCCGGCTGCCAATCCCAAGGAGTATACGCTTCCTCATATAGTTTATGGAGCGTTGTTCCATCCCAGATTGTTCCGCCTGTGATCTGAAAATAGCTCTTATCGGAATCAATCGTTATCGTATCCGCCGTGTAAGTCTGCAGTTTTATGGCATCCACGCCCGCCTCTTTTGCAGCATGTATTATTTCAATCGCTCTGTTATAATCCTGAAGATGATTGGCTGACATCTCAGCAATAATATATACAGGATCGTTTGCACCGATATAATGACCTGCAAGACTGATTCTCTGATTAAGTTCAAACATAGACATATCCTATGTCCTCCAAAAATTACTCATAATGATTCTTTGTTATATACTCATCATTTGTCCACGGCTCCCTGGCAACGAACAAACTTCCGTCTTTCTTCTTTACATAGACGGCAGGAAAATAATGAATAAACAGAGGCGTCAGACAAACCGTATATCCGCCCGCATTTGTAAAGATAACTCTGTCTCCCGTCTTAAGCTCACGCTCGTTATCTGCCGGAAACAATCTGTCGTATTCCATACAGGTTGCGCCGCATATCATCTGCGTAGAGATAACTTCTCTGTTCTCATCATTCTTATATTCAAGTCTGTGAGGATACACCCTTCTTGTGACCTGAGGATTTAAGTTTACTCTGCTTCCGTCGATCACTACATATGTGTGCTCTCTGACTTTCTTAGTATCAATAACACTCGTCACAAAATCAAAGCTCGATGAAACCATAGAAACTCCGGGTTCCATGATAAGCTTAGTCTTGTTCACATCAAATTTTTCCAAAAGGACTTCCGCAATTGCCGGAACATAGTCTCTATAATCAGGCTTATCTTTTACTCCGCCGTAATAACCGCCGCCCATATCAACATATTCAAGATCAAGCTTATATTCATCTGCTACTATCACTGCCACTCTTGCTAGTGCTTTGAATGCATTGATTGTTCTGGACTTTGTCGATGAATGAAGATGAAGCCCCGCTATCTCAACATTTGCGTTTTCCTTAAGCTTTTCTATCACGTTCTTAAGCGCGCCGTTTTCGTAGCAATATCCGAACCTGCTGCCCTCTTCGTCTGCCAAAACCTCATCCGGTATCAGCTTCTGAAGGTCGTAGTTTACTCTAAGCCCGACCTTGAGCGTCTTGTCCTTATTTGCCGCAGCGATCTCTTTTACCCACTCAGGTTCATAGTTTGAATCAAGATTAACTATTCCGCCGCCCAGGAGCACTTCTTCAAATGCACTTCTATCCTTGATCGGGCCGTTAAATATCACGTGATCCGGTGTGTAGCCAAGTCTCTTTGCCAGCTCATACTCTTCCGCCGAAACAACTTCCGCATAAAAGCCGTTATCCTTAAAGTGCTTAAGGAGCCATGGAAGTGAATTGGTCTTTACAGAAAAAGAACAGATGTAATTATTCCATCCCTTTTCCAGAGCGGATTTCAGCAGTTCAATATCAGCATCCAGTTTAGACTCATCCACTCTGTAATACGGAGTTTTAAGAGTCGCATCATCAAATTTGGCAAAAAAGCTATCTGATGATATACTTCTTTTTCCCTCTCTGCAAAGTCTCTTAAACTTCTCCTCAGCTATCTCCCAGTCTTTGGGTGTATCTATATCCTGAACCTCGTCCTCGTCAAGGATCAAAGGGACCATATCCTCAACATCAGTTGTTCCGTCGCGGAAAAAAGCATCTGTCCTGCATGCATAGAACTGACCACTGTCATGATAAAGTTTCTCAAGATCCTGAGATCTCACCGTGGCAAATTCGGGATATCTTCGCACAAGTCTGCCGTTTTCCACAACAAAACCTCTCTGCGGAGGATAAGAGAACAGACAAACAGGTGTTACCGACTCATGTTCATCAAGCTTAACCATCGCCTCTTTAAGCCTACCGGCCGTTATGAATGGCGCAGTTGGATATATACAACAGAACTTATCAAAATTCTTTCCATTTTCCTTATAAGTATTAAGAACTTCCGCAATAACCTGATCGGTCGTAGCATAATCACCCGCTGTTTCATCCGATCTGAAAAAAGGAATCTCGGCACCTTCTGCCTTTGCAACCTCTGCTATCTTTTCATCATCAGTCGATACCATAACGGTATCAAACACGCCGCTATCGATCGCTGCTCTTATCGAATACGCTATTATGGGCTTTCCGCAAAAGTTCTTTATATTTTTACCGGGTATTCTTTTACTTCCGCCTCGCGCGGTTATTATCGCAACAGAGCTCATCTGTTATCCTCCAGCTCAAATTCACTAAGTATTGCATCTGCGTATCCGTCAAGTTCAAAAGGTGAATCCGCTTCAACACAGAAATATCCTCTTCCCATGACAGAAGCTCCGTTCGTTACTTTCCCAAGAAACATGCCTTTTTTGAGATTACAGCACCACGCCTTTAACGGATATTTCTTGAAAAGCTCCTTTTCATCGGGAACTTTATTAACTCTGACATTTTCAAAATCAAAATATCTGATAAGCATGTTCTTTTCCACATCAGGCTCAAAAGAATATGATTTATCAAGCGCGGGAACTGCATATTTAATAAACTCCGTAACTTCATCAACGCCGCTTGCAAGTGGAGTGAAGAGGTTATGAAGATTATGTCCCGAAGGTCTTGCAGAAATTTCAATTATAAAGGGATTTCCGTCATTGTCCTTGATTATGTCCGCGTGAATGATATTGCTCTTAAAGCCTATCGCTTCTCCCGCTTTTGCGATAAGCTCTTTTGTCTTCTTGAAAAATTCTGCGTTTTTATCGGTTTCGATTACGGAGTAATATCCGACGCACTCCCTGTACGGAGGCGGGGTATTCTTTTTTCCCCTAAGAAGAATAAGTTTAAACTCTCCGTCCACAAAAACTCCGTCCACGCCGTACTCGGTTCCTTGAACACAGGTCTCAACGCAATAATCCTCATCGTAGGGCTGACCTGAAAGGAATTTCTCTTTAAGTTCCTGTGGAGTATTGAACATCTCTACTCCGCGGCTTCCCGATCCAAATCTGGGTTTGACTATCACGGGGTAGATCGTGTTGATCTCATCAATATCGGTATTTTCTTCTCCTGCCGAAATCAGGTAAAGTTCTGCATTTCTAAGGCCTTCTTCCGCAAGTATCTTATGAAACTCGTATTTATCCGTGCATACATTTGCCGCATCAAAAGAAACACCGCAAAGATTATATTTATCATTAACGGCACCTGTCGTAGTCAGATATCTACCGATTGGAACAGGCAGAACCACGTCAGGCTTATTTCCATCCCTATCCAATATCTCAAAGACCTTCTGCGGATCTCTTATATCTACAACAAAGGAAGCATCGGCCGCTTTAAGACCAGGTGCTTCCGGGTTTCCGTCAAGAGCTATCACTTTAAGGCCCAGCTCTTTTGCCTTATTTATCACATAAATTGATTCGGAGCTTGCTCCTATAACTACTGCTGTCATATGTTTACGTCTCCTTCAAAAGGTGCTAAATCGCGCATCTTTAGTATAATATATGGTAGCGCAAAGGTCAAAAAGTAGCGGCTCTACATTATGAGCTATCTACATCCACTACATAAAAAGCCGGGACATAATTAATTGTGAATACACAGAAAATTCAACTTTTCGTGTTACCATTGTATTAGTACACGTAGACAATGTATTTCTAAGAGTTCACAGAGAAAGGAAAATGACATGAAGAAAAAACAGGCTCTGGCAATACTTATTGCATCTTCTATGGCACTCTCGATTGTAGGCTGTAGTGGAGCAGAAACGAGTGCTTCCGAAGGAAGCAGTGAAATGGAAATGACCGAGGAGGAAAAAAGAGAGATTGCGAAATCAGAAATGGTCGCTGCTGTAGAAGCATCTTCTGTTGCTTCATCGGTTGACGAAGCTGCAACATCTACATTATCAGACTCGCATGCCGCTGCGACTACTGCTACATCAAGTGATGCTGCTACAACTGCAACTTCCGCCAACAAAGATGCCGCTTCAGCAGTTGCTTCAACCGATAAATCTGCAGATGCTACTCCCGTGAAGCTTGCCGACCATGAGCTCCTATGTAACGGCAAGGTTATTTCAGTATTAAATGATGCTTCAAAGATATTTGAAGATTTGGGTGCTTATGACCGAAAAATAACCGATATTCCGGAGCAGCCTTTTTATGTTTATGATTCATTGGGACTTGAAATTTCTACTCATCCCCACAACGGAAAAGAGCTTCCTATAGGTATTGATACCGATAAAAAAGGTATTGTAACTTCCCGCAATATCGGAGTCGGCGATTCAAAAGACAAAATCGAAGCTGCATACGGAAAACCTGCCGAAACAAACAACTATTATGGCCAGACCGGTGATGAATATTACTACAAATATGAATTTGACAAATTCTCTATCTGCTTTTATCTAAACGCAAAGAATAATACCGTAGTATGGTATGAAATTGATAATACAGCCAATGCAAAAATTATGCACCAGGATTCATCAGGCAATGCAAACGCATCTGCCGCTACACCTTCAACTACTAATGCGGAAACTGATATTTCTTCAGATTCTTCTACTGCACAACCTGCAGAAGCAACCAATCAGACTGCAGCAAAAAGCAATGAACAGCAGGCTCTCAATTCAGAAAAATATGGAAGCTGCGGAAAAGCTTATTCCAAAATTGCCCAAGAATTTCATGCTGCAAACAGTAACAATAAATATGCACTACTTTATTTAACAACAAGTTCAACACCTGAGCTTGTTATAGATAATCCGGGACATGATATTTCTATGTACACTTTTGAAAACGGTAAGCCTGTTCTCATTGCAAAAAATCTGACTTACGGCAAAAGCCCCAAAGGTTATGGCACTACATCACAATGCTATATCCCATACGCAAACACTTTCTTTGATAACACCAATAACTGCTTTGGAACCATTTCTCATTTCGAAAGTGAAGATATAATCAGAGTTGATGTGGTTATTAATAACATGAGTTTTTTCCCACGTGTTTCTGAAGTCGAACCTTCATTTGACCATAGGGATGCTCCGAGACCTACCGGCGAAGCAACCAAATATATAACATGGGGTTGGACTGAAGAAGAAGCTAAAGCCACATTGCTTAATCCAAACTGGCAGAAAATTGAAGGAAGCATGAACTACGACACATTACTTTCCAAAATTGCAGAACTGGGACTGTAAGAATACAGTACAGTGACCAAACAATAATTAGAGCGTTTCTCTATAGCAGAAAAGGTACCCTCAACAAACTTTTGAGGGTACCTTTATTTTACTTTTCCATATTATTCTTTCGGTGTATCAAAACGCTGCTCTGTGATACCGCTTATCTCACAAGTGGTCCACATGTCTTCCGAATCAACTTCTCTTATAGAATCAAGTTTTTCACAACTCTTGACGAGGTTACAGATCGCATCATTCTTATAATCATCATCCGCAACATAAAGCACGATCTTTCCCGCATTCACAACGCCCTGCTCTGTAAGCGGATCAAGATTCTCCTCATCCATGTAAAAGACTCTGTCGTATTGCAAAAGTTCATCCGTAAGGCGCCATACATTGTGAGGCGTTGCGGGATTGAACATTACAACCGCAACTTCGCCGCTATTCGCCTGAGCATAATTTATTTTATCCACATCCTCTTTGTATAAAAAGAGAACATTATTGCCTGTAACATGTCCTTTTATAAGGAAGACAAGCATAACAATCGTTACGATGGGAACGCATACCCTGTCTTTACCAATCTTCTCAGCCACGTAGTAAAGAGCCCACATCACAAGTAAGATTATAAGTCCGTATATAGGCATCTCATATCTGTTTGACGCACTTCCCACCAAAAGAGCCGCCTTAGTCGTAAGGAAGAAATATCCTACCGTTCCCGCCGTAAGAATAGCTACTTCAGCGCTTATATTAAAATGTGTTCTATCAAAACATTCCTTGCGGGTTACAACAAGATATACCACTCCCACCGCAAGCATTATTGCCAGAACTGTAAGTCCTCCGCCGAAAACAAAGTCGTTCAAAAGTCCTGTAAAGAACGACAGACGCATGAATGTATTCTTTACATCAAACATACTTCCCGTAGCTCCGGTTCCTCTGTAGCCTCCAAGAAGGTGATGAAGCATAGCGGGATATGTAAGAACCGCAAGAGCCATGCTAAAACCGCATCCCATAACATAAACCACGGTATTTCTGAAATCTTTTTTCCTAAAGAACATCCACACTGCAAGGGCAAAACCTATGCAACCAAAAAAGAATATATAGAAATACTGGATCAGAACTCCAATGTATGAAACCACTGCGATAGGAAGCAACAGTTTAACACAGAAATTTTTCAGATCATCTTTATACGAGTCATATTCCTGAACGAATCTAACATGCAGATATGCACAGATGAATACTGCCGCCGTGAGCCATGCATACATCCTGATAAGCATGTTGCATGACACTGTCTGAGGATTGAGTCCCCAGAAACCAAGCACAAACAGCATCACATAATATGGAAGGCGAAGCCTCTTCATCAGAGCAAACAACGCCAAAAATGAAATAACAAACGCAATTAAATTGGTAATCAGTCCCGTCCACTTGGTAAATGTGGAAGGAACCATTGAACATGCGGTATGGAAAATAAAATAGTATATCGGAGGATGAACGTCCCATGACTGAACAAGCTTCACAAGCCCGTAATTAAAGCCTTCTCCCGGCTTTACGCTAAACTCGTCAAAGATAGTCTGCTTGTCCTGCCACTCTCTGTCAGGCTGATAAAGTCCCTGACTTCTGTTCGATGAAAAATATGTATAATACTCATCTTCATGGAAGCCCGACTTCTGAAAGCCAAAGAAAACACTGAAAAGAACAGATACGATCAAAATTATATATACTATGCTTTTTTTCATAAAACTCAAAGTCCTCTTACTGTCGCGTGGAGGCTGCGCACCAAACGGGGTGCGGGTGCAAGTATGCACAGATAAGCCTTATTTTTTCCGGTCAAATACTTATTGGTAATAATACCAAGTATATTCTTTCTGATATTTTTTACAACACCCATATAGAATAAATTATCTCTTGTCATCTTACTTACAGGTATATGCAAAAGATAATCAAGCCTTTGGTAATAACCGAATCGCTCAGCGACAGGTACGAGATTTTCATATTTCTCTTTTACAATATCAAGTGCAATGTCTGCATTGCGCACTATATCTGTAAATACGGATGGAAAATAGTCCTTATCTTCCGCCTTTTTTCTTGAATTACTTCCAAGTCTGTAGAAAACATGATAATACTGCTGTGGAAGAACAATGAGTTTGTTCACTTCAGGAAGCACATCTATCATAAGCCTGAAATCCTCATTGAGTTCACCTTCTGGAAATTTCAGTCCACTGTCAAAAATGCTTTTTCTCGTTATTCTGGTACAAAAAGATGCATCACCGGTGTGAAGCAACAGTTTCTTAAGCTGTTCTTCCGCCGTAAGTTCGATAACACCTGCAGGTGGTATGACTACATCCGGAAGTCTTTCCCCGGATTCAGATATCTCATCTCTGGAAATCTGCACCATATCTGCACCATATTTAACCGCTGCTTCCGCAAGCGCTCTGTACATGCCCTTATCGACATAATCATCACTGTCGACAAAACCGATGTAATCACCTGTCGCATGCTCAATTCCCAGGTTTCTGGCACTGCTGGAACCTCCGTTTTCCTTGTGAAGAGCAGTTACATTCTCATATGCGGAAGAAAGCTTATCGCAAAGCTCTCCCGTTGAATCTGTAGAACCGTCATCCACTATGATAACCTCAAGCTTATCCTTGGGATAATCCTGCTCCGCAACGGAAACCACGCACTTTTCAAGCAGCGTTTCTATATTATATGCAGGTATAACAACCGTTATCTTGGGCATAGATTCAGGCACTTGTAACCTCCCGCTCTCTCATCTGAAGGTAGAGATCGTATCCGACAATCATGATAACTGCAAGCATTGCGATTGACAAAGGCCACAATGTAAGGACTGTCGAGCCAAAGAGATATCTCGTGTAAGTTATCATTGTTATCACCTGTAAAGCAACGCAAACAGGAACGCGCTTAATACTTATAATTCCGTAGATAACCGCCATGACTTCGGGAATATAACCGTATCTCTCATGCATTGCAGGCAGGCAGAAACAGCACACTTCCGCAGTAAATACCACGAGAGTTACCATATATTTTCCTGTCAGGTCAAAGTTCTTTTTATAAACATAATATGCAAGTATTCCCATGATTATTACTGTCGCCATGGTACCTGCAGAAATCAGCACCTTCCTTACCGGACCGCTTAAGTCGCCTGCAACGATTGTATAGATACTGGGATAGTTCATCGTAAGTCTTGAGAACATCTGAACCTGTCTTCCGTAGGTTCCAAGAAGGTCTCCCCAGCTTCTTCCCGCAATAGCTGCAGGAACCATTGCAAGCACATGTATAACGGGTATCCAGAAAACGTATCTGATCTTGATCTTGTTTTTTAACCATATAAGGACAACAAACGGCACGAAGAATATCGCCTGTTGTTTAAAACTGTAAGCAAAAGCCAGGTATATAAAGGCTCTGTTGTCATTTCTTTTAAGAATATGAAGGAATGAAAGAAGCACAAACGCTGTGTAGATTGAATCGTTCTGTGCCCAGGCGGCGCTGTTAAGCACAGCTGTCGGAAGGAACATCATAACAGCATAAGCCATCATTGATTTGGTAAGATTATTGTCTGTAACATGATATACGATCCTAAAGATCGTGATCGCGCAGATAAAATCAAACAATACGGGAACACTCTTTACAAGATAGATATCGGGAATACTTCCTCCGATATAGTGAAGAATAACTATCACATACTGAAACAGGCAATTGTAGTCAAATGTACTTGCCTCCGATACACCGGGCTTGATGCCAAGATAAGCAAATCCGCCGGCTGCATGGCATTCTCTCATCCAGTCCGCAAATGCTTTCACATAATCTCCCGACTTTACAGTAAAAAGTGTTAGTCTGAAATACAATCCAAGACATGTCAGTATGGTAAAAAACAACATGTCAAAGATAGGGATCTTATGTTTAAATATTTTTATTTCCGTTGTAAAAAAGTCATCTATAAATCTCATATTTTCCTCATTCCAGGCAATTTCCTTCAGTCATGGCACGAAGGATGCTCTCAGGTTTTATAATCTCCGCTTTGCTCATAGGTCCGATCTCTGCAGGTCTCGGAACAGCTCCGTCAATATATTCCCTGCAAAATCTGACAAATTCCATGGAAGCATTTTTTGCATTCCAGATTTTTTCTATGGTATCATATCCGTTTTTCGCGAACTGCAAAATTTTATACTTTTCTTGAAATAAAGACAATACCTTTTTCTTAAAATCTTCGTAATCGCCATTCCTGTAAGAAATTCCATTCTCTCCGTCATTTATAAGAAAAGGCACGGCTCCGGCTTCCCTTGATGCAACAACCGCGCATCCGCACTGCATGGCTTCATTCACGACAGCTCCCCACCCTTCAAGGTAGTTACTGGTGAAAAGAAATACATCCGAATCCTTCATGTGCATTGTAACTTCTTCAGGCTTAAGATTTCCCAAAAAGCTGACACTCGCCGACAATCCTGCATCTTTTACAGTTTTTTCAAGGTCTTGTCTCATGTATCCGTCGCCTATCATTTTAAGCTCGTAGTCATATCCGAACTTCTCCAGCTCTTTGCAAAGCTCGATCGCATACTCGGGGTGTTTTAGTTTTACAAATCTTCCCGCCCAGCAAAGCCTTATCTTATTATCGGTCTCACTCACTCTGAAACTTCTGTCTTTTACGTCCGGATAATATCCCCACTTGAGCATCTTATCAGGATATGCATGAATAAGTTTAAAGTCCGCAGAAACATAAGCCCCCGCGCACAAGAGATAAACAGGCTTTTTCCGGTATCTGATATGCTCGTTGTACTTTTTCATAAGTCCGCGCGGGCTGAGCCACTTGATCCTGCTTCCTCTGTAGATTCTCTCACTCACACGAAAAGAAAGCTTTCCTGAGGACAGTCTCTTTTTTTCAAGCTCCGACGTAAGTCCCTCCGTCCAGCCAAAGATCACGACGTCACTGTTAAGGATAAGCTCTTCGCAGTATTTCTTATCCTCGTAAAAAAGAGAGACATACGGATAGTCCTTCGGATCAACCGCCCATCCCATGTTGATTCTCTTTTCCTCCATGGGCATCGCCTGGACAAAGTGAAAGTCAACATCCTCAAACAGGCTGCTCATAGCATCGCAAAACGGAATCTGATGATGATTTATGTAGTTAGAGACAAATGTTATTACCACAGATTTCTCCCTTATTTTCTGCAGATTGCATCATAAATCTCAAGAAGTCTCTTGTAATTGATATCGGCATTGTGAGTCTTCGCTGCCCGCTTACTTGCATTATCTCCGTAAACGGCTGCAATAACGGGTTCATCCCACATCTGCAAAATTGCTTCCGCAAGTTTCTTATAGTCCATGTTGTCAAATATTATGCCATCCATCCCGTCCGTTATCATGTCCGGTATGCCGCCGGCGTTGGCCGCAACGACAGGCACTCCCAGAAGCATCGCTTCCCCAACGGAATTGGGTGAATTCTCAACAACAGAAGCACATACAAACACACTGCTCATCAAGAAGCGGTTTTTCATCTCGACATCCGACAAAGATCCGACCATCGTAACTTTCTTCCTAAGCCTGTTCATTGCGATAAGCCTCTTAAGATACTTGCCGTAAGCACTGGCGCGCATAAAATACGGATACTTGCTCTTACCTCTGCCGATTATGTTATTTCCCGCAACATACACATGCGCATCGGGATATTTCTTCAGTATAAGCGGCATTGCCTCAAGCAAAAAGTGAAATCCCTTAAGCGGATAATCGCCCTGAGAAAGAAAAATGCTGTGAGGAACAGCTTTCCTCTCTTCCCATTTTCCCGAATAAAAGCAGGGTCTCATGGTCTCGTTCATGGCAAAATACTCTGCACGCGGATTGATGCTGTGCGACGCCTCTTTGTCAAACGTCGTTCTTCCCGTCACATTTCCCGTGAGCAAAAGAACTTTTTTCTCATTTTCGGCTCTTAATTTGAATTTCTCCTGCTGCTGAATAAGCGAATCCTCTTTCAGTCTGTCTCTGAAAGTTGTGGACTCCTGTACTTTCTTTGGAAGCCCCGCCATATAAGCTTTGGCAATCTCCGTACATACTCCCTGAATCCCTACAAGGCTTCTCTCCGGCCTTCCAAAAGCTCTGAGCGCCGCAAGAGCATGCGGAAACTCGGTTCCGAAAACATGCATCATGTCAGGCTTAAAATCTTCAATTATCTGTTTAAATCTTGATTCCAGGCTCTCATCATAGATTTCCGGATGTCCGAGGTCCTCTTTAAAGCCATAATAAGTTATTCCATCAACAACTTCTTTTCCCTCAGATACAGGTTCCTCTGAAGGAAATGCGATAGCGAGAGTTATTTTTTTCTCGGCTGCCGTATTCTTTTCTTTCTGAAGCCTGTCAAGGCAGCCTGTAAGCCATCCTTCCCTGACCGAATATTCAATTCCATGCGCCTTTGCATAGGCAGGGAGCATGATGTTACAGACCCATAATATTCTCAACTTTATTTCTCCTTAAGCCTGTATATTGCACTTTTTATCTTGTTATATATACCGGCTGTGATTTTATTTTCCGCAAGAGCTGTTCTGAATTTTGAAAGAGTCAGAACTCTGATAAGGTCATACTTTCTTATCTGCGCTCCGGTCAAATAGAGCTTTATGATCTCTTTTCTCTCTTCTTCGGAAAGCTTTTTGTTCTGATCCGAGAACCCTCCGCCCTCGTAATCGGCAACTATTCGCGGAATATAGAAAGTGCTTGCTTTATCTCTGTAATAGCAACGAAGGAACTGCTCATAATCAGCCCTTACCTTGTATCTGAGCTCAAAAGGATTTTTATATACAAGTCTCTCATCATAGAAACACGCCTGATGCGATGGAAGATTCCTGTAACATGCGTGATCGTCGATCTTTGGATTTGAATGAATTCTGTTGCCCGTCGAGCAATCAAATATATCTCCGTAATAGATTGCGGGAAGTGTCGTTCCCTCCTTTGAATTGCGCTCTATTATCGCATCATGGACGTCCCTAAGAACGTTCTCATCCCTGAATGTGTCTCCGCAATTTAAAAAGAAAATGTATGCAGGCTCTTCACCCGCTCTAAGAAGCTTAACTTCATCGATGTTCTCCGCATCCTGATCTATCGCACGCATGCTTATTATCTTTTCCTCAAGATAAGATGCGGCAATATTCATCGCATGGTAAATTCCACTGTCACAGCTCTCAACAAGGATCAGGTCTTTGCCGACATCGTACTTATTTTTTAATTTTTCTATCGAGCCGTCGGTGGACATTCCATCCTTAACAAGAATGCGATACTCCGTAAATGTCTGCCTTCTGATACTCTCAATCGTATCGATAAGCTTATCTCCGGCGTTATATGAAACCACTATTATATTAAAAAAAGTTTTTTTCATTTCATTCATACTCTTTAATACCCTGTCTCAGAAAGAATCGGCGGCATTTCGTCAAACATTATCGTCGTGTACGGAAGTATTCTCGTTCCGTTTGCAGGCGCTATCCTCTTCATAAATATCACAAAATACATAAAACATCCGGCAAGAACCAGCATCGAGCAGATCTTTCTTTTCTTAGAATCCTTGATTCCAAGCAAAAGCGCCGGAACAAACAATACATGCGTTATCGTAAGATAATAAGATATTCTTGAAATTACCTCATCCGTCAAAAATGCCGCAAATACATAAAGCGCAAGCGACATTACATTACAATGGAAAAAGAAAATGTTCTCTCTGTTACCCTTTATCTCATCCTTGTACAAATAGATCGATGCCGCAAGGATAAGTGCACACCTTGCAATGCTGATATAACTGTAATGTATCGGGCCTGCGACCATCCTGTCATAAGTTGCCGTTCCCTGATAGTCGGAATATACCTTAACTGCGATTTTCGCATAGATCGGTCTCAAAAAGAAACACGATACGCCAAGAGCCGCTCCAAGCGCATACATCCACTTCTTCCAATTTATCATCGCGATCGGATACAGCACGAGGATTATCAGAAGTGATTTGTGGAAAAGAGATCCGACTGCGATCATAAGTACAAATCTCGGAAAATCTTTTTTCACCAAATATTCTATTGAAAGCAAGGCTATTCCAAGCCCGAAATAATAACGAACGGTACTTAATGACTGAAAATAAAAGCCAAGCAACATAAACATTGCAAATGACACTTCAAACCACTTACTCTGTCTCCATATTCCTTTCATAAAAAAAAGAACTGTAAGAAAAGCAAATATAGCAAATACCAAAACATAGTTCTCAAATCCGCAGAGCTTATAAATAACATATGTTAAGGCTTTAAATCCCTCTTCTTCCGGAACTTTTGGAGTCCAGCCGTCTGACTTTGAGTTGATAAGATGCATATGCTCAACATACGTTGCGTAGTCGTTTCCTACGTTCAGCCTAAGTGCCGACACGGCGAACAGCCCCAGAAATATTGCCGCAAGTACGATGGCATTTATGGCATCCTGCCTTGTCATCCCCCTGTACAAACCGATACGTCCGCAGTCCGCACATTCGGATACTGTATTCTTTTTTACCAAGAGAAGCAGCGCAAGTACAACTGCCGTCAATGTAAAATATACTGTCATTTTACCTTCTTAAGTTCCCTTCCCTTTCCGATACCGTTGGAAAGAAGCCTGAAACACTTAAACAATCCCTTCTCCGCACACATCTCTTTTCTGTATTTGAAAAGAAATCTGAAACCGAGAATATATGCGAGGTTCCCGTATAAAAACGCATATAAGACACCTCTGTCATAAAAAAACTTATCCGTATATCCCTTAAACCAGGTGGACTCACCCGCTTCTTCATGACCAAGAGCCACGGTGGTTCTGAATATCTTAAGTCCGGCCTTTAAACAATCATGTAAAAAAAGACTGTCCTCGCCGTTCATATAAGGAGCTCCGCCTCCGAATAAAAGAGAATACTTTACTCCGCTATCAAAGAGTTTCTCCCTCCTTGCAGCGATCGCATACGCAGGATATCTGCCGTAGTTCTTCCATGTAACGGGAGCAAAATCAACATTCCAATATGTCTCCCTGCCCTCCTGAGCCTTTACGTTAAAAAGAATCATGTCGGCCTCAGGGTGATCGTCGAACTCTTTTACGATCTTATCCGAATAGCCTTTGTCATAGATAATATCATCATCGCCAAAATGGATCAGTTCGCTGTCAGCCTTGGATAAAGCGGTATTTCTCGAAAGGCCGACGCCTTTTTCACATCTTATAAATGCGCGTATCGTCTTTGTTCCCG
>JAEEGJ010003975.1_pt1 | contig 52514 bp, 40 predicted proteins | sample 8958761 | NCBI WGS metagenome assembly JAEEGJ01 (sample SAMN16246546, study PRJNA631951) | gut metagenome | biome: gut microbiome; feature: rumen; material: RS-attached | host: Bos | place: Iran: Karaj | collected 2018-10
CCAACGTGAAGTTCCTGGAGAAAGGCATCAAGATGGGTGCCGCCAACTCCATCCTCATCAAGGTCAACCAGATCGGTTCCCTCTCCGAGACCCTCGACGCCATCGAGATGGCCCACCGTCATGGCTACACCACCGTTACGAGCCACCGTTCCGGCGAGACCGAAGACACCACCATCGCCGACATCGCCGTGGCCACCAACAGCGGCCAGATCAAGACCGGTTCGCTCTCGCGTACCGACCGCATGGCGAAGTACAACCAGCTGATCCGCATCGAGGAGCAGCTCGGCGCCCGCGCCGTCTACGGCTTCAAGAAGCTGCGCTAATCGGCTGGAGGATATTCTGCTGAATATCAATATAATACAAAAAATCACCCCACTTCGTGAAAGTGGGGTGATTTTATATAATATACTGTGTAACAACGAGTTACGCTCCAGCTAGAAACCAGGTGGCAAAACCCACGATCAAGGCGACGACGCAATTGATGGCCTTCGCGCGTAAGAAGGCGCCTTTCGATTCGGCCAGGAGGGGGAGGGAGGCGTGACCGTCCTGTGAGATACAGCTGGCAATCAGCACAGGCGCCGGAATGACGCCCGCGGCGAAGAGCGTGACGAAGATCAAGTGCGGGCCCGACTCGGGGATGATGCCGATGAGCGTGGCCAGTACGATCATCAGCGGGACGTTGGCACTGATCCAGTTGCTGATGTCCCATACTTCGGTGATGAAACCCAGGACGATCAGCACGCCGAAGGTCCATGCAAAGATCTTCAGTGCGTGACGGGCGATGACATGATGCCACAGATGTTCTTCCACGAAATGGTCGGAGCCGAAGGCCACCACGCCCAGCATGATGAGGCTGACCGCCGCGAAGAGCAAGTTCATCCAGTCCTCACTGAGCAGGTTGAAGCCATGGTCGTCGCCCGAGCCGCCCTCGTGCTCATGCTCGAGCATGCCGGTGGCCAGCGCGGCGATATACAGTCCGGTGCCGACGAGCAGCACGGCCCGCCGCCAGGTAAAATGCCATTTCCGGCCTTCACCGCCGGCTTTCTCCCCGGAAGCTTTTTTCTCGGAATGGTGTTCGTGTTTATGCTCGTGCTTGTCCTCCTCGTGAATCTGCATTTCGTCACAGGTCTTCAACGCGTATGGCTTCAGGCCCAGTCTCGGGCCCACATAGTCGATCAGCACGCCCGTGACAATGCCGATGACCAGGATCAGCAGTGAAATCCAGAGCGCCTTGCCCGGGAACAGCGTCAGCATGACAAACGCTTCGTCGCCCGAGGTGGCGATCAACATCGCCACCAGCGCGCCGAAACTGATCATTCCGTGAGAAAAGAGCGACACCGAGGCAAAGCCGCCGATGCAGCCGGGAATCCAGCCCAGTAGCGCCGACACCACGATCTGCCCGAATTTCGATCCCTGGAGCCGGCTGAAGAAACGGCCGCCCGACGAGATGTTCAGGCTTTCGATCATCATCATCATCATCACGACCATGCCGGTGATGAGCACGGCTGCCCGAAGGGCATCTACCAATATATCCAAATAATCCATAGTCTATCCTTGTCCTTGTGAAGGAGGTGTAATGAAGCCGTCTTCCGGATTCCAGGCCGTATGTTTCAGCGTGCGGACAAAATAACGTTCGCCGCTGCGCACATACAGCATGTGGCCGGTGAAGCACAGTGTGTCGATGCGGCGGGAGGGGAGGGTGAGGATGGCGCGCACGCGGCCGTTCTGGTCGCAGACCTGCACGCCGAAAGCGGTGGCGACAAAGAGATTGCCCAGCGTGTCGAAAGCCAGGTCGCGGGCGATGGCTCCGTCAGGGCCGTTGCCCGCCGTCTCGTTGTCAGGGTTGTGCAGCCAGTAGAACTCTTCGGTAGCCGTGCGTTTGCCGTCGGGGCCCACCAGGGCGCACAGCAGCCAGTTGGAATGCGGCTCTGCCGAGACCTCCAGCTTGCCGGAAGGATACAGCAGGGCGGTAACGGGATGCTCCAGCCGCTTGCGGACGGCTTGGGGAAGATCCCTGGATGCGAGCTCCTGCCAGCCGGCTTCGCGTTCGGAACCCGTGCCCAGCAAGGACTGCAGCATGTCGTTGCGCGATTCGCCCGCCTTCACCGGTGCCGGCCAGCCCTTCCAGAGCCAGCGCATGGCGTCCGGGAACATGCGGGTTCCGTGCCAGATGCTGTGGCCGCCGCGGTCCCAGTGCGCAATCTCCTCGTAGCCGGCGAAATCGAGCGCCGATTCCATCAGCAGGTTCTGTTCCCACCACTCGCCGAAGAGCGGATTCCAGGCGTCTTTCATGCCGTCCTGCAGGAAAATGCGCAGCGGTTTGGGCTCGCATTTGCGGATCCAGGCCGGGTAGTCGTTGCCGCCCCGCATGGCCACGTAGGTTCCCACGGAACTATAGACGCGATGGAAAAGGTCGGGGCGCTCCCAAGCCGCCGTGAAGGCGCAGATGCCGCTGCTGCTGGCGCCCGTGATGGCCCGGTCGTCGGGATTATGGGAAAGTTTGACCGTCCGTCCGTCCGGCGTGACCAGGCACTCGACCATGGGAAGGATTTCGGTTTCGAGAAAGCGGGCGAAAGTGCCGTCCGTGCGGTCGAATTCGTTGCTGCGGTTGTAGCGCAGCACATTGCCGTCGGCATCGTACGATACGCCAGGCTGGACGAACACGCCGATGGTCACGGGCATCTCGCCGCTGGCGATGAGGTTGTCCATCACCGTGGTGGCGTTGAACAGGATGCCGTCCAGGCCCACCAGCAGGCAGGCGGGCGTCGTGCCATCGTATTGCACCGGCACGTACACTTTCCATTCGCGCCGCGTAGCGGGATAGATCTTCGAATCGTTGAATTCCCCGGTGAGGATCAACCCCTTGAGGCTGTCCGCCACGGGCACGAAAGCAGGATCGTCCGGATACTGGGCGTTATGCCGCAGCTCCTGCGCCCCAGCCGGCAACAGCGCCAGCAGAGCGACCAGCACAGCGATCAGCCTTTTCATAATTCTTTGATATAACATCTTGCCCGTTTGTGCAGACGGGTGACGAAACGGTTCCACATGTTCTGGACACTGTTGTTCTCCTCAAGCTCACGCGTCGTCTCCAGATACTTGATGCCATACTTCTTGACGGCCGGGGCCACCTTGTCGAAAATCATGGCGTTGAGACCCTTGCCCTGATACTCCTCCTTGATGCCGATCAACAGCAGGTCGAGCGTGTCGTTGTGCCGGATCGCATGAAGGATGTGATACCATCCGAAGGGGAACAACTTGCCGTGACATTTCTGCATGGCTTTCGAGAGGGAAGGCATGGCGATGCCGAAAGCCACCGCCTCGTCTTTCTCGTTCAGGATGATAGAGACAAAGTCCGTGTTGAGGTTCGGCACGAACTGGGCGATGAGGTCGTCGACCTGCTCCTTCGTCAGCTCGGAAAAACCATGGAGATTGCGGTACGTTTCGTTGAGCACCGGGATGCACTGCGGGAAATAGTCGACCATCTGTTTCTTCGTTTCGATCGTGGCCTGGTGCAGGTGGTAGCGCTGCGAGATCAGCTTGGCCGGGCGGGAGAACCACTCCACGATGTTGTCCGGCATCTCCACGCTGTATTCCACCCAGTCCGTATCCTTGCGGTATCCCCGCCGCAGCAACTGCGGCTCGTAGTACGGGAAATTGTATTTGCCGTAGGCAGTAGGTAGCTCGTCGAATCCCATCACCAGCACGCCGGAGGCATCGAACTCAAGGAAACCCAGCGGACCGTTCATCACCTTCATGCCTTTCTCACGCGCCCAGGCCTCGGCCGTGTCGAAAAGGGCGTCCACCACATCGTTGTCGTCCACGAAATCCATGAAGCCGAAACGGGCGTAATCGACGCCGGTCTTTTCGTTGTACTGCCGGTTGATGATGCCGGCGATGCGGCCGACGATGCGGCCGTCCGCATCGTATGCGAGCCAGTACTTGCCCTCGCAAAAAGCAAAGGCATGATTCTTTTCCGGGTCCAGCGCGTCCATGTCGCCTTTTTCCAGCGTGGGGACATAGTAGGGATTGTCCTTGTACAATTCGTTGGGATAATGGACGAACTGCTTGCGCTCTTTCCGTGTCGTTGCTTCTTTAATCGTGACTTTCATAGGTATGTATGTTTTATTTCTCTTTTTCAAGGTCTTCGCGCAGAGCAGCGCCAGTGAAGGTGCCGGCGTGCGCCAGGTCTTCGGGTGTACCCTCGAAAACCACCTGGCCGCCCGCCTCGCCCGCATCGGGACCCAGGTCGATCACCCAGTCGGCCGCGCGGATCACGTCGAGATTGTGCTCCACTACGACGATGGAATGCCCCCGGTCGACCAGCGCATTGAACGCGGCCAGCAGCTTCTCGATGTCGTGGAAGTGCAGGCCGGTGGTAGGCTCGTCGAAGATGAAGAGGATCGATCCCTTGGATTCAAAGTCCCGGCTCAGGAACGAAGCCAGCTTGATGCGCTGGCTTTCGCCGCCGCTGAGCGAGCTGCTGCTCTGCCCCAGCTGGATATAGGAGAGGCCCACGTCTACCAGCGGCTGCAGGCGTTCGGCGATGCGCCGGGCCAGCGGCTCGCTCTGGGCGCCGAAGAAAGCGATGGCCTCCTCCACACGCATGTCGAGCACGTCGCTGATATCCTTGCCCTGGTATTTCACCTCCAGGATGTCGCTCTGGAAACGCTTGCCACCACAGGCTTCGCATACCATCTCCACGTCGGCCATGAACTGCATGGGGATGTGGATCACGCCCTCGCCCAGGCACTCGGGGCAGCGACCGCCGTCGATGTTGAACGAGAAGTGGGAGTGCCCGTAGCCGTTCATCCGGGCGTAGGGCTGGTCGGCGAAAAGCTTGCGGATGTCGTCGTACACCTTCAGGTAGGTGACGGGATTGGAGCGGGTGCTCTTGCCGATGGGGTTCTGGTCGATGTATTCGATGGAGGCGATCTTGCCGAGGTCGCCGCGGAGTTCCCTGTAGATGCCGGGCTTGCTGCCGATCTGGTTGAGGTGCCGGTAGATGGCGGGGTAGAGGATGTCGCCCACGAGCGAGCTCTTGCCGCTGCCGCTCACGCCCGTGACCACGGTCAGGCAGCGCAGCGGGAATTTCACGTCGATGTTCTTGAGGTTGTTCTCGCGGGCGCCGGCCACTTCCACGGCGTATTTCCAGCTGCGCTTCCGGGAAGGGACGGGGATGCGGCGGCGGCCCGACAGGTAATCGAGCGTGAGCGACTGCGCCCCGCTGGCCAGGCCGTCGGCGATAGTGCCCTGGAAGACCACGCGTCCGCCGTTCGCACCCGCATAGGGTCCGATGTCGATGAGCTGGTCGGCGGCTTCGATGATATGGCGGTCGTGTTCGACCACGATGACGGTGTTGCCCAGGTCGCGCAACCGCTGCAGGACGCCGATCAGGCGCTGCGTATCGCGTTCGTGCAGGCCGATGCTCGGCTCGTCGAGGATGTACATCGAGCCCACCAGATTGTTGCCCAGCGAGCTGACCAGATTGATGCGCTGGCTTTCGCCGCCGCTCAGGGTGTTCGACGGACGGCTCAGCGTGAGGTAGCCCAATCCCACCGAACGGATGTAGTCCAGCCGGGAGCGGATCTCCCGGAGCGGGCGTTCGGCAATGGTGCGGTCGTATTCGTCCAGTTCCAGCCGGTCGAAGAATTCCGCCAGTTCGCTGATGGGCATCGTCATCAGTTCGTGGATGGTCTTGCCGCCTACTTTCACGTAGAGGGCTTCGGGCCGCAGGCGCGAGCCGCCGCAGGCATGGCAGACGGTCTTGCCCGAATAGCGGCTCAGCATGTATTTGTACTGGATCTTGTGCCGCTGGCTCTCCACCCATTTGAAGAAGGCATGGATACCGGTAAAGTATTCGTTGCCTTCCCAGAGCAGGTCTTTCTGTTCGCGGGTCAGTTCGATGTAGGGTTTGTGGATGGGGAAATCGAACTTGTAGGCATTCATCACCAGCTGGTCGTTGAGCTGTTTCATGACTTCACCCCGCCAGCAGGCGATGGCGCCCTGGTAAACGCTGAGCGTGGGGTCGGGGACTACGAGGGACTCATCGATTCCGATGGTCTTGCCGTAGCCGCCGCACACGGGGCAGGCGCCAAGCGGGCTGTTGTAGCTGAAAAGGTGTTCGGTGGGTACTTCGAAGCGCATGCCGTCGGCTTCGAAGAGATTGGAGAAGTTGCGGGCGCCGGCCTTTTCATTCCATACGCAGAGATAGCCGCCGCCCTGGGCGAAGGCGGTCTGGGCCGAGTCGAGGGCCCGGCTCACGGTATCTTCGTCGTCAGCCACGGTGAGGCGGTCGACCAGCAGCAGCCACTCATCCCCATAGTCTTCGATGTGCTGCAAAGCAGCGTCCATCTTGGCGATGCGCCCGTCGCGCGTGGCCAGGCGGGAGTATCCTTCTTCCTTGAGATTCAGGATCTTCTCGACTTTGTTCCCTTCTTTCCAGCGGATGTCGGCCAGCAACAGGGCGGTCGAGCCGGGTTCGAGGGAGGTAATGTAGTCTACGACGTTGCGGGCGGTGTCGCAGCGGACTTCCCGTCCCGAAACGGGAGAATAGGTCTTGCCGATGCGGGCGAAGAGCAGGCGCAGGTGGTCGTAGATCTCAGTGTTGGTGCCGACCGTCGAGCGGGGGTTGCGGGTATTGACTTTCTGCTCGATGGCGATGGCGGGCGGGATGCCGCTGATCAGGTCCACGTCCGGCTTGCTCATGCGGCCGAGGAACTGGCGGGCGAAGGAGGAGAGGCTTTCGGCAAAGCGGCGCTGGCCTTCGGCGAACAGGGTGTCGAAGGCGAGCGAACTTTTGCCGCTGCCGGAGATGCCGGTGATGACCACCAGCTTTCCGAGCGGAATATCCAGGTCGATATTCTGCAGGTTGTTAACCCTGGCGCCTCTTATGTGTATCTCCTTTGTCTCCATCTTTTTCTTTGTGCCGGGGTGCCCAGCTGACTTCGATTACGCGGTACGGATAGTTTTCGTGCAGGCGTGCCGCGTTCGGACAGTTCTCCCGGTGTATCTTGATGCCGTCACGGATGGTCAGGAATCCGAAAATCGGATCGCCGTAGGCGGGCGAGCAGCATTTGGCGGGTTTGAGTTCCACGCCCTTGAGTTTGCGGTCGATCATGAAGTCGCCGCTGGCCGTATTGTTCTTTCCGCTCTGGGTGTTTTCGGTTTTGGTCTCGGATGCGGCTTCTGCGGCGGCTTCGGCTTCCAGCTTGTGGGTGAGGAAATCCTTGACGATGGCCACGTCGAGCTGGCCGTTGCCGATGGCGCCGAAGAATTCGTTCAGGTTGCCGAACTTGTGCTTTTTCGAAAGGGCGTGCAGCTCGGCGTCGGAGATCACCATCTTCCAGTTCTTGAGCCGGCGGGCCAGCAGCTCCTTTCCGATCGCTGCGCGGGCGTGTTCTTCTTCCTTCAGTTTCTGCTTGATCTTGCTGCGGGCTTTCGACGAAACCACGAAATTCAGCCAGTCGGCGGTCGGCTTCTGGTTCTTGCTGCTGATGATTTCCACCACGTCGCCGGTGTGGAGCTTTTCGCGGATTGAGCACATCTTCCCGTTGACGCGGGCGCCGGTGCAGCGGAGGCCGAGGTTCGAGTGGATTTCGAAGGCAAAGTCGAGGACGCAGCTGCCGGCTCGTAGCTGGCGCAGGTCGCCGGTCGGCGTATAGACGAGCAGCTCGTCAAGGGCCAGGGCGGCGTGTTCGTATTTTTCTTCCTCGTCGCTCTGCATCAGGTCGCGGACCTGGTTGAGCCATTCTGTCAGATGGTCTTTTCCGCTGCCCTTGATGCCTTTGTACGACCAGTGGGCGGCCTGGCCTTTTTCTGCGATCTCGTCCATGCGCCTGGTACGGATCTGCACTTCCACGGGCAGGCCTTCCTTGGTTTGCACGGTGGTGTGGAGGGATTCGTAGCCGTTGTCGCGAGGCTTGGAGATCCAGTCGCGCAGGCGCCTGGTGTCAGGGGTATATTCTTCGGTCACCAGAGAGTACACCTTCCAGCACAGGGCTTCCTCGATGGTGTGGTCGGGTTCGCAGTCGATGATGAAGCGCATGGCGAAGAGGTCGTACACCTGGTTGAAGGTGATCTGCTGGGCCTGCATCTTCTTCCAGATGGAATACGGGCTCTTGGTGCGGGCCTTGAGGACGTATCGGATGCCTTCGCGGTCGAGTTTCTCCCGCAGCGGGTTGATGAAGCGTTCCACGAGGGCTTCGCGCTGGGGTTCGGTTTCTTTGATCCTGCGGGTGATTTCCTTATAGCGCTCGGGTTCGGTATATTTGAGGAAAATGTCTTCCAGTTCGCTCTTGATGCGGTACAGTCCGAGCTGGTGGGCGAGGGGGATGTAGAGCATCATGGTCTCCATCAGCTTCTTCGTGCGCTTGGCGGGCGGCAGGATGTTGATGGTGCGCATCACTTCGAGCCGGTCGGCCAGCTTGATGAGGATCACGCGCGGGTCGGTGGAGTAGGAGATGATGAGTTTGCGGTAGCGCTCCTCGTCGAGGTTGGTCTCCTGCAGCTGGACGTTGGATATGTTGTTGAGGCCTTCTACGATTTCGATGATGTCGTGGGGATATTCGGCGCGGAACGACTCCAGCAGCGGGGTCTTGTTGAGTTCGGCCACGTTGTCGGTCTGGAAGCGGTTGGCTTCGTGGAGCAGGGTGGCGGTCACGGCGTCGGCCCGCAGGCCGATCTCCTTGCAGACGATGTGGGCCACGCTGAGCGGGTGTTCGATGAACGGGCTGCTGTTGCTGCGCATTTTGCCCTGGAGGGCTTCGGACGCGGCGTCATAGGCCGACAGCACCATCCGCTTCTCGCTCTCGGAGAAGCCGCTCAGGATATCTTGCAGTTTTCTGGGTATCATCTTCTCTTTCCGGCTATGGTTTCCAATGCCCGCATCTCGTCGCGCCAGCGGGCAGCTGTCGTGAAGTCGAGCTGTGCGGCGGCGGCCTCCATCTGTTTGCGGGCTGCTTCGATGGCGGTCTTCATTTCGGCCGGACTCATGCGGGCGATGACGGGGTCTTCCTCGAGGAAGCGGACCCGTTCGTCTGCCGGTTCGGCGTAGGTCTTGCGGCCCTGCACGGCGCTGCGGCCGGCAGCGCCCACCTGGGTCGGGGTGATGCCGTGTTCTTTGTTATAGGCCATTTGCTTGGCGCGGCGGCGGTTGGTGCCGTCGATGGTGGCCTGCATCGATTCGGTGATCTTGTCGGCATACATGATCACGCGTCCGTTGACGTTGCGGGCGGCGCGGCCCGCCGTCTGGGTAAGGCTCCGGTCGGAGCGGAGGAAGCCTTCCTTGTCGGCGTCGAGGATGGCCACGAGCGACACGGTGGGCAGGTCCAGGCCTTCTCGCAGGAGGTTGACGCCCACCAGCACGTCGAAACGTCCGGCCTTGAAGTCATCGAGGATCTCCACGCGTTCCAGCGTATCCACGTCGGAGTGGATGTAGCGGGTGCGGATTTCCATGCGTGTAAGATATTTGTCGAGTTCCTCGGCCATGCGTTTGGTCAGGGTGGTCACCAGCACGCGTTCGTCTTTCTCGGCCCGGACCTGGATCTCTTCGAGCAGGTCGTCGATCTGGCCTTCGATGGGGCGTACTTCGATGGGCGGGTCGAGCAGGCCGGTGGGTCTAACCACTTGTTCCACGACTTCGCCGCCGGTCTCTTCCAGTTCATAGTCGCCCGGCGTGGCGCTCACGTAGAGGCGCTGGCCCACGAGGGCCTGGAATTCGTCGAAGCGCAGGGGGCGGTTGTCGGCGGCCGCCGGGAGGCGGAAGCCGTATTCGATGAGGGTCTGCTTGCGGCTGCGGTCGCCGCCGGACATGGCCCGGATCTGGGGGATCGTCACGTGGCTCTCGTCGATGAAGGTGAGGAAGTCGTCGGGGAAGTAGTCCAACAGGCAGAAGGGCCGCATGCCGGCGCTGCGTCCGTCGAAGTAGCGGGAGTAGTTTTCGATGCCGGGGCAGTAGCCTACTTCCTTGATCATTTCGAGGTCGTACTCGACGCGGCTTTTGAGGCGCTTGGCTTCCAGGTGCTTGCCGATTTCTTCAAACCAGGCGCACTGGGCCATCATGTCGTCCTGGATGGTGGCGATGGCGTTGCGGGTGCGTTCCTTGGTGGTGACGAAGTTATTGGCGGGGTAGATCGATATCTCGTTGAGGAATTCGAGGGTGGCGCCGCTGACGGGGTCGATGGTCTCGATGGTCTCGATTTCGTCACCGAAGAAGACCACGCGGCAGCCGTAATCACCGTAGGCGAGGAAGATGTCGACGCTGTCGCCCTTCACGCGGAAGGTGCCGCGTTTGAATTCGGCTTCGTTACGGGAGTAGAGGGCGTCGACGAGGGCATAGAGGAACTTCTGGCGGCTGAGTTTCTGGCCGCATTCCACGTGGACGGTGGTCTCATGGAAGTCGTCGGGGTTGCCGATGCCGTAGAGGCAGGACACCGACGAGACGACCACGACGTCGCGCCGTCCGGAGAGCAGGGCTGACGAGGTGCTGAGGCGGAGTTTTTCGATCTCGTCGTTGATGCTTAGGTCTTTCTCGATGTAGGTGTCGGTGGTGGGCAGGTAGGCCTCGGGCTGGTAGTAGTCGTAGTAGGAGACGAAATACTCGACAAGGTTCTTGGGGAAGAAGGATTTGAATTCGCTGTAGAGTTGGGCGGCGAGGGTCTTGTTGTGGCTGAGGATGAGGGTAGGGCGGTTGAGCTGGGCGATGACGTTGGCCATCGTGAAGGTCTTCCCCGAGCCGGTCACGCCCATCAGTGTAGTCGCAGCATTCCCTTCGCGGATCGATGCTACGATCTGCCTGATCGCCTCCGGCTGGTCCCCGGTCGGCTGATACGGTGCTGTCAACTCAAAATTCATGTGTTACTGGGGCTCTGCCCCACCCGAGCCGTAGGCGAGAGCACGACCCTCGGGAGTAAACCCCGCGCCTCCCGGCCTTAGTACTTTTGCTATGCGAGGGTTCGTCAATATGCGAGCTTTTGCTGCAAAAGTACCGGCCTCCGGCGGTCCGCTGATGCGGACTTGTTAATGCTCTATTATTCTCATCTGTCGAATGAATCGCATAAAGCGCGACAGGTATAGGATCAAAAACCCATAGCCGCCCGTGGCTCTGTGAACGGGAGGGGCCCGAAATCGGCTTGCCGATTTTGGGAGGGATAGCGACTTTAGTCGCGTAGGTTTTTGAGCCTATACCTGCAAGCATGCGATTCATCGCAGAAAATGGTATTATTTCTTTGATTTCTTTTTGGTTACCAGACCTTTCGATTCGGCGACCTGGGTGAGGTAGTCTTCGAGGCCGGCGACGATCTTTTCGGCGATCTTGCTGTGGTTGGCGGGATCGGCGAGGAATTCTTCGTCGGGGAGACTGCTCATGAAGAGGCATTCGACCAGGGCGTTCGGATATTCGGTCGGGGCGTTCAGCGAGAAGTTGAAGTTGCCCGTCAGGCCGTAGTTCGGGACGTCGAGTTCAAGCATGTGCTTCAGGAGCGTCGCAGCCAGGTCACGGTTCGTGATGTGCTTGTAGTAGGTGCTGGCGCCCATCGCCGAGAGCGGCGATCCGCCGGCGTTGTTGTGGACCGACACCATCAGGTCGATGTTCTCGTCCAGGAAGATCTTCTTGCGCTCGCTCATCGTCATGTCGCGGTCGTCCTTGCGGCTGAGTACTACTTTCGCGCCTTTCTTCTGCAACAGCTTTTCGACTTCGCGCACGATGCTCAGGTTCACGTCTTTTTCCATCAGGCCGGTGTTGCTCACCGCGCCGAGGGCGCTGCCACCGTGGCCTGCATCCACGCCGATCGTCAGGCCCTTGAGCGTCAGGTTCTTCGGAGCGTGCTTCACCTCGATCTGCAGCACATTGCCGTCGTAATGCACGCTGTATCCCCAGCAATATTTGTCCTTCAGCTTGATGACCAGCCGCATCACGTCGCTTTCTACCTGCTGCACGTCAAGATAGTCCACCATCTCCAGCTCGTTGTACTGCGTGATCCAGTTGCTGTTGTTCATGGCGCCGAACACGTCCACGTTGATGGTGGTCGGGTCGAGCGAAGTCCGGGAAGCATAGGGAAGTTTCTCAGGCAGCGAGAGCCGGATGCGGTCGCAGTCGCCCACGTTGTTGAGGTTCATGTTGTTGGTATTGACGATGTGGCTGCTGCGCGCTGTCAGTTCCACGTCCTCCTGGTGGATGTAGGCGAAACGGTTTGTGGCGAGCTGCACTTTGTAGAGATCGCCGATCGCACCCGTGACCTTCAGCACGATGCCCGGATCCAGATAGCCCATCTTCGAGCCGCCGAGCCGGTCGGAGCCGGAACCGTACTGGAGATAAGCCCCTTCCCTGGTCGTTACGTAGAACAGGCGGTCTTCCAGCTGCGGCTCGGGATCGGGACGGCTGACCAGTCCCAGGCCGGGCCGGTAGAAAATATGCACTTCTTTCGTTTCGACTTCCGTGCCCTTGAAGATCGTCACGTCGATGCGGTTGTCGCCTTCCACCAGCCGGAGCTGGCGGCCGAACGTGCCGGTCTTGTAGACCTTGACCTGTTCGCCGTTGACGGTCGCCAGATTGCCGGGATCGGTGATGCAGATCAGATAGTAGCGGCTGTTGCTGACGGTGTCCTGGCTGTAATGCGGCGCCCGCTTGAAGGTGATTTCGGCCGGCAGGCTGCCTGCTGTCAGCAGCAGGAGCGCGGTGACGGTGAGAATTCGGTATAATTTCATGACATTCAATATTTTGTCTTATCACGCGCGCACGCATCATGCGCGAACTAGCAAAGATACTATTTTTCAATGGAATTTGTTTATCTTTGAGGGCCAAATTGAGAACGTAATGAAAAGATTATTCCTTCTTGCCGCATTTCTGCTGGCCTGCCTGCCCCTTTCCGCGCAGGACAATCCCGTCATCATCCCGGAGCGGGAAACTGTCGTGCTTGACAATTTCACGGCAGTGCCCAACATGACGCTCGGACTGTACCAGTATGCGCGCCAGTGTGTCCTGGATGGCCTTTCCCGCCGGCGCATCAATGTCATCGACGTGGAACAGGACGGATACGGCCGTGCTGACATCGTATATCCCTCCTTTCATTTCGCAGCGTCCCATGCCGGCCATCCCTTCGACATCAACCGGGCGGTGCGCGTGATGAACGACTACGACCAGGCCCGCTGGTACATGACGGTTTACATCGCCAGGTTCCATACCCATCCGGTAGAGCACAAGAGCACGGACAAGGACGGCAATCCGGTGGTCAGGACCGACTTCACCGCCGAACTGGATGCGGATGTCTATCTCTATGATGCCGATACCCAGACGAACCTGGGCCCGGTCCGTTGGCACTATATCTATACCGGCGCTTCCGAACTGGCTTCTGCAGAGCGTTATGTGATTGAAAATCTGTCCCAGAAAGCCCGCTCCTTCGTTACGGACAACTTCCGTTTCAAGGCTTCGGTCATCCAGCTGGGCGAGTACAACAAAAAAGGCAAGCTGCAGGATCTCTACCTGAGCTGCGGCAGCGACATGGACGTGTCGAAGGGCGACGTGTTCTTCGTGTATTCAGTATCCGACATCAACGGCATCGCCACGGCCCGGAAGCTGGGCAAGGTGAAAGTGAAGGAGGTCACCGGCCGGGAGAGCTGCCATTGCGGCGTGTCCAAAGGCGAGGTCGAGATTGACCAGGCTTTCAAGGCAGGGGAGGTCCTGGTGGCCGTCAGCGACCATGATGATTTCTTTTAATCCACAGCCATGATACGCGACATTTACCTGGCAGGAGGATGCTTCTGGGGAGCAGAGCATTTCTTCAAGCAGATCGACGGCGTAGTGCTGACCGAAGTCGGTTTCGCCAACGGCCATACGCTCGACCCTACGTACCGGGAGGTCTATACCGACAAGACCGGCTATGCTGAAACAGTACACGTCCGCTATGACACCGAAAAGGTCGGGCTGAAGTTCCTGCTCCGCATGTTCTTCAAGGCCATCGACCCGACCTCGCTCAACAAGCAGGGCGAGGATGAAGGAACGCGCTATCGTACAGGTGTTTACTATGTGGATGAAGCCGATGCGGAGAAGATCCACGCGGTCTTCGTCGAAGAGCAGAAAAAGTGGGCTGAACCCATCATGGTCGAGGTCCAGCCCCTGCTGGTCTTCCACCTGGCCGAGGACTATCACCAGGACTACCTGGACAAGCACCCCGACGGTTACTGCCACCTTCCGCTCGCGCTCTTCCGCTTTGCCCGCGAGGCCAAGCCCGAAAAAGATTGATGCAGATTAGTGCAACATGAAAGGGATCGGTAATATACTCTGGCTGGTGCTGGGCGGTCTTCTGGTCGCCCTGGTCTACTACATCGTCGGGCTGCTGATGTGCATCACGATTGTCGGGATTCCGTTCGGCGTGCAGTTGTTCAAGCTGGGCACCTATGCGCTCTGGCCTTTCGGGCACGAACTGGTTGACGGGCCGGGCCAGCCGGGCTGCCTGTCGGTCGTCATGAACCTGATCTGGATCCTGGCGGGCTGGTGGGAGATCGCTGTCCTGCATCTCCTCTTCGGCCTGATCTGCTGCATCACCATCGTCGGCATCCCCTTCGGCCTCCAACATTTCAAGATGGCCCTGGCCTCCATCTTCCCCTTCGGAAAGATCATCAAATAATCATCCCGCTTGATGTGTGAAATCGTATAGCACGCTTCCCCTCCTTGAGCAATCTGTGGTGGCGTCTGTCGCGCTCAGTCTGTTCCGGCTGAGCAGACCGGGCGCGCTACCCGTCGCCGCAGGCCGTTCTGTGGCCGATGTCCGTGGCAGACGATTACAGTGAGGGGTGGAGTGGAGTCTGGGCGATAAACTATTTGCGACAGGGTTAGATGGCTTCAAGATAGAAACTGAGCGGGCGGAAGCCGTCGTTGCAGTTGATCATTGCGCTCATCGGGTTTTTCAGGATCAGCGGAAAAAGTGGGTGGAAAAAAGGGATCACCGCCAAAAGTGGGTGGAGAAGTATCGACCTTGATACTGTTCTCGCGGCGCTCTTGCGCAGGGGCTGACTGCGTTTCTCCTCAAGGTTCGCGGCAGGCGCGGAATTGCTTACGGGGCGCTGCCCCGAACCCCGCCGCTCCGGCGTTGTTCGCTATCGCTCACGCTGCTTCGCGGTGCTATCACGCAGGCTAACCCTGCCCGGCCTCCGCTAGCGGCTGATGCCGCTTCCAGTCCCTTGACGGCGAACTTCTCCCTTTTAGCCGCCGCAGCGCGGCGTCTAACGGTCGAAGAATCTGCGCCGTCACGAGACGGGGCTCCCGCTTGGCCGCGTATTTCCTGCCGCTCGCAAATCGTCGCTCCGCAGTCAGCCCCTGCTGCTGTTAGCGCCTGCTTGGCTGCAGGGTTTTCCTCGGCCGGAAACGGACGGGACTCTCATTCTCCCGTCCCGTTCTGGCCGGGAGAAAACCCTGGCCATCCGCTTGGACAACCATTTTCGCGTTCACCGCCCACCCGATTTCGGCGCTGATCCGTTTTTCATCCAGCCGTCGAAGAAGTAGCCTTCGCCACGGGCAAGCGATCCCACGAACGGGCGCATCGATTCCCACGCCGATTCGCAAAACCCTTCGGGCCGTTGTCCATCGATGGATATCCACTGCTGGCCTACTTCTACGACACAGGAGTGTTCGCTGGGATTCTCATACTGCGCCATCAGGTCGGTATAGACAGTCTGGCGCACGGGGTGATCCTTATTTTTGCATAGACTTCAGTCGGCTGATTGCAGGCAAAGATAGTAAAATCTCCTTTTTTACATATGCGCTGTGACAGTCTCCAGCGGCAGTCGGACGATGCGGGATATCTGTTTCTTCGAACAAAGGTACTTTGAACGAAGATTCCGTGCCACCTTCAGCCGTTGCGGTATCGACAGGTCTTGTAATTTGGAAATACCGAACAATTGTTGAGAAATGGCGTTTCGTTCTTGTCTCAATTCGCTGTCGGTAAGCCTGATATTGTCTCCATCGCCTGTTTCCTGCTCAATCTCGTCGTCTTTGTTAAGCGACAGGAAATACATGAAGGAACGGGGCGTCTTGAACAAGGATTCGACCTCCTTTACCGGTATGTAATTGGCCGGAAGAATCAATCCGTCGACAACGACCCAGTCTTCGGGAATCTTCTGCCGGCTTTGGAAGACCGCCCGGCTCTGGTTAAGCCCGAAGTCACTCACTCTGACACCCATCTCAAGGAATGATGCGTCTCCGGTTTCTCTGAAATAGAGATTGCCGGAGCCCCAGGGATAATCGTAGAACATTCCGATGCGGGCCTTGGTAGGATTCTTGAGGACATAGCAGATCTTGGTTTTTAGTTCGTCTTCGTCAACGATAGCCAGCACTTTGACGGGCAGTCGGCGGAGAGAACCTTTTTCCCCGTAATGACGCGAACAATAGAGCCCTGTCAAGCGTTTGAATTCATGCGCGAACCTGTCGGCGTCATCTTTTGAGGCAGCACTGACGATGATGTGGATATGATTGTCCATCAGGACAAACGCCAGGATGACAAGATGAAACTTGTGAGCCAGGATGGCCACGCGGTTCATCGCTGCCTTGAAATCAGCGGGATCGTGAAAAATGACCGAAGAGAAATTGCCGTCGGAGCAGATGTGAAAATAATGCCGCCGGCTGTCCATATTGGTTTTCTCCATCGCAGTAAGCAAACTTCTCCGTCCCGGAACGAAGCAGAGGCAAATATTCAACTTCACACGCAAGAATAGCAAAGACCGGGTTGCTTTTCCTGCGCACCAATAGCAATGACAAAGATGGCCAAAGAACATCAAACTTCCAAGTATTATTGTCAGCCATTTGTTGGCCGAATTCAAATTAAGTGTAATCGTCAAGCACGGTTCCCCATTCTGGAGTTGCCTATGGTGGCTCTTGCCGCGCTCAGTCTGCTTCGGCCTAGCAGACCGGGCGCGCTACCAGTCACCGCAGGCCACTCTGCGGCCGACAGGTGCGGCAGACGAATACAGACGACTTTTGTTGCGGGCGTGGGAGATTATTCGTATCTTTGACAACGTTATGAAAGAGATCCTGGCATTCCTGAACGAGCTCGCGTTGCACAACGACCGGGTTTGGTTCAATGCGCATAAGGCTGAATATCTGTCGGCTGCAGCACGATTCAATGATTTCTCGGCGGGGCTCATCGAGGGGATCCGCGCCTTCGACGATACCATCGGTCCGCTGACGCCGAAGGACTGCACCTATCGCATCTACCGCGACATCCGCTTTTCGAAAGACAAGTCACCGTACAAGACGCACATGGGCGTTTACATCAACCGGGGCGGCAAGAAGTCGGGGTACAGCGGCTACTATTTTCATGTGGGCGCGAAAGGGACGGGCCATATCGTGGCCGTCGGTGACATCTGCTGTCCGCCGGATGTATTGAAGATACTGCGCGAGGACATCCAGCTGGGCGGCGGTGACTTCCGACGCATCCTCTCGACGGTCGACCCGCGCCTGGTCATCGACGAGACAGACGCACTGAAACGTGTACCTGCGCCTTTTCCGGCCGACTCACCCGATGCGTCCTATTTCAAATTGAAATATTACTGCCTGGGCTATGCCCCCGACAACCGCTTTGTCACGTCGAAGGATTTGACAAAGAGGCTGTTGGACATCTTCCAAAGCAGCAAACCCTTCCTTGACTATATCAATCGCGCCGTTGAATATGCGCATGAAGAGCAAGTATCATTGAACAACTATAAGCTATGAACAGACGATCCATGTTGAAAGCCACCGGCAGCGCTGCTGCGCTCACCATCCTGGGCGGTATCCCTTTGGCCGGAGCGGGCGAAAAGCCGATGACGCCGGTACCGAAGAAAGAACGCAAGAAAATCCTCGTCATCGGGGCACACCCTGATGATCCCGAAACGGCGGCGGGCGGCACGATGTGCCTGCTGACCGACGCCGGACATGAAGTCGTGAGTGTCTATCTCACTCGCGGCGAGGCCGGCATTCCCGGCAAGAGCCATGAGGAAGCGGCGGCCATCCGAGAGCGGGAAGCGAAAGCTGCCTGCGCTGTGACGGGCGCCCGGCCGCTCTTCATGAACCAGGTCGACGGCAGTACCGAGATCAATCTCGACCGTTACCGCGAAATGCGCGAACTGCTGGAACGCGAAAAACCCGACCTGGTCATCACGCACTGGCCCATCGACGGACACCGCGACCATGCCGTCTGCGGCATCCTGGTGCTGGACGCCTGGCGCCGGCTCGACCGCTGCTTCGAGCTATACTATTTCGAAGTCATGAGCGGCACGCAGACGCAGATGTTCCATCCGTCTGACTGGGTGGATATTACGTCGACACGTGATCGCAAGTACAAAGCCAGCTATTGCCACGAAAGCCAAAACCTGCAGGAGGTCATGGAAGGCTGGCACGACCCGATGGAGCGCTTCCGCGGCATCGAATGCCGCTGCGCCTTCGCCGAGGCCTTCCTCCACCACGTCGAGCCCGTCTCACTGGTCTGATATCTTCTGTTATTCCGAAGAAGGAAGAAGCATCAAAAACGCAACACATATGAAAAAGTTCGTGAAAATACTGCTGATCGTGGTCCTGCTTGTGCTGTTGGCTGTCACGCTGATGTGGCAGGGAGAGATCCGTACGCTGGCGACGGTGAAGCAGGTGGGGGACAACCCATATCTTTACACGATGCAGTACATGGCCGCCTATGATCTGGACGATGTGATCGAAAAAGACGTCGACACGAACGCCGAACTGCTCGATTACGTCGTTTCCCGCATCGGCAAAGGGCTTCCCATCAAGATCAGCAGTTCGCAGGTCGCCGACGAGAACGGCGAACTCAAGACCTTCAACTGCACCAGTTTCCAGGCTAAGCAGGCGGACGGCGAAGGCTATTGGTACGGACGGAACTACGACTATTTCAAGAATCCCACGTTGGTGACCTTCTCATACCCCGAAAATGGTTATGCCTCGATCGGCTGCTCTGACATGTCGCATATCGGCTACGGGCTGGACAAGCTCCCGCAGAAGTTCCTTTCCCGCGTGAACTGCCTGGCCGGAATCTATGCCCCGGTCGACGGAATCAATGAGAAGGGACTCTGCACCTCGGTCATGGCGCTGCCGAAACAGGCCTCGCAGCAGGATACGCCGAAGCACGATGTCGGCACGACGATGATCATGCGCCTGTGGCTCGACCGTTGCGCAACCGTGGAAGAGGCGCTGGCCCTGCTCGAAACGGTGGATGTCCGGCATGACGCTGTCGTCGGTTCAGGCTATCATTACATGGTCGCCGATGCCGGCGGCCATTGCGCCGTCGTCGAATTCGACAAGGATGACGGCTGGAAGACCATCGTCGTCCAAAAGCCGGAAGGTGAGAACAGTATGCTGGTAACCAACCACTTGCTCAATCCGAAGCATTATACGGCGGAGCCTGACAGTACTGTCGGCAATCCCCACAGCCGCAGCTGGTGGCGTTACGTGACGGCAGGTGCTTATCTTCGTGAACACGAGGGCATTCTGACCTTCGACCAGGCGCAGGAATGCCTCTCCCTGGTACACTGGGTTGATCTGCCCATCCCCGGCGGGAAGGTCGAAGACACGCAGTACAGCAACGTCTACGACCAGCACGAACTCACCCTGTCGCTCCGGAACTGGAACGACTATGCCACGACGCACAGTTTCTTCCTGAAGAAATAACATTTTTGAGTGTAATCATCTGCCGCGGGTATAGGCTTTAGAACGGCTTGCGATGGTGGGTAGTGCGCTCAGTCTGCTCTGTCGGAGCAGACTGAGCGCGGCATGTGCTCCCACAGGCTGCTCCCAAAGAGGGTATCGCGCTCGACGATTACACTCGGAAGCGAGGTGAAGGGTTGTTGAATAAATCGATGCCAAACAATCAGCGGGCAATCATTCCAAGCGATCAGCGCGCAATCATTTCCACGAGGGGAACGTTGAAGCCACGGACTTCGATCATGGCGTGGGAGGCGTCGTCGGGGGTGGTGTAGGTCAGTGTGCGTTCTTCGCCGGGCATCAGGTGGATGTAGTTGTCCGACCAGAAGGTGGGGAGGATGCGGGTGCCATCGCCGCGGCGTGCCACGAAGTGGAGCATGAGTGCGGGGGTATCGGACGTATTGCTGACTACGATGGTGGCGGGCTGTCCCTGCCGGGTCGGCTTGTGGACAAGCTTGATGTGGGCGGACGGCAGGGTGTTGAGCTGGCGAAGATTGTCTTCTTCGGCCGCGATCACATAGTCGTTGTGCGATACCGGCGTCGTCCCGTCGAACAGTTGGAGCCGGAGGAAGCAGACCTGGTGGCCCCAGCGGGGATTTCCGTTGAGGCCGGCTTGCGAGAAGTCCATCCCGAAGAGTTGCGTGGTCGTGTCTTCCCGCACCATCAGCGTCGTATCGCGGCCGGCGGCAGTGACGCCGTCGGCCGTGTAAAGCGTTGCCACGGCACGCAGGCCGCGTTGCTCCCCGGCGCTGTAATTGACCACCTCCACCCGTTCGGTGGAGGGATTCCACTGGATATGCAGCGGTTCGCAGGCTTTGCGGCAGGCGTAATAGGCGGCGGTACCGTCGAGGAACCAGTCGTAGGTGCAGAAGGCCATGGAGGGCCAGGCGGGATGGCTCATCCAGAGCAGCAGGCCGCGCCGCTCGCGGCTGCGGCTTTCGAACATCGCCCGGTAGCCGTCGTAATTGACCCACTGGGCACGCTCGGCGAAGGTCTGGCCGTCATGGGTGGGTCCGAAATAGGCTTCCACCGCATCGATGAAGGTCTGTCCGCGCTGCGCACTCTGGAGCGCGAAGTCGTGAATGCCCCACATGCGTGTCGGCGGCCAGGTCTGCGAAGCCGGCATCATTTCCAGCAGGCTCTCGTAGTTGGGGAAGTTGGGCATGCCGCGCTCGCTGTGGAACATGCGGGATTCATTGCGGTACCAGGGCGTTTGGTCGAGCATCCAGTAGCTTTTGGACGGCAGGCGGAAATAGGGTCCGCGGCCCGAAACGACATCGTCGGCGGAAGAGGAGATGTAATAGCTCAGCGGGTCTTCGCGGGCTACCAGTCCGCGGAGGGCCGCGTCGAGCGAGGCGGGCGGATAGCCTTCGTTGCGCCCGCACCAGAGCAGGAGGCTCGGATGGTTGCGGATGCGTTTGAGCATGTTTTCGGCATTGGCCATGAACATGGCCTCGTCGTCGGGGTCCGGCCCGTCGGCGGGATTGGCCAGCCAGAAATCCTGCCAGATGAGGATGCCGTTGCGGTCTGCGGCTTCATAGAATTCGTCGTCGCCGATCATGCCCACCCAGTTGCGAACCAGGTTGAAGTTTTCGTGGCGATGCAGTTGCATGGCACGCTCATAGTCTTCGGCCCTGTAGCGGAGGTTGCTCTCGCTGAAACCCCAGTTTCCGCCCCGGCCGACCAGCCGCCGGCCATTGACCCAAATGCGGAGTGAACCGTCGGAAACGTCATAGTCAAAACGGCGGATACCCGAAGAAAAGTGGCAGGTATGGCTCCCGCCGACACGCATCGTGACATCGTACAGATAAGGTTCGCCATACCCGTTCGGCCACCAGAGCTTTGGATGTTCCACCTCGATATCCGTCGATACGTTGCGTGCGGCTCCAGCCGGAATCGAGACCGTCTTGCTGAAGGGAACGTCTCCGTAACTTCCTTCCCAGACGGTTTCGACAGGATAGCCAGCCCGGTTGACCAACCTGGCGCCCAGCCTGATGCGGACACGGGTCGTGTCGAGGATGGGCGGCAGGCTTTCCTGCGCCGTGAAGAGGGGCGTGGCCGTCGGTTCGGTTATTTCGACCGGTCCGATGCGTTCCAGCCATACATCGTTCCAGATGCCCATGTTCCGGCCGCGGATGGTCGGAATCCAATCCCAGCCGATGGAGGCGTGGAAGGTGGGATTGTCCGCCCCGAGAACGCCGCCGTTCGAGGCACAGCGTTCCAGCGTATTGGCCTTGGTCATGCCCGGATGGTCAGGTGGCATGACAATCACTTCCAGACGGTTGTCGGCCGCCAGCAGGGAGGTGATGTCGAATGTGGCATCGGTAAAGGCTCCTTCGATGATACCGACGGACGACCCGTTCAGGAACACTATCGCCTTCCAGTTGATGCCGTCGAAATGCAGCAGCAGCCGTTCGTCGTCGTGGCCGTAGCGATTGCTGCGCGGCAGGGAGAAACGGGTACGGTACACGAACGGGGACAGGAAATATGAATCGCTGATATACTGCTGGTTATCGCCGAAATTCGGATTGGGGAGCATGTTCTGGTCCAGATAACTGGACAAGACCGTTCCGGGCACGGTGGCAGGAATCCACGCTGAGGGATCATTGGATTGCGGCTGGCGTGCCAGGATCCAGTTCCGGTCGAGCTGGATGCGGTGGCCGTTGCCGGTATAGGAGCTTGCCTCCACGGGCCAGCATTCGGGCGTCGTCAGGGATTTCGCCCTCTCGCCGCCCAGCACTTCAAACTCACTCAGCATGTAGGGCGTGCCTTCGACCGCGCCGTCGAGCAGCACCCGTACCCACCGGCCGCGTCCGTGCACACGCAGGGAGTCGCAGCGCATTGCACGATCTCCACCGAATTCAGCAACTGTATGCCAGGACGTGGAATCCTGCCCGACCTGCAGCACTCCGTGCGACGGTGCGTTGATCCAGTGCAGCCGCACTTCCCTGATAGACCTGGTCTGTCCCAGATCCACCGCCAGCCATTCCTTTCCGGCGCTGGCCGCCGTCCAGACACTGTTGAAATGCTCTGAAGCGAGCATGGTCAGCAGCTTGCCGTCGCGGAAAAACAGCCACTCCTGCCAGATGATGCTTTCAGCATCCGGCATCTCCACGACAAATTTCCAGCGCTCCGGCGCCATCCGCCGCGGCGCGTCCCAGGGCAGCGTAAGCGGCTTTCCGTCAAAGATTCCCTGGAAATGTTTTTCGACCTTCCATTGTCCCGCACCGTCCTGGCTCAGCAACCGGGCAGAATAAGGGCCCTGCTGCCTGCCGTCGCGCAAGCTGGCCGAGAACGTCATCGTGATCTGGTCTACGGGTTCCCGGAAGCCGTGCGTGCGCACCGACAGCTCTGCATGCGGGCCTTCCGCCGTCACCGTCGTCCACGGCCGCGGGTCGAAAGGGATGTCGTGTTCGATTTTCGACAGCAGCTGATCGTCATTCCCGCTGACTTCGATCCAGTAAGGTGCTTCGGTCTCGATGATGCCGTCCACGGCCAGCTGGGACGTGGCGTTGTAGTCCATGGCGCTGGAGTGGTAGGCACGGTGACGGAGCGCGAAATTCGTGGCGGGGCCCTGCGAAGAGCAGGATACGGCCAGAACGGCCAGCAGCAGGATGCTGCGTCCTGGTCGGGAGAGGGGAAGGGACAATCTCATAAGGGGTTGTCGGGTTAATGATTTAACTACAAATATAACAATAAATACTTATTTTTGTGGCATCAAAAAATATCGCAAAGACAATAATTCAAGCATAATGAAAAAGATGATCTTTATTATGGCCGCGACGGGGCTTGTCGTTGCTTCCTGCGGCACGAAGGAGCCGGCGAAGACGGCCGGCATCAACTATGACTACATGGACACGTCCGTCCGTCCGGGCGATGACTTCGCGAAGTATGCGACCGGCCACTGGGCAGACTACAACCCGCAGCCGATGGAGTATCCCATGTGGGGCACCATCTACAAGGTCTCCGAAGAGAACACCGTGAACCTGGCTTCCATGATCCGGGAGATTGCTGCGAAGGAAAATGCCAAAGGCAGCATCGCCCAGAAAATCGGCGACCTCTACAACATGGCCATGGACTCGGCGCGCCTGAATGCCGACGGCGCCGCGCCGCTGAAGGCCCATCTCGCCGAGATCGATGCCATCGGCAGCCGCGAAGAACTCCTGCGTCACTGCGCCAGGGAGCATGACAACCTGCTTTTCGGCATGTATGTCGATGCCGATGAAAAAGATTCGAAGAACAACATTGTCGCCATCACCCAGGGTGGCCTGACGCTCCGCAACAAGGAATACTATTCCTCGAAGGATCCGCAGAATGTCAAGATGCGTGAAGATACGAAAACGCACATGAAGAATCTCTTCGTGCTTGCCGGTTACGACGAGAAGACGGCGCAGGACAAGGTCCGCCGCATCTGGGCCCTCGAGACCGAACTGGCCGCCGCCCATTATTCCATGGAAGAGCAGCGCATTTCCGAGAAGAACTACCACAAGATGACCGTCGATGAGATGGAAAAACTCACCGGCTTCGACTGGAAGAGCTACCTGAAGGACTACCGCTACGACAAGACCACCGAGGTCGACCTCGGCCAGCCCGAACCCGTGGCCAAGGCCTGCCAGCTGCTGATGAAAGCGCCGCTGGAAGACCTCAAGGACGTGTACCGCTGGAAGATCGTCCGCGGCGCCAGCTCGGTGCTCTCCGACGATTTCGCCCAGGAGGACTTCGACTACGAGCACAAGGTCTATGGTACGCAGGAGATGACCCCGCGCTGGAAACGCGCCGTCAGCCTGGTGGATGGACTGATGTCCGACGCCGTGGGACAGATGTACGTGGAGAAGTATTTCTCGAAAGAAGCCAAGGACGAGATGATCGAACTGGTCGGCAATCTGCAGAAGTCGCTGGGCGAGCGCATCCAGGCCCAGGAATGGATGACCGATGAAACCAAGGCCAGGGCGCTCGAGAAGCTGGCTGCCTTTACCGTGAAAGTGGGTTATCCCGACAAATGGGACGACCTGACCCCGCTGGTCATCGACCCGTCCAAGTCGCTGTATGAGAACGTGCGTGCCGCTTCTGACTTCTACTGGGAACTGAACTACAACAAGCGCTACAACAAGCCCGTCGACAAGAGCGAATGGCTGATGCCTGCCCAGATGGTCAATGCTTACTACAATCCGACCACCAATGAAATCTGCTTCCCGGCCGGCTTCCTGCAGCCGCCCTTGTTCGACCTGAAGGCCGACGCCGCTGCCAACTACGGTTCCATCGGCGTGGTCATCGGCCATGAGATGACCCACGGTTTCGATGACCAGGGCCGCCACTATACGAAAGAGGGCAACCTCGAGAACTGGTGGACCGAAGCGGATGCCGAAGGGTTCAAGAAACCTTGCGACGCGATGGTCAGCTATTTCGACAGCCTTTGGGTGATTCCCGGTGAACTGCATGCCAACGGCACGCTCTGCCTGGGTGAGAACATCGCCGACCACGGCGGCCTGAACATCGCCTACAACGCCTTCCAGATGTGGCAGAAGGAGCACGGTCGCCTGTCCGATGACAACGGCTTCACGCCGGAGCAGCGCTTCTTCCTTTCGTATGCCAATGTATGGGCTGGCAGCACGACCGAAGAGATGCTCCGCTACCTGACGATGATGGACGTCCACTCGGTGATGTTCCTCCGTGTCAACGGCGGCCTGGCCCAGTGCGATCCCTGGTATGAAGCCTTTGACATCCAGCCCGGTGATGCTTACTATGTTGCTCCGGAGAACCGTGTGAAAGTCTGGTAATGAACGAATATACGATTCAGCGAATCGTAGCGATGGAGGCGGCCTTCGACCGCACGGCCCTGGCCGTGCAGATGTTGGAGGCCGCCCTCGATACCTACGAGACCGTGAAGGTCGACATCGACCGCCTCACGGAATACCTGGAAAGCGGCGCGTGGCGCGAGGACTTCGAGGCCGACGAGGCCGGCCTTGTCCCAGGCGACCTCAAGCGGGGCGTCCTCTCCGAAGACGGCCTCTACGACCTGCTTGCCGACATCGTCCGCGTCAACGAGCACTTGCAGGAACTGGCCGGAGAAGAATAATTTTTTATTACATTTGTATCGTTGACTTTTAAAAATCGATAGTATGAGAACAGCGGACAATCAACCCGCAAAGCGCGATTCATTCGCCAGTTCGTTCGGCGTGCTGGTGGCCATGGCCGGATCGGCCGTGGGATTGGGTAATCTTTGGCGCTTCCCTTATCTGGTAGGCCAGAATGGCGGTGCCGCCTTCATCCTCATTTACCTGGGTTTCGTGATTCTGGCGGGGCTTCCGGTCATGCTGGCCGAATTTATCATCGGCCGCCGCAGCCAGGCCAGTGCCCGCAGGGCCTTCCTGACCTTGGCGCCGGGAACCCACTGGGGCATCACCGGCATACTGGGAGTCATTTGCTGCATCCTCATCCTGTCGTTCTATTCCGTCGTGGGCGGGTGGGGGATCGAATACCTCTTCAAGTCCGTCCGTTTTGACTTTACCTACGGGAACCAGGAGAACCTGAAGACGCTGTTCTCCAGCTTCTCGACTTCTGTCTGGCGGCCGCTGATCTGCCATACAGTCTTCCTTGCCTTGACAGCCGGCATTGTGATTGCGGGTGTGCAGAAAGGCATCGAGAAGTTCTCCAAGGTGATGATGCCGCTGCTCTTCCTCATCGTCATCGGCATTGCCGTCCGTTCCATGACACTTCCCGGCAGCGGCCCCGGCTTAAGCTATCTTTTCAAGCCCGACTGGTCCAAGGTGACATCGCAGACGTTCCTGGCCGCATTGGGACAGGCCTTCTTCTCGCTGTCGCTGGGTAGCTGCATGGTTATCACCTACGCCTCCTACGTAAAGAAAGACGCCAATATCATCTCCCTGAGCGCTCAGACGGCCGCGGCCGATACGGTGTTCGCTCTCATTGCCGGCTGCGCCATCATGCCGGCCGTGTTCGCCTTCGGCATCAGCCCCGGAGAAGGACCTGATCTGGTGTTTGTTACCCTGCCGCATATCTTCAGCCAGATGCCGCTGGGCGGGGTCATCGCCATCTTTTTCTTCCTGGCGCTGCTGCTGGCGGCCCTTACATCGGCCATCTCCATCCTGGAGGTGATCGTGGCCTTCTGCATGGAAGAATTCAAGATGAAGCGGACAGTGGCCGACGTTCTGGTCTTCTTCGTGATCTGGGTGCTGGGTTGCCTCTGCTCCCTTTCGATGGGCCCGCTCAGCAGCTGGAAGGTTCTGGACAAGAACATCTTCGACCTCTTCGACTTCTTGTCTGCCGACTTCCTGATGCTCCTGGGCGGTCTTCTGATTGTCATCTTCGCAGGCTGGAAGCTGGGGCGGAAAGTAGTGTATGACGAGTTCACCAATGGCGGAACGCTCCCTGTTCCCGCCTGGATGCTGAAGACCCTTCTCTTCCTCATCCGCTTCGTGGCGCCCGCCGCCCTACTTGCGATCGCTATTTTCCAGATTCACGAGTGATCATCCCTGGTCCTGGACCAGGTGGACGGCGATCTGCTGGAACGGGATCTCGATGTTGTTTGCAGCCAGGGTCTTGAAAATCAATTCTTTCGCCCGGGAAATGTAGCCGTAGCGTTCTGACACCAGCACGTCCTGCTTGAGGGCGAAGGTGATGCCGCCCTCATCGAATTTGTCGACCACGACATGGAGGCCGTACCCCGGTTCTACGATGTCCCGCCCTTCCTTGTCTTTCGTCAGGAGTGCCTGGCAGGCTTCCTTCAGCAGGGTTCTGGCACGCTCGACATCAGTATCGTACTTGACCGTAAAGCTGAGCTTGAGGTATTCGTAGGGGTTGTTGCGGGTCAGATTCAGGAAGTTCTTGTCGAACAGCGAACTGTTGGTAAAGATGATCGAGTTTCCTTCGTCCGTGCAGATTTCGGTGTACTGGTAGCCCATGTCCGTCACCTGGCCGCGGGAACCGTCGCACTCGATGTAGTCGCCTACGCGCAGGCGGCCGCTCATGAGCTGGATGCCATAGATGAAGTTGTTGATGGTATCTTTCATGGCAATACCGATACCGGCAGACAGACCGCCGGCCACCAGTCCCAGCGAGCCGACCGGAATCTTCATCAGGATGACCGCGACCGCAATGTACAGCATCCAGACGAGCACGCTGATGATGCTGTTCCCGAGGGAGAGGTTGAGCTCGTTGCTGTGCAGTCTTGTGTGGCCGGTCTTGCGGCAGAAAGCTGCATAGCGGCAGCTCATCCACAGGTAACGGAACACTTTGTTGGCATAGCGGAAAACGAAGAACAGGCAGGAAAGCCGGATGATGATGCGCAGGGACAGCTGCAGGACGTCCTTGCCGTCATTGTCGGTCAGATGGAGAAAAGGATCGATGTAAATCGAATGGAAGAACTCGTCGAAATCGAATACGGCCAGCGTCAACTGAAGGCAGAACGGAATCGAGAGCAGCAGGAAAACGGGCAGGATGACACCCTTGGCCAGCTCATGGAACCAGGTGAAGCGGAAGCGCAGGGAATTCTGGTCGAGGCCGGTTATTCCGGCCAGACGGGTGAGGTACTTGTCAGTGCGCGGGTCCATCCTTTTCTCTTTGTAGAGCCGGAGCAGCTCGTAGAGGGCCTGGGCGGCCAGGATGGCGGCCAGCTGGATGTACCACCAGGTGAGAACCAGCATGGAAGCGAAGGTGAAGCCCAGCAGGGCCAGGATCAGGCTCGCTGCCAGGACGCCCAGGGACACCTCGCCAAGGATCCTGTCCATGCGGGCCACTTTTTTCCGGAACCGGATGCAGGCGACCAGCTGAAGGATGGAAGCCACCAGCAGGATTGGCGCCAGGATCAGCGTCAATGCCGTATCGGGCAGAAAACTGACGCGGCAGACGATGATGGCCAGGGCCAGGAGGATGGCCGGAAGATACAGCTTGAACGTTGTCTTCAGCGACTGTGCTTTCACCCGGACCAGGAGAGACGCCAGGATGATGACCAGCAGGAAGACGAAGCGCTGGAACATGCTGCCCATGCCATCGATGAAGAGATTGGTAGCGGGTTTCTTGAACAGTTGCAGGAGGAGGAAGACCAGGCAGCCCAGCAACAGGCCGGACACCACGGTCTGCATGCTCGTCAGCGTTTTTCCGGAACGGAGCGTCCGGGAGAACGCCCAGGTGAGCAGGATGCCCAGTCCGCACAGGAGCAGCAGTTTGACGGCCATCAGGATACCGCCGTACAGCAGGACGGTGTGCTCCCACCTGTCGTTCCGGCTCTGTTTGCCTTCTTCCTGATTGACCGTGCTCTGCATGGACATCAGGCCGTATTGGTGGGCAAGGTCTTTCTGCATCCTGTCCGTATACGTGTTCCAGTTGGACAGGATGTAGAACCAGTCTGCCTGTCCCTGCTTGAAGACATAGTCCTCCAATTGGGAATAACGGAGCTCAACGAATTTCTGGGTCTCGTTGAACAGTTCGACGGCCCCCTGGTAGGTTTGCTGGTCGACCTCGAGCGATTCACGGAGTGACTGGTGGTAAGCCAGCAGATAGTTCGCATAAAAGAGGCAGGAATCGCGGTCTTCCTCTTGCCAGGGTTCGACGATGTGCTGTTCTAGCCAATGGCTCATCAGCTTGTAGCGTTCGATCTCGATATCAAGATTGCTGAAGATGCGGTCGTAACCCTGGCTCGCTTCGTCGAATTTTTCAGACTCCTGCGAAACCGTCTTGAGCACCCAGGAAAGGATGAAGGTAAAGGCCGGGCTCTGGTTGTAGAGCAACATCGGCAGTCCTTCGTTCTTTTCCAGGAGTTGCACGATCTGCTCGTGTACGATGTCGTATTCCTCGTAGAAGAACTGCTTCTCCTGGTCGCATTGCAGGTATTCTTCTTTCAACGAAACGCGCAGTTCGCTGAGATCGTCGCTGATGACGGGATCGTCCTGCGCGTGCAGGGGAAATGCAGCCGCTGCCAGCATCAGGAACGGGAGAAGGAATCGACGGATGAGCATGGAATAATCAGATTGTCAGACAGAATAACGCGAATAACCGGACGCCTGCTACTTTACGGCAGACGGTGTCCAGTTCTTGAAGAAACGGACCACTTTGGCCTTGTCGTAGCCCTGGCCTTCTTCGAGGAAGCTGGAATCCTGGGTGTGGATCACCTTGCCCTTCTCGTCGAGGACCACGAATACGGGGTAGCCGAAACGGCCCGGGTTGCCGAGACGTTTCATCATCTTTTCGGAACGTTCTTTCCGGGCGGGGTCGTTCTTGAATTCCTTGGGCGAGTAGTCCACATGGATGTAGACGAAATTGTCGCCGACCAGTTTGTTGATTTCCGCGTCTTTCGTGATGAAATCGGCAAAACGGAGGCACCAGGGGCACCAGTTGCCGCCTACCTGGCAGACCACGAACTTGCCTTCGGCCCTGGCCTGTTTGACGGCCTGGTCAATCTGGGCCATCTGGTCGATATTTCCGTCATAGACTTTCTTGAGTCCTTCCTGGGCGCCTGCCAGGAAAGGCAGCAGCATAATAACTAAAATAAGGGTAAGGAGTTTCTTCATAATGGTAGCAAAGCTAATTATTATTTCACAACTTTCATGATGAACCAGCCTGAGAGCAGCAGGCCCAGGATCACGCTGATAACGGAGGCTTCCGCCCCGAACGGGCCGCCGGTGAGCAGCTCCGGACCTTCCACGGCCGGGTGGAGAAGGGCGACTCCTGCGTCACTGCCCGAGACGGCGAAGCCGAACACGTTCCCCTGGAAGAAATTCCAGGCCCAGTGGATGCCGATGGGCAGCCAGAGCGTGCCGGACCATTTGTAGGCGGCGCCCAGCAGCAGGCCCGCTTCGATGGCGATGGCCACCGACGACCACCAGGTGGCATTCGGCTGGCCCATGTGCATGAATCCGAAGAGCAGGGCGGAAACGACCAGTGCGATCGTGAAGCCCCATTTCTCGTCGAGCCAGCGGAACAGCACGCCGCGGAACATGATCTCTTCAGCAACGCCTACCCCGAGGAACAGGAAGAAGGCCGAAACCACCATCTCCGGCTGGTCGGTTCCCATGCTCGTAACCTTGTAGAGACCGCAGAGCCACATGACACCCACCACGACCACGAAATACAGGATTCCGATCAGAAAACCCTTTCCCGTGTCGGGGGCCAGTCTCGGAAGGGGCAGGTCCTGCGCCGGATGCCGCTCGAACCAGCGGACGAACAGGGCGTAGAGTAGCAGCATCACGGCCGAGCTGGCGGTCGCTACCAGGCAGCGCAGCCATACGGTCGGGACCTTGTCGACCAGCAGCTGATGAAAACCGTACATCAGGAAACACAGGACCAGGCTGGCCAGCAGCAACAGGATCCATTTCCAGACGGGCATCGTTTTGATGGACATGATTTATCTTGAAATCAAAAGGTTATACTTCAAAATAACGCAGGGAGGCCAGCATCTCGAAGATCATGTCCACATAGTCCCTGGCCGTTTCGCTCCAGCGGAAGCCGAGGCGGTGCAGCACCTGCATCGTGTAGGACGTGACCGGCGGATTGACGATCATCTCCACGCCGCCCGGCGTGGCGGTGTAGGCCAGGATGCTCGACAGGACCTGTGCCTTATGAGGGTCGTTCTTGGCCGCCTCCATGATTTCCAGGAACTTGTCGTATTCGACATAGGCGATCGGGCTGCCGTCGTCGAGTCTTACGCGCGAGAGGATGTCATCCATCGGCAGCAGGTGGTCGTTCGACACGTTGAATACGCAGTTGGCCCGCGGCGTGGTTGCCAGGAGCACCATGGCGTGCGCCGTCTCATCGATGGGAGAGAATTCCATCCGTGCGTCGAGCAGGGCGTACGGGCAGGCTCCCAGCATGCGGTAGGCCTTGATGCGGCCCATGGTGGTGTTGGCGTTGAGATTGGCCTGGAACTCACCGTCTTCCGCGCGGGGCGACAGGTTGCCGGCACGCATGATCTTGGCATCGAGCGTGCCTGCCGCCACATGCTCGAGCACGACGCGTTCGGCCAGGAACTTCGAACGGATGTACTGGTTGTCGGTCAGCTGGCCGAACCAGAGTTCCTGCTCGGTGAGGAAGTGGGGCTGGCTGCCGGCCGTCATGCCGGCCACGCTTTCGGTGGAAACCTGGATGAAACGGGCGCCGACCTTCTCGCAGAAGTCCACGAGCGTGCAGACGCCGCCGTAGTTGATCGCTTCGATGTCGTTGCCCTTCGAGAAGTGCTTCACGTTGGCGGCGCAGTTGAACACCATGTCGAAACGGGCCTCGTCCTCGATGAGCTTGTCGAAGACCTGCGGGTTGGTGATATCACCCTCGATCACCTGGATGCGCCCGCCGATGAGATGGCGGTAGGGCTTGTCGAAATAATACACGAGCATCTGGGCGAGCCGGCGGTCGGCGCTCAGCGTGCCCTTGCTGCGGAGCAGGCACCAGATGGTCGTGTCTTCGGGCGTCATTTCCAGCAGTTCGCGCAGGACGTGGATGCCCAGGAAGCCCGTCGCGCCGGTCAGGAGGATATTCTTGCCCAGCGGCTCCGGTTCTCCTGCAAGCGCTTCGAGCCGGTTGCCTTCGAGCAGCTGGTTGATGGCGCTGTAGTCGTAGTGCGCCACTTCGTCTTCGTTGGCGACGGAGGCGGGAGCCTGTTCCGCTTCGGGCGGGGTCTCGCCGGTGAGGTGGGCGGCCATGGCCCGGGCCGTCGGATAGATGAAGACCTCGCCGTAGCTGAACTTCAGGCCGCGTTTCTCGGCCTCGACCAGCACGTTGGTCACCATCAGCGAAGAACCGCCCAGGTCGAAGAAATTGTCGAGCGCACCGACCTTCTCCAGGTTGAGCACGGAGGCGAACACCTCACAGAGCGTCTTTTCGGTCTCGCCGACCGGTTCGACATACTGGCTGCTGGTGGCCATGACCGGAGCCGGAAGGGCCTTGCGGTCCACTTTCTGGTTGACGTTGAGCGGAATCTTTTCGATCTGGTTGATGGATGCCGGGACCATGTAGGGCGGTTTGCGTTCGAGGATGAAGTCGCCGAGCGCCTTGTTGTCGAGCGTTCCTTCGCAGACGACGTAGGCGGCGATGAACTTGCCGCCCGACGGGGCGTCGAAGGCCTGCACGGTGACATCTTTCACGCCCGGGAATTCGCGGATGACGGCCTCCACTTCCTTGGTCTCCACACGGAAGCCGCGGATCTTGACCTGGCCGTCGTTGCGGCCCACGAATTCGATGTTTCCGTCAGGCCGGTAGCGTACGATGTCGCCCGTACGGTAGACCCGGTCGTACGGTGCCTTGTCCCCATACGGATTGGCGATGAAGGTCTCGGCTGTCTTTTCGGGGCGGTTGAGATAGCCGCGTCCCACCTGCGGGCCGCTGATCCAGAGCTCGCCGGCGGCACCGGCCGGCAGCCGCCGCCCGATGTCGTCGACCACGTAAAGCCGCAGGTTGTCGAGCGGATGGCCGATGGGGATGTTGTCTTCCTTCTTCTTCACGTCGAAGATGGTCGTGAAGATGGTACACTCCGTGGGACCGTAGCCATTGTGGAAGCCGTAGGACGGCGGATCGAGCGAGACGAGTTTCTCGCCGCCCACCGACAGGTGCTTCAGTGCGGGGTTGCCCGGGAAATTGCGGGCGAACATCACGCCGACCTGCGTGGTCATGAAGCTGTGGGTGATCTGGTGCTCCGTGATGAAGGCGCTCAACAGCGACATGTCGTGCCGGGTTTCTTCGGGGATGATGTGGACGCAGGCACCCGTGGTCAGGGCAGGGTAGAGGTCCATCATGCAGGCGTCGAAGCCGAAGCTGGCGTAGGCCGCCACCCGGTTGCCGGGCTTCAGGTCGTAATATTTTCGGTACCAGTCACAGAAATTCACCAGGTTGCGGTGCTCCAGCATGCAGCCTTTCGGCACGCCGGTCGAACCGGAGGTATAGAGCAGGATGAAGAGGCTTTCCGGCGCGGGGCCTTCCGGCAGCTTCTTGGGCTTGGGAAGTTTCTCCAGCTCGCTGGTGAGCAGCACGGGGCCCTGGTAGTCCGTCAGCAGCTCCCGCAGGTCGTCCTGCGCGATGAGCAGTTTCGCGGAAGCATCCTGCACCATGAAGTTGAGGCGCTCCGGGGGATAGGACGGGTCGAGGGGCTGGTAGGCGCATCCGGCCTTGAGGGCACCCAGGGCCGTGACGGCCATCAGCTGGCTGCGTCCGATGAGGATGGAGACCACGTCTTCCCGGCCCATGCCGCGAGCGGCGATATCCGCCGCCAGGCGGTCGGTCAGGGCATCGAGTTCCCCATAGCTGAGCGTGGTATCCTCAAAGGCGACGGCGGGGGCTTCCGGCGTGGCGGCAGCCTGCTTGCGGAAGAGCGAGACGATGGTCTGCGCCGTGTCGACTTTCTGCTTGTAGCAGTTGAACCCGTCGAGTTGCTGCAGGCGCTCGCCGTCGACGAACTGCAGGGTGTCGAGCGTACCGTCCTTGAGCAGCCCGCGCACCACGGTTTCCATCGCATCGGCGAAGCACTGCATCAGTTCCGGGCTGTAGCGCGTCTCATCGTATTCCAGGGCGATGTATTCTTCGCCTTCCCGCCCGTCGATGAAGATGCTGATGGGGAATTTCGGCGTGCCGATCTCCAGGTTTTCGCTCTGGATCTCTTTCCCGCCGACCGCATATTTCGTCAGCACGCCCACCTGGTAGGCCAGCATGATCTGCGGCTGGAAGTCAAAGTCCGAAGCCAGCTGGGCGAAGGGATAGTATTCGTGCCGGAGGGTTTCCGAGAAGATACGGTCGGTCTCCTTCAGGTATTCGTCCACCGGGCCGTCGCCGATCTCGCTGGAGAGGGCCAGGGTATTGACGAACATGCCCAGCGTGTCGGCGGTGCGCATGTCGCTGCGGCCGTTGCTGATGGTGCAGATGTACACCTTGCGGTTGCCGCAGAAGGCCCGCACGGCCAGGAAGGCGGCCGACAGGTAGTAGCTGGCCGGCGAGATGCCCAGGTCGAGGCAGCGCTGCGCGATGTCGGCGCCGACTTTCTTGGTCAGGAGGGCTTCCTTGCCGGGGCCGACGGCCGAACGGTCGGGCAGGACGCCGCTGGCGCCTTCGAAGCCGGCCATCCGTTCGGCGAAGAAATCGCGGGCGGCCGTGAAGGCCTCGCTCTGGCGGAATTCCTGCTGGTCCTGTGCATAGTCGAAGTAGTTGTAATTCTCGCGCACGGGTTCATTTCCTTCAAGGGCGGCGGTCAGCTGGCTGATGAAGATATCGTAGGAACGTCCGTCAAACACCAGATGGTGGAAGTCGGAGAACAGATACAGCTTTTCGCCGCAGCGGACCACGGCCAGCCGGTAAAGCGGGCCTTCCGACAGGTTGAAGGGCTGCTTGAAATTCTTCTTGAAGCGCTTGAATCCTTTTTCGTCGAGAATCTCGCAGCTGACCTGCGGATCGCCTTCGACGGGAAGCTGCATCACCTGCCCGTCCTTCATCTCGAAGTGGGTGTTGAGGTAGGGGTGGCAGCGGAGCACTTGTTCTACAACCTGGCAGACCTTCTTTTCATCCAGGTCTCCCGGCAGCGTCCACAGCATGGGGATGTTGTAGATGGTCTCGCCCGGCGCCTTCATGCAGTCGAAGTACACGCCGGCCTGCTGGAAGGTCAGCGGCTGCGGCGTATCGGCCCGTTGCATGGCGGCCTGGGCGCTGCCGCTGCGGCCCTCGATCAGGGCCTTGATCACTTCGTTCTCGATGGTCTGGAGCGTGGCGGTCTTGACGAAGCTGTCCATGTTCATCTGGACGCCGTATTTCTTGTAGAGTTCCGTGGCCAGGCGCAGGGCCGAGAGGGAACTCAGGCCGTAGTAGATGAGCGGTTCGGTGAGGGAGAAGCCTTCGATGTGGACGGTGTCGCGGATCAGGTCGGCGATTTCCTGTTCGAGGATGTTGAACGGGGCATCGACCGCCTTGTGCTCCTGTTGCTGCGGCTGGGGCTTGGGCAGGGCCTTGCGGTCCACTTTCTGGTTGACGTTGAGCGGAATCTTGTCGATCTGCATCGTCACGGCCGGCACCATGTAGGGCGGCTTGCGGTCCAGGATGAAGGCATTGAGTTTCGACACGTCGACGGGCTGTTCCGACACCACATAGGCTGCCAGGAACTTACCGACGCCGGTGCCTTCCTCGTCGAAGGCCTGCACGGTGACGTCGGTGATGCCCGGATACTCCAGGATCACGGCCTCGACTTCCTTGAGTTCGATGCGGAAGCCGCGGATCTTCACCTGGGAGTCCTTGCGGCCCACGAATTCGACGTCGCCGTCCTCCTTCCAGCGCACGATGTCGCCGGTGCGGTAAACGCGTGCATAGGCGGGATCTTTCTCGAAGGCATTGCCGATGAAGACCTCCGCCGTCTTCTCGGGCAGGTTCAGGTAGCCGGCGCCCACTTGCGGGCCGGACAGCAGCAATTCTCCGATGGCTCCCACGGGCAGCATCTTTCCGTTCTTCGTGGCGATGTACGCATGCACGCCCGGGAACGGCCGTCCGATCGGGATGTTCGGTTCCTGTTTCTCCACGAGCTTGGAGATGACGTAGCAGGAGCATTCCGTCGGCCCGTAGCAGTTGAACAACTTATAGCCCGGTGGCGTGATGCTGGCCAGTTTCTCGCCGCCCGTGGTCAGGACCTTGAGGCCTTTGCAGCGCGGGAAGTTGATGGCGAACTGGGTGGCCACCTGCGTGGTCATGAAGGCATGGGTGATGCCGTTTTTCTCGTAGTAATCATTGAGGGCCACCAGGTCGAGCCGGATGTCTTCCGGAATGATATGGAGGGTGGCGCCGGCGTTCAGGGCATTCCAGAGATCGCCCATGAAGGCGTCGAAGCCGAAGCTGGCGTAGGCAGTGGTAACGGATTTGGGACCCAGTCCGGTGCGTTCTGCCGCGTTGTGGGTGAAGGTGGCGACATTGCTGTGCGTGAGCATGCAACCTTTCGGCGTGCCGGTGGTACCGCTGGTATAGAGCAGGATGAAGAGGTCTTCGGGCTTGGGTGCGCCTTTCGGCTTGCCGGCGGGGAGGCCGGCGATGTCGGCGGTCGAGAGGACGGGGCCGTCGTATTCGCCTACGCAGGCTTCCAGGCCCGGGTCGGCGATCAGCAGGGCGGCTTTGGCATCCTTTATCATGAAGTTCAGGCGCTCGACCGGGTAGGAGGGATCGAGCGGCTGGTAGGCGCAGCCGGCCTTGATGGCGGCCAGCGGAGTGGTCATCATATGCTCGTTGCGGCCCAGGATGATGGAGACCACGCCGCCGGGCTTTACAGTCTTCTGGATGTATGCCGCCAGATTGTCGGACAGACGGTCCACTTCGGCGTAGCTCAGGCGCGTGTCCTGATAGACGACAGCGAGCTGCTGCAGGTTTCGGGCCACATTCTCGCGGAAGGCGTCCAGCAAGGTGCGCTTGGGATCCAGGGCGGGCAGGTCGGGGAGGAAACGGTCGCATTGCTTGCGCTGCTTCGGCGTGATGTATTCCAGGTCTGCGAGCGTCCCGGCCTTTGCCATCGACAGCAGCACGGCGCCGAAGCTGTCGGCGAAGTTGCGGAGGATCGCCTCGGAGTAGCGTTCGGGCTTGTACCAGAAGCGGATGCGCGGGGTGTCGTCGGCCAGGGTGAAGAGTTCGACCGACAGGCCGATGCCCGGAGGATTAGTGCGCAGGTCTTCCGCCGGTATCACGGCGTCGCCCAGGCAAAGGGGCAGCGTTTCAGAGACGAACTTGCCCTGGTAGCCGAAATTGATGGCCGGGTTGAAATCGAGGTCGCGGACGCAGTCGGCATAGGAATAGAAGGCGCGCGAACGGGAACCGCTGATCTGCTGCCGGAGATCGTCGAACAGCTGGGCGACGGTCAGGGCAGGATCGGCATTGACCAGAACGGGCATCGTATGTACGCTCATCGTCAGGGCACCCATCGAAGGGCCTTTGCGGCCGTTCCAGATGGTGGAGAAGGCGGCGCGCGTCTCTGCGCTCCAGGCAGCCAGGGTGGCACCGAAGGCCGCCGTGAAGAGCACGCTGTCGGCGCAGCGGTATTGCTGCATGAGGGCTTTTACCTTCTCTCCCTTGACATGCATTTCAAGGACCAGTTCGCGGTAGGGCTGCTGCGGGGCGTCGGCCACGTCGGGCAGGATGTTGGAATCGAGCGTGGCACCGTCACCGAAAGTTTCCGCATACCAATTCTGCGCTTCCGCATAGCTTTCACCCTGTCGCTGTTCTTCTTCTCGCGTGGCGATCCGGAAACCGTCGATGGGCTCTGCCGGCAGTGCTTCGCCCGCATAGGCGCGGTTGATGTGGTCGGTGAGGAGAACGGCCGATGCGCCGTCGAAGATGATATGGTGGAAATCGATATAGACGTAGTTACCCTTCTTCGTACGGTAGATTTCAATGCGGAAGAGCGGATCTTTCAGCAGGTCCATGGTCCGGCAGAAAGTGGGACGGACCTCCTCGATGGAATCGACGTCCTGCACGAGCGGATGCCATTCTTCGTCCGAATGGTCTTCGACCTTCGGCATGCCTTCCTCCAGCACGATGCGTGACAGGGCGTAGGGATGCGCCCGGATTACCGCCTCGAAGGCGGCGGCCAGCCGTTTCAGGTCGATGGATTCGGGAAGCGTGTACAGGGAGGCCTGCTGGTAGTTACCTTCGTTTTCGTCGAGCCCCTGGCTTGCCAGGTAGATGCTCAGCTGCGATTGGGAGAGGGGATAAGTCATGAAATTCAAAGTTTTATCCTTCAAATATAGCAAAAAAAACTTTGTTTTTATCGGAAATACTCCATAATTTTGAACTTGTGAAACTGAATCTGACCATCCGGCAGGGCATCCTGCTGCTTTTGATTGTGTTTGGCTTGATCACCGGCGGTGTGACGTATTTCACCGTCCGGTATTTCTGGGGTTTGGATGTAGAGAAGGAGTATCTCGACGATCGCGACGACATGGTCATCCTGGCCAGCCAGATTGAAACGGGCCTGGACAGAGGCGACGAGGATCCTTTCCGTTTTGTGGAGGCGACAGCCCTCATCCAGGCGAAGGATGAAAACTTTTCCTACATGCTTCGCGACAGCGCGGGTATCGTCGTTTCACCTCCCTTCATGGCCGGAAAGAAGATTCCGATCAAGCATTTTGAGGCTCGCACCAAAGACGGCTTCGGCGGCATGGCCCGGGTATGGGGATACGATTGCTTCGTCATCTTCTATCCCTTGTCGCACCATCCTTACGAACTGGTCGCTGTCTATGACTACAATTACGTGTTCGGCGATGAGGCCCGGACGCTCCGTGTCTTCACCTTCCTGATGCTCGGGATCTTTCTTGCCGTGGCGTTGCTGACCTGGTTCTGGCTGACGCCGGTACTGGAGTCGTCGTTCGCGCGCCGGCAGCGGGCCGAAGACGAACTGCGCGTCGCGCACGACCTGCAGCAGAAGGCTGTCACGCATGACTTCGACGTGGATCCCCGTTTTGAAATCCACGCAGAACTCCGCGCCATGAAAGACGTGGGCGGCGACATCTACCTGTGTGGCTCCCTGGGGGAGAAACTGTTCTTTACGATCGGGGACGTGTCCGACAAGGGAACGGCCGCTGCCTTCATGATGTTCATGCTGAGCAGTTTCATCCGGTCCCGGGTGCAGGAGGGAGTTTCCCTGGACGTCTTGATGGGAGAGGTCAACCGCCTGATCTGCAAGAACCCCGAATATGAGATGTTCTGCACGCTCTTCATGGGTTTCATCGACCTCGATACGTTGGAAATGGAATTTTGCAACGCCGGCCATACGCGTACGCTCATCGACGGCGAGTTCCTGGCGCAGGATCCGCAGCTGATCGCCGGCATCGTGCCCGACTATGTCTGGCACATGCAAAAGCTGCAGCTGCACCACGGTGCCGGCCTGCTGCTTTATACCGACGGCGTGACCGAGGCGCGCGACGAAAGCCGGGCACTTTTCGGTGAGGCTCGCCTGCAGGCGTGGATGAAGCAGCGTCCCGCCGGTACTTCCTGCCGGGAAGACTGCGAGGACCTGTTGCAGACGCTGGCGTCCTTCCGGGGCAAGGCGAATCAGAACGACGATATAGCAATCATGAGTATCAAGATCATATGAAAACGACGATTACAGAAAAAGAAGGCATCATCACGATTGCCGTTTCCGGCGAACTGGACACGGATACGACGCAGGCGTTCCGGAGCGAAGCAGAACCTGTGACGCAGCGCAAGGGCGTAAACGTGGAACTGGATTTTACGGAACTGGAATACATCTCTTCCAAGGCGCTGCGCGTCCTGATCTCCCTGCAGCAGCAGGTAATCGCCGGCGGCGGTACGCTCAAGGTCACGAACGTCCAGCCTGCGGTGCAGGAAGTCTTTGACATGACGGGTCTTTCCGCCAGCCTGATCAAGGATTAGCGCGATCCGAAACGGAATGACAGTGAGAGGCGGACTTGCCAGTCCTGCCCCATGAAACCTCTGAAATTTTCAGCTTTGCTGCTGAAGTGGGTCCGGGAGACCATCTGGTTGATCACGCCGCTGAGTCCCAGCGACCACCGGTCAGTCCAGCGGAAATAGACACCGGCCCTCGCGGTGGCCGACATGGCGATGTAGCCATTGGGATAGGGAGAGTAGGTCCGTTCCCCGTCCTTGAAGGTCAACGTGCTTTCATATACCGTCCACATCGGGACCAGCGACCCGTGCAGCAGCCAGTGCTGACGTCCGAGCACCAAGTTGTAGCCGTAACCTCCACCCACGGAGACGCGGTTGTAGAGGAAGTTGGAAGACATCATGTTGTAGATCAGACTGCCGATCGGATTGTCGATGAGCAGGGGGATTTCCTCATCTTCGCTGATGGTGAGGACATCCCAGGCTGACCACGACAGGGAAGCGATGAAACTGCCCGCGCTGCGACGCTGGATCTTCGCCTGTTTCATGGCGGCGGCATAGGAAAAACGGGGATTGAAGCTCCAGAACAGGTTCAGGCGCGATTCTCCCAGATACATTTTGTCGATGTTCGGAATGTCTCCTGTCTGCGGACTGAATTCTCCTTGGAGCCCGCCGGTGAAACGCAGGGCATATTCAAAGCAGAAATGCTTGCTGTAGTTGTCGACAGCCAGGTTGAAGTTGAGTTTCTTGCCGATGGCGAAGGAATAGCTCAGGCCGAGTCCGCGAAAACTCAGGCCGACGCCCACGCGGTGGTTCATTCCCGTCGAGAGGGTGAACGAATCCAGACCTTGATTGATGATCAGCAAGCCGGTGGAGGTATAGAACAGGCGGGCGTCCCAATGGTAGGGGTAACGGCCGATGTAGTTCGTATCCAGCTTCGCATAGTTTTTGTTTTCGCGCATGTTCATGAAATCGTTGAGGTCGTTCCAGAAACTGTCCTTTCGCTGCTGGGCGGCAGCGGTCATGGACAAGACAAGAAATAACAGGAGCAGCAGACGTTTCATAAAACAGAAATATTTACAAATATAATCATTCTTTGAAGCAATTTTGTTACTTTTGCCAAAATATATAGGAATACTATGGCAAAACATACCGTCCTCATCCTCTTCCTGCTGCTGCAAGCCGCTTTCACCCTGCATGCACAGGAGCCCGACTCGTCCTTTTTCTCCCATCCCGAAATGAATGAAGTCAACGATGAGGCCGATTCCACGCTGATGTTGGTAAAGGCCATCGATACCATCCCCACGCAGGACAAATACCTGAAGATCGTCCTCTTCGACGACCACACCTGGGACTACATCGAACTGGAGCGCCCCGATATCGACACCACCGGCCTTTTCGACGACTGGAACATCGAGTCGATCCATGCCTACCGCGACGTGAAGGTCTCCGACCTGCCTGAAGAAGTGGATCTGCTGCTGGTCGATTCCGCGCATCATTTCGTGGCGCCGTATGTGGGACGCCGGAGTTCGACCTTCAAGTACCGCAGGGGCCGTCCGCACAATGGCATCGACATACCGTTGCGTGTCGGCGACACGTTGCGCAGCCCCTTCGACGGGGTGGTTCGCTATGTGGGCGGCGGCAAGGCTACGGGCGGTTATGGCAACCTGGTGGTGATTCGGCATCCCAACGGGCTGGAGACCTACTACGGCCACCTTTCGGAGCGCCTGGTCGTGGAGAACGACCTGGTGGTGGCGGGGGATCCGATCGGCCTGGGCGGCAGTACCGGCCGCAGCACGGGCCCACACCTCCATTTCGAGACGCGCTACATGGGCAAGCCCTTCGATCCGGAACGCGTCATCAATTTCGACAACGGCACGCTCCGCGACACGATGCTCACCCTCAAGCGGCACTATTTCAACGTGGGCTCGCACTACGGCATGACCGACGCCCAGTCGAAGGCCGCGACCAGCGCCGTGTACCACACCGTGAAGAAGGGTGATACCCTGGGCGGCATCGCCCGCAAGTACGGCACGACCGTCAATGCCATCTGCAAGCTCAACGGCATCAGCTCCAAGAAGGTGCTCCGGATCGGCCAGCGGCTCCGTGTCCGCTAGCCATTTTAATGAAAAACTACAGACCATCAATATCAATTTGTAATGATTAAGATCACATTTCCTGACGGCAACGTCAAAGAGTTCGAGAAAGGGACCACTGCCTACCAGATCGCGTCAAGCATCAGTCCCCGGCTCGCCAACGATGTATTGTGTGCATCGGTCAACGATCAGATCTACGATCTCGAACGCCCCATCCTTGAAGACGCGACGCTCAAGCTCCACAAATGGGAAGACCGCGAGGCGAAAGCCACGTTCTGGCACTCTTCCAGCCACCTGATGGCCGAAGCGCTCGAAGCACTGTATCCCGGTGTCAAGTTCGGCATCGGCCCGTCCATCGAGAACGGCTTCTACTACGACGTGGACCTGGGCGACCGGCAGCTCGTGGAAGCTGACCTCAAGAAAATCGAAGACAAGATGCTCGAGCTGGCCCGCAGCGGCGAGAACTTTGTCCGCACCGACGTCTCGAAGGCCGATGCGCTGAAGAAATATACCGAAAAAGGGGACCAGTACAAGTGCGAGCTGATCAATGACTTGCAGGACGGCACCATCACCTTCTACCAGAACGGTGCCTTCACCGACCTGTGCCGCGGACCGCACCTGCGCAATACCTCCGTCATCAAGGCTGTCAAGCTGCTCAACATCGCCGGTGCCTACTGGCGCGGTGACGAGCACAACAAGCAGCTCACCCGTATCTATGGCATCACCTTCCCCAAGAAGAGCATGCTCGACGAATACCTGGTGCTGCTCGAGGAAGCCAAGAAACGCGACCACCGCAAGCTCGGCAAGGAGATGGAACTCTTCACCTTCTCGCCGAAGGTGGGCATGGGCCTGCCGCTCTGGCTGCCCAAGGGCGCTGCGCTGCGCGAGCGCCTGGAGCAGTTCCTGCGCAAGGTCCAGAAAGACTACGGCTACCTGCAGGTGATCACCCCGCACATCGGTAACAAGGAGCTCTATATCACCTCCGGCCACTGGGCCAAGTATGGCAAGGACTCGTTCCGCCCCATCACCACGCCGCAGGAAGGGGAGGAGTACCTCCTCAAGCCGATGAACTGCCCGCACCACTGCGAGATCTACAAGTCGAAGCCCCGTTCGTACCGTGACCTGCCGCTCCGATTCGCCGAATTCGGCACGGTGTACCGCTACGAGCAGAGCGGTGAGCTCCATGGCCTGACCCGCGTCCGCGGCTTCACGCAGGACGACGCACACCTTTTCTGCCGCCCCGACCAGCTGAAGGAAGAATTCTGCAAGGTCATCGACATCGTGCTCTACATCTTCCGCACGCTGAAGTTCGACAAGTTCACCGCACAGGTCTCCCTGCGTGACAAAGTGGACCGCAGCAAGTACATCGGTTCCGACGAGAACTGGGAGAAGGCGGAGGCTGCCATCATCGAAGCTGCCGCAGAAAAAGGCCTGCCCACCGTGGTCGAATATGGTGAGGCAGCCTTCTACGGCCCGAAGCTCGACTTCATGGTGAAAGACGCCATCGGCCGCAGCTGGCAGCTGGGTACGATCCAGGTCGACTACAACCTGCCCGAGCGCTTCGAGCTCGAATACGTGGGCGCCGACGACAAGCGTCACCGTCCGGTGATGATCCACCGCGCACCCTTCGGCTCGATGGAACGTTTCGTGGCCGTGCTGCTCGAGCATACGGGCGGAAAGCTCCCGCTCTGGCTCGCTCCCGACCAGGTGTCGATACTGCCTGTGAGTGAAAAATTTAACGATTTTGCAAAAAAAGTTTGCGATTTGTTGAATAATTCCGAAATTCGCGCCTCAATCGACGATCGTAACGTCACGATTGGCAAGAAGATCCGTGAAAATGAGCTGAAACGGATGCCTTTCTTGCTGATTGTCGGTGAGAAAGAGCAGGCAACTGACACAGTATCAGTGCGCAAGCAGGGTGGGGAAGACAAAGGCGTGATGTCGCTCGATGACTTCGTGGCCTACATGAAGCAGGAGATTGCCAACGAATTGAAATAAATAGAACCAACAACAACTTAATTACAGGAGGACAAGACCATAGCAACGAACTACAGACCCCCGAAACCGAGACCGCAGGGCCCCCGCAAACCGGATCAGCGACTGCCGCAGAACCGGCATGACAAGGAGGACGGACTCAGAATCAACGATGCCATCACCGCAGCGCGCGTCCGCGTGGTAGGCGACAATGTGCCCGAGCAGGGGATCTACCCGCTCGCCGAAGCATTGCGAATGGCGGAAGAACGGGAATTGGATCTGGTGGAAATCGCTCCGAATTCCGATCCTCCCGTATGCAAGATCCTCGACTACCAGAAGTACGTCTATCAGCAGAAAAAGAAGGCGAAAGAGCAGAAGTCGAACGCTTCGAAGGTAGTCATCAAGGAGATCCGCTTCGGTCCGCAGACCGATGAACACGACTTCCAGTTCAAGCTCAACCATGCGAAGAGCTTCCTTCAGGAAGGTTCCAAGGTGAAAGCCTATGTGTTCTTCCGCGGCCGTTCCATCCTCTTCTCCGAACAGGGCGAGAAACTGCTGCTGCGTTTCGCACTCGAACTGGAGGAATACGGAAAAGCCGAGCAGATGCCCAAACTGGAAGGCAAGCGGATGATTATGATGCTTGCCCCGGTCAAGAAAAAGTAACCACAACTTTTTATAAAAACAGTATTATGCCTAAATTGAAAACGAACACCGGTTCAAAGAAGCGTTTCACGCTCACCGGCTCGGGTAAAATCAAGAGGAAGCACGCTTACCACAGCCACATCCTCACCAAGAAGACGAAGAAGCAGAAGAGAAACCTCGCCCACGTGTCCTTGATCGACAAGGCCGACGTCGGTCGCGTAAGAGCTTTGTTAGTCAAGTAATTCATTTATTGTTGAACCGGATGATCAGCCGAAAAGTCCCTGCGAGCCAGGGCGCTGACTTCCAAAAAACCAAAAGATTATGCCTAGAAGTGTTAACAGTGTCGCATCAAGGGCACGCCGCAAGAAAGTTCTGAAGGAAACCCGCGGTAACTTCCTCGCCCGGAAAAATGTCTGGACCGTAGCGAAGAATACCTATGAGAAGGGTCTCACTTACGCGTACCGCGACCGCAAGACCAAGAAGCGCAATTTCCGCTCCCTTTGGATTACCCGCATCAATGCAGCCGCCCGTCAGCACGGGATGAACTACTCCCAGTTCATGGGCAAGCTCGCACAGCAGAACGTGGGTCTGAACCGCAAGGTCCTCGCCGACCTGGCGATGAACAATCCGAAGGCTTTCGAAGCTATCGTCAATTCGGTAAAATAGTTTCGTGCATTGACCTTCAAGGGAACAGATAAGAAATCTTGGGTGCGGTTCGCCATTTGGGCCGCACTTTATGTCGCGTGGATCGCGTGGCACGGAAACTGGTGGTGGCTCTTCGGGCTGCCCGTGATTTTCGAGTTCTGCGTGAGCCGCCGGCTCAAGGCCTGGATCGACAGGAAGGCTGAGAAGAGCCACACTTTCAAGGTGATAGCAGGATGGGTAGATGCCATCGTCTTCGCCGTGGTCGTGGTGAGCTTCATCAACATCTTCTTTTTCCAGGCGTTCAAGATTCCTTCCTCCTCCATGGAGAGTTCCCTCCTGACAGGTGACTATCTCTTCGTCAGCAAGACGGCCTACGGCCCGAAACTGCCCCAGACCCCGCTTTCCATGCCTTTCGTCCACAACACCATGCCTTTCTCCGGGAAAGAGAGCTACTCGACCGCCCTTCAGTTCAAGTATCGGCGGATCAAGGGCTTCGGCGATGTCCGGCGCGACGATTACGTCGTGTTCTCGTTCCCGCATGGCGACACGGTGCTGTCGAAGGCGCCCGCCGAAGACTACTATACGCATGTGCGACTGTCTTCGCGCGACTACGCCATCAATACCTACGGCCCGGTCCGGGTCCGTCCGGTGGACAAGAAAGACCATTATGTGAAGCGTTGCGTGGCAGTGGCGGGCGACACCTTGCAAGTCATCGACGGGCAGGTGTATGTCAACGGACAGGCACAGGAGCAGTATCCCGGCATCCAGAACACCTTCAAGGTGGTCACGGACGGCACGCAGATCAATCCGGTCCTGCTGCGAGACCTGGGCTTCAACCTGGGCGAGATCTGGTACAGCCAGACGCTGCCCGGCTATCCGGCCCTGCCGCTGACCGGCGAGAGAAAGGAAAAGATTCAGGCTTTGGCCAACGTAGTGAGCGTCGAACAGAATGTCGATCTCTATCCGCCCGACTATCCCGACTCGAAGGAGATGTTGTTCCCCTTTGTGGAAACGGGCTGGACGCGCGACAATTACGGTCCGCTGTGGATTCCGGCAAAGGGGGAGTCCGTGGTGCTGACCGCCGACAATCTGCCGCTCTGGCGCCGCATCATCGAAGTCTATGAAGGCAACACGTTTGAAGACCTGGGCGATGGTCGCTACCGTATCAACGGGGAAGAGACCGACACCTATACCTTCAAGATGGACTACTACTTCATGATGGGCGACAACCGTCACAATTCGCTCGACTCGCGTTACTGGGGTTTCGTCCCCGAAGATCACATCGTCGGCAAGCCGCGGGTGATCTGGATGTCGACCGATGCGAACCAGAAGTTCCCCCGGAACATCCGCTGGAAGCGTTTGCTGAAGTTTTTGTAAATGAGTAATTTTATTTGGATTTTTGTAGAAAATTCAAGATATTTGCAGCCCCTTTGGAAAATAGAAAATAAAAAATAATAGACAATGGCACGAGTTTGTCAAGTTACCGGAAAGAAGAGAGTGATCGGAAACAACGTTTCCCACTCCAAGAGACGTACTAAACGCGAATTCGCCCCGAACCTCAAGACCAAACGTTTCTGGCTCGAAGAGGAGCAGCGTTTCGTGACCCTGAAAGTGTCCTGCAAGGGCATGAAGACCATCTACAAGAACGGTCTTGCTGAAACCCTGAAGGAATCCCGTGAGAAAGGTTTGATCAACATCGTTTAATTTTTTACTGCAATGGCAAAGAAAGGCAACAGAGTTCAGGTGATCCTCGAATGCACCGAACAGAGAGAAAGCGGTGTTCCCGGCATCTCCCGGTATATCACGACCAAGAACAAGAAGAACACGAACGAGCGTCTGGAGCTCAAGAAGTACAATCCGTACCTCAAGCGCTACACCGTTCACAAAGAGATCAAGTAAATCTAACTTTATTATACTATGGCAAAGAAAGCGGTCGCAACGTTCTCCGGCGACAAATCCCAGCTGAAAAATGTGGTGAAGTGCATCAAGATGGTCAAATCTGAGCGCACGGGTGCCTACGCGTTCCAAGAGGAACTCGTCCCTACCGACGAAGTAGCCGACTACTTCAAGAAATAATAAAGTAGGTAATCATGAAAGCAAAGGCCGACGGGTTTTCCCCGCCGGCCTTTCTTTTGTTTCCTGGACATTATTCGTCATGCCCGGCTTGACCGGGCATCTCATTCATTCGACGTACACCCCGTACTTCCGCCAGTGACGGATGCCGAAGAAGGACATCACGATGTAGCAGACGTACATCAGGGCCATCCAGTACATGTGGCTGTAGATGAAGACGCCGACGGTGATCGTGTCGAGGAAGATCCAGATGTACCATTGGCACATGTACGAGCGGCCCAGGAAGAAAGTGCCTACCATGCTGCCGACGCCGATGAAGGCATCCCAATAAGGCTGGCTCGGGAAGAGAGACGTGCCGTGCGTGTCGGCATACGCCTTGAGCACGTTGGCCAGCAGGAAATAGACCGGAACGGCGATGGCCAGCGTCCAGGCGCCCGTTTTCCAGTCGAAACGGCGGATGAGCACCTCCTTGTCCGATGACTCTTTTTTCTCTTCTCCCTTGCCGTCAGCCTTGGCGTCATCCTTGATTTCCCGGAACGCATGGATGCCGTAGAAAGCCATCACAATGTAATAGAACTGAATGACCGTCATCGACACGAAGTTGTTGTGCCAGTACACGAAGATGTTCAGCACCGAAGTCAGGATGCAGACATACCAGAGCAACTGGGACTTGCCGATCTCCAGATAGACATAGAAAATGCCCGCCACCATGGCAAAGATCTCCAGCCAGCCCCAAAGGTCCAGGCCGATGAAGTAGGCGCCGATTCCGTCCATCGATCAGAAACCGCGCAGATTGAGTACCGTTTTCACCGGCACGTCCGCAGGGAATTTCTCAATGCTGCCGAAATCCTGCAGATAGATGATGAAACTGGCGTACACTTTTTTCGGATGGAAGAAGCGGACCAGCTTGACGGCGGCATTGGCCGTTCCGCCGGTAGCCAGCAGGTCGTCGTGGACCAGCACCACGTCATCAGGCTCGATGGCGTCGGTATGGATCTCGATCTTGTCGCGTCCGTACTCCAGCTCGTATTCAAGGGACACCGTTTCGGAGGGCAGCTTGCCCGGCTTGCGGATCAGCACGAAACCGGCGCCCAGGCGGGAAGCCAGGGCCGCGCCCATGACGAAACCGCGGCTCTCGATGCCGGCGACTTTCGTGATACCTTTGTCCTTGTATTCCTCGTACAGGATATCCTCGACCTCCTTGAAGGCGGCGGCGTTCTTGAACAAGGTGGTGACATCCCAGAACTTGATGCCGGGCTTGGGATAATCGGCCACAGTCCGCAGACTGGCGATCAGACTTTCTTTGCTCATTATTTCTTTTCGACTAAAGTGATGCGATACATTTTCGGCCAGTACTTGCCTGTGACATAGACAGCTCCGCTGACCGGCTCGAAGGCGATGCCGTTGAGCACGTCGACGCCGGAGCGGAACTGCGCCGGCAGAATGCCCTTCAGGTTGATCACGCCTTTGACAAATCCCGTCTCCGGATCGATGCGGACGATCTGGTCGGTGCCGTAGACGTTGGCCCAAATCTCCCCTTTGATATATTCCAGCTCATTGAGATAGAGCACTTTCTGGCCCCGCAGCGTCACGGTGATGCTGCGCTTAACCTGGAAAGTCTGCGGATCGCGGAACGTGATTTCCGAGGTGCCGTTGCTCATGATAAGCTGCTGGCCGTCGGTCGTCAGGCCCCAGCCTTCTCCCTGATAGCGGTGCGAGCCCAGCTTCTGCCAGGTCTTGAAATCATAGACAAAGCATTCGTGTTCCTGCCAGGTCAGAATGTAGAGGCGTCCGTTCAGCACGCAGGAGCCCTCGACGAAATATTTCCGGTCGAAATCAATCCTCCGCTCCACACGGCCGCTCTTCAGGTCGACCTGCCGGAAGCTGGACTGGCCGTACTGGCCGGCCGATTCAAAGAGCACGCCGTTCTCGAAGAAAAGCCCCTGGGTATAGGAACCCGCATCGTGCGGCAGCACCTCCTCGACCTTGTAGCCGTAGGTCTTGACTGTCTGCCCGTCAGCCTTGCAGGCCGGCAGGATCAGCAGGAGACAGGCGAAAAGGAGCGGTCGGAACAGGGCTTTCATGACGGTTACAGTTGGGAATATTTGCGGTAGCTGCTGCTGGTCTTTTTCACCGGCTCGCAGCTGAGGCCCACGCCGAGTTTCTTGAAGACCTTGCGGTCGACCTCGGTGAGCATCACGGTGCAGTGTACCTGGCAGCCCTGGAGCAGTGGCAGGCAGTCGATGGCCTTGCGGCAATTTTCGTCGCTCAGGCTGAGCATGGAAATGGCCACCAGCACCTCGTCGGTGTGCAGGCGAGGATTGTGCCCGTGCAGGTACGACACTTTGGTTTTCTGGATCGGTTCGATCATTTCGGCCGGAATCAGCTTGACCGGATGCGGGATGCCGGCCAGGTGCTTGAGCGCGTTCAAAATCAGTGCCGCGCTCGGGCCCAGGAGGGGACTCTGCTTGGCGGTGATTACGGTGCCGTCGGGCAATTCGATGGCGGCGGCGTATTCGCCGGCACTTTCCTGTTTCTGCTTGGCGGCGACGGTGACGCGGCGGTATTCCGTGGCCAGGTTGGCCTGCTTGAGAAGGAGGGTGAGCTTGTTGACTTCTTTTTCGTTGTCCTCCCCTTCGGCGAGACTGCACAGTCCGGTATAGTAGCGGCGGATGATTTCGTTGTTGGCGGCTTCGCGGCACACGTCGTCGTCGCTGATGCAGAAGCCCACCATGTTGACGCCCATGTCGGTCGGCGACTTATAGGGATTGGCGCCGTAGATCTGTGTGAAGAGCGCGTCGAGGACGGGGAAGATTTCGATGTCGCGGTTGTAATTGACGGCAATTTTGCCGTAGGCTTCCAAATGGAAGGGATCGATCATGTTCACGTCGTCGAGGTCGGCGGTCGCCGCCTCGTAGGCGATGTTCACGGGATGTTTCAGGGGCAGGTTCCAGATCGGGAAGGTCTCGAACTTGGCATAGCCGGCCTGGATGCCGCGCTTGCTTTCGTTGTAGAGCTGGCTCAGGCAGACGGCCATCTTGCCGCTGCCCGGCCCGGGGGCCGTGACGACCACCAGCGGACGCGTGGTCTCCACGTAATCGTTCTTGCCGAAGCCTTCGTCGGAGGCGATCAGCGTCACGTTGGTGGGATAGCCTTCGATGAGATAGTGATAATAGGCCTTGATGCCGAGCCTTTCGAGCCGCGTGCGGAAGGCCACAGCGCTGGACTGGCCGTTGAAATGAGTGATGACCACCGAGTTGACGCTAAGCCCGCGGTTCTCGAATTCCTCGCGCAGGCGAAGCACATCCACGTCGTAGGTGATACCCAGGTCGTTGCGGACCTTGTTCTTTTCGATGTCGACGGCCGACACGACGATGATGATCTCGGCCATATCTCTCAACTGCATCAGCATCTTGAGCTTGCTGTCTGGCTCGAAGCCGGGCAGCACGCGACTGGCATGGTAATCGTCGAACAGTTTGCCACCGAATTCCATGTACAGTTTGTCCCCGAAATGCGAAATGCGTTCTTTGATGTGCTCTGACTGAATCTTCAGATATTTGTCGTTGTCGAAGCCGATTTTCATAGTCCCGTTAATCAATTAACGGGTTACAAAGTTAGGAAAAAATTCGGTACAAACCATTTTTCTTGTACCTTTGCAACCGGCAAGCTTTTCTGTCGCGCCGCGCAAGCGGTGAGGAAAGTCCGGACAGCGCAGAGCGCCTCCCTGTGGAAAGCACAGATAGGTGAAAGTTTATGGAGCGCGTAACAGAAAACAACCGCCGGACCGCCAGGACTTGATCCTGGCCCGGCAAGGGTGAAAACGTGGGGCAAGAGCCCACGACTGCGTGCGGCGACGTACGCGGGGTACGCACCGGAGGGCTGCAAGGCCAAATATATCGGCGTCCGAGGGCTGCTCGCCTGAGCCGAGGGGTAGGCTGCATCAGAGAAATGACAGAAGCCCGTCAGGGTACAGAATCCGGCTTACAGGCTTGCCTTTTTTATGACTATGGAACGCATCCTCATACTTTTCGCCGCCCTCTTCGGGCTCGTTTTCAGCGCTGCCGCCTTCGAGAAGGGCGACGCGCGCTTCACGCAGAAAGACGTGGACAATTTCAACGAAGTGATGACCCTGCTGGCCCCGGACCGCGACAAGCCGCTCTCCGAGCTGGTGATCATCGTGGGCAAGCATTTCCTGGGCACGCCCTATGTGGCCGGTACGCTGGAGATCGAGCCGGAGCGCCTGACTGTCAACACGCGCGAGACCGACTGCATCCTCTTCGTGGAGATGTGCCTGGCCATGTCGCTGACGGCGAAAGAGGAGAATCCCACTTTTGAGAAATATGTGGACAACCTCCGGAAGCTGCGCTACCGAGACGGGAAAGTAGATGGCTACACCTCGCGCATCCACTATACCTCCGAGTGGATCATCCAGGGGGAGATGCGGGGCATTTTCCACGAAGTGAGCCGCGAATGCGGCGGCAGTCCGCTCGACCAGAAGTTCAACTTCATGTCGACGCATCCGGCCTCCTACAAGCAGCTGAAAGACAGTCCGAAAAACGTCGAGAAGATCAAGGCCGTCGAGCAGAATCTGGAAAGCTGGGACTACTGGTACATTCCCAAGGCCGACTTGCCGAAGTGCATCAAGAATATCAAGACCGGCGACATCGTCGGCTTCAACAGCGCCACGCCCGGCCTCGACATCGCCCACGTGGCCTACGCCTACTGGGAAGGCGATACCCTGACCTTCATCCACGCCTCCTACACCGACAAGAAAGTAGTCATAAACAAGACGCCGCTGGTGCCTTACACCAACGGCATCAAAGCCCACAACGGCCTGCGGGTGATTCGGCTGAAATAATAATAGCGAACTTAATCCCGCATCTCGGCGCTCCTGCGCAGGAGTGACAGCGTTGCTCCTCAAGGTTCGCAGCAGGGGCGGAAAGTCGCTGAATGACTCGCAAATAATCCGCTAAAACATATAGCCGATGCGGATGAAAAGTGAGTGCGGCTTCGCTGTAGGAAAGACCAGAGTACCGTCAGCATAAACATCCGTGTCTGTAAAAGACTTGTCATAATACGCCGTCAATGCCTGT
>JAEEGJ010003979.1_pt1 | contig 52457 bp, 49 predicted proteins | sample 8958761 | NCBI WGS metagenome assembly JAEEGJ01 (sample SAMN16246546, study PRJNA631951) | gut metagenome | biome: gut microbiome; feature: rumen; material: RS-attached | host: Bos | place: Iran: Karaj | collected 2018-10
AGATTGATTATCATATTATATATATTACCGTATTCTATACTATATGCATATATAAAAAAGGTACTATATATCGATAATATAGTACCTTTATACATGGTTTGATTATAAAAATATTACCTTATATAACGTTTGTGTGGTAGCCTTTTGTTACGCCAGGGCGCGGAGGTATCCGTTTGGAAATGCTTGTTTTTCGTCTGCGGTGTGTTTTTCTAAAACTTATAAAGCTGCAAATGCCTCATTTCGACGTTGCTCAGAACAATCGGCATTTGCAGCTTTATAAGTTTTGAAAAACATCATCCTCGTACGAAGACGGCGCATTTCCAAACGGATACCTCCGCGCCCCGGCTGGTTACGAAATACTGCGGACATATAAAATTGCTATTTTGCCATCATTTAGTATGATTTTGCGCCCCTGTGCCTTAGGAAATCGCCTATAACATGCATACTGAACTATTATGAATCAAGCAACGCGGTTTTATCTCAGCTCAAAATCCTTGCTCACCATGAAGGACATATGTAAGATGCTCAGGTTCTCCAATTTGCTTCCGGCGTTGAGGGCGTTGTTCAAAACATTGCATATGGAGCTGGTTGTGACAAGTTCTTGCCAGAGTTTATCTGTATACTCGCCGAAATCTCTTTTGTTGATTATATCTTTCAGGCAATCGCATAGCATATTGTAATCGGATAAACTTGAAAGGCATATTTCCGTCTCGCTTCCATCTTCCTTTACAAGCTTTACAATGTCAGAAACCTTGACCTTGTCCATGAATGCATTCATTGCTGCTACTTCTGTGAGGAAGCAATAGCATTCCCAAGCAAGTGTTGCATCGCCAATCTTGGCAGCTGCATCTTCGCCGAGTCTTCCGTAGAGTTCCTGTGTATCGGCAGTTGCAAAAAGTTTCAGATATTCGACCACATGGGAACGCATCTTTTGAAATCCATCAGGCCCGTCATATAAGGAAGGCATATAGGACTCGGCATTCTGTTCTATAAAGAAAAACTGCTTTGTGGAGACAAATTGCTGCGCTTTCCATGTTTCAGCCATCCTGCGGACCATCTCACTAAGCTCATGGATCTCGACATCATCTATTCTCACTTCACCGATGGCATTTTCCGGAAATTTCGCAGCATATACTTTCACAAATGATACTCTCTGATTTCCCAAACGCTTTTTGAGCTCAGGCTCCAGCAGCTCCCAAAAAGCTGATCTTTGCTCACCTGAACAGTCTTTTTCCTTATCTCCCATACCGACAGAAATTGTGTCACTTATATAGCAGTTCCACTCATGATGCTTACCTGCAAAGTCTGTAACTAAAGCTGTCGGCTCTTCCTTCATGATCATGCGCTTGTATCCATCCATGAAGCAGAATACAAATGAAGATACTGCCATACCTACAGCTGACCTGGTATCAGCTCCTGCTCCTGCACTATATTCATAAAAGTGTTTTGCAAATGACTTGTTGAATACAAAAAACTCAAGGCCAACCTGCCGCGGATCAGGCATATTTACATTGACTGACAGTTCGGTATTTAGCTCGGGAAGATATAATACATCCCCCTGCCTCTGCACCTGACATGCCAAAGTGGCAGGAAGGATATCTCCCAATAAATGCTCCTTTATTTCTTCAGTGCTCGTAAAATCCTTTAGCTGCACTTCATCCGATTTCGATTTCTTTTTAAACTTATCAAATATACTCATTATTCTTTCACTACTCTTTTTCTCATTACTGTATGGATGGCAACATCCTTCTAGTGCAGTGTTTCGCTGACTTTTCATCTCTGCAAAGTGGAATAATTCTTCAAATTGTCAACAAGGCGCTACACAAGCTCCATTATATTGATATTTTACGTATAACACACTTTAGTATTCCGGTAAAATTCACCTTAGAAGAAGACTTTACGGAAGACGCGGAAGATTTTACAGGACTTTACGGGAAGACTTTTTTATACGTAAGACTTCTATCCTGCCACTACCTTTATATTGTCCAAATAGGCATTTGATTTTTGGGGTGTTATTCTGCCTATATCAGGGAGACCGCGAATAGAGGCATTTGAATTTCGAATTTGAATCATGCCTATATAAAGGCTTTTGGGAATAGTAGCAGTTGTTTTTAGCTTAATTCAACTACCTATATTTCAAATGTCTTGATATAGGCAAAATCTTAGCCATAAAATCAACTGCCACTTTTTCATCAACATAATATACAGGCAGAACCATAACTCATGAACTTAGTTCTACGGGTATAATTCAATTTCCGGAATTCTATGCCCGTAAAATCATTCCCACATTCACTTATTTCTACGTACACAAATCAATTTCTGAGATTCTATGCCCGTAAAATCATTCCCACATTCACTTGTTTCTACGTACATAAATCAATTTCCGAGATTCTATGCCCGTAAAGTCATTCCCACATTCACTTATCTCTACGTGTACACATCATTTTTCGGGTTCTAATGTCCGTAAAGCTACTTCAATATTGAAACGTTTATTTTGGCCAATGCAGTCATGAAATTTGATTGTCTATAGTGGCTTAGTCCATTTCTTTTTTACTAACTAATACTCCGCTTATAATTACCGGTATCAGCAAAAAGATAATGCTGTTTTTTATACTCTATTCTTCGTTAGCAAGCTTTATGAGAAGTGGCTTAGCATCAAATTTAGTAAAATCCTGATTACATCTCATCGCATCTGCCAGATCAAGGTTATCAAGAATCTCTTTCCCTGTTAGTTTCAGTTCTTTTTTATAATTAACCAGATCTTCATAATCTTTTCCGTCTGCCCGATGCGAAGTAAAGGTACTCATTACTCGCTGTATAAACCAGGCTATTCTGATATCAAGATCGTTCCACCTTTTTTCACTGCCATACTTGGCATACATCTTTTCATAGTCTTCGCGGCTCTCTATTTTAAGGAGTTCCGGTAAGATGTAATTTTCAAGATCGGTTCTAAAGTACTCTTTGACCTCATCAATCGGAATATCTATCGGCAGATAGTCGCGGTATCCGTCGATACGATAGCCTAAAACATTATATAGTGGAGATTTCATTCCATAATAAGGCAAAAAATATCTGCTATCTATGGAAAGTTCTCCTATTCCGTGCTGTGGCTTTAATTTTTCTTTACTCTCAAATAAACTGATGATCAGTTGAAATATAGCGCCCGATGCAGCAAAAGAAAATCTATATCCTTCCATGTGTATCACTATCTTTAAACTATCGGTGATTTTCTTACACCAGGTATTACCGCCGATTTTAAAGCCGTGTTCCTTAAGAAGGGGCTTTATAAGTTCTTTAACAACGATATCTCTTTTCTCAAAAGGGGTATATGAAAGGTTTGCGATAAGCTTATTTCTGTAAGCTTCCGTATCTTCCTCTGTTATTCCATGCTCAGCCATATATCTGTCATGGCTATACCTAAGCTCTTCCGGTCTTGTAATATAATCATAATACTCACGTATTATTTCATCTTTAGTCATTCCACGCTCCTGTTAATAAAATTCTACAGCATCACTCTTTCAGTCTTTTATATAGCTGCAATCCGGCTATCCAAATAAGAGTATAGCAATTCCCACATATCAAAATCTGTATGTAAATAAAGTTCTTGCTCTAACTGGTCCAGTTTCGCGCTGAATTCATTATATATTCTGCAACGTTCATCATTATTATCCGTATTATCAAGGAGTTTTTGATAGTATGAATCTATTTTCCCGGCTTCAGTAAGTATTTGAGCGTCTTTAACATCGTCTATTGCGAGGAACGCCTTTATATTTTTTAAATAATAATCAGTGAAAAATTATCCATAATGCGGCGTTGGAAAGCCTTCCATGTTCAGCACAGTATCAAAATCAATAACAAAAATAGCATTCTGAATAAATTCAGCGCATTTAAACCAGTTTTCTTTATATGTAGCGTACATTTCAGAACCGATTTTTTCGCATAACTCTTCTCCGGAAAATTGCTTTATATCTATTTCACTACCATCAATCCATCTCATATCATCAAATTGATCTTTTTTATAATCGTGCATTTATCTACTCTTTGCCTTTTCCCAAACTGTCGATCCACTTTGCAAAATAAGCCTTCTGCTCATCTACAGTGGCTACGTACTTCTCGTCAAAAGAAAAATCCTCATCACAACAGATCAATGACATCATGTAGATATTTCCGTTTCGAAAATAGGACCATTTTATTATCCATAATATCCAACACCCTCGCTATAAACTCCTTATATATATGCAATAATTCATCTATACCAACGGTCTTTTCTTCTACATATGGAATTTCAAATCGTCTCCCATCTTTTTTGGTATATACATAAGATATTCTTGAAAATGTTATTTCTTCTTTGCTTATATAATTAAAGCTTACATACTTATCACAACCAATTATCTACTCCTTCATATATCATATTACAAATTCTCACGTGAATACTGATTAAACAAATATATCAATTGATCATAGTCTAAATATTCTTCAACTATGTAGGGTTCAGAATACATTAATGCTATATATTTTCATCCGCCAAAAAATTATAAGTATAAATTAGCTCCTCAATATCAACCGTTTTTTCTTCTACATGAGGTTTTTCAAACACTACTCCATCCTTTTTGGTATAAATCATCCTTATAATTCCAGAATTGATATCCTCTTTATTAACACTTTTTGTACATACAAATTTATCTTCTCCATCCCATCCAGGTAAAAATCCCATCCCATACGTAAGCTTGATAATACCGTTTTTTATCGATGTTGTCTCCCATTTTTTTAATAAATTGGGAAACCCAGAATCATACTCAACAATGTAAACAATTTTAAATAAATCTGTAAGTTCTTCGATTCTTGTTTTTTTTACAAAAAACCTATTATCTTCAAACTGAAACTCTTTCGAACTTTTCTCTTTCTTTCTTGTGATCAAATAATTATCTTTATCATCAACAGCCAATAGCCCCTCTGCTTTCTTCTTACAAGCGTACAGATAATAATTGCCTTTATACTTTGCTATCATTTATATCCCCTATTCCAAAACTTTAAATCCGCTCTCATAATTCTTCATGTAACCAATCATAGTTTCGCTACCATCTGGACTTTTTTATAAATAGCTCCTTAAATTTGCGTCAAAAGCAAAGCTTCAAATTTTGATTTATCACTCTTAAATATTTTTCAACACACTCTTTATCCTCAGGTCTTATTTTCATGTGTTCTGTGCATAAATCTGCTAATTCCTTATAAAAAATATCCTGTAAATTCATCCAATTCCTTGTACACTTTCAAGCAACTCCGACCCAGAATAGTTTTTAGATTTTTTCATTTTATCAATAAACTCTTTATCAACTATAGTAAACGGCAAATCACTATATTTATCTCTTAATCCCATTTCATGCACTACATATTGATATACCTGAGAATATTCCTTAGGATCACCGTTTATCATTTCTTCCAGTGCTCTTTTGGTAAGTCCTGCCAATCCAAATCCGTATTTTTGAAAAACAGGATATAAGCCCGCTTCGATCAGATATCCTACATCCGTTAATTCACAGCTACCTGTATCACGTCCCACAATCCTGTAATCGCTGTCCATTCCGTAGAAATAGGATCTAAGGTTCCCTTTTCTTATACCGTATACCACTGCTTCTTCAACTGCTTCTCCACCATTGCAATTAGTTATAATGTATTTCTCCTTCATATCTTTTCTCTCTCCAATATTGCGCTTTTTTATACGTTTTAAATAGTTAATATATTCATAACGTATTATACACATTTAATAAACATTTGTACAGCAAAAAAAGAACTGACAATCGTCAATGACTGTCAGCTCTTTTTTCATTGTAAGACTATATAAATGGCATTGCTCTTACTAAACGTTTTTTATGAGAATATAGGTCTGATCTTCTCTGTTATTCCAAGAATTGCGAGAAGGATGATCCACCACCAATTCATCTCTACGTTGTTTTCTTCTGTGTCTCTTGCAAGTGTTCCTGCATCGTCTGCAACAATTACACCTGTGTAAGACTTACCGTTGTTCATTTTTCCAAGTTTAACGTTCTTGTTGTTATTGTTGTTATTATCGTTGTATCTTCTTGCTCCAAGGATCTGCTCGATCATATCGCTATCGCCGCTAACTGTTGACTCTGTGTTCTGTCTTACTGTTGATGCATTTCCACCGTTTGCTCTCTCTGAACGTGAAGCTCTTTCTGTTCTGTTCTCATTTGTGTTATCTGCTACGATGTTCTCTACAACTTCAGGAGCAACAACTACAGGAGCCTCTGCATTTACAAAATACTGTGCGATTGCAGCTACGATTGTCTCGATCACGCTCTTGTTCTCTGTCTTATTATCCTCTGCTGCCTCTTCAACCTCAGCTGTCTCTTCTACTACATCTACTACTTCTACTACTTCTACTACTTCTTCAACTGTCTCTTCAACTACAGTCTCAGCTACATCTGTTTTAAGCTGGATGCTTATCTCAGCACGCTTTGCAATAAGCTCATCAAGTTCTGCTTCTGCATTGTCAAGCTCAACCTTTGCGTTTGCAAGGATACCTTCAAGGATCTGTACTGCCTCAGCATCTGACTCAGCGTCAAGAATTCTTGCAATATCATCCTCACCGATATATGTACTAAGTCCTGCAACAAAATCTGCTGTAACTACCTTTGCTACTCTTACTCCTGCTTCTTCAATTCCGTCGATTGCATCCTCCAATGCCTCAACCTTATCTGATGCCTCGTCGATTTTCTCCTGAGCATCAACTATAACTTCACCGTAATTCTCATACTTCTCAACAAGCTTTGAAGCGTTCTCTATGAATTCCTTAAGACCTTCGTCGTCCTTTGTTGAAACTCTGATGCCCTTAGCATTTCCGCTTGTTGTCTGAACAATCTTACGTGCTGCTACACCGTTCATGTAGTATACACCGTCTACTACTTCGATCTCTCCGTTCTTTGCTCCGGCTTCCAACTCGTCAATACACTTGTACTCGTTTGTTCCGTCTGCATAATCAAATGAATATACATCATATTTTCCTGAATTTACATCTGCCTTGAACTGGTTTGTAACACTAAAATTTCCAAAGTGATTCTTCTGGTATACTGAAGATGTAATATCCTCTTCAGGCTTCTCGTATACTACGATCTCTCTTGAGCTTCCAAGCTTGTACCACTGATCGTTGTCTTTGAACTGTCTGTCTGTTCTGTCAATGTTGAAATAACGCTTTACTGTGTTGTTGTCCTTATCTAAATATGTAACAACAGTATATGAACTGTTCTGACGGTCAAATCCTCTGAGCATCTCTGTGAATGTAATATTTGTTGCATCCTTATCGATGAAAGTAGGAATGATATATCCGCTGATAATGCTCTCCATGAGCTTATCCTGTGTCTTCCAATCCTTGTTCTTATCAGAAATAGCCTTCTTTGCAAGGATATCTTCTACTGCTGCCTGCTCTTTTTCAAGATCTTCCTTAGCGTTGTCGCAAGCCTCTGCAAGAACTTCTACGTTCTTCTTAGCTTCCTCAAGCTTCTCTGCTGCCTTATTTACATTTCCGTCTGTGCTCTTAAGGCTCTTAACTGTCTCTTCATATACTTTCTGAGCACCTTCAAGCTCTTTCTTTGCATTCTCAAACTTGTCGCAAAGTGAATCGAAAATTACCTTCTTAATTTCAATATCTTCTTTAGCATCTGCTGTAATCTTGTCATACTTCTCAAATGCCTCGCTCACCTGCTCTGCTGATGAATCAGCATTTGTGATTATCTCTACAAGATCATCTGTCTGAGCCTTTGCCTCAGCAGCTGTCTTAGCTGCATCTTCTGCGATATACTGAGCTGAAACTACGCTCTCAACTGTCTCTTCAGCCTTCTCATCTGCTGTGCGATCAGCCTCATCTGCAACCTCAAGTTCTTCTTCTGCTGCCTGAAGATCAGCTGCTGCTTCGCTAACTGTTTCTGCTACGTTGAGATTTTCAACTGCCTCAGCAAATGCCTCAACGCTTTCCTGTGCAACTGCTCCGCCGTCCTCAGCAGATACTGCCTCGAATCCAGCCTCTTCGTTTCCGTCTGCGATTGACTCAACTACTTCGCAAGCTTCCTCTGCTGTCTCAACAGTTTCTTCTGCAACTTCTTCAGCTTCCATTGCTTCTTCTACTGATTCATTATATGTATCTTCATTTGACTCTTCGTTTGAGCTCTCCTGAAGATCTTCTGAACTCTCAATAACTTCGCCTTCCATGGCCATTACATTTACAGGTATACTTGTTGTTGCGATCAATGTTGCAATTCCGATTGTTACAATTTTCATGATTTTATTATTCTTCATTTTCTACCTCCAAGTCATGTTGGCTTGTTATCAATTTGTTTTTTTCTTTCGCACATTATTTTTATCGGAGCCAATATTTTTTTCTTAAACGAAATTTTCTAAAATAAAAATAAACACCTCGAAACGCGCATGTTTCAAGGTGTTTACGCTGTATTATTTTTAAAATTCATAGGATACGGGAGGTTGTGGACCCCCTTTGGCTTTTATGCCTTGCGCAGTCTGCTATGGCTTGCATAATTCATCTGCGCATCGGTCGCATCCAACGGATAATAACATGAGTGTTGCAGTAATCAGTGCTGTAGTTTTCTTTTTCATATGCAGATAAGTCTCCCGGAACATGCTGTTAAATGTTATAGAAAAATTGACGCTTTATTTTTGCCGTGCTATATTTCCATTAAAAAACGTGCACAAACAATCTGTGCCGAATTAAATGATTGATTTTACTATGAATATAAGTATGAATGATAATAAAAAAAATAAGACTAAAAAAATAATAAGATGTGCACTTATAGTTTTGCTTATGCTAATGACATTATATAAAGAATGGAATATTTACTGCAAAAGAGAAATCAGCTCATGGATACATGATTTTTATAGCAGGGAGAATTTTGCGTTTAATCAAAAGTCTGATAAAAGTGAATTCTGCCCCATACGCGGAATATGGCTGTTATCAGATCTTGCACAGTACCAAGAAGCGACTGAAAAAGATATTGATTCTTCCGCGTATGATAATTACATGGCTTATTTCAAAAATAGCGATAACTCTTTACAATGGGATAACATAGCCAAATGGTTGTCCGATGAATCAACTACTCCTTCATATATTGAATGTGATGCCTTGGCAGAACTTATGCTTAATATGACCGATGACGATCTTGAAAAAGTTATTGAACTTGGGCAGATAAAGAGTTCAGGTTTTCATAAATATAGAATAAGCAATTCTTTAAAAAAAGTAGCCTCTGTATTCGTTATAAAAACAAGCGAAGAAAGAAGAAAGATTTTTCCAAAATATGATTTCGATTCAGAAGATTTTTTTCGTCTTGATGATGCAGAGACAAGAGCATTAGGCTTTTTACAAACAGTTATAGAGATTGATAAGCTAAATGGAAATCAAGTAACTGTTGAAATCTCATCAGAAGAATATAAGCCTCCGACAATCGTCCGTAAATGTTTTACCTATAAGATCATTCCAAAAGGGGCAGACATTTTCAAGTTATATTCTCCTGTTATAACAGCATATCCAAGGCAAACAGAGCTTGGACTTAAATCAACACTTACTGATATTTGGATCTATGACTGTTATACTTTGAAAAATTTTCAAAAGTCAGTCAAATTGCCAACAGAACCGTTTCAACAGGCGATAGATTTGATGATTGATATCGGATTTGATAATTTATGTATGCAGACCTCAGGTCAGATTGTACAAGTAACACGCGAAAACTGTTCAATTGCTTATATCGCCGATATTGAGTTTTATGATGATGAACTATTTTATTATGCAAAGGCTTATGGTGTACATTATCGAAAGGATGTAAGCCCTCAGGAACTCAAAGAGCATTTTTTAAAATATGACGAAAGTTTTCAAGATTACAATAACTGGTGGTATGAATATAGCCAAGAAGAGGTGGACAATTACAGCCTCAATATGATTTTTGAATTAAAGGACCGCGGGATACCATATGATGAAGCAACCCCTGAACAACTTGAAGAAGCCGCCAAAGTTGTAGATAAAAAGCTCAAAGAAAATTGATAGCGCTATAACCCGCCGGCACTTAGAAGCTTTTGCGCAAACTGATTATGCCCTTCAACAGAGAAGTGGACTCCGTCATAGCCCATCTCTATGTTCCATGAAGAGGCATCAAGAGCTTTTATATCATACTCTTTTGCAAGGTCCATAAAGTGCTTATTCATTTCAATACTTGCCTCGTTATACCTTTGCAAGTCGGGCTCTGTAGCTTCAATGTATGGAGGCGCGATCATAATGAACGTGCCTTTGAAACTGTCCTTTATGTATGACAGGATATTCCTCATCTTTTCTATGGCCTGCTTCGGATCCGGATTATAGGTAAGCAAGATATCATTTGTGCCGAGCATCATTAAAAAGACATCTTCGCATGTAAGATTTGAAAGGATACCCGTAAAGTAACTGTCCGCCACATAAGGAATCTGCCGTCCGTTCATTCCCTCCTCTATTACTTCATATGAGCCTTCAAGCTCTTTTCTCACAATTGTAGCCCACCTGGTTTCTTCAGGATATCTGCCTCCCATAAAACCGCGGGGATCATAGCCGTATGTATTTGAATCGCCGAATAGTATCAGTTTTCGCATTTCTTTTGCCCCAATCATTAGTATAAAATTCATTATTAAGATTCTTTATGCGACTTATTGTTCGTATAGCAGATTGATTCTACGAAACTATCATTATCATCAAAATGGAATGTGATTTCGTAATCATTAAATTTATAGCTTATAGAATGAAATGTTTCGTAAAAAAACTGTGTGCGTATGTTATAGGCGTCTATAACTTCGTCTCTTGTACTTCCAACGCTGATTCCTCCCGGAGTTCTAACGTTTCTGTCTTTTATTAAAATAAAACGTGGAAGTTCTGAATCGTTCACACTTATAGTATTATACTGAATAAAATCAGACTCAGTTCCATAATAGTATGCAAAATTCCCCGATTGCGCGTAATTGTCTATTTTATAAGGAGTGCCCAGTTTGCTTTGGGTATCCTGAACTTTATCAAAAATCGAGATTACTTCACCATTATAATTAAATTCATAGTCTTCAAGGTAAGAATCAAAATTCGCCTGATCAATCGTACTTAAAAAAGCTGAATACTTCGAAATAACATCCTTATTTCTATATTCAAAACTGCATACCTCGTCCAAGAAACTAAATACAAGCTCAAAACGTTCAAAATCATAACTTATAGAATGGTTCCCTTCTTCCCAGCTATCAGTCGGTTCGCCATATGCAGCTCTAACCTCATCCTCTGTGCTTCCCAATCCGATTCCCTTGGAAGTTTTTATGTTATTATCGCAAATTATAATATAAAAAGGGCAATCCTTCCCATCGATGTTTCCTGTATTTAAAGCAACGTACTTATCATCTGATCCATAATAGTAATCAACCCTGTCCTGGTGTGGTTCCGGAAAAGCCTCTTTCTTATATGGTGTTCCAAGTACCTCAAATATATATGGTACATCATCCAAAACAGATACCGTTTTTCCATTGAATTCAAATTGGTCATCGGCCAGCGAAATTGATGAATCGGACGTAGCTTCAGTGCTTGCAGTTTCATAATCAGTCGGAATGGGCGTGCACCCAAATAATATTGCTGATGCAAGTACTATTGCAGGTATAGTTATTTTTTTCATATTGTAAAAAAAAGCTCCTCAAGTCATCTTTCAACCTTAAAAGTACAGATACCGGATTATTATCGCAAAGAGATAAATGAAAATTAAAATAAACACCAGTCCGGATATAAATTCAATTTTTTTCTTTCTCTTAATGTCTCTACTCGATAGTTTTCTCTGAATAACCATTTTAGGGTCTTTGGGGTTAATATATATTACAAAAGGTGATCCAATCAGTTCTTTAATCGAATCAGGATCAATTTTCTTATTTGGAAATGATTCTTCATAAAATTCATCTTTAGATATAGATCTATATTGTTTTGATTCATATTCAAACTCGAAAATTGGGACATAGTAGTGATTTCCAACATACTTTCCACTTCTAGTTCTTGTCTTATAGTCAACTAATGTTGCTTTGATTTCTTTAGTGCATAGTTTATCAAATCCTAATGTTGCAAATTCCAATACAAAAAAGAAAAATGCACCCATAGTAATAAGCATCAATAAACATTCTTCCATATCAAATGCTCCCAAAATGCTGCGCATCCATGATAAATTTTTTCAGCAAAAAACCTCTATCTCATTATGAGACAGAGGTTTTTATGTGTAAAGTTGTATTTATGAGATTAACTTACGATAACGCTGTTTCAGCCCCATACTTCCTGAGCTATTTCTTTTACCAGCTTAAGCTTTGCCCACTGCTCTTCTTCCGTGAGCTTGTTGCCAATTTCGCATGAAGCAAAGCCGCACTGCGGACTAAGGCAAAGCCTCTCGAGAGGAACATATTTGGCAGCTTCATGGATTCTTTCAATTACTTTCTGCTTATCTTCAAGAACGGGAGACTTAGTGGTTATAAGTCCCAGCACAACCTTCTTATCTGCTGAAATTTTTGATAACGGAGCAAATCCGCCCGATCTCTCATCATCATACTCAAGGAAAAGCGCATTCACATTTTCTTTTGCAAACACATAATCAGCAACGGTATCATAAGGGCCACTGGTAAAATATGTGGAATGATAATTGCCCCTGCAAATATGCGAAGTAATAACCATATCCTCAGGCTTTCCCGTAAGCGACAGATTATTAACTTCAAGGAGCTGTGCTTTTACTTCCTCGAGGTCTATTCCAAGTGCTTTATATCTCTGCTTTGCAGCATCGCCCACAATCGCGCCCCAAGTGCAATCATCGAACTGAAGATTTCTGCATCCAGCATTATAGAACTGCTTTATGACATCTCTGTAAGCCTCTGCGATATCCTTTATCAGTTCCTCATTTGTAGGATAAAACTTCCTTGTAGTCTCATAATTGGCCGGAACGATAAACTGCTGGAAAGTCTGCGCCGGAGCCGGAATTGTGTACTTTGCAACAGTATTCTCATCCTCGAACTGCTTAAGGAATTTGAAATATTCAACAAAAGGATGAGCCTTCGCCTTTATTTTTCCCACCAGATATGTATCATCAAGAACTGCAAGTTCATTATTAAACTGAACTCCATTGCCTGTTGCTTTATGCTCTACACCTTCGAATCCCCACATAAAATCAAGGTGCCAGAAAGATCTTCTGAACTCTCCATCAGTTATAACATGGAACCCGAGCTCTTTCTGCTTGGCAACAACCTTTGTGATCTCATCATTTACAATCTTATCAAATTCTTCTTTGCCGATTTTTCCCTCTTGATAAGCTGACTTGGCATCCTTAAGTGCCTGCGGTCTTAAAAAACTCCCAACAAAATCATATCGAAATGGTGTCTGCAAATTTCCCATTTTCATAATCCTCCTTGGCCAAAACTGTAGTGCACCGTATCAGTGCACTAGTGTGCTGACACGTTGACAATTTGATAAATTACTTGTGAAATAATTCATGTACTGCGTTGTCGTCAATCGTCGATGCCCACATCGACTCAATCCTCCGCCTTGTACATAAATTATTTCACTACGTAATTGATCAAAAGTCAGCGTGACAGCACACTAGCGCTGTTGCATTGGATTATATACCTACTGATCTTATAGGTATAATATAAAATAGTTTTGGTTATCCATAGATTTTATCTATGATATGCATTGAGGTTATTTTTTAATCTATAATTTCTGTCGGATCTATTCCCCATCTTTCGCAATCTTTTTTGAACGTCTCATAAGCATAGCGGGCATATTCAAGATGCCTGTCTTTGGTAATCTCTATAGCGCAGTCCAGCTTTCCGTAAACCTCTTCCGCCTTGCGAATGGCCTCCTCAGGTGTCCTTCCTGCAAGGAAAGTATCCGTGCCTATAACATGAATATTTTTACCGGCAAAACGAATCTTATCGCCCTTTATATGACCGGTATCCATTTTTATAACATATATATCCTTATATGACAGCATAAGCATAAGATCAATATACATCCTTATATCAACAGGGCTGATTGGTTCATGAAGATAGATGAGTGCTCTTTTCGAACGCTTAAAAATCCTCAATTTTCCATCCACTCTGTCTACGTACTTGCCTATCATCCATTTAATAAGCATCTCGGCAGCTATATAGTGATATATCTTCCCCATGGAAATAGTGGCCGCCAGCGCATAGTTTTTAGAGTTCCATATTTTATCAAAAGTATCTGCACACTCATTTCCAAAGCATTTAATGTCTAGCGTAGACTTATCATAAATAACCACGCCCTTCTCTGTGTGGACAGTTCCTGTCTTATAGTTGTATATCCTTATATCTGCAGCAGAATCCATTTCTGATAACATATTTTTTTCCTCTTTCTTAGTGTACTGTACAACATCCCTGTATTGCCTTATTTCTAACTTACATATTATCTTATATCTGCAACATCAATTGCCTTTATATTATTCTTCTTAAGAAGTTCAGCAAACACGCCCTGTCCTGGAATGATTTTCCCTGTAAAAGAGCCGTCATATATTGTATTCACGCCGCATGAAGGACTTCTTGACTGCAATATCACAAGCTCAACCTGATTCTTGATTACAATATCCAATGCAAGTTCAGCGCCTTTGCGAAATTGCGCATCAACCGATGTGCCGTCTTTATTCTTAACTATACCGCAGTCAATCTCCGCAGGCTCTCGTGGCGTAGATAATCCGCCCAGAACTTCCGGACAAATCGGTATAACCTCGTGTCCCTCAATGTAATTCTTCACTTTCTCACTATAATTATTTCCACCGTTGTATTTGCAATTTTCTCCCAGCAAGCATGCGCTCACAGCTATTTTCATTTTTTGTCTTCTCCTACGTGACTCAAATTCAATTCCAAACTTTATACCCGTAAAATCCATCTCTAATTTGCTTAGTGCTACTGTCACCAAATAAGTCGACTTTATTACTTGCCTAAATTGTTATTTGTTTCGTTGTCGTCAATCGTCGTACCGCCAGGTACGACTCATTCCTTCGTCTCACAAAATAACAATTTATTCTGCGTAAAAAGTCGAGTTATTTGATGACAGATGCACTAGTTCTACGGGTATGAATCAATTTCTGGAATTCTATGCCCGTAAAATCAATCCCATATTCACTTGTTTCTACGTGCGCAAATCGTTTTCCGAGATTCTATGCCCGTAAAGTCATTCCCACATTCACTTGTTTCTACGTGGACAAATTGATTTCTGAAAATCTATGCCCGTAATGTCGTTCCCACATTCACTTATTTCTACGTGGACAAATTGATTTCTGAAAATCTATGCCCGTAATGCCACTCCTACGTTAACGCTCCATCAATGCTCTTTCCTACGCTTCATCACCTGATTTCTCCATCTTCACAATACAAGATTTTCTTCTCAGCATTGCCTAAATCATGCGAAAGTCATCGTCTTAGGCAAGTTTCTCGGATTTTTCCAGATGGCTTCCATCACGCAGTGCTTTCCTTATTGCTTACTCATTCCTGCCGCTTTACTCTTTCCCTTCAATAGCTTCATAAGCGGTATAGTAGGTCTCTATCCTGTCGAACTTGTAGTAAGCGTCGCCGGTTATGGTTCCGATGCTCTTTGGTTCTACGTAGACGTTACTGTTGCTGCCGGGGATGAGCCAGATGCAGTCTACAAGCTCGTCTCCATCAAAAAAGAGAACGAAAGCATCAACTTTTACATTCTTGTCGCAGGTATTCTCCGCCGCAAGAAATACCGAATTGCCTTCTATCTTGGAATAGACGGCAACATCGTCAAGCCTGTCCTTCTCATATGGAGTGCGCTTTGTTACAGAAAACTCGTACATTGCAGGAGTCTTGCCTTTTAATTCTTTCTTGTCAAACCTTCCTTCAAAAACAAACTTGGCGTCGCTTTGAACAACTTCAACAGTCTTCTCTGAAACTGCAAGCTGAGTACCTGCCTCGTCTCTTGCAATGAACATGCACTCATATCTGCACAACTTCCCTGATTTATTCTGAAGAACCAGTACAGGATTGCTGTTATGATCATCCTCGCGGAAATACTGCGCGATAAGAAGCGTTCCAACAGGAAGTCCGCCGTAAAACTCCATATCATCATCAGATGCCCCAACCTCAGAGCTTGCAGGCTTATGCTTGTAATTATCAACTACATCTTCTATCTTCTCAAATATATCAAGCGAATATTTACCGTCTAGACCACTTTTTTTATCTGTTTTACCTGTTCCATCCATATCATTATTATCTGTCTTATTTCCACCCATCGTATTCGCTTTTTTATCCGTCCTATTTATGCCATTTCTACCTTCATCGTCTATATCAATTTTCTCTGCTCCGTTCATGCTGCCATTATCTGCTCTAACTTCCCCATTTATACCATTCTCATCTATATCTTCCTGTCCCGCTCCCTTAACTTCCTCCAATCCCTGCGCCTCATTCTTCACCATCCACTCCATATTAAGTCCCAGATTCGTATAATTGTCATAAATTATCTGCGGCAGAAATGAAAGCCCGGCTCTCTTCTCATATGGAAAAGAGAAGCCAAAGCTGTTTATATACATAATAACCGGAAGCAAGACTCCAACCGAAGAGATGGCAAGTGCCCTTGTCGAATTAATCGATTTCTTTTGAAGAAACCATTTTAAGCTGAGCACAAAACCTGCAATTGACGGTATTATCCCCACTGCCGCAAAAGACGTAAGTAGTCCGACAAGCGCCAAAATAATAGCTGCAATCTTCATATAATCTAAGCTCCTATAATTTCCACTTTTTTAAAAATGTCAATACTTGTATCTGTTTTTTTTTGAGCTACAATATGTTGTAGGATATGATATATTATATCAAAATTATCTGATTGTATATTATATTCAGTGTGCTATATCGCTAAATTTCGATTAAAGTCACAAGCAATTGGTCTGATTGCCGGCGAAAAAGTGCACTGTCTATGGAGGAGGGTATGATTATGAATAACGCCGCAACTTTGGAGGCTTCTGATTCTCATGTCATTCGCAGCATTCTTCGCTCGATGGTAAACGAACATTGGTCTGTTGCCGAAGCATTGGATGAATATGACATCCCAGGGGATCTTCGTGACTCCTATGAGGCACAGATTGCGGAATATTTTGTAGACTGATTTACTGACCCAAATTTTAAGGCATTAAAAGAGTATGAAAAGGCTCTGATATCAATATCCAACAAAATTAAAGGTCTCTATGATAAAACCAAACTTATCATAGAGACCTTTTTTATTTGATAGGAAATTCCTATCAAATAAAAAACGCTCCGCTATGGATGCGACCGATGCGCAGAAGTATTATGCAAGCTAAAGCTTGCGCGCATCGGCGCGCAAAGAGTTGCAAAGCAACTCTTTGTTCCGGGCCACATTAATACACTTCCAGCATTTACTTCAGCAGCTCCATTCCGACATCATAGACCTTCCCGTCCACTGCATCCGCAAGCCACTGCGCCATAGTCACTCCATCCTGCGTAAAACTTGCAAACTGCATATCTCTTACGCTTGTATGAACCGTTCCGCCCTGAGTGATAAGCGGAAGCTTCCAGTTGTTTATAAAGATTCCAAAAGACGGATTAAGCTCTTTTAACTCATGAACCATCTCTATCAGCTGTCTTCTATACTCTTCCTGCACCTGCTGATCCGTCTTGTACTGCTTGTTTATTATGTCGTTGTAATAAGCGCTCAGAAGGAAATCCCTGTCGGAACTTGAATAAAGATATCTGAATCTGTTGCCATATTTCGCATATAACGCCCTGTACCAGTCAAGCGTTATATTGTCCGTATTGATGCTCTTCCAGATTTCTTCCTTTGTCTTCCAGATATTTTTCGCAGTCTTTCTCCACTTGTTGTAAAGAAGCTGTCCGCTGTCGGAAAAAAGAGTTACATCTTTTGCATCGGGATAATAATCATCCACAATCTCGCCGGTGAGAGCCGGAATTGCAAATGCGCCGGCAGAATTTCCCGCTATAAGGATATCTTCCGGTGCCGGAAAAAGTCTTTTTGCAACTTTCATGCTCTCAAGGAAATTGATATATCCGTGGAAATGAAGGATCTCATCCTTACCGTCTTCCGAAACATAAGGATATTCGTTGTTTCCTACATGGAAATCTCCGGTCGCATAGGTTACAACAACAAAGCTCCAGTCTCTGAAAGGGTTCTTTTCAAGTGAGACGTCGGTTATTCCGATATTTATATTTTTCAGCTGGGTAACAGGTCTTAGATTGTTCCAATAATAATTTGGAAGACCTGCAGCAAGCTTTCCCATTGTGGAAGGTCTTGCCGCAGTATATTCATTCCAGGCAACTCCTCCGCCTGAAAAGAAAATGCAGAGTTTCTTTGGATCACCTATTTTCGCATAGATGTAATACTCGGATCCGTCTCCCGAGATTCCTTTTTCCAATGAAACTCTGTACCATTTAAGTTTTTCGGGATTTTCGGGAAGTTCCTCGGCAAGATGATTGTGATTAACAATTGCTTGTTCAAGCTTGTTCTCTACAAAATCTCCAAATTTTGTGGCAAAGACCACACCGTGCCTTATGTTCTTTTTTGTGTTCCTGCCTAACACTCCCATACGCTCCCCATATCACTACATGTTAAACATCTTCTCCGAAGCCTTCTTCAGATCTCGGAATCTAAAGATCAATACACCTGCCAGAAGTATCATGTAAAGCATGATGCTGATCCCTGTAGGCCAGAAGTTCTTTGTAATTCCTTTTGTAACACATATGATCTGTAAAACTGCCATAACAAGATCAAAGAGAAGATAAAAAATATACTCATCAAATCTAAGTTTAATGAAAATAGCAATGATAAATGTCAATACGCCAAGCGCCATAAGCGTAAGCGGTACGACCCAATCTATGCTCCAACCGTAAAAACCGGTATTGTAATCGATATAAATATCTGCAATGATCGCAACGATAGCTTCCCATGTGATGAGCTTCAAAATATTGTTTCTGAAATAAACCGTCGCAAGAACCGCTATCCATGCGCCAAGAAGTCCAAGGCAAATCGGACCTACAAATGGGAACGAATCTCCCATCATAATACTAAGTGTGATCAAAATTATCTCAAGCACAGCACAAACGAAGGTTGTCATCTTCATAATCGTGATGTGACTCATCTTTTTCTTTTTAAGAGTGGGAAAAGATGCAGTTAAGCTCTCACCGCCTTCGGTCTCTTTTAAAGTTCCCTGGCACATGGGACAACATGTCTTTTTCCCTCTTATCTTTATCTTACATTTTGGACAATACTGCATAATAAATCACTGCTCCTCATCGTAGTCATTGGTTCCAAGTTCTACTTCCATTCCCATTTCAGTAAGTAACCTGAAGAAATTAAGCATTACCTTGTGTGTCTTAAAAGGTGATACCTCTCCGAATACCATTTTATCCATATATGAGCAGACCGTGATCTGTTGCGACTGTGCAGTCATGAATGCGCTGAATCTGTCTATATAATCCTTGACCGCGTCAGGCATCTTGATCTGACCGAGGTTCGACATAGAACTTGTGATACCTCGCTTCGCGTTTTTATCAAAAAATCCGATTCCGATATTCTTGATTGGAAGCGGAATAACCTTTATTCCAATGTTGTGCTCCAAAGCGGAGTAGGAATTCATGGTTTTTTCAATGTTTTCCGGCGAGAGTTTTTCTTTAAAACTCTTATCAACAAAATTGATTATTGTTTCAAGCTCACCGTCGTACTCAGCAGGATTGTAATCGATGCTTATAACACCGAAAAAGTTTCTTGCTGTTCCGCTCTTAAAAAAGTTTCTGAGATTAACGGGAACGCTGACAACTATGTGTTTTCTCTTCTGAATTCTGTTCATTCCCATCAGAACAGCCTTGATGTAAACTGCAACACACATAACTCCTACCGTCGTATTGTGGGCTTTTGCCGCCTCATAGAATTTCGATGAGGAGACTGTTCCCTCGACAAGATGCGGAAGGAGGTCATCATCAATCTCTCCGCTAAGCTGATATGCCTTCACGGATGACATCTCTTTTAATTGTTTGAGACCTTTTTGCTTGCTGTAAAAATCTCCGAAGGCATCCACATTTTTTTCTTCAAGCGAAAACTCATCTACAGGCTTGATATCAGCATCTATTCCGTGCTTAACCTGAATATATCTTATGATGAGTGTCCTAAAGAACATAAATGCCCCTGTTCCATCCGCAAGTACATGGAACATCTCGAGGTTAATTCTCTTTTTGAAATAATTTACCCTGTATAAAAGGTTCTTTCTTCCCGGATAATAAAGAGGCATGCAGGCCGGAGTCTTCTCCTCCTCCACAACAGCCTTAAGATCGCTGTCTTCAAGATAGTACCAGAAAAGCCCTCTGTGAAGCACACAATTGAAAAAAGGAAATTCCTCAATCGTCTCATCAAGCACCCTCTGAAGTATTTCTCCGTCAATATTCTCTTTTAATTCACAAGTTATTCTAAATACTCTTGTATTGGCTCCACGCGCGGTAGACGGAACAATTTTCGCCGCGTTGTCGAGCTTATACCAGTTGCTGCTTTTATTCATCTAAACTATTTTCCCCAATTTAAGTTAATTACAGGTGTTCTATACGCTCAGTAACTACCTCCATAGTCCCCTTACTTATTCTGTAAAGCACATCTTCAAGAGAAATGAATTTTTTCCCCCGAATAAACTTAAGGTTTTTGGGCGTAAATCGCATGCTGATTCCTTTGTCATCAAGCCCGATATTCACCTTATTCTGAATTGTTGCGCAAGTATCTGCCGCATCATGAGCAAGACTCTTATTAAGTATGCACAGAAGCGTTCCCGCAGTCCTTACAAGTCCTTCAGCATTTGCATCTTCACTCATATCAAGAGACTGCAATGCGCCAATGGACCATTTCTTGATATTATGATAAATTCCGTACTCACAGTCAAGTTCTACAAGTTTATCCGCCAAACTATCATAGAGCCAGACCTCATTTCCCTTAACAAACATATCGCTCACTTTAAAGAGCTCTTCTTCAAACGGGAAGCTTATTACAGCATTCATCCCGCCTGTTATCACAATATTTGCATTTATCTGTGTGACATCAGCCGCAAGATTATTATTATCAAGTTCTGCTTTCCACTTATCCTCAATTCGTATCTTTTCTTCATGGCCTATCTTGGAATCCGCATCATCGGGAGTCTGAACCGTGAATCTGTCCGTTCCGCACTCCTCAAACGGTCCCGAAACAGGGAATCTTCCCCTCTTTCTTCCAAAATAGTCTCTGTCAAATAATATACTGCTTCCGTCAGGATTTTCAAAGCGCTGCTCAGGTTCAAACGCAAGCCCCAGCACCTCTGAGTTAACAGGCATAGCAAGCCCTCTTGGAAGAAATTCATACAGATTGGTATGAATTGTATATCTTCCGTCGCCCTCATCGATGTACAGACTTACCTTATGATCCTTGTCAACATGAGCTCCCGGCTCGTGATCGCAAGACCTCGCCCCGTTAAAGTACGCATTTCCTCCGAAATATACCGGAAGATGATCGTAATAAGGGTCAGTCGAGCCGAACTGCCTGATAACATTTTTGCCAAAGCGTGAGAAATACTCGGACGCCAACGGATAATCATTGTAAGGGACGGTTCCGCAGATAAAATTATTCTTATCCATTGTATCAGAATTTTGCGAAACACAATAATCCACCAGATCTCTTCTGACTTCTTTTTGGATAAAAATGTTATTGTAGAATCTGGCATCTCCGTGAAGGATCGTCATAAAGCCCGCGATCTTGGTAGAATGCGGAACATGATAAGGCGTAAATCTAGGCGAAGGGAACTTCTTGCTCATGTCTCCGCAACCCTCTCCGACATAGGTAAAAGAGCCTGCAATAAGATTATGAACAAATGCTATTCCCTGTGTCGATATCCTCGCTGCAATATCAGACAAAAAGAGATTGTGATCGAGCAAAGTCGGGCCGTGAGAAACCTCGATAAATACATCCTCTCCCAGAGAAAGCCCGTTGTCTATCACTGTTCCCTTAGGCGGAACATTGTCATGCAGGAAATTCTGCGACACTCTTGTTCCCTGAGCTTCCCAATCAAGCCAGATTCCTCTTGTACAATGATCGATATGATTTCTTCTGATACATGTATCAATCGCTGCGTGAAGCTTGATACCGGCAATCTCCGCACCTGCCAGATTATGTCTTACATTGATATGATGGATATGATTATCCTCAATAATGCTGAAAGCGCCGCCCATATGGCCGACTATCCCCGTCTGCCCGCAGTCGTGGATATCACAGCGCCTTACGATATGAGAACCGACCGTTTCCTTGTCCCAGCCTTCGTTTACCGCCTGACAAACGGTCTCTCTCTGAGTCTGGGAACCAAGCTTAAGATTATGAGTCGACCACTTGTTGTTGCTTCCTCTCTGGAAATACTTTCCAAGGCTTATTCCGGAGCACTTGGACTCCGAAATCTCACAATCCTCGATTATCCAACCTTTAGCCCAGTTAGGTCCCACCATTCCCTCCTGAAAAGCAGTCGGCGGAGCCCACTGAGTAGCTGCACGTGTAATACAAAAGCCTCTTAAGGTTATATAATTTATCCCGTTTTCCTCAGGAAAAAAACATGCCTTTCTAACTGAGATCTCAACGTTTTCATAATTGGGATCCTTCCCCTGAAAGTTTGCATAGATCACGGTCGTGTTATCTTCCTGCGCCGTAAACCATACATAATCTGAGTACTCGGGTTCCCAGGACCTGTTATCTTTCTGCGGATGCATGCAAAAAGAAAGGTCAAACACCTCAAGCATGGACCTTTTGTTTAAATATATCTCTCCTGTGTGTGATGGATTCTTGGGATTTTCGATAAACCAATCCCCATGAACTTGCGTTGTGAACGGATTATAATCTCCGAAATAGCTGTTAGGTATTCTGACACGCCAAACGTTCTCGAAAGCCTCCCAGCCCTTTATCTCTTCGGAACCTGTGATAACGGCTCCGCCATGTTCTGTACTTATATACGTTATTCGCTTATCTTCCGTACCTGAATTGCGAGGTTTTACCCACTCTCTGTATACTCCGGGGGCAACCACGACACTATCTCCAGGTCTGGCTTTTGCAGCAGCCTCTGAAATAGTCATGAATGGATGATCAAGCGATCCATCTCCACTTCTGGACACATTACCGGCAACATAAATCTTCATACTCCCTCCAATCCTGAATTGATATTCAGATGTACATGTCATTTCGGTTGTATCCCAAAAAAAGATACACTATAATTATAACATGATTAATCCAAAGGAGTATGCCATGGCACGAATGAAATTTATTTATGCGATCGCTATTTTGGCGGGATTCGTCCTCGCCGGTCTTGCAATCAACTTTATTTCCTCATTATTTTAAATCTTTTCTCAGATATTATTCAGTTTTCTCTGCTTGTACAGATCTGAATCTGCCCTTGCAATGAACGACTGAATCGATATCGGAGCCTCATAGTCATACTGAGCAATTCCGACACTTACAGAAAGATCGTAGGCACATCCCGTAAGTTCAGGAATCTTCTTTACATTACTCTTTATCTGGTCGGCAAGCCAGCTCGCTTCCGCCCTGTAAGCCATCTCAGCAACAACGACAAACTCATCCCCGCCGTATCTGGATATAAAATATCTGCTTCTGGGCGCCTGACAGGCATCCTTAACAGCATTCGCAACTCTGATAAGTATCTTATCGCCTTCGCTGTATCCGTATGTATCATTTATAGCCTTAAACTTGTCTATGTCAATGATCAGCATAAAAAGAGAAAGTCCCGGATTCTGATTTCTCATCTTCTGCACCAGATATTTGTACATCTGATTCTTGTTATTGATCTGTGTCAAAGGATCGATAGAAACAAGATTATCCATATAAGTAATATATACATACATTACCGCAGCAAGACTTCCGTAACATACAAACGGAACTCTCCAATACATAGCCTGCAATATTCCCAGCAAAATAGGCGCAATCGGGAATATACCTATCATAAAATAGATATATCTGTCCGCATATCTGTCCTTACTGAAAGCACGTGACAATGCTTTTATCGAAGAAGCAAGCAGATATCCAAAAGGTACGATTACGAGTATAAGATATAATTTGCCTCCCGTAAGCTTGCCGTTATCATCGAGATAATATACAAGTCCCGTTCTGTATGCAGTAATGCATAAAAGAGCGGATATCCACACCGGAATACTGATAAATACCCTCGTAAGATCGCTCTCTATATACTTTTCCTTTTGCATAACTTCAGACAAAATATACCAAATATATGCAGCAACGCTTATTAAAAGATACGTGAAAACATTAGATAAATACAAAAGAGTTTTGGATGAACCCAAACACCCACCATCCACCAATGCCCAGAATATTTCTGCAAAGCAATATGCTATAAGAACCAGTATCAGATTGCCGAGATAAATTTGTGAAAGTTGCTTATTTACTCCTTTTCTGATTTTAAACAAAAGAAATGCCATCAGAAAAATACAAGCAAGATGCGCTTCAATGTAATAAAAGACGTATGTCAAGACCAGACCTCCATTCAACCCGTGCATAGAACTAATTTTATCATGAATTTGCTGAAAATGCCCACAGAAATATACTTTTTTATACAATATTTATAAATATTTATGAATAAAAAAGACAGAAGCCTGTTCATATTAAGACTTCTGTCTATCTTCCACTATTTGCAATGGCTTTCAGCGCATCGAATTCGGATTCGTACACTCCCCCCATATTTTCAAGATCATCCCATGAATACCACGCTCCGCTAAGTTGTATTCCTTTTATCGATATATCTGTAACTATAACCATAAACGGTTTCTGATTGACCACTATGTACGCGGTTCTGTTAAGTGCAAATGGCGTAACATATACATGACCGGTATCAGTGAGATGATTCAATTGATCCAATGATAAACTCTTGGATAAAGGTACTGTTCTCAACATAAGCTTCCGCCCATCTCTGTCAAAAAACTTACAACAGCAACATCACGTAGTTATCAGCTTGATAAACTCATCAATCTCAACCGGCTTGGAATACAGATATCCCTGGAAGGATGTGGCTCCGTAGTTCTTCATTATCTCCTTCATGCTCACAGTCTCTATTCCCTCGATCGTCGAGCTTATATTCATATTCTTTGCACATGCAAGGATAGCATCCACAACATATTGCTTCTCTTTTATATTCTCTATATCCATTACAAAAGTTCTGTCTATCTTGATCGCATCGATAGGCAAAGTTATAAGAAGCTCAAGTGCAGAGAATCCCGTTCCGAAATCATCAAGTGCAACTCTTATTCCTTTAGATTTAAGGAATATCATCTCATTTCTCAAAAATGATTCATCAAGAAGCTTACATCTCTCCGTAAGCTCAAGGCACAGATTCTGAGGAGGATAACCGACATCCTCAATTATCCGCACCAGATCTTTCCTAAAATCCTGTCTCTCAAGCTGCATATAAGAAAGATTGATATTGAGAAGAAAATCAGGCTTAAGCGGCAATACTTTCTCTTTTACCATAGTCATGGATGTTCTCATGATCCAGTTACTGAGATCGTAGAAAAGAGGATCGTTCTCAAGCCATGCCACAAACTCTCCGGGCGGTATGTTTCCGTAAGGCTCCATATTCCATCTGACAAGAGTTTCCGCCCCCACAAGCTTTTCGGTATTTGCATTGACAATCGGCTGAAAACAAAGATAAAAACCTTTGCAATCATCATTTATGCAGTTTCTGAGTGTATTTATGACAACTATCCTGTCGTGATTATTTACATAATTATCATTGCCGAATTTAACAAGCTCACCGTGCTTGTCATGTATTGATTCATCAAGCCCCAGAAGCACTCCCGTCAAAATCGTATGTACATCGACTTCAAAGTTCTTGACCTCTGACAGACTTCCGCCGATATTGATGGCAACTCTGCTGCCGTCTATATCGATTGAATTTCTGGCATATTCAGAAAGCTCTTTGTATACATCTGCCATCTTTTCTTCCGTGTAGACAGCAGAAACTATGGCAAACTTTGTCCCACCCGCGTGGAAAACAAATGCGCCATCAAGATAATCAAGAAGTTTCTCCGCAAAGTTCTTTAATACTTTGTTTCCGACTTCATATCCGTATATATTGTTGATCTCATGGAAATTACACAGTCCTACCATGAGCATCATATATTTTTCTTTTCTCTCCTGAAACTCCTTAAGATCGTTGAGGAGCTTATAGCGTGTATAAAGATTTGTAATGGGATCGTACTCGGTTGCAATTCCGTGATTATCTATTGTTCCGGCAAAATAAACAGGATGACCGTCATCATCCTCAATAAGAAATCCCTTACATGAGCAGACTACGTATTCCCCTGTTCTGTCGAGTGCTCTGTAACTCATATCATGAATCTTGGTATTACCGGCAATAAGATCCTGCAGCGATTTCTGGAACCTGAATCTGTCTGCGGGGTTTATGATTGAAGCCCAAACCTCGCCGGCATTATCAACATACTCGCCGGGAAGGTCGAATCTATCGACGCAACTCTTTGAAAATCTACAGACATCTTTCTCAACATCAAATAAAAACACATATCTGCTCTCCGAAGAGTTTGCAAACGCTTCAAAAACTTTACTTAAAAGTCCCATCTTATCCAATATATCACCCTCTCAGAAAAGCATAATCGTATAAAGATATTATACTATCAGCGGATATATGTGTAAATTCGTTTATATTTATTTAATATTTCCAAGATTATAGTATGACATCTTAAAATGAGCTGTCATTCTTCATATATTCATGCATATAATTCCAATACTCATCATCTCTGTCAAAATCAGAGTATTTTTCAAGCTTCCATACTATATAGCTTATATTGTATTTCTCAACGATCGGCATCCACTCCTTGATCGTTTCCATGTCATAATAATCTTCCTGATTGGCATCCGTTCCCGCAACTTCCGTCATAAATACAGGCAGCTTGGCTTCCATTGCCCTGTCTATCATCTCGATATCTTCTTGGAATTCATTATTATGCCCTGTATATTCATGGAAAACATACATTATATTGTCATACTCAAGCGGATCGTTTATAGGCGCATCCAGATCTGACGAAAAATCAGGCGTACCGACAAGTATAAGCGAATCGGGATCGTTATTCCTGATAAGCGGTATTATCGTTGCACAGTACTCCTTGACCTCTTCCCAGGTTGCTCCTTTGTTGGGTTCATTGCAGATCTCATAGATTATATTCGTATAATCCTTATATGTCGAAGAAACATATTCAAAAAACTGTTTCGCATACTCAATTTCAGCCATGGGAGTCCTTTCTTCAAGAACAACCCATTCCACTATCGCATACATTCCGGCTTCTTTGGACGCCATCATTGCCTTATCAAGTGTAGCGGTAATTCTGGCTCTGTCATCATCAGAACCTGATGCGTAACCTTTCTCCGGTGTTCCCCATGAGGAAGTATCAACATTAACAGGGAGCCTTAATACATTTGCACCCCATTCGTCTCTCATTCGTGCAAATACGCTCTTACGGGCAAGCTGCGGTTCGACACTCAGATAAAAGTTTGCGAGTCCCTTTAACTGGATGGGACTCCCCGCTTCATTTACAAGTTTGCCGTCAGAAACCCTAAGAACACCGTTCTCTTCAGTAAAAAGAGTATCCGGTCCTTCCGGCTCGCTTATAAGATTTCCCGTGATCTCAGCCGTCTCAACTATGATATTGTGTCCATATATATATACAATACCTTCTTCAACAATCTTCTTTCTTTGCTCGTCAGATATGTCAAAAGAGATACTGTCATCTTTTTTTGATACCTTTGTATTCTTACCAAACGTCTTATCTTCCCAATTGAACCTAAGTCCGATCTCATGAGTTGAATCATCCGTATAATTATTCGTCTTAAAATGAATCGTAATATTTACATCACCGTCAAATCGCTCGAAATCTTCCGCAGTAATTCCGGCGTCGCCAAGATTATCCCAGCGAAGCTGCGCTTTTCCAAGATCAACGGTCACCTTTCCGGCTTCCTCATCAACCTTACTGGCTCCTGTCAAATTTTCCTGAGCGGCTACGCTCTGTTCTGCAGTTTTCTGTTCGCCATTTTTTCCTCCACATGCAATTACAAGAATTGATGTGACAAGAATAAGCGCCAATACTCTTCTTTTTTTCAAAGTAATCTCCCTCTAATAACTAAGGAGCAGCCATTATGAAAAACAACTGCTCCATCTTTCCTTTTAATCAAATTCAAATGTCTCTAAGATCAAGAAGACTCTCGATCTCGCGTCTTTTTTCAGCAATTTTCTTTTCTTTATTGCGACGGCGAACCGTCATCTCATCATCTTTTCCTGCATCAATATCCTTTAATTCAAGCGGTTCCCCTGACCTAATTGTAATTGTTGCAGGTCTCTCCGGAACAATATCCATCGCTACGTCTTCTTCGACTTCAACAATCTGTTGTTCCTCGGAAATGTCGGGATTAAGATTGGTCTCGGAAGCTTCATCAAGCTTTGCAAGTTGCTCATTCTTCTTGGAACTGAGAAGACCGATGAGATCAATATTAAGGCTTGATATGCTGCATCCTAAAGCATTCTTTTTGCCAAGTTTAAAGTTCCTGACAACCACTGTGCTTAGTTCATAATTATGGAGTGATGACCCATATCTGAACATTACGTCAATCTTATCTCCCGGGATGCACTGGGTATCGTCATCCACAACTAGTGATACTCCTCTCATAGAGATATCATGGACAAGGCAGTTTCTTAATTGCATATTATTCCCATTCACAGAAATGAGTCCAAGCTTTTCGATATTAAAACGCTCAGCTCTTCTGGAATTTTCAGGCTCAAGTTTGGATGAGCACCTGATCAAATGGAAATTCCCGTACCTTGTCTTTACAGGTGAAATTGCTGTAGACATGAACTTGTATACGCGTCCGTCACGTTTGTTCCTGATCTGAACATTGGATGGTTCCAAAAACTGAATATACTTACCGAAATACTCCATCGGCCTTACCAGAAGTCCAACATTCACACCAAAAATAGCCTCAGTCATAATAACAACCGAGTGTCCGCTAATGGCCGCATAAATCTTTACCTCTGACCCGTTTGCGATCTCGCTAACCTTCATATTCTTTTTTCCCCACTGAATAATGTTTCACCACCACATCCTATGATATACTATTAGGGAAAAAAAAGAAAGAAAAACGCATATAATGACCTGAAGGAGCGACAGATGATAAAAGAAAACCTTGAATTCGTAGAAGAAAACATAAAAAAAGCCTGCGAAAGAGCCGGAAGAAACCGCGAGGATGTAACTCTAATCGCAGTAAGTAAGACTAAACCCGTAAGCGATATCCGCGAAGCCATGGCCTGCGGTATCACAGTATTCGGAGAAAATAAAGTACAGGAAATAAGAGACAAGACAGCTGAAATAACAGAGCCTCTTTCATGGCACATGATAGGACATCTTCAGGCAAACAAGGTAAAATACCTTCCCGGCGTTGCCTGCATGATACATTCTGTAGATAACAGGAAGCTTGCCGACGAGATTGAGAAACAGGCAGCAAAGCATGACCTTGTAATGGACGTACTTGTAGAAGTAAACATGGCACACGAAGATACCAAGTTTGGTCTCTCTCCTGATGAAGCAATTAATTTTGTAAAAGAGATAAGCACTCTCCCTCACCTTAATATCCGCGGATTCATGACAATAGCACCGTACACGGAAGATCCGGAATCAAACCGCGTATATTTCAAAGGACTTCGTGAGTTAAAAGACAAAGTAAACGAGCTTAACATCCCAAACGTAAAGATGGACTGCCTCTCAATGGGCATGACGGGCGACTATGAAGTTGCGATTGAGGAAGGCGCAACCTTCGTAAGAGTCGGCACGGGAATCTTCGGAGAGCGCGATTACAGCAAACACACGGTGTGAGATACTCACACCGTGTTATTTTATTTAATAAGAAATTAAAACTGCCCACACCCCGGATAGCTGCAAGTGCAGTCTTTTTGCTGCGACATCTCAAAACATTATATTGGCTGAGGGATTAGATAAACACATGCTGCGCTTCATAAACTCACATATGCACCAAAGATTTTTTATCTGTTTATGCAGATGATTTTTATATCCTTGTCTGTTTTTCTTAAGGTCAAAGATTACTTTCCTGCATGCGGAGAAAAATGTATGAAGCAGGATGATGAGAAAAACAAAAGGATATAAACTAATCTGCATAAACAGATATAAATCTTTGGTGCATATGCTCAGACAACTTCGCGCAGCATGTATCCAATCCCGCAGTCAATATAATTTCGATGAAATGCAGCAAAAAGACTGTACTTGCAGCTATTCGGGGTGCGGGAAGTCTTAGTAAGAAATTTATTAAAATAGATATTTTTCAATAAGCTTCTTGATCATCCTATCGCTTATTACAACTCCGTTAGATTCAAAAGTCAGAATCAGCCTATCCCCAGGGAATATATCGTTTGATATATATGAATGTATCTTACGAATTGCTTTCTCAGCATAAATAGAATCATCCATTCTTCCATCGTGTTCCCAATATATTTCTTTTCCATCTCTCTTTCGAAGGAATGTGAAATCGGGATAGATTGTGCCGACCCCCTTCAATTCTAGCGGGCATTCATACTTATATTCAATTCCCCTTTCATAGAAGCTATCTGCAAGTATTTTTTCAGACTTTGAGCGGACGCGTTCTCCTTTCTTTGTATAAATCACAGGTACATTTTCAGCAAAACCTTTCCCGATATAAGGAATGTTCTTCCATTCACAAAGCTGCTGTTCCCATGGCATTTCAACAGCTTTTACCAGTTTCTTTCTTATGGGATGAAGTTGTTCGTAGATAATCTCAATCTCATTGTCGTTGTATTCTTCAGCAAGCTTCTCAAGCTGTTTTAATCTTCTATCTACAAGCCTCTTCACCCTGAGATCGTATGCTTTTTGAGCCAATCCCCCAATTATTTCCCTATCATCCTTTTTAATATATGTCCCATTTCTACCGCATGTACAATACATGTACTGAACAGATTTTTTGGAAGTAGTTATCCTAAGTCGACCATCAGGTGTTTCAACAAGGCGATTATCAACTACATTCTTTATAGACTCCAATCTTTCCTCCTCTTTTATCAATAACTCCTTTAAACCATGCATTATTTTTTCCTCCATTACTTGTCTTGAATTAATTTGCAGCTTTATTCCCTGCTTACTTTTTGATTATTTGAATTAGAGGCAGGGGTTTTCTTTTGTTTTTTCCTGCCTCTTTTTCGATTATTCGAAATTTGGGCAGGGATTTTCCTTTGTCTTTTCCTGCCCATTTTCCGATTATTTGAATTAGAGGCAGGGGTTTTCTTTTGTTTTTTCCTTCCTCTTTTTCGATTATTCGAATTATGGGCAGGGATTTTCTTTTGTTTTTTCCTGCCCATTTTCCGATTATTTGAATTAGAGGCAGGGTTTTTGCTTTGTTTTTCCCTGCCTACTTTTCGATTTTCCAAATTAGAGGCAGGGTTTTTGCTTTGTTTTTCCCTGCCTACTTTTCGATTTTCCAAATTAGAGGCAGGTTTTCGCCAATAAATACCCCTGCCTTTTTTCCAAAAACAGAAATAAAGGCAGGCACTTATAGCGCCGGCAAAAAAAGTACCAAAACATATTGATTTACGCTTATAGCTGACTAGGTAGGGCAATTTACCAGTCTACAAAAACATTCTCTTCATATATGAAAATGAATTGCAGTTGAAATCTACTGCAACTAGAGTATTCTTTTCATATTGATTTTGAATTGCAGCATGAAATTGACTGCTGATAGAAAAAAGCTATGCGTGTTCACGCTTGCTTTATAAGAAATCATTAGGCTGACCGTCCTCGGTCAGCCTAAATTATATAGAATCAAACCAATAAATTACATTTCAATAGATTACTTCTCAATAAATTACTTCTCAATAAATTACTTCTCAGTAAAATACTTCTCAGCAAATTACTTCTCGATAAATTACATCTTTAGAAACGGATCTGCTTTTCTACCATTCTTACAAATTCTGTATTGTTCCTTGTCTTTGAGAAGAGATTGATGCACTGATCTACAGCATCATCAGCCTTCATGCCGTTAAAGCCTTTTCTGAGGTTATTGATAGCTGTAAGTTCTTCTCTGTCAAGAAGCAAGTCTTCTCTTCTGGTACTTGACTTCGGAATGTTGATAGCAGGGAAAATTCTCTTTTCCTGAAGTTTTCTGTCAAGAACCATTTCCATGTTACCTGTTCCCTTGAACTCCTCGTAGATAACATCATCCATCTTGGATCCTGTCTCTATAAGTGCGGTTGCAAGGATTGTAAGACTTCCGCCCTCTCTCATGTTTCTGGCTGCACCAAAGAATCTCTTGGGCATATGAAGAGCTGCGGGATCAAGACCACCTGAAAGTGTTCTTCCCGAAGGAGGAACAACGATGTTATAAGCTCTTGTAAGTCTTGTGATAGAATCAAGAAGGATAACAACATCCTTACCGTGTTCAACAAGTCTCTTAGCTCTCTCCATGACCATCTCTGCAACTCTCTTATGATGCTCGGGAAGCTCATCAAATGTTGAGTAGATAACCTCTGCGTTAGGTCCCTCGATAGACTCCTTGATATCTGTTACTTCCTCAGGTCTCTCATCAATAAGAAGAATGATAAGATGAATCTCAGGGCTGTTCTTAAGAACTGACTTTGCTACTTCCTTAAGAAGTGTTGTCTTACCTGCCTTCGGAGGAGATACGATCATTCCTCTCTGTCCCTTACCGATAGGGCTGATAAGATCCATGATTCTCATCGCAACGCTTGCACCGGGCTGTTCAAGTCTGATTCTTGAATTAGGGAAAATAGGTGTCATGTTCTCAAAGTTCCATCTTCCCATAGCAACTTCTGGCTTATATCCGTTTACTGTATCAAGGCGAAGAAGTGCGGCAAACTTATCTGTCTCCTTCTTTGCTCTGCATGTTCCCGTAAGAATATCACCTGTCTTAAGATTAAACTTCCTGATAAGACTTGGTGCAACATATACATCATTTTCACCCGGAAGATAGTTCTCGCATCTTATGAATCCGTAACCATCCTGCATTATCTCAAGGATACCGTCAGCGGAATCACCGTCCAATACTTCATTTTCCGGCTCTTCCTTAGCTGCAGGCTCCGTTTTCTTCTCTGTTTTTTCTTCTGAATTATCGCTCTTATGGCTAAAATCTTCTTTCTGCGATTTAACCACAATATTCTTTCTGCGAGGCTTTGAAACAGTCTCTGTAGTTTCTTCGGTTTCAGTTGTATTCTTCTCTTTTTCATCAAGTTCACACATAAGATCTATGATCTCCGACTTCTTCATGGCCGTTGCGCCCTTGATGCCCCTCTTCTTAGCAATATCCCTAAGATCGTTAAGTTTTAATGTTTCATATTTTTCTCTCAAATTATACTCCTATCCTCTGCGCACTCAATCGCAAGACAAAATACTATAAATAGTTAAAATAATTAAGTGGGATAAACAAATGAATGCGTAACAACACGCGTTTGCTTACGGAATATTTCATTTTCACGACTATATTAGTACCATACACTATATTTTTTTTGAATGCAAGAAAAAAAATTATATTAAAAGTATAAAGTATCAAAAAACGGAGGTTTTTCACCGGACATAGCCGATGAAACCCTCCGTAAAAATACGTTTTTTCAACTATCAATTAAAGTTTCCGTACAAAATTCTGGCAAGTTCTGAATTCTTATCAAGGATAAGTGTCTTATCGTCTCCGACAAGTGATTTCTTGAGAGCATCAAGTCCTCTTATATAGCTGTAAAACTCAGACTTTTCAGCGGTATCATACGCTTTTGAAAGAGTCTCCATATATGCGGATTCACCCTCTGCTTCAAGTACGGCCGCATCTTTTTCGGCATTAGCCTTTACAATGGTAACCTCCTTGTCTGTCTCGTTGTGGATTTTCTGAGCTTCGGCATCACCCTGCGCTGTGTAGGATGCTGCGATATTATTTCTCTCAGAGATCATTCTCTCGTAAACAGCCTGCTTGTTGTCATCAGGAAGATCCAAAGCCTTGATCTGTGCCTGTACAACTTCAATTCCGTATCCGGTCATATCTGCATTGGCTTCGTCTGAAATAAGCTTGGTGAGCTGTTCTCCTCTTGCTTCAATAACTTCATCCTGAGTCATGGAAGAAATGGCATTTTTGGTAGCATTATATACAGATGCCTCAATACGTTCCTCCGCTCTTGCATTTAATGCATTAAGAGTCTGAATATACTTAATCGGATCTACAACCTTCCAAATCACATAAGTATCGGCAATCATAGACTTTTTGTCTTTGGTGATAACATCAGACTTAGGGATATCGTACAGAACGATCTGCGCGCTTATTGACTGGGTATCATCAATAAAAGGAGTCTTAAAATATAGTCCCGGCTCTTTTGCAATACTGATTATCTTACCGAATCTTCTTACAGCAATATATTCTTTCTGGTGTACAACGTAAGTTGCCGAACCTGCAAGAAAGGCAATTACCAAAATTACCGCAACTGCGGCCACACCGAAAATACCACTCTTTTTATTAGTTGTCTCCATCTTTTGCCCCTCCTTCATTACCGTTAAAACTTTCCAGAGGAAGCATTTTCTGTGTGTTTCCGTCTGTGATTATAACTTTAAGTTCGGGAAGGATATCTTCCATTGTTTCATAGAACAGTCTCTTCTTGGTTATATACGGCTGAAGCTTGTACTGCTCATACATCTCGTTGAATCTCGCAACCTGTCCCTCAGCTTCTGCGATTCTTGATTCCTTCTTAGCTACGGCATCCTGAACAATCTTATCGGCTGCAGCCTCTGCCTTGGGAAGTTCCTCGCTCTGGTATTTCTTTGCATTATTGATTGCAGTTTCTTTGCCCTGCTTTGCTGTTTCAACAGACTTAAATGCCTGAACAATCTCCTCTGTAGGCGGCTCTGCATCCTGAACAGAAAGGTTTACAACCATAAGTCCTATGTCTTTTTGTGACAGCTCATTCTGAAGCTTTTCTTTTACTTCTGCCTGAATCTGTCCCTTTGCTGTTGTAATAACATCATCAACAGGATAATTTACAACCGTATTTCTGATACATGAAAGAGCCATATTCTTCATTACAACTTCGGGGTGCTCGCAGTTATAATATGCTGCTACGGGATCACTTACCTTGTATTCAAGATAAAAATCAATATCTACAAAGTTAAAATCAGAAGTGATCATAATTCCTTCATCATCAACAGTGATATTCTGTCCATCCTGTATCGTGTATCCGATACCGACACCATGTGTTGTCATATCGATATGATGAACACTTTGTATAAACGGAACCTTAAAATAAAGGCCGGCCGTATCAACTCTTACAACTTTACCGAACATTGTAAGGATTGCCTGCTCCTGTTCTTTTACAGAATAGAAACTTCCCGTCACCACCATAAGCACGATGATGGCAATCAAAGCCGGGATAATAAGTTTAGGATCAAATTTTCTCTTTTTCTTGGCCATCTTCATCTCCATCCTCATAAAAATATTAAATCACTGGAAATTAGTGATTAGTGCTATTATCCTGAGCACAAACAGAATAAATACAATCCACATAACGGGACTGATATCTTTTGTCTTCTTAGCGATAACCTTAAGGATTACCCATGCAAGTACTGCAAACATGATACCTGTAGCTATTGAATATGAAAGAGGCATCATTACAACCGCAAGATATGCACCTACTGAATCAGCAATGTCTCCGTCAAACTTAACCTTTGTAATACTCATAAGCATCAGCATTCCGACATAGATAAGTGCGGGAGCCGTTGCAAATGAAGGAATAGCAAGGAACAAAGGACTTAATACAAGTGAAACAAGGAACATCACACCTGTTGTAAGAGCTGTAAGTCCTGTTCTTCCACCTGCGGCAACACCTGCGCTTGACTCAACAAAGCTTGTGACAGTAGATGTTCCAAGGCAAGCTCCTGCTGTTGTTCCGACAGCATCTGCAAGAAATACCTGTCCGACTCTGGGAAGATTGCCGTCTTTATCAAGAAGTCCCGCCTTATCGGCTACACCTACAACCGTTCCGACAGTATCAAAAAGATCTACATAAAGGAAGCTGAATGTAATAGCAAGGAACTGTATTAAGTGAGAAGCGGCCCAACCGAAATTAAGCTTAAATGCCGTCTCAGTAATTGCTCCGAGCTGAAGTCCCTGTGAAAAATCAGGGAAAAGATTTGCCGAAGTATACACTCCCGCTGACTGAAGGATCATACCGATCACCCATGTTCCGATGATTCCGATAAGTACTCCGCCTGTAACTTTGTAATGAACAAGTGCCGCAATGATGATAAGTCCCACCAGAGCAAGAACCATATCAAGGTCGCTAAAGCTTCCGAGTCCCACAACAGTAGCTTCATTTGCCACGATGATACGGGCATTCTGCATACCGATGAAGGCTATAAACAAACCTATTCCCGCAGAAATACCAAATTTAAGGTTCTGAGGAATACTATTTATAATCTGTTCACGGAATTTAAAGAAAGAAAGAATAATGAACAAAAGGCCTTCCACAAATACAGCCGTAAGGGCAATTGTAAATGCGTTCTCTTCTGCAGCGAGTTCCGAAAGACATACGGTATATGCAAAATATGCATTAAGTCCGAGTCCTGCGGAAAGTCCGATAGGATAATTTGCCAAAAAAGCCATGATAAAAGTAGCAATCGCCGATGCAATCGCTGTTGCAACAAATACACCGTTTGCATTCATTACAGTACCCAGGATATTAGGGTTAACGGCAAGAATATATGCCATAGTAAGGAATGTCGTGACACCCGCTAAAATTTCCCTCTTCACCGTAGTGCCATGTGCTTTGAGCTTGAATAACTTCTCCAACATACTTTTTTCCTCTCCTTTGCATTATGATGATATATATGCAGATTGACTTATCTAAAATAAAGTCTGCCAACCACATATGCATAACCATAAACATTGCTAATAAACTCAAAAATAATATGAGCCATTATGGAAACATATATATTTCGGGTAACAATGTAAGCAATGGTGACAGGAAGCGCCATTACAACAAATGTCGCTATTCCTATAAGCCCGTGTGCTCTTGTCACCGCACAAAGTATCAAGCTTGCGATTGTCAAAAGAACAACCTTTTTCTTACTGTCAAATCTTATGATCGCTTTTCTGTAGAAAAGCTCTTCTGCCACCGGCTTCATAATAATACAAACCAGCGCATCAAAAAGTATCGGGATTAGTTCGTTCTGAATAGGTATAGATACTATGCTATCCATACATTCACTATAAAATGTCATTCTGATAAAAGTTTCAAACTTAGATGCCAACAGCATTCCTGCAACCGTTATTATAACAGGAATCCAAAATGTCTTTAAATTGCTGAAATTACTACGCAATTTTCTAAAAGAGAACTGTTTGTATACGAAGTAGAAATAAATAAGCAGTCCGGTATAATATGCAAAAAATAGGCCAAAAGACTGCTTCTCCCAAATAATTGTAGCGATGATTAAAACCAGTTCCAAAATAAACGGTATATATAAGCGCTTCACTGTTATGCTCCTTTGAATGTACAATCAAGCTATATTATAAATATTCCGTTTATTGAGGTCAATTTATTTTTTGTAACATATAGAGTATTCCGCTTGCGGACAGATATTGCCAAAAACGATTATCCGATAACGAGTTTCCCTATTCTGTCAGAAACGCCTACCCTTATCTGCATCCCCGCATTGAAATCAATGGTATCTTCAATAATACCGTCCGAGAAGACAACACCGTTCTCACTCATATTCGATGTGATCACAAGCTGTTCATCACCTATAATATTGCCGTATACTATGTCCGCCTGTGTAAATCTGCTTGGATACGGTTCACGAACCTGAAAAGTGAGCTGTCTTGCTCCCCAGTCTCCCTGAATCTCCGGAACGGTTCCAAGTCCGAATGCTTTGGCAATTCCCCTAAACTCCGCCATGACCGACTTGTGCCATCCCGTCATCCCAAATCCCGTAGATACGATTACTCCGGAAGATGACTGATTTTCAATATGATCGCGGTAAGTAATATTGTATCTGGCCGAAGTATGATTGGATACTCCGATAAAAAAATCATTTACAGCATACAATACCTGTCCATCCTTAGTCTCAACTTTCCCCATGGTTACATTCTTCATGTCAAATGAACCGTTTATCACCTTAGGAAGCACTTTTCCGATATCCCCTGTTTCAAACGGTAAAAGAACTCCGTCCCATCTTGCAGGATCGGGATTAACGCCTATAAGCGGCTGTCCGTCCAGATATTTCATAGCATTGGCAACAAGTCCGTCCTGTCCGACAGCTATGACGATATCATCTTTTCCAAATATCATGTTGGGAAGATACTCTCTGTCTATCTCCTGTAGCCTTGCACAGGGGCGAATCAGGTTTCTGATATTTTCAAGAGCCTCATTATAAGTCCTGTCTTCTCTCTCGTAATCCGAGAAATCCGCTCCGAGATGTTCGATATAGAATCTTGCCTGCTCTACCGTATTATATCTTTTCTTTAATTCTTCATATCTGGTGCGGCGTTTTATCAAAACAACCTTATTCATTCCCCTGTCCATAGTTACCTCCTTTTAAGCGTCTATAAATTACGCTCATTCCTTCTGCGCAAATCCGTTTGTGATCGTCTGCAAAAGATCCGGTGTAAGATTAAGTGCCCCGATCTTATCTGCGTTTTCGCCGATATTCATAAATGCCTTTGCCATAAGTGTGCTTGGATCCGTCTGAGCCATTGCGCAAGCCTCGACAAGAGCGACATTTAAGTTGTTATATGCATCAACAAGAGCCTTTAATGCATAAGCCTGCTGATCCGCTTTAATTCTCTCATTTTCTGTCTGAAGTGCCGTATATTCACCGTTCTTCTTCTCAAGTTCTATCTTTCCGAGCATTTCATTATTTTCAAGTTCAATCCTGCCGAGCATCTCCTTGCTCTCTATCTGAAGCTTCTTTGCGGCAGCCATTTCTTTTAACGCAAATTCTTTTTCCTGTTTCTCTGTGCTCATTTCAAGCTCGCTTCTAAGTGCCCTCATGCGCATCTCTTGTTCTCTCTCTTCGCGCTCTTTCATCATGTCAAGATCACAGCGCTGCACATACAGCTTCATTTCCTGCTCTTTTTCTTCCTTCTCTTTTTCCTTCTCGGCAACCTTAATCTCGGTATTGATCTCGTTTTCCTTTATAGTACGTTCCTGCTCGATTGCTGCGTTGCGACGCTTGTAGATCGCATCATCCTGTTCCTTCAATATCTGCTCACGCGCAGCTGCTTCAAGAGCCTTTCTCGTCTCAGTCTTTGGATTGATCCCAAGAATATTTATCGCAGCAATATTCACTCCGAGCTTTTCTATCGATTCATCCTTCGTCAGATCTTCCTCTATGGTCCTCGCCATTTCATCCGCAAGTCTTATGATGGTTCTTACATCTTTTTTGCTGACTTCTCTGATGACAATCGCTTTAATAATGTTATTTATTCTCTTCTCCAAAAGAGCCATCTGTTCTGCAATCTTCTGTTCCATCTGATTATTTGACTGATATGTAAAATCAAACATCTTTGCTGCCTTGTCATAATCAGCGATCATATAAGTCGTAACACCCTGAACACATACACTCTGATAATCACTCGTAACCACATCATCAAATGCAAATGCCCCATCAAAAGCAGTCGAAGGTGCCACCATGATATTGGTCGTCAGATTATTATAAAACACCGACAGCCCCAAACCTTCCTTGATCACTTTGCCATTCTTAATAACTTTTACATAATCCGTCGGTTTGAATTTCTTAAGTTTCATACTGCTTTTCTCCTTCTTTTTATATTCAGTAGTTATTTACTACTTTCTTATCTTTGAATATATATTAGTAGCATTTTGCTACTTTGTCAATATAAAAAATAAAAAAGCCTTTTCGAAACTCTTTTTGTATTGTCCGGCCTATTCGTAGACAGCCCTGCCCCAAAGGGATATATTCGGAAATTCGCTGTATTCGGACGAGGATGATGATTTTCGAAGTTAATAAAAAAGCAAATGCCGATTGTTCTGAACAACGTGAAATGAGGCATTTGCTTTTTTATTAACTTCAGAAAATCACACCGCAGACGTACACAGCGAATTTCCGAATATATCCCTCTGGGGCAGGGCGTAACTAAAGGCCACACACCAAATCAGTGCGCAGCCTCTTTATAGCGGTACTCAGCAGACATTTTGTTGCTGCTGATCGACTTCATCTTTGCTCCGGTAGCATCGACCTTTGGTGCCACCATTGCTCTGAAGTTCGTTTTATACAGTTTTTTTCCAAGAACAAGTTCATATAAAGCCTGAAGATCCGGCAAAGTAAACGTATCTCCCATCATATTAAAGGCAAGATCCGTATGCTCAAATTCCGCTTTAAGCTTAATAAATGATTCTATAATGATCTCGATGTGATCAAAAGCAAGCTCTTCCTTGCTTTTAAGACTCGAAACCCAGTTCTCATAGAATATCCTTCCGTTCTTGAACCTCTTGTTCTCGATGGAATATTCAATAGATACATTTCTTTCAGCATTGGTAAAACTTATACTGCCTTGGTCAATCACAAGATCAAACCATGCGGCATCCCTAACTCCGCCGGTATCCTCGCCAAGTCCCGCACAAGTTACTCCGCGGAGCATATCATCGCTCGTATCGGAAACAAGCGCAAGGTAAGCGATAGTCATAACGCGTGTCCTGGGATCTCTGTCCGGTCTAGTAAAAGTATAGATCTGATCAAGATATACGCCTTCAAGCCCCGTCTCATTAGAAAGTTTTCTTTGTGCAGCCTGAAAAGCTGTCTCATCCCCACGAACAAAGCCTCCGGGCAATGCCCACCGATCCAGATAAGGGTGTTCATCTCTTTTTACCAGAAGAATCTTCAAAGTCCGCAGATCGGCGCTTGCACCAAGCACCAAAATATCCGCCGTGACAGACGGTCTGTCATAATCTCCGGCTTTATATTCCTCAAGGAATTCTTTTTCAGTTAATCCATTCTTGTCTTTCTTTTGTGTCATTCACGCTCTCCCGAGCCTAAAACAATTACATCTTGTCCGTGATAAAGCACGCATCTCCAAATGAAAAGAATCTGTATCTTTCCTTTATGGCTTCCTCATATGCCGCAAGAATATTCTCTCTTCCCGCAAGAGCCGCAACAAGCATTACGAGTGTCGACTCGGGAAGATGGAAATTTGTGATAAGGCAGTCGAGAACTTTGAACTTATAACCGGGATAGATAAAGATTGATGTATCCCCGCTGCACTCGGAAAGTCTGCCGTCTTCATCTGCTGCACTCTCGATTGTTCTGCAGCTCGTTGTTCCGACGCAGATAACTCTGTGTCCGTTTTCTTTTGCCCTGTTTATCTTCTCTGCTGCCTCAGCGGTAACCTGATACCACTCAGTGTGCATATGATGTTCTTTGACATTTGTAACCTTAACGGGTCTGAAAGTTCCAAGACCAACGTGAAGTGTAACAAAAGCCATATCTATGCCCTTATCGGCAATCTTTTTAAGAAGATCGTCGGTAAAATGAAGGCCCGCTGTCGGCGCTGCCGCTGAGCCTTCATATTTGGCATAGATAGTCTGATACATGTTCTTATCTTTGAGTTTGTGTGTGATGTAAGGAGGAAGCGGCATCTCTCCTAATCTGTCGAGCACCTCTTCCCAGATTCCGTCATAGTAGAATTTGACAAGTCTGTTGCCGTCTTCCACTATATCAAGGATCTCAGCGGTAAGGATTCCTCCGCCAAAAGAAACTCTTGCACCGGGACGAAGTTTCTTTCCCGGTTTTACCAAAGTTTCCCATACATCATTTTCTTTTCTCTTAAGAAGAAGGATCTCGACCGCTGCGCCTGTGCCTTCCTTTTCCCCAAGAAGTCTTGCGGGAATAACCTTTGTATTATTAAGGACAAGGCAGTCGCCGGGCTCAAGATAATCAATGATATCGCTGAATATCTTATGATCTGTCTTTCCTGTTTCTTTGTCTATAACAAGAAGTCTGCACTCATCTCTCTTTTCAAGAGGGTCCTGAGCTATAAGTTCCTGCGGAAGATCAAAGAAATAGTCCGCGGTCGATAGTCCGAGCTGTGTAGTTTCTGACATAATATCTTACTTTCTAAAAAAGTTCTTTAAAAGTTCTTTTTATTCATTGCAAAAATCCATGTTCTCAAGGAAAGCGATATATCCTCTGAGAGACTCATAGAGATCTGCTTTGCTTATTACTTCGCAAGGTGAGTGCATATTAAGTACTGCAACACCGGAATCGATAACATTCATGCCATATTCAGCAAGAATATAAGCGATTGTTCCGCCGCCGCCCGCATCTACCTTACCAAGCTCGGCTGTCTGGAACAATACGCCGGCGTCGTCATATACTTTTCTTACTGCAGCGATGTACTCTGCATTTGCATCATTTGAAGAATACTTTCCGCGTGAGCCGTTGTACTTGTTGAATACAGGTCCAAAGCCAAGGAATGCACTGTTCTTCTTTTCAAATACAGAAGCGAAATTGGGATCGAAAGCTGCGCTCACATCAGATGAGAGCATGCATGAATTGGCAAGGCATCTTCTGAGTTTAAGATCATCATAGCTTTCATTTGTAAGAGCAATAAGCTCTGCAACGGTATTTTCAAAGAATCTTGAAGCCATACCTGTTGCGCCGACGCTTCCTATCTCTTCTTTATCAACAAGAATACAACATCCTGTTCTCTTAAGATCTCCTGCTTCAACAAGTGCACGTGCTGAAGGATATGCACATACTCTGTCATCATGTCCGTAGCCAAGGATCATTGATCTGTCAAACCCTGCATCTCTACTCTTTCCTGCAGGAACGATTTCAAGCTCTGCAGAGAGGAAGTCTTCCTCCTCGATTCCGTACAGATCATATAAAAGTGCAACGATTCCTCTTCTTACAGCTCCGGAAAGCTTGCCTGTCTCAGCCTTTTCCTCTTTTTCGGCTTTAACGGCGTACTGCTCACCCTCTGTAAGCTTTGAATTCTTTTCATTTTCTTCAGATTTCTCTTTTCCCTCGACAACAAACGGTCTGTTACCTATAACAAGGTCAAGGGCTTCGCCCTCTATTACGTTTGATGCCTTCTTGCCCATCTGATCGCTTGCAAGATGAATGAGAATATCTGAGATGAAGAATACAGGATCATCCTCATCTTCACCGACATTTAAAATAACTGTCGTTCCGTCTTTTTTCACAACAACTCCGTGAAGAGCAAGGGGGATTGTCACGAACTGATACTTCTTGATACCGCCGTAGTAATGGGTATCAAGATAAGCAATCCCGTTGTCCTCATACAAAGGATTCTGCTTAACATCAAGCCTCGGAGAATCTATATGTGCTCCGAGGATATTAAGTCCTTTTTCCAAAGGCTCAGATCCTATCTTGAACATAATAATGGTCTTGTTCATCAGTACCGAATAGACCTTATCACCCTTTTTAAGCTTGGTATTTGAGTTAATGAGCTTACTAAGCTCTACATAACCCTCATCCTCGATTTCATTAACTATTGTGTCAACTGCTTCGCGCTCTGTCTTGGAATTATCAAGGAATTTCTTGTAATTATCAGCAAACTTATCGCATTCCTTGAGCTGTGTACGGTTATAGGTTGTCCATACATTCTTCTTATTCATATTATGTACCTCTTTAAATAAATCTTTTTCTTATGAACGAAGTTCTATGCCAAGATCCTGCAAGCCTTTAAGTATTTTCTTCATTGCTGAGTTGATCTCATCATCTTCCATTGTCTTTTCTTTATCTCTGAACAAAAGAGAATAAGCCATAGACTTAAATCCCTCTTTGATCTGTGAACCTTCGTAAATGTCAAAGAGTGTTAATTCTTCAAGTTTCTTACCACCACGCTGACGAATCATCTTCTCGATATCACCTGCAAGAACTTCCTTAGGTACTACCATTGAGATATCTCTTGTAACTGCGGGGAACTTGGCAATTCCTGTATATATTGTATCAAATTTAGCGTACTTAACAACCTCAGGCATATCAATAACAGCAACATAAACTCTTGTATCGATGTCATAGTTATCGCATACCGCAGGATGAACCTCGCCGAGATAACCGATAACTTCACCGTCATAAATGACATTTGCCTGTCTTCCCGGATGAAGGAATGACTTGCCTGCATTGGGATCATATTCAACCTTATCAAGCATATTTACGCTGTCAAGAAGCTCTTCGATAACACCCTTCATGCTGTAGAAATCGCCGTCTCCGTAGAATCCGAGTGTGAGCTGCATTCTCTCATCGGGAAGCTCTGTAAGAGGAAGGCTCTTTGCCACATAGATGTTGCCCATCTCATAGAGGCGAACATCCTTGTTTCTGCGGTTATAGTTGGTTGCAAGGCTTGTGAGCATCCCGTTTAAGGAAATTGTTCTCATTATTGAGAAATCTTCTCCTAAAGGATTTGAAATCTTGATGGCCTTTCTTTCAACTGCGTCCTCGGGTAAAAGAAGCTTATCAAATACCTTGGGGCTTTCAAATGAATATGTATATCCCTGTGAGAATCCGCAGAACTGCGCTACTTCTCTTGCCTTCTTCTCAACTCTCATCTTGAATGAGATACCGCCTGTTGTAGCGCTTGTCTTGGGAAGAGTTGTAGGAATCTTGTCATATCCTGAGAATCTAGCGATCTCTTCCGCGATATCACACATCTGGTTGAGGTCCTGACGGAAAGAAGGGATGATAACTTCATCAGTCTTCTTGTCGTACTCAACTTCTTCTCTCTTTAAGATTTCGATCATCTCATCCTTGGAAATATCTGTTCCGAGGAGGTTGTTGATCTTATCTGCCTCAAGTGCAAATCTCTTTAAAGGCTTGATTGGAAGTCCAACCTGAACTACGCCCGGAACAACCTTACCGCAGCCAAGCTCGTTGATAAGCTGGCAAGCACGGTTGATCGCATCAAGTGCGTTTGCGGGATCAAGACCTTTTTCGAAGAATCCTGAAGCATCTGTACGAAGTCCCACTCTCTTAGCGGACTTTCTGATATTAGGTCCGTTAAATGTTGCAGCTTCGAAAAGAACTGTCTTAACGTCATCAGTAATCATGGAGTTCTCACCTCCCATGATACCTGCAAGTCCTACTTCTTTCTCAGCATCGCAGATCATAAGAACTTCGCTGTCGAGCTTTCTCTCCTGTCCGTCGAGAGTCACGAAAGTCTCGCCGTCCTTAGCTCTTTTTACAACAATCTTGTTTCCTGCGATTGTTGAAAGGTCATATGCATGCATAGGCTGACCATATTCCATCATTACGTAGTTTGTGATATCTACGAGGTTGTTGATAGGTCTGATTCCTACGCTTGCAAGTCTTCTCTGCATCCATTCGGGTGAAGGGGCGATCTTTATATCTGTGGCAACCCTTGCGCAGTAGTTTGAGCAAAGGTCTGTATCCTTGATCTCAACGTCGATGAAATCCTTTACGTTTCCTTTTCCGTCTTCCTCAACTTCAACAACGGGAGCCTTGAAAGGAAGCTTGTATGTAGCGGCTGCCTCTCTTGCAAGACCGAGAATGCTATAGCAGTCTACACGGTTTGATGTTACTTCGAATTCAAATACTGTGTCATGAAGGCCGAGAACCTCAACGGCATCAGCTCCAACCTCTGTATCTTCAGGGAAGATATAAAGTCCGTCTTCGGGAGCTTCGGGATAAAAATCCTTTGTTGAGCCAAGTTCCTCGATTGAGCACATCATACCTGCACTTGGAACTCCGCGGAGCTTTCCTGCCTTAATCTTGATTCCTTCTGCAGGATTCGGGCTTCCGTCATGACCTCCGGCAACACGTCCGCCGTCAAGAACAACGGGAACCTTATCCCCTTCCTTCATATTCTTGGCACCTGTGACAATCTGGATTGTCTCTTTTCCGATATCAACCTGGCAGATAACAAGCTTATCTGCGTCGGGGTGCTGCTCGATTGTCTTGATCTGGCCGACTACGATCTTCTCAAGGTTCTTATCAAGTGCTGTATATGTTTCAGTCTTTGTTCCGGAAAGTGTCATATCATCGAAGAATTCCTGATCGGTGCATGAAAGATCCGGCACATATGCTTTAATCCATGATTTTGATGAATTCATATTTTTTCTCCTGTTTATATAAAAAGATAATCGATATATTTGTTGCTGCGCTAGGGGTTTAGCGATATACGGATTGCTCCGCTTCGCTCTACCTTAGAACTGATTAAGGAAACGTATATCATTCTCATAAAGAAGGCGCATATCATCGATCTCGTATTTGAGAAGTGCGATTCTCTCAAGGCCTACACCGAATGCAAAGCCTGTGTACTCGTTGGGGTCGATTCCGCTCATCTCAAGAACGTGAGGATGAACCATTCCGCATCCGAGGATTTCGATCCAGCCCTCGCCCTTACAGAAACGGCATCCCTTTCCGCCACACTTAAAGCAGCTTACGTCCATCTCGGCAGAAGGCTCTGTGAACGGGAAGTGGTGAGGTCTGAACTTTGTCTTTGTCTCAGGTCCGAAGAGCTGCTTGGCGAACTCTGCAAGAGTTCCCTTAAGATCTGCAAATGTAACATTCTTGTCTATAACAAGACCTTCAACCTGGTGGAATGAAGGTGAATGTGTAGCATCAACTTCATCTGCACGGAATACTCTTCCGGGAGCGATCATCTTGATAGGGAGCTTGCCCTTTTCCATCTCATGCACCTGTGTTGAAGATGTCTGAGTTCTAAGGAGAAGATCTCCGTTAATATAGAATGTATCCTGCTCGTCCTTTGCGGGATGATCTGCGGGAATATTGAGAGCCTCGAAGTTGTAATAATCCTTCTCAACTTCAGGTCCTTCAACCACTTCATATCCCATTCCGGTAAAGATTCTCTCTACCTCTTCAAGAGCGATTGTATTCGGATGACAGTGTCCAACTTTGTTTTTCTTTGCAGGAAGTGTAACGTCGATGACTTCAGCTTTGAGCTTGGCATCTCTAACGGCAGCTTCCATTTTGCTCTTGGTCTCTTCAAGAACTTTCTCGATTGCCTCTCTTGTCTCGTTTACAAGCTGACCAACTTTTGGTCTGTCCTCGGGAGCTACGTCCTTCATGCTCTTTAAGATGCTTGTAAGTTCACCCTTTTTACCAAGGAAGTTGACTCTGATCTCGTTCAATTTCTCGAGTCCGTCAGATCCTTTAATCTGCTTCAGGGCTTCTTCACGGATTTTGTCCAGCTGTTCACTAATCATTTTTTTCCTCCTAAATAATTAAAAAGTCCCATGTGTCAAAAACACATGGGACGAATTTATCGCGGTACCACCCAAGTTCCCGTCATATATATTATGTACGGACACTCATTATATCTGTAACGTAGACAAAACGATCCAACCTACAAGCACGATGAAATAATAGCCTTCAGAAGGACTGCTCCGGTGCGAATGTTCCGTATATACCCGTAGTAGGAAGCTTCCAGCCGATGACTCCCATTCTCTGAACCATGTAGCATAACATCTTGGGCGTAGCCCACACCTTCATAGCATTTTAATCTTTATTCAACAACTTATTGTATTTTGCAACAGAGTATTTGTCAAGCCTCGTACCCGCATGCTTCTATCATCCGCTTGCCTTCTTCACTAAGAAGCCAGTCTACGAGCTTTTTTACATTCTCATTAGTATTGTCTTTTCTGTAGACCACATAGAAATTTGCAGTCAGCGGATAGCTGCCGTTTTTGATATTTTCGGAATCAGGAAAGACACCGTCTATTGCCAGCATCTTCACGTTATTGTCAGCCACCATTCCGGAGAGATAATAGCGGAAAGAATAGCCTATTGAAGCTCCCAAAATAGAAAACACATTTTTTGACGGATGAATATCATTTTCCATGAATTTATCCATCATAGTCTGGCTTCCCGAGCCCTTGATCCTGGTAAGCGGATTTATGGCTTTGTCCGGTCCGCCGACCTCTTTCCAGTTCGTGATCTTGCCTCTGTAAATCTTGCGGATCTGATCGGCTGTAAGGCCATCCACAGGATTATTCTTATTTACGAAAAAGACAAAGGCCTCAAGCCCCACAGGTACTATCTCAAGCTCCACTCCCTTCTCTTTTGCAGTATTCATCTGTTCTTCAGATGGATGCGCGGTGAAAAAAAGGTCGACCGATCCGTCAACCACAGCATCGAAGCCGCGTATGGTATTTTGGTATTTCATCGCACTGTCATCGGCAAAGTTTTCACCATACTTATTATCATCCGAAAAGCTTCCTCCTTTATAAGTAACACAGCCCTCAGGATAAATATTGTCGATAACGGAAGCATAAACAGGAACCAGCGCAGCTGCACCGTCAAGGACAGGCAGATCGTCACCTTCAGAAAAATGAAGAGATGCCCCCGTTCTTGCAAGTTTAGAATCCTCATCAAATGGAAGAAACTGTGAAACATCAACCATTTTCAGCTGTGTTGCTCCGCTGTAGTTGTTTCCAAGCCTCCTTGTCACCGTCACATATAAAAAGAGATTTAATGCCAGAAAAAACACTGCACAAAAAAGAATAAGAAGTCGCTTTTTCATAGCCAGAGCTCCTTAGAAATGAAATAAATAATAGATGAATTGGTATATGCATAGTAAACATACACAGCATGGGCTGCAGTTATAAGTAGCCCAACTGCAATCACCGCAAAAAGCATTCCTAAAAACTTCCTATCACTCATATCACATGCTCCTTAAAAATGCATCAACAAGCAAAAAGAAAAGCCCCACAACAATTCCGCATCCGGCAACTACTGAAAATAATATCATTGTAATTGCTGTAAGCACGGCCAGCGATGGATTCCGCTCTCTGTTTTCCCTTTTCGCAGCTCTGGCATCACGTATGAACATAATCACGCAGATTAAAAATAACAGAGTTATTACACCTGCGATTATCAATATGATCATAAATACTTCCCTCCGAGTAAAAGCTTGTTATTAGCTCTCAACCCACTCTTTAAATACCTTGATTATTTCTTCAAGTTTATTTGGATCTCCTGCGCCCTTAAACTTTTTGTCTTCCACCTTGCATGCAATCCAGTCATCATCAGAATTATCGATGAAAAGTTTTGAAAACTCTTTATCTTCCAGCTCCGTATCATACAGATCGATTTTCACAGTCCATCCCGGATTATCAAGTGTCTCAATCTTCACTCCGTATCCATGTTCCCAATCGCCATTGCAATAACTTTTATACCATTCTTCCAACCACTTTATATAGTTCATTATATCACCTTCTCTTTCTATAAAACTTAAATATTGCCTGCACACCGGTAGAATCACTGATGCTCTTCTTTTTTAATTCTTTTTACAAGGAAAATCGTATATGCAAGCGTAAACAGCACGAATAGCGCCCACAGACTTCCGCCAAAATCCTTGATCAATCCTATTTCTTCCCAAACCGCATTCCACCCGATGGCAAAATGCTTTTCTCCAAAGAATCCCGGCCCAAAATTGCCTCCGTTCTTGTATACGTCAACCAGCTCAAAAGCCCAGACCAACCAAGGCACCAACACAAATATCCATAAAAAGATATCTATCCCTATCATCACTTCTTTTTTCTGCTTATCCATCTATATTTACTCCGTAGAAAATCAGTCCCCATATCAATTCAACGCTCAATCACTATTTATCTGGTTTTTTTAGCTTCTTTTCCTGAAGAACATCCGTCGCACACAGATAACGGTTCCATTATTTGCACTTTTTATCTGGGTTTTCTTGCACTTTTTTCCAGCGAATATCTGTAAATCACAGATAAAACGTTACATCTATGCGCCTCTTATCTGGGTTTCTTTACATTTCCCCAAAAATAACAGCCAAAAATCACAGATAATAACAATATCTACGCGGTTCTTATCTGTTTAAATCTCTACCACAATCTGAGCAATTATCAAATCTCTGCTTTGCTGTCCTCATAATAAAACAATCCCAGGAAAAGATATTTCAAGAAAAATATTCCACCCATTCTGCAATACATAAGAATCTCATCCATACGGCTTCCCAGCTCAGGAAAACTGAAATATCTTCCCAAAGCACCGATTATAGCGTTTAATAACATAAAAATAGCAGGGAGCATAAAAACAGGAATATTTTTCTTGCCTTTTGATTGGCAGGCTTTAACTCCAAACTTATTAACAATGTAAATTAATACAATATGTGCTGCAAAGTCCATAATTTCAGCAATCATCAAAGAAATATTATAACCAAGGTATCTTTTTTCCTCCTCATAGAGAATATATCCAATCCAAACAATCATATCCCCAAGTGAATTCAATATAACATTCGTATATATAACCAGTGAAAAAATATATCTTCTTCCCATAGTTATTAATACAGCCAAAAATAACATCAATACAACTTGCATTATTTCATTCGCTGTTTCATACATTCCATATCCGTCACGCATGCTATACTCTAAACGTAACATCATATGCTGCACACTTAAGAAAAACGAATTTGCAAAAAAGATAACCGCCAGTGCATTAAAAACAAGCGCCTTCGAGCTATACATTCTTTTCGTTGTATCTGATTTATCCGGCAAGGAAATAACATGGAGCAAAGAAAACCCCGGAGCCAAAATGCTATAGATAAGGAAAAAGACTATGTTATACCCTTTTTTCTTCGCAATATTAAATGTAAAAAATGCAAGCAGTAATGTAACCGCTATCGTAATCCCCAAAACAACTATTTTATTCTCCAAAAACATCTTTCATTCCCTTTCATCTATAGTGGAGCGTTTTTTATTCGATAGTATTCCCTTATCGAACAAAAAAGACTGCAAACAGCGGATTTCTCCACTTTTTGCAGTCAAACCATCTTTGTAAAAAAAGATTTACGACTTTGCGTCCATACATCACTATATGTTTGCCTAAATCATGTAAATTATTGACATTCTACCACGTGAAATACTCTTAAGCAACCAAGTCCATCCGATGGCAAAAGCAGAGCGTATTCAGGCACTAGTCCATGCCAAAATACGCTCTGTTATCATTATTATTTTTTATCTATTACTGCTTTACATACTCCGCAAGTTCTTCCTCTGTGTACTCTAAAACGCCCATATCAAGAAGGTTTGTCGTATCAGAAAGAAGGTTTCCGGGTGTAATAAATGTCTCCTGAAATGCAAGGAGTTCATCAAACAGATGAAGCATCGCTTCACCGGACACTTTTTCTTTTCTTATATCTTTGTATTCATTCTTACTTCCGGTCAATTTAAGTACGGCTCGTCCATAGATATAGAACAGCTTTATTATCTCTTCCGAAACAATGCCCTTACCCAAATCGTCTTTCATCACATTGTCGCGATTATCCAAGTTTCTTAGAAGTTCTTCTATGCAGCCATCATCGGCGCCCGCATCACTGTTTTTACCGGCAAGCAGCTGTTCCTCTTTATATTCAAAAGAATCTTCCAAATGCTCTTTAATATAGTCAATGATCTCCTTAAGGAGGTTAAAGCCCGAAGTCACATTGCTGTTATAGTGAATCTTGTACTCGAATCCGGCTCTTTTGACCGCTTCGTCGTAGCAATGAGCGGCAAACTGCGAGCAAACCATAGGAGTTACATCTTTTCCGTCATAATACTTTTTATCTACGATCTTGATAATCTCAAAAATAGCCAGCTTAATGACACTCACAATCAGATCATGCAATTTTGAATCTTTGGAAAAATCATAACCAAGGATATATATGCCAAGGAGAGCCAGATTAAGCTTTCCGTAAGGAAGCTGCTCATTAACATACTCTGTCGCGATATCGGCAACAATTGTTGTATCCGCACCATTAGCGAGCCTTCTGATATAGATTGCTCTCTCATTTTTAGGATGGAGCGGCGATTTAACCGCTCCATCGATCTGCTCATTAAGCACATATCCGTGATTATAGTCGGATATCCCCGCATGACTTACAGGTGAATTCGTAAGTATTGAGATAAGCTGAGACAACTTCTCAGGCGGTGCCTCGAACAACATGATATCCCCGGATTTAAGTTCAGATAATTTAATACTTGCTCCCATTTTTCCCCCTTCTTTTGCAGGCCACTGCGTATTGTTTATGTGTTTACACAATTAAATATATAAAATATTCGCAATAGTGTAAATCAAGTTCTTACTCAGGTTTTTCGCAGCTCATTCTTTGTACTTACTGCCTTTTCACAGACAGCCCGGCCACAAGGTAACTGTTTGGAAATGCGCTGCCTTCGGACGAGCAAGATGATTTTAGTACCATAAAAGTGTAATTGATAGGGAGTTATTCTTCCTATTAGTTACACTTATTTTTTATAATAAGGGGAGTAATTGGCCTAACATAGATGATTTTGGGTCTTTGCATCCGTATCTGA
>JAEEGJ010003981.1_pt1 | contig 52416 bp, 40 predicted proteins | sample 8958761 | NCBI WGS metagenome assembly JAEEGJ01 (sample SAMN16246546, study PRJNA631951) | gut metagenome | biome: gut microbiome; feature: rumen; material: RS-attached | host: Bos | place: Iran: Karaj | collected 2018-10
CTGAGGACAACCCAAAGAATGCTGTGTTTATGCGTGACGATTTCAAGCCTGAATACATTGATATGCTCCGCAAAGACCAAGAACTGTTGGATGAAATGTGGTTGGAATGGGAGTGCATTGACGATGATGACGACTCCAAGTTTGCGAAGTTTGAAGACCTGTTGAAGCACGAACTTTTCAAAAAAGACCGTAACCTCGAAGGGAAGATAGTGGTGTTTTCCGAAGCTGTTGACACCATTGAATATCTGTCAAGGCGTATCAACCGAAAGGATGTTCTAGTGATTTCTGCCAAAAACCGAAGCCAACTGTTCAAGACCATTCGCGAGAACTTCGATGCCAACTGGAAACTGCGAAAAGACGACTACAACATCATCTTAACCTCCGACGTGTTGGCTGAAGGCGTGAACCTGCACCGTTCGAACATCATCATCAATTACGACACGCCTTGGAATGCAACGCGCTTAATGCAACGCATTGGTCGTGTGAATCGTATCGGCTCCACATCGGACACCATTTACAACTATGTGTTCTATCCCTCACGCCAAGGCAACAAGCAAATCAAGCTGAACCAAATCGCACTGAGTAAAATACAGACTTTTCACACTACTTTTGGAGAGGACAATCAGATTTATTCCACTGAAGAAATCATCGACCGCGACCTTGATAAACTCTTCTCAGAAGGTATCAAGCGTGAACAGGAAGACCGCAATGTGGAGCTGCCTTTCTATGAGGAACTGCGAAGCCTTTATCAGCAGAGCCGTAAGGAATACAAACGCATTGAGCGGTTGTCGCTGCGCAGCCGGACGGGGCGTGAACCACGCGAGGTGGAAGGTGTTACACTCTCCGGCGACACCTTAGTATTCCTCAAAACCAACTTCCGAAAGATGTTCTATTTGGTTAACGACGAACAGACACGGGAATTGTCGGTGTTGGATGCGCTCCACTATTTCAAGGCGCAACCAGAAGAGCAACCTGTTGCACGAATAGCACAACATCACGACCATGTGGAGAAGGCTGTGAAACAGTTTCGAGTATCGAAAGAAGAGGAAATACACGAGGAAGAATCAAACCAAAACCAACGCAGCAATTTGGGCGCTCAGGTAACTACCGCTGTCAGTTTACTGAATAGCATGCTGCCTCATATAGAAGATGGCGATACGCGCTTGAAGATAATACAGCTGAAGGAATTGGCTGAACGAGGCACTATCACATACATCGCCAAGCGACTGCAACGCATTCAGAAAGACCTCCAACGGCAAGGCGGCAGCAAGGCCAAAATGGGCTTTGACGAAGCCTTGAAGCAGGTACTTGAAATGGCCAACCACTATAACGCCTATTATCGCGACACCCAACACGCTGAGGAAGAATCCGACGCAACCATCATTTTGTCAGAAAGTTTTGCCAAATAATCAAGTCCCATGAACTATAAAGAAATCATCGAATCGAGATACAACCGTCAGAACTGGCAACTACTATTGCGCGATATCTTCGGCAGCAAAATCAAGTTTTGGAGCACGCCTTCAATTGTCGCAACAAGCAGTGCATTTGCCAAACAAGCCTTGTGGTTGGGCACCATAACACTCAGCGATGAGCAAACTATTGCCGTCTATGAGGTGGAACTAGCCGACAGCGTTGACATTGAGCGCAACCGTCGTGGCATACGCGATATGTTGCTCACTACATGGCGCAATAATGGCAATGCAGGTGCTTTCATGTTCTGCTATCGCAAAAGCGAAAGTGTGCTGCGCTTTTCATACGTTAGCGAAGCGTGGAAGTTTGCTGAGGATGGAAGTTATCAGAAGGAGACCACCGATGCTCGACGGTTCACCTATCTGTTGGGTGAAGGTCACCGCAGTCGCACGGCTATCCAGCAATTTGAGAGATTGCGTGACAGTGGCCTTTCATTAAAGGATTTGACCAAAGCATTTTCCGTTGATGCTGTAAGTGACATGTTCTTCGATGGTTACAAGAAACAGTATGAAGACATTATTTTCTACATTACTGGCAAGCGCATGGTGAAGGTGGCCAACAAGTGGGAAGAACGTCTTGAAGGCAAACCTTGTCAGCACATTATGCAACAATTCTCGCGCTTTCCGAATCCTGAAAAAGCGATTCGCGACTATGTGAAGAAACTAATGGGCCGACTCGTGTTCCTCCAGTTCCTGCAAAAGAAAGGTTGGCTGGGTGTCGGCATCCATGACGAATGGGGAAGCGGTGATTCAGAGTTTATTCAAAACCTCTTTGCCCGATGTAATGACAAAGATCATTTTATCGACAAAGTGCTTGAACCACTTTTCAATGACTTAAATTCAGAAAATGAAAAGAAGTTGCAGCAGTATCGCACTCCCTATCTGAATGGCGGTTTGTTTGAGCTAGAAGTTGCAGACGAAACGGACTTTGCGTTGCCTGAAAAATACATCAAATCGTTGCTCGACTTCTTTGCCTCCTACAACTTCACCATTGACGAGAATGACCCTGATGACGCAGAAGTCGGCGTTGACCCTGAAATGTTGGGGCGCATCTTCGAGAACTTGCTTGAAGACAATAAGGATAAAGGTGCTTTCTATACGCCCAAGGAGATTGTCAGTTATATGTGCCGCGAAAGTCTCATTGCCTATTTGCAGACAGGTATTGAGGATGAGACGACAAAAGAGGCCATTCGCCAGTTTGTGACCACACACCAAGTTCAGGAGCATTTGCCAGAGAACACCGACCAATTATTGAAGGATGTCAAGATATGCGACCCCGCCATTGGCTCGGGAGCCTTCCCGATGGGCTTGCTGAAAGAGTTGTTCCTCTGCCGTACTGCCTTGGAAGGCATCAGCCAGCATCAAGCGGCTGAAATAAAAAAACATATCATTCAGCAGAATGTTTACGGCGTTGACATCGAGCGAGGTGCCGTTGACATTGCCCGTCTTCGTTTTTGGCTTTCTCTCATCGTTGATGAGGAAACGCCACAGGCACTGCCCAACCTTGACTTCAAGATTATGCAAGGAAACTCGCTTTTGGAGCAGTACAAGGGCGTTGATCTTTCCACGATGACGGAAAAGAAAGCAGATGACACAGGGATGCTCACCTTCTTCGACGACATGATTGACGTGAATCGCAAAGAACTTCGCGACATGCTTGTTCAATACTTCGACTGCACCGACCACATAGAAAAACAGAACCTTCGTGCATGTATCATCGACAACGTGAATCAACAACTCCGAGAGCAACACATCAACATTAACTTCGGTGACCTCGACCTTTCGGGTAATGACCAGTTTTTTCTTTGGCATACTTGGTTCCATGATGTGTTTTCAAAGGGAGGGTTTGATATTGTTATTGGGAATCCGCCGTATTTTGTTTACCAAGAAAATCATGTAGGAGAAATACAGGAACTTAGGGGGATTAAAGAATATAAAATTGCGTTTGGTGGTAAATTGAATGCATATAAATTGTTTATTGCAAATGCGATTAATCTGTTGAGCAGAAAAGATGGGATTATGTGCGTGATTTGCCAGAACTCATTATTAGCCGATAAACAGGCTACGAATTTGAGAAAGCATATTCTTGAACAAAACCAGTTTATTTCCATAGACTCTTATCCTGAGAGAGACAGCAAGAAAAAGCGGGTTTTTGAGAGTGTAAAAATGAGTGTTTGCATTCCTATTGTACGGAAACGTAAAAGCAATGATTATTTCAGAGTATATATATGGGATGATAAAAACAAAACAACGGGACTTGAAACGAGATACAATTTCAACGAGATTCAGTCTATGGATTCTATAGAATATGCAATTCCAAGACTAAAGTCAGAATACATTCCTATAGTAATTAAGTTGATTAATAAGAGGGCTATTGGTTTGAAATGTTATGAGGGTGAACTTAATATGACATTCCACAAGAAGTATTTTACTGGAAACCCAACAAGTCCAAAGATTTTAAAGGGTGCAGCTATTCAAAGGTACTTCTATACTTTACAGATGAGTCAAGGCGAAATAGAATACCTTGATGAGCTGAAGTATTTGAAAGACTTTGGAGCATCAGAAAAATCGAAACACCACAATTATCCTCGTATAGCTATGCAAGGGATGACTGGTGCAAATGATAAAATCCGTATTGTTATGTCGCTTGTGCCTCAAGGTTATTATTTGGCCAATTCATGCAATTATGTGTTTGCTCCTGAAGGATTTGATTTAGAGGCATTGCTCGGTATCTTAAATTCAAGGCTAGTAAATTGGTTTTTTAGATGTTTTAGTACAAATAGTAATGTCAATGGATATGAAATAGATAATTTGCCTATACCTTATGTTAGCCAAGAAAAACAAGAAGCTATTAAAACCAAGGTGCTAAATGTAATGCATAAGAAGAACTTAAATCATTATGCTAACACTTCTACAGTAGAATCCGAAATTGACCGTTTGGTTTATCAACTTTACGGGCTTACTGAAGAGGAAATAACGGTGATAGAAAGATCATAATGCGACCTGTTTTTAGTTATAGATCAGAAAGCCTCTTATGTCAGATAAAACTTGTATTTTTGCAAAAAATAAAACAAGCAAAAACCAGAGAAGTGGATACTTTAAAAGACTTATACATTTTTCTAGAAAAAAAGAATGATTCAAAACAAATAGAAACTATATTCCCTTGGGATTCTTTTTCATCTGACGAACAAGAAGTAGCAAGGTTTGAGATTCTCTCTTGGTGGAATTTGGAAAATGTCGTAAAAGATGACAATTGCCTAATTGATCAAAGTAAAGCCATCCCTTATTTTAAAAAAAGAATTGAAAGCACCAATAATTTATTTCTCAAGTATAGATATAGCTACTTTTCTTTTTTGTTATCCAAGGATAATCGTTTTGCAAAAAATGCAATTGACGCGCTTATCCTTTGCATCAATAATCTGCTGCCAAATAATAAAGAAGACTATCCTACTCAAGCGGTGAGAGCTATGGAAGTTTTACTATTGTTATCAAAACACATCAAATATAGGCAGGATGATGTTGAGACATTATTATGGAATATATTAGATTCAGAGTATGGTTACAAAACAAAGTTGAGTTTTTTAGAGGAAGCAAAAAAGCAAAATTTTTTACCAGCTAAAATAGCAGAAAGAGCTTCTAAAAAATGCAAAGAACTATTAACTATCATCGGAAAACGATGGGACGAAAACTGTTGTGAAATTGGATTGTTTTATGCCAAAAAAATCCAAAATGTAGGAAATGATTACAAGTCTTTTTTCAATGAGGCATTGGGAGACATAGAGATGGCTAAACTGATGGATGCTTCTGCCGACCCCAATAATATCTTTCCACCTCATTATAATAATGACCGTTTAGAAAAAGCCATGTATTATTATAAGGAGGCTGGTGCTATGGATAAAATGAAAAAGGCTGAGAATCAATTTGTGTCAAATAAAAAGAATCTGAAATATATTAGTTTTACTAGTAGTATAGAAACGAACAAAGAAGTGGTCGTGTATTTCAATAAATTGAAAGAAGAATTATTAGGAGGCAAGTTAAGTCTTCTGATGTGGAATTTGGTTTCACCCGTTCGATTTTTGTTTCCAAATACTCAAGTAGTAGATTCCTTTGTAGAAACACAAAAACCACCAACATATTCTCTGGATTTTACGAATAAAATGAAGGATATTAATGGCAACACACTTGATAACAACTTTAATATTCAATCATTTTATTATTATGACACATGGCTGATGAACATAGTTCAAAATTATGTTCTGAAGGTAATTCTAACCGCTGTTCAGAAAAAGGTCATCACTTACTCAAAACTGAAATCTTGGTTCATTAGGTCAACTTGTTTTGGAATTACTATAGATTATTATCGACCCAATGAGATAATTCCATCATCATGGTTCTTTCAGATAGACTATGCAATCAAAGCATTAATTATACAATACCAGAGGTTCTCGAATAATTTGAATACGGATTGGCGTATTCCTATTGACACGTTATCTATTAGATTTGAAGGATTCGTTCGGCATATTGCGTCTGAACTTGGTGGTCAAGTAACCAAATCTGACCGTAATGGAAATGTCACTGAAGCCTTATTAGATGATCTACTTCAAGAATCCTGCCTGTTGCGGGTGTTCAATAATGATGACATTTATTTCTTTAAGTTTGTCCTTACTTCTAAAGGGCTTAATATTCGTAACAATGTGGCTCATTCATTTTATGTTCCACAAGATTATGAAATATATAAAGCAACATTGGCGTTCCTTTGCATTTTAAGATTAGCCAAGTTTGACCCAGTCAAAACCAAGGAGATAAATAAGCGTGTAGTTTTCCAAAAGTCTAAGATAACAATAAGTGGTTCTTGAAATTTAGCCATAGTAGGATTAAAGGCTCCATCACCACCTCTTTCATGCCCATTTTCAGCTTCTCCAACTCCTTTTCTACCATTGTTACGGCAATCTCTTTGCACCATTCATGGGCATCGTCTTTGATATAGGGGCAGTTAGCAATCATGTCTGCCGGACATCAAGAGTTTTCCTCAGTCCAGCAAGAACGGAATTGGCCATAATCACAAACACGATTCGGTCATAAACGCTTATTTGTGCAGGTCTTGGAGGATAATAAGGGTCGGTGACCATTTTGGATTGGTCAAAGCATTCCCCGATGCCTAACCAAGTATCGACCCCCGCTTTCTTTCGTTCTTTTTCTTCATCCGACCAAATGTCATTCTTTTCAATTTGATGTTTGAACATTGCCTTGAAATAATCATACAATCGGTGTAGATCGTCTTTGGTGAAAGGCTTTATTTCAGGTTCGCATAATGCGGAGTAAAGTGAGGCCGTAACAGATATTACTCCTGGATGATTGTAGATTATCTCTGATTCGTATTTGGCTAGTTTTGATTTGTCCATGATGTTTGATTTATTTCTGCAAAAATACACAAATTCCGTGGCAAAATGTATAATTTTCAAAATATTTTGTAATTTTGCCACGCAAAAAGAAGTTAAAAAAGGGTCAAAATGAACACAATCACAGGCAGAAACCTGAAAGCATTGCGTGAGGCCAACGGCTATACGCAAGAGAAAATGGCTGAATATCTTGGTGTCGGGCGTTCGGCTTACGCCAACTATGAGGCAGGCGAGCGCGAAACGCCGTTGGAAGTGCTGCAAAAGGCGGCGGATTTGTTTGGCTGCGAATTGGCACTTCTCTTCGAGGAAGACGAAACGGCAGTCCGCAATATGCTGGTCTGCGCTTTCCGCGCTGATGACCTTAGCGTTGACGATATGCGAGAAGTGGCCTCGTTCAAGAGTGTTGTGATGAATTATCTTAAGATGGAAAGGCTGTTGGAAAAATGAAAAAACTGAACTTTGAAACGGCCGAAATCCTTGCAGGAAAGATGCGAAGCGAGTTACTGCGTGTTTCCGCAACGGAGCCGCTCAATATGAAAACAGCCCTCCGTCAATTGAATGTGATGACGCTCTATCGTCCCTTGTCGGACAAATTGTTTGGATTGTCGCTATTGACACCAGACAAAAAGCATCGTTTTATGTTGGTGAACAGCAATTCGAGACGGGGACGGCAACATTTCACCATTGCGCATGAGTTGTATCATTTGTATTACGATGAGAATCCCCAGCCGCATTTCTGCGACAACTCAATCTATACCGATGCCGCTGAGAGGTCGGCCAACCTGTTCGCTTCCGCTTTGCTGATGCCTAAGGAGGGCTTGCTGAAAAACATTCCATCCGATGAGATTGTCAGCAAAAGTGTCAGTATTGACACGTTGCTTCGGATGGAGCATCTTTATGGGGTTTCGCATCATACTTTGGTGGTGAGGCTGAAAGAATTGCATGTTATCAGTCCTGTGTCTGCTGACGCGCTGTTGTCGATTTCGGTTACGCAGGAGGCAACTTTGCGCGGATATGATGTCGAACTCTATTCAAAAGGAAACGAAGGATTGGTCATCGGTGATTTTGGCTCCAAGGCTCGTAAGTTATTCGACGAGGAAAGGATTTCCGAAGGTCATTATCTCGAACTGCTTAACCTAATCGGCTATGGCGAAAGTCAAAATCATACTGGATGCTGACGTGTTGCTTCATTTCGCCAAGGCGGGACGGCTAAACATGTTGCCGGAAATATTGCCGGAATATGAACATGTCGTTTTGAGTACGGTATATGATGAGATCGGATCCATTCAAAACCAGTTGGACAACCAAATCTTTTTTCTGAAAAACATTTCAAAGGAGATGTTCAACCCGACAGGGGAGATGATGGTCGAGTATGCCAGGCTTTTGCAGATTTTTGGCAAAGGGGAGAGCGCTTGTATGGCCTATTGCCGTTATACTAACAATGTCATCGGCAGCAGCAATCTGAAAGACATTAAGGAGTATTGTGAAAAACAGCAAATCACTTATCTGACTACGATTGACTTCCTTTATTATGGAATAAAGCGAGGAAAGATGTCGGTTGAAGAATGTGAGCAATTTGTCAAGGATGTGGTGGCAAAAGGAAGCAAGCTGCCAACGGTGGATTTTGGAAAGTATTTGCCTAATTCACTAATTTAAATTGGAAAGGGCGAAGAAAAGGGCGGATAAAATTGCCTATAGTCAGATGCATCTGGTATTCGAACTGATAGCTTCGATGAACGCAGATGAGCCTGATAAACCGACCATAAAAACCAAAAATCGGAATCGAAATGAAGAAAATCGGCGACAAATCATCGATTTTATCGCCGATAACGGGATTTCAGACACAAAATCCATTTCGAAAGCCATCGGACGCAAGCCCTCGAGAACCCGCGACTACCTCAAACAACTCGTGGATATGGCTGGATTTTGCGGGCCAACTGCCATATCAAAAAACAGCCAACTGTCACATCAAAAATCGGCCAACTGTCACATCAAAATTTGTTGAATTAGTTGATTTCCAGAAAAAAATTGTATCTTTGCCGCGATAAAATAAACGCGAAATAATGAAAGAATACAAAAAACGTATTGCAGACCAAATGCTTACCGATAAGTTGGAGTCGTCGGGGGCAGTTTTGGTAGAGGGGCCAAAGTATTGCGGCAAAACCACTTTGGCTAAGCAACAGGCTGGTAGCATTCTGTCGATGGCGGACCCCGACACGCTGAGCCAGAATCTTGCCCTTGCACGCACGAACATTTCGCGGCTTCTTTCTGGTGCTACACCTAGACTGATTGATGAATGGCAGATTGCACCCCAGTTTTGGGATGCGGTAAGAAACGAGGTGGACAAACGGGAAGACGATGGGCAGTTTATCCTTACTGGCTCTGCCGTTCCGCCTAAACCGAAAAAGGACGCGGATGGGAATCTGATTGAGGAGGAGCAGATTCACCATTCCGGCACAGGAAGAATTTCACGACTGAAACTACGCACAATGACTTTGTGGGAGTCGGAAGATTCGACGGGTATGGTAAGCCTCGGAAAACTGTTTGAGCATGCGGATTCAATCGACGGGGAAAGTCATATTGACCTTGAACGGCTCGCGTATCTTACCTGTCGTGGCGGTTGGCCGAAAGCCGTGCTGAAAAAGAGCGAGAAAGCCGCGCTAGCACAGGCGTTCAATTATTTCGATGCTGTTGTCGGTAACGATATCAAGAGGGTTGATGATGTGGATAGGGATGAGGAGTTGGCCAAGCGTATTATGCGATCGTATGCCCGAAACCAAGCCAGTCAGGCAACGGCAGGAACCATTTTGGCCGACATCAAGGCCAATGGCGACGAGCAGATGTCGGAGAATACCATCTATAGCTATGTGAAGGCATTGAAGGAGATATTCGTCATAGAAGACTCGGTGGCATGGAATCCCAACCTGCGGAGTAAGACGGCTATCAGGACTTCTGACACCCGTTATTTTATTGATCCGTCTATTGCCACCGCTGCTTTGGGCATGGGTCCTAAGGATTTGATTAACGATATGGAGACTTTTGGCCTTATCTTCGAAACCCTTGCCGTAAGGGATTTGCGGGTCTATGCGGAATCGCTTGACGGAAAAGTTTACCATTACCGCGACAAGAACAATCTGGAGTGCGATGCCGTGGTGCATCTGCGCAATGGCTCTTATGGTCTGATTGAAATCAAGATAGGTGGAACCGACCTCATCAATGGTGGTGCTGCAAGTCTGAAATTGCTTTCGGACAAGATAGATACCACCAAGATGAAAAAGCCGTCGTTTCAGATGGTGTTGACGGGCATTGGCGACTATGCATACAAACGTCCTGAAGATGGAGTGCTTGTGGTTCCGATTGGTTGCTTAAAGAATTGAGACAAAAAGCAAACCAAAATCGAAACAAAGAAAATCGGCGACAAATCATCGATTTTATCGCCGATAATATGAATCTTATGCGAAACTCCTAATACTCTTCCCCACATTGATGAAATGGTCCGCCACACGCTCGGCGTTTTGTGCCAGTGAGATGTATTCGGCCCCAACTTGCGGGGTGCATTGTCCCGCCACAAGCCGCTTGATGTGTTGGGATTCCATGGTCTCTGTAAAGCTATCAATCTGTTCCTCAATCTGATAGGCGTATTCGAGGGCTGTGAAGTCGAGATCGTGGTAAGCTTTCATGACTTCGTGGTAAAGTGCCGTGATCTTCCGCGCCATCTCTTTGATTTCCAGCACGGCAGGCGCAGAGAACGTTTCATTTTGGGTTTGCAGGCTTTCCGCATATTCCACGATGTTTTCGGCATAGTCACCGATGCGTTCCAGGTCGCTCACACTTTTCACGCTGCAACTGAGGTACTTACTATCCGTTTCGTTGAGTCGCTTGGCAGAGAGTGCAGCCACATAACGGGTCAACTCACTGTTTAGGAAGTTGAGCTCGTTTTCCGTCTTCTTAAACTTTTCCGAATCGCTGAAATCCAATGTGGTAACGATATGGATGGCACGGCAGAAGTTATCGTGTGCCAACTTACCCATGTTTTCGACTTCGGCCTTTAACTGCCTGACCGCCAAGGCGGGGGTCACCAACATCGAGTCGTCAAGGAAATGAAGATGAAAGCGGTCGTCGCGAAGCTCATCGCCATGGTCTGGAATGAGGCGGCACACCAAGCGAACCAGGCCATTGGTCAGCGGAAGGGCGACCAAGGTGGTGCAGACATTGAAAACGGTATGGAACATGGCCAGCTGCACCTGCGGGGCATGTGGAAACATGGCCTCAAACATCCTCCCGAAGCCCCAATCCCCTTGGGTGAAAAGGTGAAGAAGCAAGGCGATAAGCAAAAACAGCACCACCCCCATCACATTGAAAAACAAATGGATGAGAGCCGTACGTTTGGCGTTTCGGCCACTGGTCATACCCGCCAAGATTGCCACCACGCATGAACCGATGTTGGAACCCATCGTGAGGAAGATGCCTTGGTCGAGCGAAAGCAGTCCCGCCACCACCATGGTGATGGCGATGGACGTCAGCACCGATGACGACTGGATGATGGCCGTGAGCAAAGCGCCGATGAACACGATCAGCAAGGGATTCCGGATGGTGGCCAGAAACCGTTTCACCGAATCCAAGGCGGCGAATTCATCCATGGCGCCCGACATGATGCCGAGACCGACAAACAGCAGGCCGAAACCCGCTAGGATGCTACCGGTCTGTTTCCACTTCTCGCGCTTCGAGAACATCATCACGAAGGCTCCGATGCCAGCCAAGGCCGAGAAGAGTACTGTCGTGGAGATGCCGTGGCCGCCAAACATGCCCAAGGCCACCAGTTGAGCCGTGACCGTGGTACCGATGTTGGCACCATAGATGACCGTTGCGGCCTGCGCGAGCGACATGATGCCCACGTTCACGAAGCCGATGACCATCACCGTCACCGCGCCGGAGCTTTGAATGGCGGCCGTACCCACCGTGCCGATGCCCACGCCGAGCCACTTGCTATTCCCCATCTTGGCAAACAGCCGTCTCAAGCCCGCACTGCTGGCACTTTCAAGACTGGTACTCAACATCTTACAGGCAACCAAAAACACCCCGATGCCTGCGATTAGGGTTAAAATTGCGATCACGATATGCATAGGCATAGATTTGAAAAAGCGGCCAACGACAACGCATCGACCGCTTTCGTTAGGAAGAAAAAAATTGAGTTATCGGATAAAAAAAGATGGTCCGAACCGAAGTCCAAACCATCTTTTATGTTTTTCGTGATGCCATAGTTATGGCTATCTGACAAGCTTTTCCTTGGGGCATAACGCCTCACCTGTCCAAGAAGCAGCGCTGCCGAGCATAGATTTTCATCTTGTTCTTCACCTATGGAGGTATTTGGGCAATAGTCGCATCGGCATTGCAAACCCTCCAATGGATCGTTGGGCACGAAATCCAAATCTTCGTCATCGTCAAACCCATCATCGAACGACATATTGGAGAGAATTTCGGTTTGTTCCATGACGCACAAATCCTCTTGGTCCGTGCAAGTAAGGTCAAGAAGGAACAGACCCATTAGGATGAGGGCGACGACAGAAACATATTTTCTGAAAAAGTCCATGATGGCGAAGCCGAAATTCCCAAGTATAACGGACAAGAGGTGGTATTATTGTTTTTTCCTCGAACCAATTTACAGCCATGGAAGTTTCTTGACTGCCGATGACCCTATTCTTCTGACAACCCAACCAGATTCTTCCTATATTCCACAGGGCTTTTCCCAAGGTGTTTCTTAACGTATTTGCAAAAGAAACTGACATCGGGGAAATCCAGTTTGAAGGCGATTTCTTTTATGGTAAGGTCGGTCTGGAGTAGGTAATATTTGATGTGGCTGACGGTACTCTCTGTAATCCAATCCATCGCTGTACGCCCGGTTTTTTCCTTACATACAGCGCTCAAATATTTTGGAGTGACCAACAACTGTTCGGCGTAAGCCCTGACTTCACGCTCAGTGTTGGCAGGACGGCTAAGCAGGGACATGAAACGCTGGAACAGACGGTCTTTTTGCGAGGTCTCGCTTGTCGTTTGGCCAACAATTTCATTTTCAAGTGCATGAAGAAGTTCAACAGCTACCGCTTGTGAAGTAAGTCTGAGGATACGCTGGCGATAAGGATTGTCGCTGTCCTCCATGTAAACCATCAAAAGATTAAAGTATGCCAGAAAAAGCTTGCTTTGGAACTCAGTGGCGTGAACAACTGGGTTTTGCCTTAAAAAGAACAGTTTTTTCCACCAATTGGGGTCGATTTGAAAAACACCTGGCAATGTCTCGTCATAAATCGACTCGCCGGCACTAATCACCTTACCTTGCAAGTCAGGCGTACGCATATACATGCCAATGATGTTGCGGGGTGTACATATAACGATGTCACCCTCCCCTACGTGGTACATTTCTCCCTCTACGGAAAACTGCATTGCGCCTCTCTCACAATAGAACGCGAGGAAGGAACTCAACATGGTTTCTGACGTAATATTGACCTCATCGATATTATCAGAAATGACGAGGTCGTTGAACGATTTCAGCATTTTGGTCAATTTTTCTGCAAAGAAACAATCTATTTCGGTACGCTTTAGGGTAAATAACTCCTTTTTTGTTTCCAATATTTCCCTTAATGCTTTTTTTGACCGCAAGAAAGGTGATTTAGACAAAGTTGTTTCATCCCATTGCATCTACTTTTGCGCCATGTAATCAGTAAAAGGAGCCATGAAAGTAGGACTTTTCATCGATACATGGTACCCTATGGTGGACGGGGTGATCAAAGTGGTGGACAATTATGCCCGTCGATTGGTGCAGTATTGCGAGGTGATGGTGTTCTGTCCAGAGGCCAAAGGTTTTGATCGCGAGGAGGATGCGAAGCTGCCGTACCAGGTCGTGCGATGCTCATCGCTGCCGCTCATCACAAGCGATTACGACCTTCCCACATCCGTCTTAGACCCACGATTCGAAGCACAGCTTATCAAGAGCGGCATCGACATCATCCATATCCATTCTCCCTTTTCGGTAGGGATGGCGGGAGTCCTGTATGCCAAAATACACAAGCTTCCCGTGATCGCCACCCTGCATTCGCAGTACAAGCAGGATTTTGAGAAGATGCTCAAGTTCAAGTTAGCCTCGAACATGGCGCTGAACACCATCATGCGTGTGTTCAACGCCTGCGACGAATGCTGGGCTGTGAATGAGGGTATCAAAGACCTCTATGTCAATGAATACGGCCTGACCGCTCCCTGCAAGGTACGCCTCAACGCCACCGATCACCATCCTGTTTCCGATGCCGTTGCCGCCGCCCGGATTGTCAACGAGACCTACGGCATCTCAGCCGACACTACGGTCTTCCTATTTGTGGGAAGAATCAATTTCATCAAGAACATCGACTTCATCGTTCGCGCTTTAGCGAAAGCCAAGGCGATGGGCCTGAAGAACTTCAAGATGTTGTTTGCCGGCAAGGGACAGGATGAGGAGAAACTCGCCGCTCTGGTGCGAGAACAGGGTCTGACCGATGAAGTGGTCCTATGCGGCCTGACCGGCAAAGAGATGCTGGAGAACCTCTATTCCCGTGCCAAGCTTTTCCTGTTCCCGTCGCTCTACGATGCCAACTCATTGGTACAGATTGAAGCGGCTTGCCAGGGTACACCCACCGTTTTCTTGGAAGGCGCCCGTACGGCTGCCACCGTCACGCCTGGCGTCAATGGTTATGTTTGCCCTCCTGATGAGGACAGTTATGCAAGGATGATCCTAGACATCCTGGCCGACCCAGAAACTTACGAACGGGTCTCCGCTGCCGCCCGCCGTGACCTTTACCTCAACTGGGACGATGTCGTGCGGGACGTTTACGATGACTACAACACTTTCGTTGCAGCGAGACATCAAAGGTCTGTTTCACATTCCTAATACTATTATTTCGCTATGTATAGTTTACAATATAAAGTAACCACCAGCACCTGCGACAGCGAGGGCAAACTCAAACTGTTTTCCGCCCTTCAGATGATGCAGGACTGCTCGGAGATGTGGCTTGAAAGCGAGCCGAAGGTGAAAGAATACTTTGCCCGCGAGAACATGGCGCAACTGCTGGCCTCAAGGCAGGTGGAGATCATGCGCGTGCCTAACTTCAAGGAGGAACTTACCGTAACCACTTCGGTGTATGGCATGAAGCCCATGTTCGGCTTCCGAAACACTTTTATCTATGATGCCGATGGCAAGGCTTGCTACCGCACTTGGAGCATGGGCGCCTTTGTCGACAAGGCCAACGGTAAACTGAAACGCGTGGACGATGCCGCGGCCAACTCGCTGCTCATCGAACCACAGTTAGAGATGAACTACAAAGACCGACGTATCATCCTGCCGAAAGAAGGAGGCAAGACCTTCGCACCCATCCAGGTGATGCGGGCCGACATCGACTACAACCGCCATGTCAACAACGCCAACTACATCCGCATGGCCATGGAACTGTTGCCCGAGGATTTCGTCGTGAAAGGGCTTCGCGTGGAATACCGAGTGGCCGCCAAACTAGGCGACTGCCTCACTCCTACCCTTTTCCAAATCGAAAACGGTTTCATCATCGAGCTTGCCATCGGGAACGAGGCGAGTGCTCTTGTGGAGTTTACGAAATGAATGAGTTTTTTGTATTTTTGCCGCCAAACTGAAATACAACTAAAACAAACTCATTTGTCATGAAAAGATTTCTACATCTGGCTTTGCTACTCTTCGTATTAGCAGGCTTTGCCAAGGCACAAGGACCTCAATCCACCGCCAACTGGTTCGGATACATCTTACCTCCCAGCCCGGCAGCTAGCAAGTATGTCACTTTTACCATGCAAGATTTAGGGTCAGTGTCCATCGCATCGGACGAGATTCCTCATGTGACGACAGCCACCTTTGCCGACGGTTATGTGTGGAGTGTGAATGACGTCTACGGCTTTTGCCTTTACAGGTGGAGATTTGATGCTGCCAACAATCGTATTGAAGACCCTGAACTGATGGTTGAAGACGTTCCTTATTTCAATGATATGGCCTACAATCCTGCCGACGGATTGATTTATGTCATTACAGGAGGTCACCTGAAAAGCTTCAATCCGGCCACCCCTAACAATTTGCAAGACCATGGAGTTATTGAAAACGATGGCTTCAATTTGGCTATAGACATGGATGGAAACGCTTATATCATAAGTACCTATGGAAATTTCTGCTCGTTGGATCTTTCCAATGCACAGATGACCGTGATCAGCCCGATTGACTTGCCGTTGAAAATGTCTTTTGACATGCTGACAGGAGAATTGTTTGGCGTTTATATGGGCAATTTGTATCAGATCAACCCCAATACCGGAGCCTATACCTCGTTGGGAACACTCCATGCTGGAGGCAGCACCTACGATCCGACCTGCCTGTTCATGACCTATGGTTCCAATCCCACGGAATTCACCGTAGGCGACTTGAACTATCGCGTCAACGACGACCAGGTATCCGTAACGGTTACAGGCCATGTCAACGGTTATAATGCCACGGGAGAGTTGATCATCCCGGAATCGGTGCGTTACGGAGGGAAAAACTATGCCGTGACCACCATTGGCGAAGTTGCCTTCTTGTATTGCTTCTATTTGACGAACCTTTCCCTTCCCAATTCAGTAACCACCATCGAAGCGAGTGCCTTCGCCTATTGCCAAGGTTTTACGGGCGATTTGGTGATTCCCAACTCCGTGACCACGGTCGGGTATGGCGCCTTCCAGATTTGCCCTGGTTTTGATGGTGATCTGATCATAGGAAGCGGTGTTACTGAAATCGGCGATTATGCCTTCAATTCCTGTGACGGCATGAAGGGCACCCTGCACATCCCGAGCAACGTACAATCGCTTGGCGGAAACTCCTTCGGATACTGTGCCTTTAGCGGCATCGTCGTGGATCCCGAGAACCCCACATATGACTCCAGAAACGACTGCAATGCCATCATCGAAACGAGCACCAACGAACTGCTTACAGGCTGCAAGAATACGGTTATTCCCAATACCGTCACGGCCATTGGCGTCAACGCATTCAAGGGCATCACGGGGATGACATCGATCGAAATCCCGAATTCGGTGGTTTCCATTAGAGACAATGCCTTTGCTTTTTGCTTCGATTTGACGGGCGATTTGGTGATTCCGAATTCAGTAGAAACCATTGGAGAGAGCGCCTTCTTCCAGTGCGAAGGATTGGACGGGAAACTGGTTATAGGCGAATCCGTTACCTACATCGGCGACATGGCCTTCAGAAAGTGTTCGCATATTGCCGAGACCGTGTCTCTGGCCCCCACACCTCCTACTCTTGCAAACGATTTGGGAGGCATGGTATTCGCCGAGTATGGCATACCCGTGCTTACCGTTCCTTGCGGATGCGTGGAAGCCTATCGAAACTCCAATTGGTACGACCCCTATGGATTGAATGGTTTCAATGAGATCATTGAAGACTGCAGCTCGGTTGCGGAAGCCGGCAACATGGACATAACGGTTTATCCCAACCCGACCCACGGCAAGGTAACCATCGAGGCTGAGGGCATCCAAGGCATCCGCATCTTCAATATGCTTGGAGAAATCGTCTTCGAAGGCTCCGTGGATGACGAGGTCTTTGAATATGACTTCAGCCAACAAAAAGCCGGCATGTACTTCATCAAAGTCGAGACAGCGAAGGGCATTGAGACCAGGAAGGTAACGGTAAGGTAATCAACAATCTTTTAAAAAAAAGTCCAAAACAGAGAGCCGTTGTCTGTTTCAAGCAACGGCTCTCTGTTTCTTGAAAGAGCTGATTTCGGCTGAAAGTTTGGCAACGTTCAGAGCAGCTTTTACGGTTTAATGGCCCTCTTGTAAGCACGTCGCCGCATGAATGGCGTTGTCTTGTAATCGCCGAAAAGCGACTGCACCTTGTAGTTCTCCTCCAACTGGGGATTCATGATGATGGTGTCGATGCCCCGCTTGATGCAGTTCTCGTGCAAGTACTTGAACAACAGTACCGGGATGCCGCATTGCTGATACTCGGGCATCACACCCATGATCAAGGCCTCCAGGGTGTCGTTCTTCTTCAGGGCCTTCAGGATGTTGAGGAAGCCAAACGGGAACAAACGTCCATTGGATTTCTTCACTGCTTTGGACAGCGATGGCACGCAAAAGACGAACCCGATCGGCTTGTCGTCGGCATTGACGGCCAGGGCGACGAAGTCCTTGTCCAAAATGGGGACGTAGGTCTTCAGGTAAGCGTCAATCTGCTTGTCGGTCAAAGGCGAAAAGCCATTCAGCGGCGCAAAGGCCTCGTTATACATGTGGAAAATCTCCCTCCCATAACGGCTTCCCATCTCTTTCATGCTGTGGGGCTGCACCACATGCACCTTGAAGCGCTCCTCAATCAGGTTGGCGAACTGAAACATGGATGGCAGCTCTTTGCTCACCTCCAGCGTCCGTTGCGTCCAGTCCACATCCTTCGTGAAGCCGAGACGTTCCAGCATCTCACCGTAATAGGGATAGTTATAGAGGCAGGTGAAGGGGCTGAGGTGCTCATAGCCTTCTACCAAGAGGCCTTCCTTGTCCATGTCGGTGAATCCCCATGGGCCACGCATCTCAGTGCGACCATGCTGTCGGCCCCAGTCGGCAACAGCGTCCATCAAAGCACGCAACACCGCCTCGTCCTCGATGAAATCGAGCCAGCCGAAACGGACGATGTTTTCCGCATCATCGGCCTTGTGGTTGATGATGGCAGCCACGCGTCCTACGATCTCCTTGCCACGGTAGGCTAAAAAGCAATCCGCCTCGCAGAAGTCGTAGGCTCCATTTTTCTCGGGGTTGAAGGTGTCATATTCGTCGCCTTCCAAGGCGGGTACCCAATTGGGACAATTCTTATATAAATGGAGTGGGAAAGTCACAAACTTTTTCAGCTGCTTGTGACTTTCCACCTTTTCAATTCGTATGCTCATGATTAAAGTGTTGTATTCGCGCTGATAAAATCAATGACTTCGCCCACCGTGGTGAACTTGGGGTTGCCTTCGAACTTGAAAGCGAACTTGTTTTCGATGGCGAGGCTGAGCAGCAAGATGGTCAGCGAGTCCAACCCCACGTCACGGACCAGTTGCGAGTCCTCGTTGACGGTGCTGAAATCGGCGGATGGCTTGATGAGCTTCAGGATCTCCTTCAGCTCGTTGAATATTTTCTCTCTTTCCATGGCTTATTGGTTTCTTGAGACTTTCATGGCACCCGTGCGCTTAAAGTCTTCTTTACGAACAGTGATTTTGCTTACTTGATGGGTCGTGGGCAAGGTCGCATTCACTTTGCCGACCAGCTCCTTGAAATAGGCTTCCACTTCCTCCCAGGGGCCATTGCCGAACTCCTCCATGCGGGGCAGAATCTCGATGGCAATCACCTGGCGGCCGTCCAACTCGTCTTCCTTGACGAGGCAGTCGCGGAGCTTGGGGTCTTTGTAGAACGGCTCTTCGATGCTCTCGGGGCTGACATTCTCGCCGTTGGAGAGGATGATGAGGTTCTTGATGCGGCCAACGATGTACATATAGCCCTCTTCGTCGAAGCGCATGAGGTCGCCCGTCTTGATCCATCCATCCTCGGTCAAGGTTTCGGCGGTCTTTTCCGGATCGCCGTAGTAACCGAGAAATACGTTGTCGCCACGGAACCACAACTCGCCATCGACCACTTTGGCCTCCTGTTCGGGATAGAGCTTGCCAACCGAGGTTGGACGCGACTTCACGTCGATATTGCCCGTGGTGAGGTTGGCGCCTTCGGTCATGCCATAGCCTGCAAAGAGCTGAATGCCCAATTCGTCAAACTCTCCAATCAATTTCGGAGGAACATTGGCGGCCCCTGAGATGATGAAGCCCAGTTGTCCACCCAGGAAAGGTTTTCCGTATAATTTAACCAGACCCAGCAGAATCTCGCAGATGCCGGGTACGGCCACAAGGCAGGTAGGACGGATGACCGGGAACTTGGAGACCGTCTCTTTGGTGTTGCCGGCAGAGAACCAGGCGCCGCCTTCCATCAGCACGGACAAGGTACTGCGAACGAGTCCAAACACATGGCTCAAGGGCAACACGCAGGCATAACGATGATGACCGAGTTGGCTCCCTGGGGCATAGACCCCGTTCAAGGCGCCACGCAACAAGGCACGATGAGGCAGGATGGCCCCTTTGGGTGCACCCGTGGTACCACCCGTGAAGAAGATGGCGGCAGGGTCGTCTTTATCGACGGTAGCCACCGGGGCGCTATGGTCCGCACAATCGGTGATGGCAATCGCCTTGCAAGGCACACCTTTCACGGCCTCAGCGAAGTCCTTGCCGTATGCCAATACTTTTACGCCAAACTTCATGCAGCAGCCCACAACGGCTTGAGGAGGCAGTTGCGAAGGCAGGTTGATGGCCACATAACCCGCCGAAGTGACGGCAAGAAACATCTCAACCGCTTCAACGGTAGTGTTGTCCAAAATAGCCACCTTATCACCCTTTTGCAAACCCAATTCATTCAACAAGGCACGCTTACGGGCCACGATCTCGCAGGTTTGCTTATAGCTGATGGTATTCACGGTATCGGACAGGCAAGGCAGTTCGGACCACTTCTGTTCGATCCAAGTTACAAATTCAGGAAAGGTAGGGATAAACTTCAATTGTGCAAGTTCCTCGGCGGGAAGCATGCTTGGAAAATACGATTTGTTGGTAATAATTGATTGATTATTAGACATAAAAATAAAATTAAACGGGTCATTTTTTGATGGATAAAAATACAAAAATGTTCTGAATAAAAACACTTGACTTAGCGATCCCTTCAACAAAAACCACATCGTTCTAAGATTGAGGCATTTACAACCATTCATTGGATAATCTATAAATAAAAGAATTCTTTTTATTATCTTTGTGCCACACGATACGATTTCAACAAATTGTTCACAAAAGTCATCATAACATGTCCAATCCCACCAACAAACAGGAGTTGCTCGATGCCATGGCTGACAGCTATGCCAAACTGAATGAACAGATCGCCAAAATGAGCGAAGAAGCCGTCTCGGCACCTTTCGACTTTGCTGCCGACCCGAAGAAATGTGGTGTGCGCTGGCAATACGACCGATGCCTTCGCGACCTTTTGATCCACCTCTACGAGTGGCAGGTGCTGATGCGTGAGTTTGTGAAGAACCTCCGCGAAGGTCACCCTCGCGACTACCTGCCCGACGCGTACCGCAAGAACTACCACGAGATGGACAAGATGCTGGTGGAAAAGCACCAGAGTACGCCTTTGGAGGAAGCCAAACGCCTGCTGCACGAGACCCATGAGGAGATGCTCCGTCTCGCCGAGCGCTTCACCGAAGCGGAACTCTTCACCAAAGGCTATTACAAAAACACTTACACCACCGACATGGCCGCCTACTTCGTGAGCGTCACCTCAAGTCCTTATGGGCAGGCGGTGAAACTTCTGAAGACACATCAGAAAAACTTTAAAAGGGCGAATTAAACACATTAAACGGATTATTTATGGCCGCCGCTGAACAATATGAATTTGATGCCATCATCCTACAAAACGAGGATATGGATGCTGCATACGTGGAGGTGCCTTTCGACATCAAGGCAATCTTCGGAAAAGGACGATTGGCGGTCCATGCCACTTTCAACGACGTGCCTTACGACGGACAGATCGTCAAGATGGGGACACCTTGTTTCATTATCGGCCTTCGGAAGGACATCCGCAAACAGATTGGCAAAAGTTTTGGTGACACGGTGCACGTGACATTTTACGAAAAGTTGAAATCGATATGAAAAAACTGAAAGAAGGAAACTGCTGGAAAGCCTGTTTTGACCAAAAACGCAACAAGTACTTGGGCCGTATCGTTTGCACCAACCGAGAAGGACAGACGCGTGAACTCTATGAAAGAATATGACGACAGCTATACCGAAAGTGACTGGCATGAAGCGTACAAATCGTTGACTCAAAAAAAAAGACCATCATAAATGAAAAAGATCATCATCATCGACGGAGGCCCCCGCGCTACCTTCAACACCGCCTCCATGCTCAAGAAATTCGCTGAAGGAGCCGGTTCCGTCAGCAACGAAATCGAAGTGAAAACGGTGCGCCTCTATGCCCTCGACTACAAAGGCTGCATGTCGTGCATGGCCTGTAAAATCAAGGGCAAAGCCTCGCAGGTGTGCAAATACAAGGATGCCTTGACCCCTGTTTTGGAGGAAATTGCGCAAGCCGATGGCCTGGTGTTGGGTTCCCCGATCTACTTTGGCGATGTGACAGGTCAGATGCGGACCTTCCTTGAACGTCTGGCTTTCCCGTGGCTTTCCTACAACGACTATAGCATGACGGCTCCAAAGAAGATGCCCGTGGTGCTGATGGAGACCATGAACGGATTGCCCAAACGAAACAACAGCCAAGGATATGGCTCGATGGAATTCTGCATCACCAGAGCCCTCGGTCAGCCTGAACACATCAATGCCTATAACACCTACCAAGTCAAGGATTACGAGCGCTTTGAGTTGGGAGGCTTTTCGGAAGAAGCCAAACGCCAGTATCGCGAGGAGCACTGGGAAGAGGACCTGCAAAAGGCTTTCGACGCCGGCCGACGGATGGCGGAAACGATCCTAAAGGCGTGATGAGCTTTGCCATCGCACAAGCATTGTAAAACCCATTTTGCACTGCTACGAAACAATAAAAAACCAAATAAAACGTTATCTATATCAAAAAGGACATTTTTTGCCCTCATGTTTGAAGCCATTCGTAAATACAGTTCTATTTTGATGCTCATCTTGATGAGCATGGTTTTGGTTTGCATGGTCGCCGATGAATATGGCGATGCCCAACAATTGGTCAAGCAAACCACAGCCACTTCAGGGATGGAAGTTATTGCCGATGACTTCGACTGTGATGAGGATGACGAGGATGGGATGGTCTCCGTGTCGTTCGACGACAGCAAAAGCGCAGCCATCACCCTGCCTGTTATAGCAGGGCAAAAGTCAGCCAAAAGCAAGTGTTCCAAGGCTTTATTGCGAGGCCAGACAAGGCGTTACTCGCCCCGAAACAACCTTCCTAACAGCCTTAACTATGTCACTTTGAGCGCTATGAAAAGTGGTGTGGATTCGTTCCACGCCACTTTTTTTGTTCCATACTACCCTATTATTAACCAAACTCATTATCAACAATGAAAAATCTAAGCATCATCGCCATCATCATGGCAATGGCCTTCTTTGGAACTGCATGCACAAAAGAAGGGCCTAATGGAGGAAACAACTCCAACTATCCTGAAATCAACACCTTTGTAGAGACTTACTTCTCTCAAACGAGCATCAAGGAAGTGAGACTTGACGATGACCTGGACGAAATTGACGTGAAACTTGCCGACAAAACCGAGATCACTTTCTTCCTCAACTATGAATGGAAAAAGATCGACTGTGAACACAGCCGGAAATACACCGCTGTTCCCACAGCGCTCGTCCCAGCCCCAATCACCGAATACGTAACCACGAACCATCCCAACAACCACATCGACAATATCGAGAAACTCAGCAACGGTGGTTGGAACATCGAACTGGACAACGAACGCGAGATCTATTTCGACCAGAACTTCAATGTCGTTGGACAACGCCAATAGAAATCAGCAACCAAAATCTTCATAACGAGGAACGCGGCCTGGACCTTCCAGGTCGCGTTTCATTTTTCCAGCCAAAAACCGACAACCGCTTAATCGACGTTGGGAATACGATTCGAGAACAGGGAAAACACCGCACCATAGTGTTCGAATCCTTTTTCAGTGATCTGAATCCGATCTCCTTTTTGTCGCAGAAAACCCTTGCCAAAACAAAAATCGAGTTGCTCGCGATAGGTTTGACTGGCATCTTGCTTAAGCAATGAAGACAAAACCGAAATGGAGAAAGCTCCTGAGTAGGCCGCAATGGCAATATATTTTGCAGCGATTTCATTTTCGGGCAACAGGTAGGTGTATTCTTCCTCAAAGGAACGACGGTGGAGCAGCGCATTGTGCAGGCCGTTTTTCCCCACGTTATAGGACACACCTTTCCTGTTCATGCTTTGCGCGGAGATGCCAAATCCCTTGTACGGGGCACCCTCCTTCATGCGATGGCGGATATAGGATGAAACACCCATGTCGTGATCATTGACAGAAAAGGTGTTCTGTCCGAAAGGGGCTTGATAACCCAATGCCGCAAGTCCTCTATGGTATTGGGAATAGTGTTCAAACAAGGTGTGTTTCGATGGCAAATCCTTGTTGGCGATCCAGTTGGTCCGCAACTCGTATAGGGTAACTTGTTGCGGTTTCAGCTTTTCGATCAGGGCAAGATCGTTTTCAATCGTAGCGGCGTTCTGTCCCTTCAATCCGTACATGAAATCAAGATTCACCTTGCCGATTCCGCAACCCCATGCCACAGAGAGCCATTCCTGCATCCGTTGTGCCACGACACCACGTCTGTTGACCTTGTCCAAAACCGAATCGCTCGCCGTTTGCACGCCCAACGACAATCTGCGGATGCCACCATTCGCGATGGCCTTCACTTTGTTTTTAGAGAGTGTGTCGAACGAGGCTTCGATGCTCGGCTCAAAGTCAGCGGTAAGTTCAAGTCCGGATAGCACCTCCTTGTATCCGTTCATCAACAATGAGAAATTGTCATCAGACAAGGCCGTCGGCGTTCCGCCACCGATATCAAAACCCTGAAGGACCAGGCCGGGATGCTGTTGCTCAAATCGCTTTATGTCTGAAATAACAGCATGTATATAGCTGTTTTGCACTTTTTCATCCGGGCAAAGCATTCGGGTATATTCACAAAAAGCGCACAGTTGCTTGCAGAAAGGAATGTGGACGTAAAACGACAGGCATCGCTCATCGTCGAAAGGGAGCGCCCCCGCTACCCGATACCGTGCCCAATCCGTTGGGTCGAGCGGATAGGACGTGTTCCAACGGGGATCGTTTTTCCTTGACTCATATAGCTCAGAAACCGTCATGCCCTGTCCTAATAAATGATGTTGTTTTCGTGAAAACCCTGGCGCAAGTATGCCCCATCGTACACCAATGACGACTCACAATACTGGGGATTGGCATAATTGCGCATATAAATCTCCAAGATCCTGAGATCTTTATTGTAGAGATAATTGGAACATTTGCAGTCGCTACCCCTGTTCATGGATTTCGTGAAATGAACGTGCGGAATACGCTCTAAATGAATCGCTTCCAAATCGACGAAGTGCTCCCGGCAATAGTCATTGACTTTCATCAGGGCCACAAAACCAATACGAGGGATGCCAAGATCTAGGGTAAAGTCAAGCATCTTACGTGCTTCTTCTGCATGGTCGATGTACCCTTTGATGAGGTTGCAGCTGGAGTTCAACTTTTGCAAGTCGATGCCCTCAAAGTCGAAAGCGCTTTCAGGTATCCGACAACCATACAATTCAGATAAGGTATCCGTATCGTAATGATGCAGCGACATCGAAATGCTATCCCATCGCGGGTGTCGCATCAATTCCTGTGACTGCGGGAGCAGTCCGTTGGTGTTCAAATGCACGTGAAGGTCAGCATAGTCCGGCTCACTCATTTTGAGAAGGATCCGCTCCACCAAATCCGGAACCACCGAAGGCTCCCCTCCTGTGATGTTCACGCGGTTTACACGGATACCCGATGCGAGCAGCAACCCGATGATCTCAAACAACTTGGGAACATTGAATGGCGTATTGGGAACGGATGCACCCGCGTTACTACAGAACAAGCAATGCGCATTGCAACCTTGGGTCACTTTAACAAAAAGGTTCACTGAAGGCTCAACAGGTTGCCCAGGCTCGTCAAGGCAATTGCAACCAACGCGCTTGATCTTTATTGCATCGCGAAAACCATCCATCAACTGTTTCCTTATATGCTACGGATTCTTTGCAAAAACCGCGACCTGTCGGCAAGCAGGTCGAACTCCATGATTCCATGCCCCTGCTTGAAGATCGGCTTGTTATCATCACCTACCGGAACATAACAATCCTGTATCCATTGATAGTTCCCATTCGAACATTCCCGCTCAAGAATAGGTTCTACAAGTTGCATTTCATAAAGCGTCCGATGGGCATTGGGTCCCTTCCCTTCGCCACACGATTGAACGAATAGCGGTTGTCCCGAACAGTGATCCACATAATACTTGTCCAACACATACACCGGGGCCGTTCCTGTTCTTTTTGGGAAAAACACTTCCGGATGGCAAGGACCATCCTGAACGAAGTCTTCGCGTATCACACGCTTCAGTCCAAGCGCTTCAACCTTCGCTTCATGTTCGGTAAACATCTTTTGCTCCAGCAGGGCATTGCTCATGTATCCGTTTTCCTGAATCTCATCCCACACGAGCTCCACCCCTCTTTTAAAAAAGACAAGTGGATAATGGAAAGAGTCATTCATGTAACGATTGTCACCACAATTGAACCTACCCGTGGCAATGGCAAACAAATCAGACATCAAATCGTCTGCCTTGGTATAATGCACGATGTCGTTAAGCAGTGCCGCAAGCCTTAGCAGCTTGGTCTTTTCTCTCCTACTATAGATGAATTCCAAAGGGTTGCTTTTGTTCGAAACGGTTAAACCATCCACCATCTCGATCAGCGCATCAAAATCCAAGTAACCATTGGCTGAAAACAACGCCGTTTCATTGCTTCGAATCTGGCATTCAATCGCTTTGCAAATCTCTGAACCAATGGTGCCTCTTCTGACATACGACTTGACCGCCTCGTCGAAATCCTTCATGAATGCATCGATCTCGGTATAATGGTTTTGACCGTTCAAGGTGATGGCGATATCCGCCAAGGTTCGGACTTGTCCTTGCTGGTAAAGCCTGACACTTGCCCTGCGCGAGATCCCAGGGAAAGGCTCTTTACGCTTATCACGGCGTTGTTCCTCCAAGATCTTGGCAAAGGACTCGGGCAAACAAACATTGTCCAGCTCCAAAGCCGCATCAAAGAGCGTTGCCATTTCTTCATCCTTGAAACCCGCAATGCCACAGCCGATACGCGTGACGTAGAAAAACAGTTCCTCATGTTCCTCGGCAAAGGCGATGAATTGGTCAACATAAGGCTGGATGGTCTCGAGCCCGCCTTGCATGGTGGGAATCGCATAGCTTTGACCTTGCAGCCCGACTCCCTGCCCCCAAATGGCGCCAAACTTGTCAACGGCCACCCGGGCAGCGCCACCGCCGTGACGGCCTTGAAGGTTGCTTCCGAAAACGAAAACCTCATCAGGCTTTAATGAGGCAATGGCATTGGGAGTGTATTGCGGTCGCCCAATACCATGATAGACGCTATGATTGTTTGAATCGTGCATAAGCGAAATCATTTACCGTTAACATATAGGTCATTCATCACCAATCCGGCAAGCGTGAAGCCGAAGATGGCCGTGATATGGGCCGAGGTGCCATTGATTTGGGCCTTCGACGAACACCATTCGTGATTGACGAGGTCGGGATTGCCAGCAGCGATGATGGCCTTGGGACACATACAAGCGCTTGTGCCACAGGTACTTGCACCACCTTTGTTAGGCAACACCTCGGGCGAAAACACGCAGAGGAACTTCTTCTTCGGGAAGGTTTTCGCTTTTCTGAGGCGCTTGCGCATCATACTGGCCAACGGACAACCGTTCACCTCCCAGAACTCGGCCACCTGTATCTTGGTCGGATCCATTTTGAGTGCGGCACCCATGGCCGAGAACAGCTTGCCCGGACATTCGGTGGCGTGCAGGATAAGATGTATCTTGTCCTTGAGACTGTCGATGGCGTCGATGATGTAGTCGTAGGTCTCGAGTTGGAACATCTCCGCATTCTCGGCGGAATAGATCTCCTGAACCGCATTGATCTCCGCCTTCGGATTGATCTCCAAAAGACGTTCTTTCAGCACCTCCACCTTGACCTGTCCCACGGTTTTGGTGGTGGCTTGCAACTGCCGGTTGACATTGGTGATGCACACGCGGTCGCTGTCCACAATGGTGAGGTGACTGATGCCGCTGCGCACCAGGCTCTCGGCACACCAACTGCCCACGCCCCCTACGCCAAAGATGATGACACGCTTGTTCAAAACACGCTCCATCGTCTCTTCGCCCAAAAGCAGGTTCAAACGGTTGAATATGGGGTTTTGTGCACTCATAATTGGCTTATCGAATTGCAAAGATAGTGGTTTTAGGCAAATGATCTCTTTTCGTGCTATTTAAAACTACTGAAGGTGCTGAAATAATTATTCCTATATTTGCAAAACCATCATTAAAAAAACATGCTACTATGAAACAACACCCCATCCGTGAAGGATACATGCCCTACCTTGGCTATCAGACCTATTACCGTATCGTCGGCGAACCTTCAACCAAACCCGCACTCCTCTGTCTGCATGGCGGACCAGGCAGCACACACAACTATTTTGAGGTATTGGACCGCATCGCCGACACGGGCCGTCAAGTGATCTCGTACGACCAAATCGGCTGCGGCAACTCCTATCTCGACGGTCATCCCGAATTGTGGACGCAAGAGACGTGGATCAACGAGCTTATCGCACTGCGCGAGCATCTTCATCTCGACCAAGTCCATCTTCTTGGCCAGTCGTGGGGTGCCATGCAGGCCATCGCCTATATCATCGACTGCCAGCCCACAGGCATCAAGTCCGTGATTCTCTCATCGGGCCATGCCTCGAGTTCGCTCTGGGCCAGCGAGCAGCACCGCCTCATCAAATACATGTCGGAAACGGACCAGGAAGCCATCCGTCACGCCGAGGCCACCGGCAAGTGGGACGACCCTGACTACCTCCTTGCCAACGAGCATTATTATGAGCGCTACGTCATCAGCGTGGATGAGAACTCGCCCGAGTGCCTACGCCGTCCCAAACGCGCGGGCAACGAGGCTTACCTCTACGGATGGGGCCCCAACGAGTACCAGCCCTTGGGCGACCTGGCCGATTTCGAATATACCGACCGCCTCCATCAGATCAAACAGCCCTGCCTGATTTGCAGCGGAACACGCGACATCTGCACCCCCGTGGTAGCGGCATCGCTCTATGAGAACATCCCAAACAGCCGTTGGGAGGTCTTCAAAGGAGCACGTCACACCTGCTTCGTCGAACAGAACGACAAGTACTGCGCCATCTTGGAGCGTTGGTTGGAGGAAACCGATTCCCTCACCGACTAAGGCAAGACAGCGACTTTTATCCTTGTAGCTTCGTTATTGGATAACGATGGCATCAACGTTCATTCTTTTTTACTATTTTTGCAGTCCTTTGCTATCCAATCAATGAAGCATCTTTTTATCACCCTCCTGTGCGCCATGGCCTTTGCCGCCTGCACGACCAACCAACCTGATGACAATCTAAACAAAACAGATATGGAAAACACCGCTAAAGTCTATCTCACCCGCGAAATCAGCCCCGAAGCGCTGGTGCGGATCTACAAGGCGCTGGGCGTGGAAGCCACTGGCCGCGTGGCCGTGAAAATCTCGACCGGCGAAGGCAGCAACCCGAACTACCTGAAACCTGAACTCATCAAAGACCTGGTACACGAGGTGGAAGGCACCATCGTGGAATGCAACACCGCCTATGGCAACGGCCCAGGCGACGAAAAAGACGAACGCAACAACTCGGCAGTGCACTGGGAGGTGATCCGTCGGCATGGTTTCACCGACTATTTCCCCGTCGACATCATGGACGAATACGACGAGATCCGCATCCCCGTGAAGGACCAATCGCACATCAAATACGACATCGTGGGCGGCCATATTGCCAACTACGACTTCATGATCGCCCTCAACCACTTCAAGGGCCATCCCATGGGCGGCTATGGCGGTGCGCTGAAAAACCTCAGCATCGGTTGCGCCAGCAGCAACGGCAAGGCTTACATCCACTCTTCAGGAAAGATGGAGAAACTCGACATGGCCAAGCTCTGGACCCCCGAGTACATCGGCGACCAGGACGGCTTCCTCGAGAGCATGGCAGCGGCAGCCCAGGCCGTGGTGAACTACTTCAACCGGCAACAAGGCATCATCTTCATCAACGTGATGAACAATATGTCGATCGACTGCGACTGTGTAGATCATCCCGCCCCCGTGAAGCTTGAAGACTACGGCATCCTCGCCTCCACCGACCCCGTGGCCCTCGACCAGGCCTGTGTCGACATCATCAACAACCAGCAGGTGACCGCTACCAACGATCCCACCGACCTGCTCTCCCGCATCGACAAGCAACACGGCACCCACACCATCGATCATGCCGAAGCCATCGGGCTGGGCACCAGGAAATACACCATCGTCAACATCGACAAGTGATCATTCAACACAACAAAATCAATACAATGAACAAAAAACAATGCTTTCGCCCATTGGTGACGATCCTCCTCTCGCTGATGATCCTCCAATGCGCCACTTTCACTTCCTGCAAGAAGCAGCAAGTCAAGTATCCTTACGAGACCGTCAAAGGCGATCTCAGTGAAGCCCGGATCTACACCCTCGACAACGGCCTGACGGTCTACTTGAGCGTCAACAAGGAAGAGCCCCGTATCCAGACCTACATCGCGGTACGCACCGGCTCGAAGAACGACCCCGCCGAGACCACCGGCCTCGCCCACTACCTCGAACACCTGATGTTCAAGGGTACCACCCACTTCGGCACCACCGACTACGAAGCCGAGAAGCCCTTCCTCGACGACATCGAGGCCCGGTATGAGAAATACCGCACCCTCACCGACCCCGAGGAACGCCGCGTCGCCTACCACGAGATCGACTCTGTGAGCCAGCTGGCCGCCCAGTATTTCATCCCCAACGAGTACGACAAGCTCATGTCGGTCATCGGCGCGGAAGGCACCAACGCCTACACCTCGAACGACGTGACCTGCTACACCGAAGACATCCCTTCCAACGAGATCGAGAACTGGGCCAAGATCCAGGCCGACCGTTTCCAGAACATGGTCATCCGCGGCTTCCACACCGAACTCGAGGCCGTGTACGAGGAGTATAACATCGGCATCGCACAAGACAGCCGCAAAGTGTGGGAAGCCTTGAGCGCCATGCTCTTCCCCACCCACCCCTATGGCACACAGACCACCATCGGCACCCAAGAACACCTGAAGAACCCCAGCATCACCAACATCAAGAACTACTTCAACAAGTGGTACCGCCCGAACAACGTGGCCATCTGCATGGCTGGCGACTTCAACCCCGATGAGGTCATCGCCATCATCGACAAGTACTTTGGCCCATGGCAGCCCGGCGACGATGTGAAACAGCCTGAGTTCCCCGCCATGGCACCCATCAGCAGCCCCCGCGACACCTCCGTCTACGGCCTGGAGGCTGAGAACCTGATGCTCGGCTGGCGCTTCGACCGCGGCAACTCCATGCAGATCGACACCCTCGACATCATCGGCTCGATGCTGAGCAACGGCACCGCCGGCCTCATCGACCTGGATATCAACCAACAGATGCAGATGCTGTACGCCTTTGCCGGCTCAGAGACCTTACGCGACTATACCAGCTTCATCATGGGTGGCTCGCCCCGTCCCGGCCAAAGCCTCGAAGAAGCCCAAGCCCTGCTGCTGGCCGAGATCGAAAAGCTGAAAGCCGGCGACTTCTCCGACGACCTGCTGCCTTCCGTTGTCAACAACGCCAAACTCAACTACTACAACTCCCTGGAAAGCAACATGGCACGCGCCAACATGTTCGTCAACACCTACATCAACGAGATCCCCTGGCAACAAAGCGTCGGCTATCTCGACCGCATCTCGAAACTCACCAAACAAGACATCATCGACTTCGCCAACCGCCATTTCAACGACAACTACGTGGTGGTGTACAAACGCCAAGGGGTGGATGAAAACCAGAAGAAGATCGACAAGCCCGCCATCACCCCCATCCCGGCCAACCGCGACCTGGTGAGCGACTTCGTCAAGGAAGTCCAGAACACCGAGGTCCAGCCCATCGAGCCTCGTTTCATCGACTTCCAGAAAGACCTCACCTTCGGCAATACCGAGGCAGGCTTGCCCTATATCTATGTACAGAATAAGGAGAACGGTCGCTTCAACCTGTCGTTCCGTTATGACTTCGGTCAAGAAACCGACCTTCGCTACGACCTGGCCTCCCAGTACATCGAATACCTGGGCACCGACCAGCTCAGCAACGAGGAGATCAAGCAGCAGTTCTATAAGCTCGCCTGCGACTACTACATCTATGCCGGACCGCGCAGCATCACCATCAACCTCCGTGGCTTGAGCGAGAACATGCCCCAAGCCCTGGCACTGATGGAGAACGTGATGCAGAACGCACAAGCCGACCCGATGGTCGCCCAGATGTGCATCCAGCAGCTGATGAAGGCCCGTATGGATGCCAAGCTGAACCAACGCAGCAACTTCAGCGCCTTGGTGGATTACGGCGTCTATGGCCCGTACAACCCCTCGCGCAACATCCTCTCTCTGGAGCAGCTGATGAAGCAAGATCCCCAGGAACTTCTCGACCTGCTGAAGAACCTCAAGAACTACAAGCACACCGTGTTATATTATGGCCCGATGACTGCCGAGGAGATGGCCAAGGCCGTTACGGAGAACCATCCCACCGTGGCCGAGTTGCAAGACGCCCCTGAAGGCAAGCACTACGAGATGCAACCCACTCCCGAGAACGAGATCCTCATCGCACCTTACGATGCCAAGAACATCTACATGCGCATGATCCACAACGAAAGCCGCGATTGGAATCCCGAAGAGGCTGCCGTCAAGGCCCTGTTCAACGAATACTACGGCGGCGGCATGAACACCATCGTGTTCCAGGAGATGCGCGAAGCCCGTGGCTTGGCCTACAACGCCTTCGCCGCTTACATGGAGCCGAGCTACAAGGATCAGAAGGAATACTTCTTCACCCACATCATCACCCAGAACGACAAGATGATGGATGCGGTCACCCATTTCCTGGAGATCCTCAACGAGATGCCTCAGAGCGAGCAGGCCTTCGGCATCGCCAAAGACGCCCTCACCAAACGCCTGGCCAGCCAGCGCACCACCAAGTTCAGCCTCATCAACGCCTGGCTGAGCGCCCAGCAGAAAGGCATCGACTACGACCTCAACGAACAGATCTACAAGGCCCTGCCCAACCTCACCCTGCAAGACATCGTGAAGTTCGAACAGGAGCAGATGGCCAACAAGCCCTACCGCTACGTCATCCTCGGCAACGAGAAGGAACTCGACATGAAGGCCCTCGGACAGATGGGCACAATCAAGCGCCTCTCCACCGAGGAGATCTTCGGTTATTGATCGGACCTCCGATCGACAAACAAAACGAGGGTGAAATTCCATTTCACCCTCGTTTTTTATGTGCTGTTTCGGTGCCTGGCTTTCAGGCGCGCACCTTGGTTGTTGGAGGCTGTCTTACTCCAGGCTGTCGCCCGTCTCCGTGTCGCCCTCCTTGGCGGTCTGCTCCAGCTCCATCTTTCCGAAGCGGAAGGTAACGCCGGCAGAGATGTAACGGCTGTTGAGCATCTTGCGGGTGCTGTCGGTGATGTAATACGGGTTGGTGTTGGTCGATCCGGAACCGATGCGCGCGCCCCAGTTGAAGAGGTCCTGGACGTTGACATACACCGACAGGCGACGGTTGAAGAAGTCGCTACGGGCGCCGATGTTCAGGAAGTAGCGCGCCTTACGCTCGCTCATCAGGCTGATGGTGGGCGAATTGTAACCGGCAGCCACCGTCAGCATGTACTGGTCGAAGATCTTGGTCCAGGCATTCACACGGACGCTCCACGACCACTTGTCGTTCTGGTCGGTCTGGTGGTTGAGGTTGCCGAACTCGTCCACACGGTCGTACTCCATCCGGTAGCCGTAGTCGTAGACGTTGGCGAAGAGCCGTACGTTGAAGAAACCCGTGGGACGGTAGGTCATGTTGAGCGAGGTGCCGTAACGCCACGACGTTCCCATGTTGTAGGGCATCGAATAGCTGATGATGCGTTCCAGGTAGTCGTCGTATTCGGCATCGGTGAGCGAGCTGACCTCGTTGGTGCTCAGCCGTCCGTAGGCCTCCACGCCGACGTTGCCGAAACGGTCGAAGAACTTCTGCCATCCGGCTTCCATGCTGTGGGTGTAGGAATTCTTAAGGCCGTCGGGATTGCCGGTGAAATAGTTGTTCTCGCCGTAGCGGCGGAACGAGCTGTACTGGTCCTCACGGGCGTGCGACATGCGCATCGAGTAGTTGAGCTTCAAGTTGTGCATGTCCTCGGTGCGGTACGTCAAGTGCAGTGAAGGACGGAACATGAGGAAATACAAGGTGCTGTCATCGGCGAAAGGCATGTAACTGTCATAGAGATAGTTGACCCGATCCGTACCAACGCCCATGCCCGTGCTGAGGGTAAAGCCGCCCCAACGATGGGTCCAGTTGACATCCGCGTTGACACTCGCATCATCCCCGATGAAATGATAGGTACGCAAGGTATCCATCACCATACCGTCGATATCGTTGTAACGGTGGTAGTCGTTGTTGTCGTACCCGACGTCCGCACGCAGACCGTAGCTCATCTCGCCATCCTCGCTATAAGGACGGTTGTAACGGGCATCGAGGCTGACGCCACCGCTCCGCATGTTGGAGAGCAGGTAGCGGTGCTCGTCGAGGTCGGTATAGACGTCGTACAGACGGTTGTACCATTGTTCGCTGGCGTTGTTGTTGAACCTCGTGTTCAAGCCAATGCGGAGGTTGTGGCCCTTCTCGTCGAACTTCTTGGTATAGTCGGCACCCAGGTGGCTGAAGATGTTCCTGGAGTCGGTGGCGCTGTTGGTGGAGTCGACAAACACTTCCGAAAACATCGGCACGGAGTCGAGATAATAATAGGTCTGGGACTGCGAACGGATCGAGCTGTTGTCGCCCCAGTTCATGAAACCGCCTCCGTCGATGGAGATCTCGCTGGTGCTGTCGATCTCATAGTTGAGGTTCAGGAACATGTTGGCACTCTTGCCTAGGTTGACGTCGTTTTGGAACACCTCACTATAATAGGTGGTGTCGTAGGTGCCTTCCACGGCGCCGTCGCGACGGCGCCAAGCGAAGTCTTCGTTCGAATTCTCACGCTTGCTGTAGCGTCCCGAAGCAAAGAGGTTGACACTCAGACGGTCCTTCTTCCACATGTAGCTGACCCAAGGCGACACGAAAGGCTGGTTGGAGCCGTTGACGCCGAAGCTGACGAACTGGTTGCTCTTGATGTGGGCCGAGGTGACGATGTTGATCACCGCCTCTGCCTCGGTGGCGTATTTGGCCGAAGGGTTGGTGATGGTTTCCACGCGGGCGAGGGCGTTGGCCGGCAGCGTCTGCAGGTAGGTCTTGAGGTTCTCCTCGGTCAGCTTCGAAGGCTTGTCGTTGATCCAGATCTCCACGCTGGAGACGCCACGGAGCGTGATGTTGCCTTCCACGTCGACCTCCACACCCGGTGCGTTCTGCAAGGCGTCCTCGGTGGTACCCGTCTGGATGGAGGGGTCTTCGCTGACGTTGTAGACCAGCTTCTCGCCGTCCATGGCATAGAGTGGCTTCTCGGCCGTGACGGTAACCTCGTTCAGGGAGGTGACGCCTTGTTTGATGCGCAAGACGCCCAGGTCGGTGTTGTTGGTCACGCTGAACGGCAGGCTGAAGGTCTCATAGCCGATGGCAGACACCCTGAGCAGGAAACCGCCCTGGGGCACGCCGACGATCTCGAACAAACCGTCCATATTGCTGACCGAACCCTTCACAAACGATTGGTCAACCGTATCCAACACGGCCACATTGACGAAAGGAAGGTACTCGCCGGTACCGGCATCGCGCAAGATGCCCGCCACGGTGAAGGTATCCCCTTCGCGCACCTTTTTCTTGGGTTTTACGTTGGTGGTAGGCTGGTTCTGTCCCCACTGACGGTCACCACCCATGGGCGGACGTCGTCCGCCGGGGTAGCCACCGCCCCATCCGCCGCCACCGGGATGACGTCCCCCGGGAGGTTGGGCGATGCACAATGCGGTTGAGAGAACCAATATGAGCGCAAACAGCGCCCTGAGCAGGAATCCTTTTTTCATATCTTGGACAAATTTGGTCGCAAAAATAACAAAAACACACCTACTTTTATAGAAAACAATGGCTAAAAAGGAAAAAAAGCGGGATGAAACGCTTCCCCGTCCGGTTGACAAATCTTCAAATGTATGCAAAATCAAAAAAAAGTGTATCTTTGCAGCACGAAAACGAAAACTAACCAATCAATTCATTAAACAAACAACATCATGAAAAGATTCATCGCTATCGTGGCTTTCGTAGCCGCCATGTTTGTTGCCGGCAATGCCCAGGCACAACTCAGCGTCCGTTTCGGTTATGCACCTGAGACGTCTACCAGCAAGTACAACTCTGCAACCACTTCTCAAAACTACAACGGTTTCTTCGTTGGTGTCCACAACAACTTCATGTTGAAGAGCGGACTCGGCCTCACCCTTGGCGTCCAAGGACGTATGAATATGAGGACTGAGAAAGAAACCATCGCAACGGTTACCAACACAACAAAGGATCGCCAGATTCTCATTGATGTGCCGGTCGCACTGAACTACACCATCGCTTTTGGTCCGAACGTGAAGGTCACTCCTTTTGTCGGTCCCATGGTAAGCTTTGGACTCTCTGGAAAGACCGTTGCTTCTCAGCATGGCGGCATCACCAACATCGACCTTGAAGAAACGTTCGATTGGTATGGCGACGATGCCATGCTGAAGCGCCTCAACCTCTCCGTCATGGGTGGTGTCAACCTCAAGTACATCCGCATGAACCTCTTTGCCGGCTACCAGATGGGCCTGCTCGACATCGACACGTTCAACGATACCACCACCAAGACCAGTGGTTTCTTCGTTGGCCTCGGCTACGACCTTTAATTGAAACAATCATAACCGCCAAGACGCCTTCGCTCAAACGAGGGTTTACAAGGGCGGACAAAAAAATGAGAGGCCTTGCGGCCTCTCATTTTTTTGTGTCCCATCCGGGCTTCGTCCTTATTTGAACTTGACGGAAGCGACCAGCGGAGCAAAGTAGGCCTCGTATTCAGCCGCCTTGTTCTTGGTGTACTGGAGGGAGCCGCTCACCGCGTTGCCATTGCCATCGAGGACGATGAAGGCGTCTCTGGTGAAGTCGCCGTTGGTGGTGCGCATGGTCATCACCTTGTCCTTGACCTTGGGATCCTCGCAGGTCTCACCGTTGTTCTTGTACATGTAAGCCAGGTTCTCAGCATACTTCTTGAGTTGGCTTACCTCGGGTGCCATGTCGCTGAAGGAAGCGTCCAGCTGGGCTTCGGTGTCGTCGGTTCTGGCATTGAGGAAGCCGGTCGACCAGGTCACCTCCATGTCACCAGGATACTGGATCGAGAAGTTTTCGTTTTCATAGGTCACGAAGGTCTCCGGGATCTTCACGTTCTCGGTTTTCGTTTCGGTTCCCTTTCCCTTGCAGGACGCAAAGACCACCAACAGGGCGGCCATTGCCACGAATAAGTACTTTTTCATCTTTTGATAGTTTAGTGATACATAAAAGTTGTTTTCGAAGCACAAAGGTAACGGATTCCGATTCTTGACGCAAGTATTTTTTTTACTTTTTCTTCATGAAGAATTCTCTTTTATTATTGTTTTTTTCTTCTTAATTTTGCCTTTTTACATCATTCATGGCTATGAAAAGCACGTACTCCATCTTCAAAGACAGCGTCAAAACCATCACCGAATACTACATGCTGCTGGTCGAAGAGACTAAGTCTCAACGTCTTGTGGGCAGTACCAACGAATGGGTTCTTGACAACTATTATATGATCAGCGAACAGGAGAAAGTCCTGAAAGTGGACCTGCTGAGCAAGAGCTTCCGCAAGCTGGAAGGCGAACGCATGAAACAGCTCGAGGAAGTGCTCCGCGAGTTCCTCTCCAAGAGCCACTACCAGGTCGACAAGGACCTGTTCTTCCACTTCCTCCAACAGGTGCAGGAAGCGCGCCAGGACTACTTCACCTATCCCGAGGTGTGCGCCCTGCTGCCGCTGATGAAATGCATCCTGCTCAAGGAGTTGGCCGGACTCTGCCGCCAGATGACCGCCGACGGGGCGTACCACTACTCTCCCACCGACAAGGCCCTGGCCGACATGGAGAAACTCAACGACGCAGCGTTGCAGAACCTGACCATGATGAACCTCTTCAATTCGTTGAAGAAGATGACCAAGCTGCCCATGTCCGAGATGATCGACAGCATCAGCTATTCCGAGAAGATGCTCAAGGAGGAGAAGGCCGACATGTACGACCAGATGTACGACCGCACCAAGGACGACTACCGGGCAAAGATCACACGGCTGAGCAAGAAACGCAAGGTCAAGGAACACGAGCTGGTGAAGGAGCTGGTGGCCAAGGCCGACGAAAAGGGCGAGCATGTAGGCTGGCAGCTCTTCCCTCCGAAGAAATGGAACGCCCGCGCCCATTGGTATGTGTGGATCGTAGTGCTGGCCTCGCTGGGGCTGGCCCTGGGTTTTGCCACGTGGGCGACCTCCGGGCGGGGATTCAACTGGGTCTCCATCGTGCTCACCGTCCTGATGTGGGTGCCGATGAGCCAGATCGTCATCGACCTCTTCAACCAGTTGCTCTACCGCATCCATAAGCCCGTCAACACCTTCAAGATCAAGTTCAAGGACGGCTTGATCCCGAAAGAATACGCTACCATGGTCATCATGCCGACCATCCTCAAGAACAAGGCACGCACCGTGGAGCTGCTGGAACAACTGGAGATCTACTACCTCTCCAACATCAACCGCGCTAGCGACGGACAACGTCTCGAGAGCCGTCCGCAGAACCTCTACTACACCCTCATCGGCGACGCCGCGGCAGGCCCCAACGAGGACATGCCCTGGGACGACGAGGTGGTGGAGGCCGGCCTCGCCAAGGTGAAGGAGCTCAACGCCAAATACGGGGCGCCGATCTTCAACTTCGTGTATCGCCGTCGCGCCTGGAGCGACGGCGAGAACTGCTGGCTCGGCCATGAGCGCAAGCGCGGCGCCATCCTGCATTTCAACGACCTGCTGCTGGGCAACACCTCGGAGGCCGACAAGCAGAAGCGTTTCCGCTGCGAGACCATCAGCCAGTGGCGCGAACGCCAAGCCGACCAGACCGGCACCACGGAATGCCCCATCACCTTCATCATCACCCTCGACACCGACACCGAGCTGGTGCTCTACTCGGCCCAGAAGCTCATCGGCGCCATGGCGCATCCGCTGAACCGCGCCCAGCTGTCACCCGACGGACGTCGGGTGAATGCCGGCTACGGCATCATGCAACCCCGTGTCAACGTCGACGTGGAAGTCACCAACAAGAGCCGCTACGCCCAGCTGTTCGCCGGCCTCGGCGGCCTCGACGTCTATACCACCGCCTCCTTCGAGCTCTATCAGGACATCTTCAACGAAGGCAGCTTCTGCGGCAAGGGCATCTACGACCTGCGGGTCTTCCAGCAGGTGCTCCGGGGCACCTTCCCCGAGAACCTCATCCTCAGCCACGACCTCATCGAGGGCTGCCACATCCGCTGCGGCCTGATCAACGACCTGGAGCTGTTCGACGACAACCCGTCCAACTACATCGACGACGCCAAGCGTCACCACCGCTGGACCCGCGGCGACTGGCAGATCATCGACTGGCTGAAGAACACCGTGCGCAACGAGAAGGGCGAGAAGGTGAAGAACCAGGTGAACACCATCGGCCGCTGGAAGATCTTCGACAACCTGCGGCGTTCCGTGCTGAGCCTCGCCCTGCTGGTGGTGCTCTTCGTCGGGTTCAGCGGCCTGATCTGGGCCCATCCCGCCTGGTTCCTGCTCGTGGCCCTGGTGGCCGTGGCGAGCCCCATCGTCTTCTTCATCCTCGGACAGATCACCAAACTGCCCTCCTTCGGCAAACGATACCACTACTACGCCACCTTGATGCGCGGCTTCCAGGTGATCATCTACCGTTCGTTCGTGCAGTTCGCCCTGCTTCCCAAGGAGGCTTGGATGTACACCGACGCCCTGATCCGTGCCTGCTACCGGATGTGGTTCAGCCACAAGAACCTGCTCAACTGGATCACCAGCGACGAGGCCGCCAAGAGCACCAAGGGCACCCTCGGCGACTACATCGGCAAGTTCTGGTTCAACTACGTGGCCTCCGCCATCCTCGCCGGGCTGTATTTCCTCTGGGGACAGGGAAGCACCATCGACCTCATCGCCTTGCTGTTCTGCGTGGTATCTTGGTGTGGCGCGCCTTTCCTCATGTTCTGGCTGGGCAAGAAGTTCCCCCAAGACAAGAAGAGCCTCAACGCCAAGGAGACCGAGGAGATCAAGCAGCTGGCCCAGGAGACCTGGCATTTCTTCGACAGCCAGATCACGGCCGACACCCATTACCTCATCCCCGACAACTACCAGCTCAACCGCGACAAGAAAGCGGACTACAAGACCTCGCCGACCAACATCGGCTATTCACTCACTTCCATCATCTCCGCCGCCCAACTCGGATTCATCACGCATCAAGCCGCGGTGGAACGTCTGGAACACATCATCGGGACCGTGGAGAAGCTTCCCAAGTGGAACGGCCATCTCTTCAACTGGTACCACATCGAGACGCTCAAGGCGCTGCCCAACTACTTCGTCTCCACCTGCGACAGCGGCAACTTCGTGGCTTGCCTCTACACCTTGAAAGGGTATCTGTTGGAAGCCAGAAGCAAGGAGACCGAAGTCGGGAACCTGATCGAACGGGTGCAGAAGCTGATCGAGAAGACCGACTTCTCGAAGCTGTACAACCCCGAGCTCGACGTGTTCAGCATCGGCTACGACTACGGCGCCCATGCCCTCCTGCCCTACCATTACAACAACTTCGCCTCCGAGGCCCGTTTGACGAGCTTCCTCACCATCGCCCAGGGCGACGCGCCCTACAAGCACTGGTTCTGCCTCGACAAGACACTGGTGCAGTACAAGGGCTACAAGGGCGTGGCCTCGTGGTACGGCACGCTCTTCGAGTACTGCATGCCGTTGATCTTCCTGCCCACCTACAAGCACACCCTGATGGACGAGACCTACAGCTTCGCCGTCCGGGCCCAGCGCGCCTTCATCAAGAACGTCAACCCGATGCTGCCCTGGGGTATCTCCGAGACAGCATACAACGAACTCGACGATGCGCAAAACTATAAGTATCATGCCTTTGGCGTTCCTTACCTCAAGTTCCAGAACACCACCCCCGACCGCATCGTCATCTCGCCCTACAGCTCGCTGCTGGCCATCAGCATCAACGACCGCGCGGTCTACGACAACCTGCAGCGCTTCAAGTGCCTCAACATGAACGACGACATGGGCTTCTACGAGAGCTACGACGAAGACGACCACGTGCCGGTATATGCCCACTACGCGCACCATCAGGGCATGATCCTCGCCTCGCTGGCCAACTACCTCGACGGCCACTGCCTGCAGCACTTCTTCATGCAGGAACCCATCTTCAAGTCGATGGAGACCCTGTTGAAGGAAAAGGCACAGGTACAGCCTTATATAGACCTCAAGGTCACGCAATACAAACGCTATCAATACTCCAAGGTACAGACTGAGAGCGACGCCCGCGACTACGACGGCATCGCCACCGTGCCCGAGATCGGCGTGGTCAGCAACGGAAGCTACACCGTCCTGCTCAACGACCGCGGCTCGGGATTCTCGCGCTACCGCAACATCCTCATCAACCGCTACCGCAAGATCACGGCCGACCACCACGGCACCTATCTCTATATACGCAACCTGCGCAACGACAAGCTCTGGAGCAACACCTACTCGCCGCTCGACGTGATGCCTTCGCAATACCGGGTCAGCTTCGCCTCCGACAAGGTGAGCTACCTCCGCGTGGACGACGAGATCGAGACCAAGACGGAGATCACCGTGCTGAAGGACCACTTCGCCGAGATCCGCCGTTACACCTTCACCAACAACGGCAGCCAGGACGTCGACCTCGAACTCACCAGCTATGGCGAGGTGGTGATGGCCCCGCGCGAGACGGACGCCTCGCACCGTATCTTCAACAGCATGAAGATCACCAGCGAATACGACAGCGAACACGAGGCCCTCATCTTCAGCAAGCCCGCCGGCGACGACGGATACAGCCAGCTCTTCGTGCTGCACAAGCTCTTCGTGGGCTACGCGGACTTCAACCACAACGACCCCGACCTCGACGTGCAGTATGAGACCTCGAGGGTCAAGTTCCTGGGCCGCGGCGGCAGCAACCGTCACGCCTACGTCATCGACAACCACCGCACGCTGAGCAACACGGTGGGCACCACCCTCGACCCGATCATGAGCATGCGCCGCCGCATCCATGTGCCCGCTGGCGACACGGTGGCGGCCTTCCTCATCACCGGATTCGCCAAGGCTCGCGAACAGCTCATCCAGCTGGTGGAACAATACCGCAACGCCATCGACATCGAGGATGCCTTCAAGAAAGCCTCCGTATACAACAACATGCGCACAGGCATGTCACTGCTCAAGGGTGCGCAGATGCGGCTCTACAACAGCATCTCGAAATACATCCTCCAGACGGCCACCTTCGGCAACCACCGTCAGGAGCTGCTGGCCAAGAACACGCTCTCGCAGAGCGGCCTCTGGCGCTTCGGCATCAGCGGCGACCTGGCCATCGTCCTCATGGAGATCGACGACATCAACCGCTCCGGCTTCGCCAAGGAGATGCTCCGCGCCTTCGAATATTACAAGGTGCATGGCATGGTGCTCGACCTGGTCTTCATCAACGACGTGCCGGGCGACGACCACGACGGCCTCACCCACTTCATCCGCAACATGGCCAACACCGAACATTTGTGGGCCAACCACGAGCAGGCGGGCAAGGTGTTCATCCTCAACGGCAACGAGATCACCGACGAGGAACGCACCCTGCTGCGCACGGTGGCACGCATCGACTTCAACAACCACGAGCGTATCGAACAGCAGCTGCAAGACCTCGAGGCGGCCAACCAACAGTATCAGGACAAGGTGGAATACCCGGTCATGAAACCCGCCGCCCAGTTCCGTGTGTGGAGCAGCCTCGACTTCTACAACCAATACGGCGGCTTCGACAACGGCGGTCGCGACTACGTGGTCACCAACACCAACACCCCGATGCCGTGGATCAACGTCATCGCCAACCCGCGCTTCGGCTGCATCGTCAGCTCCACCATGGCCGGCTTCTCGTTCGCCTTCAACGCCCAGCAGTTCAAGCTCACGGGCTGGAGCAACGACATCGTCCGCGACAACGCCTCCGAAATGCTCCTCATCGACAAGCAGCAGTTCATCCCGGCCACAGCACGCCACGGGCAAGGCTACTCGGCCTTCGACGCACAATACGACGAATATAACGTCAAGGTCCGTGTCTTCGTCGCCAAGGAACGCCTCGAGAAATACTACCAGATCAAGATCGAAAACAAGACCGACGCCCCCAAGGACCTGGAGCTCGACATGGTGTACAAGCTCGTGCTGGGCACCACCGAAGAGAAGACGGCCCGTTACCTCTACTCCGAATGGGACGAGGCCACGCACAGCATCTACGTCCGCAACGTCTATCACGAGCTGTTCCGCGACACGAGGGTGCAGCTCACCGCCGTGGGCGAGGGCATCACGGGCGACCAGTTCGACTATTCGCTGAAATACCCGAACCGCAAGCGTCTGGGACTCAAGGTACAGGTGCCGGCCCATACCGAGAAGGCCCTCGCCTTCGTCATCGCCGTGCTCGAGAAGCCCGAAGACCAGCCGAGGACGTACAACAAGGCCATGATCGACGCGGAATACGACGAGGTGGTCCGTTTCTGGGAAGACCGGCTCACCGACATCCAGGTGGAGACGCCCGACCGCGCCTTCAACTACATGCTGAACCGCTGGTACCTCTACCAGGTGTATTCGTCGAGGCTCTTCGCCCGCGCCGGCTTCTACCAGGTGGGTGGCGCCACGGGCTTCCGCGACCAGCTGCAGGACGTGATGAGCGTCCTCTACAGCGACCCGGCCTACGCCCGTCGTCAGATCCTAGACCACGCCGCGCACCAGTTCAGCGAGGGCGACGTCCTCCACTGGTGGCATGAGCGACTGCATCTGGGTGCCCGCACCACCTTCAGCGACGACTACCTCTGGCTCGTCTATGTCACCTACCAGTACATCGAAGTCACCGGCGACTGGGGTATCCTCAGCGAACAGGTGCCCTATTGCCAGGCCGAACAGCTGGGCCACAACGAGACCGAGCGCTGCGTGCATTACTCGGTGCCGACCCCGAACGCAGACGGAAGCCAGCAGGCGGGGTTCACCTATACCACGCTATACGAACACATGCGCCGCGCCATCGACCGCTCCAAGAGCCGCATTGGCGCCCATGGCCTGCCGCTGATGGGCTGTGGCGACTGGAACGACGGCATGAGCCGTGTAGGCGCCAAGGGCAAGGGCGAGAGCGTCTGGGTGGCCTTCTTCCTCTGCGACCTGCTGCCCAAGATGGAACGTCTCACGCAGCGGATGCCCGACGCCGACCTCAACTACTGCGAGGAACTTTCGCAGTTCCGCAGCCGTCTGGTGAAGGCCCTGCAAGACAACGCCTGGGACGGCTTCTGGTTCCTCCGCGCCTTCTTCGACAACGGCAACCCGATGGGTTCGCTCAACAACACGGAATGCCAGATCGACCTCATCTCGCAGGCATGGAGCATCCTCACCGACGTGGCCACGCCGGAGCAGAAGGCCTCCATCTTCCGCGAGACAGACGGCCGTCTCGTCAACCGCGAGCACGAGATCATCCAGCTGCTGACGCCGGCCTTCAAGCATTCCGCCGACAACCCGGGTTACATCATGCAGTATCCCGTGGGCATCCGCGAGAACGGCGGCCAGTACACACATGGCGCCATGTGGTATATCATGGCCCAGCTCAAGGAGGGACGCAAAGACATGGCGTATTTCCTGTATTCGCTCATCAACCCGATCCACCGCACCCAGTCGCTGGCCGACGTGCTCAAATACAAGGTGGAGCCGTATTGCATCGCGGCCGACATCTACAGCAACCCGCAGCATCCTGGCCGTGGCGGATGGACCTGGTATACCGGATCGGCCTCTTGGGCGTACAAGACAGGTATCGAGAACATCCTCGGCTTCCACAAGGAAGGCGACACGCTGACGGTCACACCGCATGTGCCATCGGAATGGAACGAGTTCACGCTCCGCTACCGCTTCGGCCGCAGCACGTATGTGTTACGGTACCAGCGTCCTGCGGACGGCGAATCAGCCAGCACCGTCGTCCCATTGGTCGACGACGGTCAAACGCATGAGGTTCAAATTTAAAGGCACCCCTGCGGGGTGCCTTGTCGGTAGCCCAGGGTTGACCAACGGGAAACCCTGGGATCATGATAACGGATAAATGATTATTTTTTTTCATTATTCCACATTTCCAGGGGTTCCACCCCTGGCTACCGATATCAAACCCCTACGGGGTTCCGTATCGCATCACGCCCCTGTTAGGGGGCGCCCTGTCGGTAACACATCCCGTAGGGGTGTCCTGTCGGTAGCCCACGGTGCCAACCGTGGGAAATCGGAACGATTTTCGGAAACGCACCCCGTAGGGGTGCCCTATCGGTAGCCCACGGCGTCAGCCGTGGGAATGTGATGAAATCACATTTGATAGGTGTTGATCACCCCGATGGCCTCTTCGAGGATCATCTTCACCAACACCCCGTCGGACATACGGTACATCAGATCCACCGAATTGTATCCGCCCCGCGGCACCTTGCCCTTGGCCTTGATGACCACATGACGGAACCCGTCGGCCTCTTCCACCGTCGTCTCCGCGTTGTTGTCGATGGCAGCCTGTTCCCAGTTGCCAGCGATGCAGTTCAGCAGCGTAGCCCTTTGCATCCGCACCAGCTTCACCTTGTCCGCATCCAGCTCCGCCTTCTTGCCGTTCAGGTTCATCTTCACCTTATTGCCTTCCACGATGAAATACTCCCCTTCGGGCTCGCTGTAAGTCATCGTGAGCTGGTCTTTGCCGTCGAAGGTGAGATGCCCCGCCTTGTTCGTGGTCTTGCCCGATATCTTCATGTGTCGGGTCTGCGTGAAATCCGTGTCGAGAGGCTGCTGTGCCCACACCGTCGCCGCAAACAACAGGGCGGCGGCAAACATTACCATCCTTTTCATTGCTTCAGAGAATCCAAAAAGTTACACACGTCGCCCACGGTCTCGAACTTCGCCAGTTCCTGATCGGGGATCACAATACCATAGCCGTCTTCCAGGCGCATCAACAGCTGGAGGATGTCCACCGAATCCGCACCCAGGTCTTTCTTGATCTGCGCATCCATGGTGACCCGCTCGGGAGCCACCCTCAGCTGACGCGCCAAAATTTCCTTTACCTGTTCAAACATGTTTATTATCGATTGATCTATTTTTCAGACTTCTTTTTCTATCTTCAGATTTCTTTTTCTATCATCAGACTTCTTGTTTCTAATATTCATAATGCTCATAACGCATGATGATCTCCTCCATCTTCGAGGACAACGCGCTCACTTCCATGCGGTAGGCCTGTTCGATGCATTTCTCCACGGCGACGGCTTTGCTGGAGCCGTGGCCTTTGACCACCGTCTTCGAGGTCCCGAGCAGCACGCTTCCCCCGTAGTTCTGGTAGTTCATGAATGCCTTCTCCTCGGCGAACATCCGCTTCATCAGCAAGGCACCCAGCTTGTAGATGCCACGCGAGTAGATGTCCTTCTTCAGCTTCTTCAACAGCTCCAAGGCCGTCCCTTCGGTCGTCTTCACCAACACATTGCCCGAGAAGCCGTCACACACCACCACGTCATAACGCCCCGACAGCAGGTCACGGCTCTCCATGTTGCCCACGAAATTGATTTCGGGCGTCTCACTTAGCAAAATGTATGCCTTTTGTCTGATCTCATCCCCTTTTTCTGCTTCCTTGCCTACATTCAGCAGGGCGACACGCGGCGTCGCGATGCCATAGACCTGTTCCATGTAGAGGCTGGCCATGATGGCGAACTGTCGCAGATGCTCCGGGGTCACCTCCACGTTGGCGCCGCTGTCGCAGATGCCCACGAGGCCGCCGTCCATGGTCGGCAGGATGGGACAGAATGCAGGACGGATCACCCCTTTCACCCTACCGATGCGGGTGAGGGCGGCAGCCACCAGGGCGCCCGTCGATCCCGTGCTCACCATGGCGTTGAGGTCGTCGCGGTCGCGCAACAGGCGCACCGCCTTGATCATCGAGCTCTCCTTCTTCAGGCGGATCACGTCGATGGGACGTTCGTCGCAGCCGATCACCTCCGGGGCATGGACGATCTCCAGACGTGCCGCGTCGTAGGCCTTCCCTTTCAAGGCGTTTTGCAGCGTCGCCTCGTCGCCGGTCAGGATCACATAGAGGTCAGGGAGCTTGTCCAGCGCCATCAGGGCGCCGTCTACGTTGGCTTTCGGGCTGTGGTCGCCCCCAAAACAATCGATGAGGATGTGGATCATGGTTAGCTATTAATTCAATATGATTAGGTTAATTGTTTCACATAACAACGATACCGTTTCACCTTCTGTTCGTCGAAACGTTTCCATTGGTTTTGGATGGCATAGTTGTCCTCCAGGTTGAGGTTGGTGTCTGCATACAGGACACCCGGACGCTGAAGCATTTTCATCAGGTTGGCCGACACGATGACGCTGACGCCCCGGTTCAGCCACTCGGGATCCACGCCGATCAGGCACAGGTCGATCACCGAGGGACGCTTCAAGGCCTTCAGCAGACGCAACAAGGCCAAGGGCGTCAGGCGACCGCCGGAGGGACGCACCGCGTCGGCGATGCCCGGGAACGCCAGGCCGAAACAGACCATCTTGTCATTCTCGTCCAAGATCACCGCCACGTTCTTCACATCGACCACCATCCTGAAGTTGTCGATCATCATCTTCTTCATCCCTTCCGTGAAAGGCACCGTGCCATAGAGCAGCTCATACGACTTGTCGAGCAGCTCGAAGATGCCGTCTGCATAGCGTTTGATGAAATCGTTGGTGTTGCGCGCCGGCCCCAGGTGGAGGTTATAGCGTTTCATCACGAAGTCGGCCAGGTGGTCCAGCTCCCCGTTGTAGTCTTTAGGGACACGGATATGACTCCCCGTCCAATCCACCTCCTTTTGATAGCCCAAGGCCTCCATGAAGGTCGGGTAATATGGATGGTTGTAGCTCTCTTCGAAGGTCGCCGGGGTGTCGAAGCCTTCGATGAGCATCCCCTCGCGTTCGAGGTCGGAGAAGCCCAGGGGACCCACCACCTTCTCCATGCCGATCGAACGCGCCCAGTCTTCCACCGCCTGGAACAACGCCCGGGCCACTTCCAGGTCCTCGACGACGTCGAACCGGGTGAAACGCACCTGCTTTTCCCCATTTTTCTCGTTGGACGCCTTCTGCAGGATGCCCGAAATGCGGCCGGCCATCACGCCGTCGCGATACGCATTGAAATACACCGCCTCGCAACAGTCGTTATAGACATAGCTTTGCTTGAAGATCTTACGTTCGTCCATGGACAAGGGCGGTGCGAAATACGGATTCCCCTTGTAGAGCCGCAACGGGAACTCGATGAATTCCTTCTGCTGTTTTCTGGTGGTTACGCTTTCTACTGTAATCATGACATGATGGTTTAGGTGATAGCCCGACAGGATACGTTAACGGTGTTTTGCGTGGAAACAGATGCCGAGTCCGTTGGGGCCACAGTGGCTGCCGATGGTGGGATTCACCACGGTGGTCAGCACGCGGAGGTCCTGTCCGAACTTCTCCTTCAGCTGCCGTTCCGCCTCGGCCGCGATCTCCGGACAGTCCGAGTGGCCGATGACCACACGGTGCGCCTTGACGTCCTCGCCGAGCTCCTCAACATACTGCACCAGGCGCGCGATGGCCTTGGCGCGGCCCTTCTCCTTGCCGATCGACACCATCTTGCCTTCGTCGTTCAGGTAGATGATGGGACGGATGCCGATGAGGCCGCCCATGGTGGCCGCCAGCCCGCTCACACGACCGCTGCGGCGGAAGAACTTCAGGTCGTCGGCGAAGAAATACATCGGGAACTTCGGCACCTCCACCTTGGCCCATTCGACGATCTCCTCGGCTGTCTTGCCCGCCTTGTACAGATCGGCGGCTTCCAACACCACATTGAGCGACAAGGCCGTGATGCCTAGGGTATCCACCTCGTGGAACTTCCGCTCCGGATACTTCGCCTTGAGCTTCTCCACCGCCTGGTTCATGATGGTGAACGTATTGGAAGTCCCCGAGGAGAAATGCACATAAAGGATGTCGTTCCCCGCAGCGAACTCCGGTTCAAAATACTGCAGATACGCCTCTTCGCTCATGGCACTGGTCGTCGGCATGGTGCCGGCACGCAGCATCTCGTAGAACGCATGGGCGTCGAATTCCTGAAAATCAATATATGGGTAAACAACCTGTTCCCCCACAGTATACGGCATACTGATCAATTTGATGCCATATTCGGCACACTCCTTGGGAGTGATGTCGCAATCCGTATCGGTAAAAAATGTCAACATAAAACCAAAATATAATCATAGATCGGCTGTCCGCCGTTGTTCAACATAATCTCAAGCATCGGATACGTCTTTGCCAGTGTCTCGACCAGGGCTTGTGCCTCCTCGGCAGGGACCCTTTCCCCGTAAAACACCACCATTACGTCTCGTTCAGCGGCGCCCAGACGCGCCACCAGGTCTTGGACGGCATGGCTCCGGTTGGGTGAGTCAGAGAGCATCCGCTTCCCGCTGTAGCCCACAAAGTCGCCCTTACGCACCGTCACGTTGTCGCCCTCCGCGTCGCGGATGGCGGTGGACACCATGCCGGTGACCACCGACTGCATGACCTCGTTCACCCCTTGGATCACCTCCTCTACCGCACTCAAGGAACGGTCCACCGAAGCCACGCCGTAGTAGCCCTCCCCTAGGGTGGCCGAAGGCATCACATGCACCTCCGCCCCTTTGTACAGGGAGGCAGCCTGTTCCGCTGCCATGCGGATGTTCGGGTTGTTCGGAAACACCAGGATATGCTGGGCGTGAAGCTGCCTGAAGGCTGCAACGAACTCCTGGGTGGAGGGATTCATGGTCTGACCACCCTCGATCACCACGTCGGCACCGCTCTCCTCGAACCGTTGCTTCATCCCCGTACCCATCGCCACGGTCACGACACCGTAACGTTGTTGGGGTCGGCTGAACGAGGCCTCGCCTTCCTCCTTCTTCCATTCGTTGTGCTGGAGCGACATGTTCTCGATCTTGAGAGTGAGAAACTCCCCATAGCGTTGCATCTCGTTGAGGATCACGCCTGGGGTGAAGGTGTGGACATGTACCTTCACGATGGTGCCCTCACGGAAGGCCACCACCGATTCGCCCACACGGTTCAGGTAGTCGATGATCACCTGCTCGTCGAAGGTGTCAGGATCCACCTTGGACCGCATCAGACGCAACAGGAACTCCGTGCAATAGCCGAATTCGAGGGTGCTGTCCTCCGTGAACCTGCCCAGGTCGACCGTAGGAGCCGCCGGTGCAGCAACGGTCAACGGCTCCTCGTCACACACTTGGCCACACAAGGCCGCGTCCATGCCACGGAACACGCAGCACAGGCCTGCGCCGCCACTGTCAACGACGCCAGCGTCTTTCAGCACCTGCAGCAGCTCGGGGGTGTGGTCCAACGAGGCCTGCATCGCCGGCAAGAGGGTCTCGAAATAGCGGTTCAGGTCTGAGGAGGCATCCGCTCCGGCTACGCCTTCGCGGAGCACCGTCAACATGGTCCCCTCCACCGGCACCGGCACCGACTTATAGGCCTCGGACACAGCCTCATTCATGGCTCGGGCAAAGGTCTCCGTGTCGGCGACGACGACCCCTTTCAGTCCTTTCGCCAATCCGGCAAAGATCCTTGAGAGGATCACCCCGGAGTTGCCTCGGGCACCCAGCAACATGCCCGACGAAGCCGCCGCGGCGATCTCGGAGAGCGTCCCCAGGTGGTCTTGGACGGCGGTGCAACCCGCCTTCATGGTCATATACATATTATCGCCCGTGTCACCGTCCGGGATGGGAAACACATTCAGGTCGTTGATCGTAGCCTTTTCTTTTCCTAAAACGGCCGCCCCTTGACGAAGCATGGCGGCAAAAGTCACACTGTCTAGTTCCGTTGTTCTTTCCATGGTTTTTTCGACATTACACGACGCTTGTATGCGGGGATCTTCAGCAGCTGTCTGAACACGAACGGCTGAAGAGAATAAGAGATCAAGATGGTCGAGAGCATTCCGATCAGGGTGCTGAGCCCGATGGAACGGATGGCGGGATGCACGGCAAACAGCAGGGAGGCGATGACGATGATCAGGATGAGCGCAGAGAAGAAGATGGCCACCTTATGCCAGGTGAGCATGTCGCGGCTGCCCGTCCGTGCCTCAGAGAGCAGCCCTTCCGTGATGAAGATGCTGTAGTCCACCCCGATGCCGAAGATAAAGGTGGAGATGATGATGTTGATCAGGTTGAATTCCAGGCCGATCAGCGCCATGTAGCCCTGCACCATGAACCAGCTGAGGACCATGGGCAGGAAGGAAAGCAGGGCCGTCAGCAGGTTGCGGAAGGAGATCAGCAGGATCACCAGCACAAACAGCGACGAGATCCACACCGCGATGTTGAAGTCGTCGTGGATGACCTCCACCATGTCCTTGCAGTAATAGAAGGGGTCAAGCACGAAGGTCTTGGGGTTGGCGATGGCCGCGGCGATCACCGCGTCCTTGTCGTCGGGATGCATCGAGACGTCGGTGAACACCATGTATTGTCCGTCGGCGTTGCACTCGATGAAGTTGCCCAACAGGTTTTCCGGCACCACGCCGCTCTCATAGAGCGATGCCGGCTCGTATTCGTTATCGAGAAGGTATTGGAAATCGGCGAATAGGTCCGGGTCGAGCTCCAGTTTGGCAGCCTGTTCACGTACCATGGACATCGTGGCCGCCTTTCGATCGTCCGTCCAGAAAGCGTTCCAGGCGGCGATGCGTGCCTCCTGCTCCGTTTCGGTGACAAACAGGCTGGGTATCATATCGTTATAGCCATGGACAATGCCCTGTTCCCTCAGGGTGTCCAAACAGACCATCAGCGAACGGTCGGCCTCCAGCGCCTCGTCGAGCTCAGTGGAGACGGTGGCGAAATACTGATGCACGAAGCCGTCGTTGTGCTTCTCGTTGAACAGTGCCTCGCTCTCCAGCTCGTCGGCCGAGTTGTAGTCCAGATGCCTCAAGTCACTGTCGAAATGCACCTTCGGTGCGAAGACGATGCCCACCACGATGAGGACTCCCATCAAGGCAATGAACCATTTCCTTCGGTCGAACGGCAGGGCGTTGACACGACGGATCATCCTGAATACTAGATGGTTGGGATCCGCCTTGCGCTCTGGCAGGAAATGTGGCAGAAAGACCAAGGCGAAGAACGTGCTCCCCAGCAAGGCCAGCGAGGCGAAGATGCCGAAGTCACGCAAGAGGTCGCTTTCGGTGAACAGAAGGCTACAGAAGGCGCCCACGGTGGTGATGCATCCCAGGAACACCGGGG
>JAEEGJ010003984.1_pt1 | contig 52402 bp, 50 predicted proteins | sample 8958761 | NCBI WGS metagenome assembly JAEEGJ01 (sample SAMN16246546, study PRJNA631951) | gut metagenome | biome: gut microbiome; feature: rumen; material: RS-attached | host: Bos | place: Iran: Karaj | collected 2018-10
GCGTCTCGGCTTCATACCAACCATAGCCATTGGTGATACTGTTGAATTCAGCCAAGGATACTTGTTGCTTATCCTTAATCACAAATTCACCATTCTCATTAAACTCTCCTAATGCATCATCACTACTGCATGCTGTCAGCAGGAAGAAGGCCGACAGGAAGATTCCTAATGTTTTGAATGCTCGTTTCATAAAACTATCTTATTATCTATTACTAATTGCCTTGGAATGTTCCTATGAAGAATATGGCACCACTGCTCCACTCCTGAATAACATACACAAACGGACGATTGGCATGGAACTCACCTTTACCATTGACAATGTTTGAGCCTGCCATCATGGAAACTGTTACCGCAGTGGTCTTTGTACCCTCTTCGTTCACTTCAATGGCGGCCTTCTGCTTCATCTGACTTACATAGAACTGCTTCTGGTTCTTACTCATCAGCGAGAAGTCTGCCTTCTGAGGATCGAAGATAGAGGGTGCACCCAACTTTGACACCATATCGTTAAGCATAATGTCGCTCTTGGTAGAGAAACGTGGCATCTTAATGTCTACAATGGCATGCCGCCAGTAGTTATTTTCCCAAGATTCACCACTGAGGCTCTTCACAATGTCGTCGATTGTCTTTCCTTCTTCTGGCAACAATACCTTCATACTCCATCTGTCGCCACTACCAAAGGGCAGCCAGATGCCTGTATAAACGTCATTAATACAATAACGAATCTGAGCATTCCGATGCATCATCGGCAATTTGATGGTACTGCCATCTGCCTTGGTGAAGTCCTCGTCTTTTGTGTCCTTCTCGTCGAACTTCTCTGTCCAAGTAGCCTTGAAATACACGGCGTTCATCAATACCAGCAGATCCTCAGGACTCAGAGCATCGATAATAGAAGGTATCATACCTCCACTCTTCTCCTTGCACCATGTGTTCAGATAATCTACTGATGACTGCTTCGAGAAGTCGAGCGAGGCTACTTCGGCTGAATAATAGTTCTGCATATCGTTCTTAAAGTCCTTCTCCAACGTAACATCCTGATTAGCAGCTACGATATTGGCTATTTGCAGAATAACGGAGGGATCGGCTATTGGGGCTTGGTCTATCAATGCCTTACAGTATTCGTTGATGGTCTGCTTGGTGGCTCCAAAGCCCAGAACCTGTGAAATCTCTTTGGCCGTATTACCAGCAGCTCCGTCGTTGAGCATTCCCAAAACATAAGCCACACTAAGTGGAGAAGTGATGTTACTCTTCTGATTGTCTGCTGCATGGATGGCACGATACAGGTTGAAAGAGAAATCGTTGCTTTTTGCTACGAGTGCCTTTTGTTCCTGAGTCAGTTCGATGTATTGTGTCTTAGGCAGCATGTCAATGACCATGCTGTCAGGACCTGTTTTCTTTCCGCTGGTATCATTTGGCTCTGTGAAATGCGTAGGAGTTTGGGGATACTCTTTTTTAGGATTCTTTGGATTACCAGTCAACTCGTCATCGCTGTTTGTGCCACATCCCACAAGCAGAATCGTCATCATCAGACTGAAACCGAATAACTTTATAGCTCTTTTCATAAAACAATTTATATTGGTTTATACTATTATAACTGCAAATATACTAAATCCTTGCATATACTGGGTGCAAATTTAAGAAAGTTTTGCAATTTATGCAAGGATAAGGGGGAAATAGTGCAATTTTTGGCGTTGCAATGAAAAATTAGGCTAATAGCCTTATAATCAGGGCATTTTAGCGCATTACGCCTGCAAGTATCCCTTAAATTGCAACGCTTTTTGGGGTGGAATTTGGAGGTTTTTCGTTATCTTTGCAGTCGATTATGAAAATGAAAAGAACCTTTTTCGTGGTGTTAGTGCCACTACTGTTGCTATCGGCTTGTGGTGGTGGTAAGGGTAATGAGCAGTTGGCCAGAGTGGATTCACTGGTCACTGCCGAGGCATTCGACTCTGCATATCAGACTCTGATGGCCATCGACAAGCGCGACATCACCACCGATGCAGACCAGGCGCATTACAATCTGCTGAAAGTTCAAACGAGTCTCCTCACCAGCCAACCTGTTTCCGCTGATAGCCTGCTTAACGGTGTTATTGCATATTACGAAGAGCATGTGGATCATGAGAAATTGGCGGATGCTTACTATTATAAAGCAATCTGCGAATACAAGAAAAAAGATCCTCAGCAATCGATAGTATTCTATAAAAAAGCTGAACAGCAAGCAAAAATATCTGGCGATCTGGGGCAACAATATAAAGTAGCAGAAGGAATTTCATTCGTTAATAGTAGATGTGCAAAATTCGATCTCCAATTGGAGTATACAAAAGAGGCATTAAGGATAGCCAAAGCTATGAATAAGAAAAACTGGATCGCTTATTCACTTTATCGAATGGATCTCGCTTATTTTAAATTGAATATGATAGATAGTGCTATGTATTATCTCAGTCAAATACCAGATTATATCCAATATGTTAATAAGCAAGAAAGACACATCCTTTTGTGTAATGTTGGAATTGTTTTAAAGGACAAATCTCCTGAGATAGCAAAGAAATACTTGTTAGAGTCATTATCCATCAAAGAACTATCTGCTGCATACGCGCATCTCGGCGAAATCGCATACGACGAAGGTCATCCTGACGAAGCTTATCAATATTGGAAAAAAGCTCTGACTGTACAAGATGCCACACGCAAGGATGAAATACTCCACTACATCATAGATTACGATATAAAGCGTGGCAAGACGGATAGCATCTGCGAAAGGGTGAATGAAATTATTGCCATTCGCGACAGCATCGATGACAAGTTGAAGAACGATACGATAAAGGATCTGCAGACGCGGTTCGACTATGAGGTGGCGATGCATGAGAAGGACCAGACGGTGATCCGTTGGCAGTGGGCGCTCATCGGGCTATTCGTGGTCGTAGTGGGTCTGGCACTTTATATCATCATCAAGAGGTATAAGGAGAAGCTGCTGCTGAAGAACCATCAGATGCAGATTCAGGAGTACACGAACCAGATTGGTCTGCTGAAGGAGTCGGGCGAAGGGGCCAGCCAGCAGATAGAAATGCTGAGCGACGAGATCAAGAAGATCATGGACGAGAAGTCGCCCAGGCTCAGTCAGGGGCGTATGCTCTACGACAGCATCATGGAGGGCAGACCCATCGTGAAGTGGAGTGCCGATGACGAGAAGAAGTTCATAGAATATTTCACCGCCACGAACTACCGACTGATCAGTCATCTGAGGAAAGAGCCTCGCCGCGAGAACCTCACGGACCATAAGTTGATTTATCTGCTCCTGAAAGAAATGGGCAAAACAGACAAGGAAGTCTGCGAAATCATGAGTCTCTCTGACGCCGGCCTCCGCTCCATCCGCAACAGAACCAAACCGCTAAAAGACTCCGCGGGTTAAACAATCTTAAAATAAATCCATCCCGTGCAAGGTTTTCCCCAGCGGTCAGTTATATGAATAGAAACCAATAAACATATCATAAGGAAAATGAGAAAATCAATGAGAACTATAGGCATCCTATTGTCGGCCCTCTTCCTGCTGACAGCATGTGATAGTAGTGATAATCATGAGATGGATATTGATGATGATGTTGTATACACAACACCGAAAAAGGTAGATGTAGATTACGAGACCCAGAATCAGCTTTCGAATTTCTTTTTAGAAGAACTATATAGCGGACAGGATTATCCTGGCTTCTTTGGAAAGCTAGAATGGGATGCCCAACCTTGTTATTTGATTAACAGCAATGAGGAATTCCTTTCTGCTTATAAAGGTACCAAGCAATTGCCTGAGGTGGACTTTGAGCGCTATTCTATACTTGTGGGAAGAAGCTACTGCGCTGACGGCTCTGAGTCTATTGACAAATACAATCTGATAGACGAGGGCGATCACTATCGCATGTACATAGGTATACTGCGCAATGTCAACCCAAACTATACTTATCCCCACGTCATTAGAGACTTCTTTTACTGGGATGTCTATCCAAAGCGTGAATCAAAGCCTATCACGATAGAACGTCGTGTCGTGGATAAGGTCGTGGATTTCGAACATGGCGCCGATGCTCTGCAACATCATTTATGGACGCTGACTAACTATATTTCCGAAGACAATAAGCATCATCAGGCAGGTTACAGATATGGCGATGATCGACTCACTATCAGCTTCGAAAAAGATGGTAAAGTGAAAGTACATACCAGGAACGGCTCTTTAGAGGGCTCTTATCAAGCCAATGCCACAAAAGCAAATCTGACCTCTGGAGATGGTCTGCAGTATTTTGGCAATCTGTTGATGTATAATACTATCAAGGATACTGCTAAAGAGAAAGAGTCTTCAGCAATTTACTACTGTAACCATATCGGGAGCATGGACAGTTTCCGTGTAAACAGTTATTATCTCGAGCTTTCCAATTCCGAAGGTGTGACTTTCTACTTCAGAGATGCATCGCTGAAATAGCGCTTGAGTACACTTATGACCAAAATGGCAACCTGACGCATAAAGTTTTGGTAAACTACCAGAATAAAAACAAGTGCCACCCTATTGCGGGGTGGCACTTTTCTTTGGAATTACTATTAACCGTGTTAGTCATGGGGCAATTTCCTAACTAAATTACTATTACTAAAAGATGAACTAATTACTCTATTCGTTCATAAACATAAAGTGGATGTTCCCTGCCGGGGGCGATGAAGTCACGACTTTCCAGGGTAAGACGATTGCCATCCAAATGGCAGACATAAGGGATACCGTGACCACCAGGGATGCTGACCACGGGCAGGTCGGTCTGATAGTATGCATTGTCCAGGAAATGATACACATTGTTGCGTGTTTCGTTTTCGTAGATATAGTTAACCTCATGCCCTGTCTTAAACTCAATAACATGGGGACGCATCTTCTCTTCATCGGGTGTATTCTTTTGATCAATGTACTTCCACTTGCCAAGAATCCAGTCTTGATCGTCAATCCATGTGAACATTTCCTTTTTACTACCTATTTGTGCCAGGTCCATAAAATAGTAGCCCGTATTGATAGGAATTGTGTAATAGTAACAAGTGAAGAATACCTGAAGCCCTTCTTGGAGATACTTCTCGTCCAAGCCCTTCATGGGATAATAGCGGGTCTTAGGCGGATATAGTAATTGGATATGCCATCCGAGATGCTCCTCATAGCGAACCTGTCCTTCCAACTTTACTTCAACTTCACGCTCCTCGTAGGGTTTTACGTGGCAGTTGAATGTGCGATTAGGCTCATTATTATCAGTTTGCTGGAAGCTGGTGATATACATATAGATTCTGTCGCCAGGCACTATCGTCTTATCAGCCCATTCTGAGAATTTAAAATGGCAGATGCTCTGGGCACCAGGATAATGCAGAACCACACTACTTTGTGAAGCCTCTAAGAAGGTATATGGAATAACCAGAATACTCACTTCTACCTCGTCTTTTTCAGCATCAACCTTATTTACTGTTCCTACAAAGGGGTAGTTAGGACCATCATACCATTTGGTATCAATAACAGGTGTGTTGTCGTCGAAATCGTTGGTATAAAGGAAATAGTCTGAAGCGCTAAAATAGATTCTCAGTTCAGAGCCATTTCTCTGATATGACTGGATTTTCACGATATGTTCATCGAAAAACAGAGCTTCCTCAATGATGGAAGAAACCTCGCCCTGTAGATAGGTATCGAAAACGATCTTGTCGCCACTCAATGAAACATTCACAAATGTTGTTGTTCTGAAATTCAAAGAATTGGCAAAAATGGTTGCTTCATCAGGAAGGATTTTCATGTCGAACTTATTCGGGCCTACTATATAAGGGTCAATATCATGCCATTGTCCTTCATATTGCCATCCCTTCAGCCGCCATTCACCAGCTAAAGTATCCAAACTTACCTCCTGAGACTCGCTATCGTCATTGTTGGTACATGCTGCCATCAGAATTATAGCTGTCAGGCAAAAGCTAAGTTTCTTAATTATCCTTTTCATACTTATCTTTTTTATGGGTTCCCGTTTATATAACTGCAAAGGTACTAAAACCTTGCATGATTCGGTTGCAAATTTAAGAAAGTTTTGCAAATTATGCAAGGATAAGGGGGAAATAGTGCGTTTTTGGCGTTGCAAGGGAAAAATGGGCTAATTGCCTTATAATCAGGGCACTTTAGCGCATTACGCCTGCAAGTACCCCTAAAATTGCAACGCTTTTTATGGAAAATAAAACATCCCTCGCCGGAGGGGCGAGGGATGAATGGTTATATTACCAAAGGAGCAATCTGCCCGTTAGACAACGGGGGAGGGATTGCTGTTTTACTTGAAGATCTTCTGGGCGAACATGGTGAGATAGATACGCCAGTTGCGCCAGATGTGACCGCCATCGGTCTCTACATACTCGTACTTGTAACCCTTGCTGTCCCAGTAAGCGCGCAGGTCGACGGTGCTCTGATAGAGGAAGTCGGTGCTACCCATACCCATCCAGTAGAGCTTGGGCTTGCTGCCGAAGAGGCGGGCGCTCTGCTGCTCGAACTCGGGATTAGCCTTGATCTGCTCGGCAAAAGAATCCTGATAACCACCCTTGGCCAGGTGCAGACCGGCTGAGAAGAGTCCGAAGTAGTCGAACTTGTTGGGGTAGAGCAGACTTACATGGAAGGTGTGGCCACCACCCATGGACAGACCGCAGATGGCACGATGAGAACGATCCTTCAGTGTGCGATAGTTGGCATCGACATAGTTCACGATATCCATGAAGCTCTCGGGAATGGTAGCCACAGCGGGATCCTTAGGACCTGTACCGCCATCGCGGAAACCTGGGGTGTACATACCAAATGACCACTCGCCAGGGGCTGCCTGACAGTTGGGGTTGCCATTAGGCATGACCACGATCATGGGCTTAGCCTTACCACTGGCAATGAGGTTGTCGAGGATCTGTGCAGCACGTCCGAGCTCGCTCCAGGCGTTCTCGTCGCCACCAGCACCATGCAGCAGATAGAGCACGGGATACTTGCCGCCCTTATCGTAACCTGCGGGGGTGTAGATGGTCATACGACGCTGCATCTTCAGCGTGGGGCTGTTGTACCATACCTTCGAGAGGTTGCCGTGGGGCACCTCGTTTACGCTGTAGAGATCGCCCTTGTCGCCCTTCTCGTTGCTGACGATGAAGATGTTGGTGAACGATACGATGTCGCGATTCACGTAGATGTTGGCGGGATCCTTCACACCGGTCATACCATCGATGTTGAAGGTGTAGCTGTACATCTCAGGAGCGAGCTTATCGGTGGTGTAGCTCCACACGCCGTTCTTGCCTTCCTTGAGCTGGGCCACGCCCGGAGCATCGTACTGACCATAACCCTCAATCTGAATGGGCTGGGTGGGCAGGAAATCGCCTGTTACCTCTACCTTCACAGCCTTGGGTGCGAAGATGTTGAATGTGACTGTGCCGTCCTTGTTGACGACGGGTGACTGAACACTGGCACTGTTGAAGAGTTTCTCCTGTGCCTGAGCGCCTACGCAGCATACGGCTGCGAGGGCGAGAGTTAAAATAGTTTTTCTCATACGATTGTTATTTGAAAAGTCGTTGTGCTAATTGGTGCAGGTTGTTGCGCCAGGTGTACCAGGTATGACCGCCGGGAGCGGTGTAGTACTCGTACTTGATACCCTCGGCATCGAAGAGTTTCAGCGTGGCGAGTCCGTTCTGATAAGCGATGTCCTCAGGATCGCCCTGGGTGAACACGAGCTGACGTACATTCTTCTTGATACCGGCAGCAGCCTTGGCGAGGCGCTGGTGATAACCCTCGAACTGCTCCTTCTGAGCGGGGAACCAGCCGGCGCTGAGCACCCAGAAATACTGGAACTTATCGTTGTCGTTGAGGATGGTCTCCATAGTCTCCATACCTCCCATGGAGAGGCCTGCCATAGCGCGATGAGCGTTATCGGCCAGGACACGATAGTTATCCTCGATGAAGGGGATGATGCTGCCTACGAGATCCTGCTCGAAGAGGGGCACCTCGTCCATGAGGTTCTGAGTGGCGATGGAGCCGTTGGGCATCACCACAATCATGGGCTGCATTTTTCCCTCGGCCAAGAGGTTGTCGAGGATGTTGCAGGCGCAACCTACGCTGGGCCATGAGGCATCGTTGTCGCCACCACCGTGAATCAGATAGAGCACGGGCAGCTTGTCGGCACTCTTCTCATAGCCAGCGGGTGTCCACACGTGCAGACGGCGCAGGGTGTTTAACACCTTACTATAATAATAGCGCTGGGCCAGAGCTCCGTGAGGGATATCGGGACGCATGTCGTAGAACTGCTTGCCGTCGCCGATGTTGGCAAGGGTAGAGGTCTCAGGCGAGAGGGCGCCCTTGGGATCCTGTACCTTCACACCATCGACGGTGAAGTTGTAACGATAGACACCATCCTTCAGGTCGGAGATGATGGCTGTCCATACGCCGTTATCGGCCTTGCTGAACTCGAGGGGTTTGCCCCAGGGCATGGCGTCGCCACCGAAGCCAACTTGCTTGGCGTTAGGGGCATAGATGCTGAAGGCTACCTTACCACCCCCCAGATTGCGAACGGGCTGAAGGGTGTCGTTGGGCGTGGGCTGCATCTGCCACTGGGCGCTAACGCTTAAAGGTAAAAGGGTAAAAAGGTAAAAAGGTAAAACCTTTCTTCCAATCACCATTACCTTATTCATAACACTTGTTTTCATATTTCTTTTTTACTTTTTACTTTTTTACCTTTTTACTTTCTTACCTTTTCAAAAGATTGAGTTTTACGTTGGGTTTCATCACGTTGTGGACTTTCTTGGTCCAGGCCTTCACGGGGGCAGAGGCTTTTGCCTCGACAGTGCTGGCTGAAGAGCAGATGAGGAAGTCGTAACGGCCTGCATCGGTCTTCCAGGCAGAAGCCTTCTCATTGAATGAGGCGAGATCCTCCGTCTTTACCTGCATGGTGACAGTCTCAGTCTGACCGGGCTGGAGTAGGGCGGTCTTGGCATAGTTGCGCAGTTCCTTCTCGGGCTTGTTCAGCTTCTTGCTGTTGGGCGCAGCCACGAAGAGCTCTACCACATTACGACCAGCACAAGAACCTGTATTCTTCACATCCACCTTCACGGTATATACACCGTTGGCCTCGCTGACACTCATGTTCTCGTAAGCAAAGGTGGTGTAGCTGAGTCCGAAGCCGAAGGGATAAGCCACGGGCTTGCCGAAGGAGTCGAAGTAACGATAACCCACGTAGATGTCCTCCTCGTAGTTGGTGTAGTCGATATTGGCCTGAGGTGTGCGCTCCTTGGGAGCCTGATCCTTGTTGTAGCCCCACATGAACATGGCGCCGAGGGTCTTATCATCGACATTGGCGGGGAAGAACTGATCGGCGTAAGCGTCACCATACTTAATCTGGAAGGTCATGGGCAGTTTTCCTGAGGGGTTCACCTTGCCGCTGAGTACATCGGCTACTGAGAAACCACTCTCCTGACCACCCTGCCAAGTGCATACGAGGGCATCCACCTGATCCTGCCAAGAAGCAACATCCATGGGTGAGCAGATGTCGAGCAGAACGATGACCTGCTTGCCCTTAGCGTGATAAGCCTCGCTGACAGCCTTGATGAGCTGGGCCTCGCCGTCCTTCAGGTAGAAGTCGGCCTCGCTGCGATCGGCAGCCTCACCACTCTTACGACCCAGTGAGATGATGGCTACATCAGAGCCCTCGATGGCGGCATTGAGCTCGTCGGCTGTGAACTGCTTCTCATCGGCACGTGCGGGAGGCATCAGCGAGAAGGGAGGACGACCATTGGGGAAGAGGCGCTTCTCCTCAGCAGCCAGGTGCTGGGTGTAGGTGGCGATGAGGGGTTTGTAAACCTCATAACCAGCAGAGCGCAGACCCTCGATGAGGGAAACGGTATAGTGGCCTACGCTGGTGCCACCGAAGCCGGAACCACCAGAGATCCAGTCGTACGATGTGCAGCCAAATAGCGCTACGCGCAATTTAGAGGTGAGAGGATTCCCGCTGACGCGCCTACCCGTAGCCTTTGAGAGGTGAGAGGTGAGAGGCAACACTCCAGAGTTCTTGAGGAGTACGATACCATCGGCACCAACCTCGCGAACGGTCTGGGCATGAGCAGCGAGCAGATCATAGGGACAGGTAGCCTGATTCAGGGCAGAGCCCGAATCACGTACCGGTCCCTCTGATCCAGCTTTGAAGTTGTGGGTCTTGATGACATATTCCAGGATGCGCTTCACGTTGGCATCGAGCACCTCCATGGGCAGCTGACCACTCTTGGCAGCAGCGAGGATGGCCTCGTACTGCTTGGGCTGTCCGGGCTGCAGCATATCGTTGCCAGCGAGCATAGCGGCTACGGCATCATCGCCAGCATTCCAGTCGCTGACGTACATGCCCTTCCAACCCCACTCATCGCGGACGATGGTGGTGAGCAACTCACGGTTCTGAACGGCATACGGGCCATTCAACTTATTATAAGAGGTCATGATGGTCCAGGGATCGCTCTCCTTCACCATGATCTCGAAAGCCTTGAGATAAATCTCGCGCAGGGCTCGCTGAGATACCTGCGAGATGTTGTTATTACGGTTGGTTTCCTGGTTGTTGGCCACGAAGTGCTTGGGGCAGGCGGCTGTTCCCTCGCTCTGCACACCACGTACGTAACCAGCGGCGATGGTACCCGAGAGGTAAGGATCCTCAGAGTAATACTCGTGGTTACGTCCGCACAGCGGATTACGGATGAGGTTCATAGCGGGAGAGAGAATCCAGTCGAGTCCGAACTCGCGTACCTCGTTACCGATACCCTGACCTACACGGAAGGCTGCCTCGCGATCCCATGTAGAGGCGAGGGTCATGGAAGCTACGAAGTCGGTGGGGTAATAATCACGATGATCCCACGCACGGTTGGCGTTCATACGAAGACCCTGCTGAGAGTCAGCGCAATAGGTCTCGGGGATGCCTAAACGATCGACGGAGAACGTGCTACCAGCGGTGCCGGGGAACTTGGCATCGTCGTTGAAATGCATGCCTCTACCGAGTACCATGTGGCACTTCTCCTCGAGGGTCATAGCCTTGACGACCTCGTCGATGGTTTCAGCCGTGAGTGTTTGGGCTGATACACAAAGGCTGTAGCCGCACGAAGCGACCACAGCCACAATTACCAAACTAATCTTTTTAATCGAATGTACCTTTATCATATCCTGTTTTGTTATTAATGATTGCTAACGCCGTTGGTTTTCGGCTGCAAAAGTAGTTATTATTATTGAAAACTGTTTTCTGCTGCGTTCTTTTGATTTTCGCCCTCGTTCAAAACGTATCGTCAGTTATCCGATTCGTTCAAATCCGTTTCATCTTGTTCAAAAGGTGCGTCTTTTATCTTCACGCCGCCTTCCTCGATGAGCGATTCCATATAGCCCCATATCTTACCCAGACCATTGCCGCTCGGACTGGCGTTAGAACCATGCGAGTAGATGGAGGAGCCATCGGAGAACTTGGCTGAGAACGACCAGCCCCAGCCATCGAGCACCTCCAGCTTGGGGCGATAGGACTCTTTATACTTATACATCTTCTCCTCCTCGATGATCTGGCGGAAATGCTGAAGCACCTCAGGGGAGACCTTCTTCTCGTAGAGAGCGCCATAGCTCTCCTTCATCGCCCTGATGACAAAAGAGCCAGCGGAATCCTGTTCCACACGTCCCTCAAATTCATAACCAGCCATCGTGCCGCTACGGGTATACTCCACCCGTATCAGATCGCCCTCAGGCATTTTCTTGGGGGCACAGCCTATCAGCCCTAACACCCCGCTTAGTAAACACAAAAATAGTCCTTTAGATTTCATTTCTTAAAGTGGTTAGGGGTTAGTGGTTAGGGGTTAGAGATTACTCTCATCACTCCATTTAGCCCCGTTAATGTCGAGGGCAAATATACGAATAAATATTGAATAATGTATCAACTTTTGGCTTAAATAACCTAAAACAATGCATAAAGATAAGATTTTTGGCTTTTCTTTTGTCTGTTTGACGGAAAAGTAGTACTTTTGCCGACGCAAGGATTAAAATCTTTTTAAACTAATGACAAAATGAAACGTAAAACTTGCATGATGAGCGCACGGCACCGCCGTTTCGCTCTGTTAAGAACACTGGCCGTGATGCTGGCGGTGTTTAGTAGTGTGGCCGCCATGGGCCAAAGTAAGAAGGGTGAAACTGACTGGATGAAGGATTTTACTAGTCGTATCACTCTGAATGGTTATGCACAGGGAGGCTGGAGCTATCAGAATCCCAACGGTAAACCAACCAATGCTTACAACCTTAAACGTACGTTGCTATGGGCAAAAGCACGAATCACCGATCGCTGGTCGTTTATGTTTATGCACGATTTCTCGAGTGTAGTACAGGAGTTCTATACGGACTATCGCATTTCGAAGGGTAACGAGTTGACCGTTCGTCTGGGACAGTTCAAACACTCGTATTCAATGGAGAACCCCCTGTCGCCTACACAGCTGGAGCTGATCGACGTTTACTCGCAAGCTGTGCTTTATCTGGCTGGTGAGGGTCCCGATCCGCTGAATGGCGTGAACTACGGACGCGACATGGGTCTTGAGGTGTTTGGTGACTTGGCTAAGGGTGTGGTTCACTATGAACTCGCACTGATGAGTGGTCAGGGTATCAATCGTAGGGACCTGAATAATCAGAAAGACTTCATCGCTAAACTTGAACTCCGTCCGATGCCGGGCTTCCGTGTGGTGGCATCAGGTTATCTGGGCACGGGCTGTGCTGTGAATACCGCAGCCTGGAACCCTGATATTCAAGTGGGCGACAATTATAAGCGCAATCGTTACAGCATTGGTGCCGAGTACAAGACAGAGCCTTATGCCGGTAGTAAATACAAGGAGGCTCGTCCGGCTTCTATCCGTGCTGAGTGGCTCGGTGGTCAGGATGGCGACGTGGGCTCGCGTGGTGGATATGCCACCGTTAGCATTCCCGTGGTGGATGCTCTCGACGTGGTGGCCAGCGGTGAGACCTTTGATCGTAACACGAAGGTGGATGGTTGGGATCAGACCAACCTGACGTTGGGACTGCAATACTGGTTCTACAAGAAGTGCCGTGTGCAGTTGCAGTACACCCGTTGTCTCTGCGGCGAGAATATCAGCTCGAAGGATTACGATTGGCTGCAGGCACAGGTGCAGGTGGCATTTTAATTGAGAATTGAAAATTGAGAATTGAAAATTAAGAATCTATGATAATTAAGGTAACATTGACCATCATCTTTCTGGCCGTGATGATTGGCGTGGGAGTATACTCCAGAAAGCAGGCCAGCACGGTAGATGGTTTCGTATTAGGTGGACGTGCCGTTGGCCCCTGGCTCACAGCCTTTGCCTTTGGTACGTCGTATTTCTCTGCAGTGGTCTTCGTGGGCTATGCTGGTCAGTTTGGTTGGAAGTATGGATTGTCGAGTGCCTGGATTGGTATCGGCAATGCCATCATCGGTTCGCTCCTGGCGTGGATCATTTTAGGTCGTAGGACGAAGCTGATGACGCAGCATATCGAGAGTCGTACGATGCCTGATTTCTTTGGTACCCGTTTTTGCGATCAGGGCCTGCGCGTAACGGCGTCGGTGATAGCCTTCGTGTTCCTGATTCCTTATACTGCTGGTGTGTATAGCGGTATTTCTCGTCTGTTTGAGATGGGCTTCGATATCCCCTACGAGTATTGTGTGGTGATCATGTCGATCCTTACCGCTGTGTATGTGATTATCGGTGGTTACAAGGCTACAGCCATGAACGACTTCATTCAGGGTATCATTATGCTCTTTGGTATCTGTGCTGTGATTCTGGCTGTGCTCAATGCACAGGGTGGATTGATGGCGGCTGTGGATAAGTTGGCTGTGATTCCCTCTGATGCCGATCCTGCCGTGAATGGTGGCTTTGCCTCGTGGTTCGGTCCCGATCCATGGGGACTGTTGGGTGTGGTGGTCCTCACCTCGCTGGGTACGATGGGACTGCCCCAGATGGTGGGTAAGTTCTACTCCATTACCGATGAGAGTGCCATCAAGCGTGGTACGGTGATCTCTACCATCTTTGCTTTCATCGTGGCTGGTGGCTGCTACTTCCTCGGAGGTTTCGGACGTTTGTATGAGCCCGTGATTGGTGCGAATGGCAAGATTGCCTTCGACTCGATTGTGCCTGCCATGCTGGTAACGCTGCCCGATGTGCTCATCGCCCTCGTGGTATTGCTGGTGCTGAGTGCCTCAATGTCGACACTGGCTTCGCTGGTGCTGACTTCATCGAGCACGATGACACTCGACCTCATCTATCGCGACAAGAAATCATTGCCCGGTGAGGTGGAGGATGGTACCATCGATGATATCGTAGCTGAGAAGATTGAGCGCCGTAAAGTAGTGGTGATGCGTGTGCTGATTATGTTCTTCATCACTATCTCACTGCTCATTGCCCTGAATCCGCCTACGTTCATCGCTCAGCTCATGGGTATCTCCTGGGGTGCGCTGGCTGGTGCCTTCCTGGCTCCGTTTATGCTGGGTCTCTACTGGCGTGGTGTGACTAAGTACAGCGTCTGGGCTTGCTTCGTATGGGGTGTTGGACTGACTGTCATCAATATGCTCCTTGGCAACCCCATCAATCCCATTAACTGCGGTGCCATCGCTATGGTGGGTGGCTTCCCAGTGGTATGGATTGTGAGTCTGCTCACGAAGAAGCTGCCTCAGCAGACCGTTGACAGCATTTTTGAGTGCTATAAAAAGTAAAAAAGTAAAAAGGTAAAAAAGTGAAGAAATCCATTTTGTCCCTTGCGTTGTTGGCGATGACCCTGATACTGGCATCGTGCGGACAACGGGCGAAAACGAATGTTGTGGCTGCTGCCCCTGAGACAGAACAGACGGCGGCGGCTGCCAGCGATCTCGCCCCTGATTTTGAATTGCCCGATCTTCAGGGTAATCCCCTGAAACTCTCTTCTTTGCGAGGCAAGTATGTGGTGCTCGACTTCTGGGGTTCGTGGTGCATCTGGTGCATCCGTGGTATTCCCGCTATGAAAGAGGCTTATGCCAAACATAAGGACAAGATGGAAATCTTAGGCGTTGACTGCAACGATAGCGAGGAGAAATGGAAAGAGGCTGTGGCTGAACATTCGTTGCCTTGGTTGCAGGTGCGCTGTCCTGATGACAAGCTTCAGGCACTGAGTAACCAGTATAACATAGAAGGCTTCCCCACGAAGATCGTCATTGATCCTGAGGGGAAGCTGGTGAAAGTCGTAGTAGGTGAGGATCCTGCGTTCTACACCTTCCTCGATGAACTCTTTGCGAAGTAAGAATCTAATTCTTTTCTTCTACTATAGCGGAGTCGGCTGGTGCCGGCTCCGCATCGTTTGATGCTATATCGAAGGTGGCTGCAACACTGTCGCCCATGACTACCTTGATGGAGTCGTCCTCGTCGATGACGGCATAGCCACGTGGGGCTGCTCCATAGCAGGCCACGAAGAGCATGGCTGATGTACCGATGCCCAGCCACGCGAGCAGTTGCAGGGCTACCTTACTGATACTTTTATTCCAAATCTTTCTCATAAGTTTAATATGCATGATCGGTTTTGATCTCGTCCTTGGTGAGTTTCTTGCTATCGATGGCGCGCCAGGCGTAAATGATGTAAGCCAGCACGAAGGGTACTAACAGCGATACGTAGAACATGGTGGTAAGCGTGAACTCACTCGAGCAGGAATTCTCGAGTGTGAGCGAACTCTGCAGATCGGCTGTTGAAGGATAATAAGCTGTATGGTTCCACGCGCATGAGAGCAACAGTGCCAATACGGTAAGCACCGTGCCGATGCCAGCAGGCCAGATGCCACTCACATAACCTTTCGAGAAGATGGTCTTGCCAATGCCATAGAGCACCAGCACCACACCGATTAACAAGAGTAGCAGCAGATACCACATCTCGATGAAGTTGTTCAGGTATTTGTGGGGCTCCATGTAGATAATGCCCTCGTCGTTATAGGCAAAGCCGTCCTTCAGCAACACGTGTATCAGATAGGCTACGAAGAGTACGAGGAACGGTACGGCTGCACCGATGAGTCGTACACTGCCACGCGAGCGGATATCCTCATCGTCTACATTATTCATCACGTAGAGAATACCCAAGGTGCGAGCCAGGAATACCACGGCGAAGCCTAATATCAATACCCACGGATTCAGCAGGGCATCGAGACCATGCGAGGCATTAGCCCAACGCGAGATGATGGGAGTGATGGCTCCGGCATCAATCAGATTATTCTTCTCGATGATGAAATTCGATCCCTCGAAGAAGGTAGCCACAGCGCCACCCAGAAGCAGCGGTCCCACGATACCATTCAGCGTGAGGAAGAACTGGAACGTCTTAGGACCGAGGATGTTACCAATCTTGTTCTGGAACTCGTAGCTCACGGCTTGGAGCACGAAAGTAAACAGAATGATCATCCACAGCCAATAAGCGCCACCAAACGAGGTGCTGTAGAACAATGGGAACGAGGCGAAGAATGCGCCACCAAAGGTAACCAGCGTGGTGAAGGTGAACTCCCACTTACGACCTGTGGAGTTGTAAACCAATCGGCGTCCTTCCTCGGTATAGCCCAGCGAACGGGCTACGGAATTGGCTCCCTGAACAAATAACAGGAATACTAATATCGCACCCAACAGGGAAACGATAAAACACCAATAGTGCTGTAAAAATTCGTATGTCATAGTCGTAATTGCTAAAATTTAAACTTCTGGTCCCTTTTTGATCTGTTTGAGCAGAATGTTAATCTCAACAGCCAACATGGTGGTGAAGAGAATCAAGAAGAGGAAGAAGGTAATCATGACGCTCGATGACTGCAAATCGGAAACTGCAGCCCATGTGGGCAGCATGTCCTGAATCGTCCAGGGCTGACGTCCGAATTCTGCCACGAGCCATCCACTCTCCGAACCGATATAACCTAACGGGATGAGCAGAATGGCTATCCAATAATGCCAGGCGGGTAGGGTGGTGATGTCGTATTTCTTAAACAGGGCCTTGGGGAACTTATAGGTCACAGCCAGAATCACAGCGAAGAAGAGGATGAACAGGCAACCTATGCCCACCATCACGCGGAATGCCCAGAAGTTTATCAGAACCGGTGGCACCACATCGTTCTTATCCTTGATGTAACCATAGCCGAAGTATTTCATGTTCTCCTTCAGAATCTCCAGATTGGCAGCGGCAGTCTCGCCATCGTCGCTCGAGCCGAACTTCGCTTCACGATACTTTGCCAAAGCCTCGATGGCCTTCTTGCCTCGCTCTATCTTCTCTTCTACCGAGGGCTCCACCTTACCATCGGGTGTGGTATAGCCATTCAGCAGATCGTTGATGCCAGGCACGAATCCTTGAGGATCGTTGGTTGCCATGATGCTAAGTCCGTAAGGTATCTCGATACCCTCGATGATCTTCAGTCCCTGCTCCGTTCCACCATCGTAGAGCGCCTCCATGGCAGCGAGTTTCATGGGCTGAACCTCAGCCACATCCATGCCCGACTTATGTCCTGTGGCACCAGCCAACAAGGCTGCTACCAAGCCCACGCCTGCACCGATCTTTATGCTCTCAACAGCGAGTTTGGTGTGGCGCTTCTTCATGAGATACCAGCAGCACACGCCTACGCAGAAGATGGCACCGATGATCCACGAAGAAGTCACCGTGTGGCAGAACTTACCTACGGCGAAGGGTGAGAGCGCCACCTCGGCAAAGCTCACCATCTCGTTTCGCATGGTGTCAGGATTGAACTCGCATCCCACGGGATACTGCATCCACGCATTGGCTACGAGAATCCACCACGCTGAGATGGTGGCGCCTAAGCCCGTGAGCCACGTAGAAGCCAGGTGGAAACCACGCGACACTTTGTTCCATCCAAAGAACATCACTGCCACAAACGTTGATTCCATAAAGAAGGCTACGATACCCTCTACAGCCAACGGGGCTCCGAAGATATCGCCAACGAACCATGAGTAGTTACTCCAGTTGGTACCAAACTCGAACTCGAGGATGATACCCGTAGCCACACCCATGGCGAAGTTCACACCGAAAAGCTTCTGCCAGAACTTGGCAGTCTCTTTCCAGAACTCATCTTTAGTACAATAGTACTTAGTCTCTGCGATACCCATGATCACCGCGAGTCCCAGCGTCAGGGGTACGAAGAGCCAGTGATAGATTGCCGTGAGGGCGAATTGCGCTCTCGACCAGTCGATCATTCCGGCATCAATGTCTAAAAATAGATTGTTGAACATAATATCTTAATATTAATATCTGAATTTTAATGTTTAATGTTTAACGTTTAATGAGCTCTTTCGCCACGTATCCCGCCTCGTCGCCCTTGGCATGCTGCTTCAGGAAGTTGGGGAAGAAGAACAGCTTCAGCACAATGAAAATCACGAACAGCTTGATGAGTATGATGGCCCATAGCGTCTTGCCCAGCGTCATCTGTCTGAAGCCGTCGTAATACAGATGGTACACCTTATGTAGAAAGTTGCCCTTATCCATTGATTGTTGTTATTTCTGTGGCAAATATACGTTTTTTATCATTATCTTCCAAATAAATATGGTATAAAACTGCTAAAAATGTTCGAAAAGTCGGTAATTATCTTAAAATTAAACAAGGTTAAACCTTTGATGTCCTTTTTTTTTTGTTTTTTCGATGAAATGATTTAATTTTGCACTCGAATAATCCACCTTATGGTGGAAAAGCGGTTAGTTAAGCGTAATTTTGTAGTATATTAAGGAATATGAACAGAAAGATTGCTTTCGGCTTTTGGCTTCTGGCATTCGGATTCTTGCCAGCGGGTGCGCAACGCGTGCTCTCGCTCGACAGTTGTCGCCAGATGGCCTTACGCAACAACAAGCAGTTGAGCATTTCCAAACTGAAGCAGGATGTGGCTGCCAATCTTCGTAAGTCGGCCCGCACCAAGTACCTGCCTCACGTCAGTGCTATTGGCTCTTACGAGCACACCAGCAAGGAAATATCGCTGCTGAACGATGCCCAGAAAGAGAGTCTGCCCCAGATGGGTACTGAGGCTGTAACCACGTTAGGCCCTCAATTGGCTGGACTTGAAGGTTCGTTTGCACAGATGGGTGGCGCCTTTGCCCAGTTGGGCATACCTGCTCAGAATGTGCAGCAGATGTTGGGCGACCTTCAAACGAATATGAATGGATTAACCACGGGACTGGCGCAGATACTCAATGCGCAGGGCCAGCAGATTGTGGATGCCCTGAACACTGATACCCGCAATGTGTGGGTTGGCTCCGTCATGTTCACTCAACCTGTCTTCATGGGAGGAAGTATCATTGCCCTCAACAAGATGGCTGATATCAGCGAGAAGATGGCGAGCCACTCGATGGATGCCCGTCGTCAGGCTACGCTGTATCATATCGATCAGGCCTATTGGCAGGTGGTGTCGCTCCATCACAAGAAACAGTTGGCTGAGAGTTACCTGGAACTGGTAACGAAGCTCGACTCCGATGTGCATAAGATGATTGATGAGGGTGTGGCTACCAAGAGCGATGGACTCACGGTGGATGTACGTGTGAACGAAGCCGAAATGGCACTTTGCAAGGTGTCCGACGGTCTGGTGCTCTCGCGTATGCTCCTCAATCAGCTTTGTGGCATTCCCATGGACGAGGAAGTGATCCTTGCCGATGAGCAGTCGGAGAATATCGCTGTAGTAGAACTCACACCTGAACTTCAGGTGGAAGAGGCCATCGGCAATCGTCCTGAGTTGAAACTGCTGCAGAGTACGGTTGATATGAGCAAGCAGACCACGAATGTGCTTCGTGCTGGTATCATGCCTCAGGTACTGCTGACAGGTGGCTACCTGGTGAGCAACCCCAATGTGCTGAATGGCTTCCAGAAGAAGTTCGGCGGACTCTGGAATGTGGGTGTGCAGGTGCGCATCCCCATCTGGAACTGGGGCGATGTGATGTATAAGGTACGCGCCTCGAAGGGTGCAACCTCCATCGCTAACCTCGAACTGGCTGAGGCCCGCGAGAAGATTGAGTTGCAGGTGAACCAGACCACCTTCAAGGTGGATGAGGCCAACAAGAAACTCACTATGGCTCAGAAGAATATCCAGCGTGCCGAAGAGAATCTGCGTACGGCTAATCTTGGTTTCCAGGAGGGTGTGATTACCCCCACCACCGTGATGGAGGCGCAGACGGCATGGCTTCAGGCCCAGTCGCAAAAGATCGATGCCGAGATTGATGTGAAACTCTCGCAGGTAGATCTGCAGAAAGCCCTCGGAACACTTGAGTAATTAAGAATTGATAATTGAAAATTGAAATATATTATGAGTGCAAAAAGTCAACACAATAACATTCTACTTGCCATCGTGGGATTCGTGGCAGTAGTGATTATCGTAGCTCTCATCGGATTCCTAGCCCTCGATCGTGAGCCAGATGTGATTCAGGGTCAGGTTGAGGTAACCGAGTATCGTGTATCAAGTAAGGTTCCAGGTCGTATCCTTGAACTCCGTGTGAAGGAGGGTGACTACGTGAAGGCTGGCGATACCCTCGCCATTCTCGATGCCCCTGAGGTGCGTGCCAAGATGGAGCAGGCCCGTGGTGCCGAGAGTGCCGCTGCCGCCCTTGAGTTGAAAGCCAGGAACGGTGCTCGCGAGGAGCAGGTTCGTGGTGCATTCTCCGTACTCCAGCAGGCCAAGGCTGGTCTCGAGATTGCCGAGAAGTCATATAATCGTGTACAGCGTCTTTATGATGAGGGTGTGATGAGTGCGCAGAAGCGCGATGAGGCCTTTGCCAATTACAAGGCAATGGAGGCTCAGTGCAAGGCAGCCCAGAGCCAGTATGATATGGCTGTGAATGGAGCCCGTATGGAGGATAAACTTGCTGCCGCTGCTCAGGTGGGCCGTGCCAAAGGTGCTGTCAACGAGGTGAACAGCTATATCCACGAAACCGTTCAGATAGCACAGAAAGAGGGTGAGGTCAGCGATATCTTCCCCAAGGTAGGCGAACTTGTAGGTACCGGTTCTCCCATCATGTCGATTGCTGTGATGGACGATCTTTGGGGCACGTTTAATGTTCGCGAGGATCAGTTGGCTGATATGCAGGTGGGCTCTGAGTTCACTGCTTTCGTGCCTGCCTTTAATAAAGAGGTGAAGATGAAGGTTTATTACCTCAAGGATCAGGGCTCGTATGCCGTGTGGAAGGCCACTAAGGCTAATGGTCAGTACGATCTGCGCACCTTCGAGGTGAAAGCTCGTCCCGTAGAGAAACTCGAAGGCCTCCGCCCAGGCATGAGTTTGGTAATTAAGAAGTGAGATTTAAAGAATTAAGAGATTTTGAAGTATTTATTTCAAATCTGGCAGATAGCAAGGCGCGAGTGTCGCATTCTTCGTAAGAATCACATTTACGGCTTCTGCATGGTGGCGTTTCCTCTCCTGGCGATGATCTTCTTCACGTCGCTGATGGACGAGGGTCTGCCTGAGGATATGCCTGTAGGTGTGGTCGATCTTGACAATACCTCTACCTCGCGTAGTCTGGTGCGCCGTCTCGATGCTTTCCAGAACTCTCGCGTGGTGGCTCGCTATCCCAGTGTGGCTGATGCTCGCCGTGCCGTTCAGGAGAATCAGATCTATGCCTTCCTCTATATTCCCAAGGGCACTACCGATGATCTGCTCTCCTCGCGCCAGCCTAAGATTTCCTTCTATTACAATATGGCCTCCATCATGTCGGGTGCCCTGCTGATGAAGGACCTCAAGGTTATATCCAACCTAGGCTCTGCAGCCGTGGGTCAGGCCACGATGCGTGCCAAGGGTTACACGCCCGAGCAGATTTCTGCCTTCCTACAACCCATCCGTCTCGACCTCCATCAGGTGGCCAATCCCTGGACTAATTACAACCTCTATCTCTCCACCGTCTTCGTGCCGGGTGTCATGATGCTCTTCATGTTCCTCATCTCGGCTTATTCGTTGGGTATGGAGTTGAAGTTCCAGCGAGGACAGGAGTGGCTGGGTATGGCTGATAACCGTATCGTAGTAGCCATCCTTGGCAAGTTCCTGCCTCAGGCACTTATCTTCCTCGTATTGATATTCTTCTACGAGTTCTATATCTATCATGTACTCCACTTCCCCCATTTGGGTGGTTGGTGGCGCATCGTGCTGCTGGCTGTGCTTCAGGTGTTTGCCTCCATCGGCTTTGGTATCTTCGCCTTCGGATTGATGCCTTCCCTGCGCATGTCCATGAGTATATGCTCGCTCTGGGCCGTACTCAGCTTCTCGTTGGCTGGCTCCGCCTTCCCTGTGATGGCAATGGACGGTCCTATTCAGGCTATGACGTGGCTCTTCCCCTTGCGCCATTATTACATGCTTTATCAGATTACGGTGTTCAACGGTTATCCGTTCATCGATGCCTGGTTCCATCTCGTGGGCCTCGTAGCCTTCACGTTGCTGCCATGGTTCGTTATCCGTAAGATTAAAAACGCAATGCTCACCTATGTCTATATTCCCTAGCAGAATCAGTATCATCGAACGACTCCAGGATACCGCCTACGTATGGCGACAGGAGCTTCGCCAGGTGTGGCACGATGAAGGTGTGCTCATCTTCTTCATCATCGTGCCGCTCGTTTATCCGCTGCTTTATTCATGGATCTATAATAACGAAACAGTGCACGATGTGCCTGTGGCTGTGGTCGACTTGTCCCACTCGCAGGAGTCGCGCAAGTTCATCCGTATGTGCGATGCCTCAGCCGATGTGCATGTGGCCTATTGGGCTGACGATCTCGATGATGCCCAGTCGCTCGTCAGTCGTCAGCTGGTCAAGGGTATCTACTACATCCCTTCCGACTTCAGCACGCGCCTCAATCGCATGGAACAAGGTGTGGTGAGCGTGTATTGCGACATGGCCCTCATGCTCACGTATAAGGCTATTTATCAAACGGCTGTGGCTGTGTCGCAGCAGATGGGTGCCGATATTCAGAAGAAGGTATCGGGCAGTTACACCGTTCGCGAGGAAATGATTACGGCTCGTCCGCTCGAGTTCGATGAGGTCACCATGTTCAATCCTCAGGGTGGCTATGGCTCGTCGGTGCTTCCTGCCGTGCTGATATTGATTCTGCAGCAGACACTGGTGCTGGGCATTGGCTTGGCTGCTGGTACGGCGCGCGAGAAGAACCGCTATGGCGACCTGGTGCCCATCCATCCCTGTTACGATGGAGTAGGGCGCGTGGTGGCTGGCAAGAGCCTCGCTTACCTCATGGTCTATGCCGTGATGGGTGCTTACCTCACCATGATGGTGCCGCGCATCTTCAGTTTCCTGCAACTCGCCACTTGGCAGAGTCTGCTCACCATGATGGTGCCTTATGTGCTGGCTTGCGTATTCTTCGGCATAACCGTGTCGTGCCTCGTGCGTTATCGCGAGAATGTCATGTTGCTGGTGGTGTTCATATCTCTGCTGCTGCTCTTTGTTACGGGTGTGTCGTGGCCTCAGTCGGCCATTCCTGGCGTGTGGCAGGGTGTGTCGTGGCTCTTCCCCAGTACCTTCGGTGTCAGGGCTTATGTACGCATGAACTCCATGGGAGCCACCGTTAGCGATGTGTCTTCCGAGATACTCTGTCTCTGGATTCAGGCAGCGGCTTATTTCGGTGCCGCCTGCCTTGTGTATGGTCATCAGTTGCGCACCTCGCGCCTTCATGCCCAGGAGCGTCTTGAATACCTCCGAAAGAAGAAAGCGGTCCGTCAAGCCCTCTCGCAACATCGTTCTCATAAGTAATCTCTAACCTCTAGCTTCTCACCCCTCACCCCTAAAGATATGACTTGGCTAAACGATTTCCTCACAGAATTAAGCGGCTTGCTTTGGGGCTGGCCCATGATTATCCTGCTCCTTGGCACCCACGTGTTTCTCACCATCCGCCTGCGCTTTCCCCAGCGTTTCATCTTCAAGGCTATCCACCTTTCGGTGAAGAAGGATCCCGATGCTACGGGCGATGTGTCTCAGTTTGGATCTCTTGCCACGGCCCTTGCCGCCACCATTGGCACGGGTAATATCGTGGGTGTAGCCACAGCCATTGCCCTTGGAGGTCCCGGTGCCGTGCTCTGGTGCTGGCTCACGGGTGTGTTTGGTATCTCTACCAAGTATGCCGAGGGATTGCTGGCCATTAAGTATCGTGTGCAGACCAAGGAAGGAAAGATGCTCGGTGGACCGATGTATGCCCTCGAGCGTGGGTTGGGATGGAAGTGGCTCGCTGTGCTCTTCGCCCTCTTTACCGCCATCGCCTCGTTTGGCATCGGCAACACTGTTCAGGCTAATGCCATCGCCACTGTGGCCCATGAGTCGTATGGCATTTCGCCTTATCTCTCGGGCATCTTCGTTTGTCTGTTGACGGGAGCCGTGATTCTGGGTGGCGTTAAGAGCATCGCCCGTGTGTGTGGCATGCTGGTGCCGGTCATGGCCTTCCTTTATATCATCGGTTGCGTGTACATCCTCGTGGTCAATGCCGAATACCTGTGGCCTGCCTTGCAACTCATCTGTCACGCTGCTTTCAGTCCTGAGGCTGCCGGTGGTGGTTTCGTGGGCTCTACGGTAATGATGGCAGCCCGCTTTGGTATCGCCCGCGGATTGTTCTCTAACGAGAGTGGTATGGGTTCTGCCCCCATCGTGGCTGCTGCAGCGCAGACGCGTAATCCCGTTCGTCAGGCACTCGTATCCTCGAGTGGTACGTTCTGGGATACCGTTGTCATCTGTGCCCTTACTGGTCTCGTCATCGTGAGCAGCGTCATTGCTTATCCCGACATCTCGTTCGATAATGGCGCCACACTCACCAAGGCTGCCTTCTCCAAGATTCCTGTGGTGGGTACACCGCTGCTGACCTTTGGCCTGTTGACGTTCGCCTTCTCCACCATCCTCGGCTGGTGTTATTATGGCGAGCGCGCCGTGGAGTATCTCAAGGGCAAGCGTTGGGTGTTGGTGTTCCGAGTGCTTTATATGTTGGCCGTCTTTGCCGGTAGCGTCATGAACCTCGCCGTGGTATGGAACCTCGCCGATTGTATGAACGCCCTCATGGCCATCCCCAACCTCATCTCCCTCCTCTGTCTCAACGGCATCCTGGTCCACGAAACTCGCAAATACCTCTGGCGCCACCGCCTGGATAAGGAGATGTAGTTTACATCTCCTTATCTATATAATGTAAATCGAGCTCTCGAAGGGAAATAATTTCTTATTTTCTTGCCGGTATCGGCAAAAATACGTATCTTTGCACCAGAAATCGGCCCCTAAACTTGCCGATAGCATGAATTATGGAGTATATATCAGTCATTCAATTTGCAGAGAAATATGGTATTTCTGAACGCACGGCTCGCAATTATTGTGCCAACGGAAAGATAGAAGGAGCCTTCCTCACGGGAAAGACTTGGAACATTCCGTCTGATGCCACGTTGCCTAAGCGTGGCGCCAAAAAGTCGAAGGTATCGCCACTGCTTCAGGTATTGAGAGAGCAGAAATCATCCCGGTTAAAGGGCAGCATTTATCATCGCATACAGATAGACCTGACCTATAACTCCAACCACATCGAGGGCAGCAAACTGACGCACGACCAGACGCGTTATATCTATGAAACCAACACCATCGGTATCACCTCTGACGCTATTAACGTGGATGATATCCTTGAAACTGTAAACCATTTCCGCTGTATCGATTTTATCATCGATCACGCTGAGGAGCGACTTACCGAGGATATGATTAAGCAGATTCATCAATTGCTCAAATCTGGCACATCTGATAGCCGAAAGGATTGGTTTGCCGTTGGCGACTACAAGCGTCTGCCCAATGAGGTGGGTGGTATGGAAACCTGTCCTCCCGAGGAGGTGCATCGCCAGATGAAGGCGCTCCTTAGCGAATACAATGGTAAGAAGCAGAAATCGTTCAACGATATTCTTGACTTCCACGTACGCTTCGAGCAAATTCATCCTTTCCAGGATGGCAATGGCCGTGTGGGCCGACTGCTGATGTTCAAGGAGTGCTTAGCTAATCATATTGTACCCTTCATCATTACCGACGATCTCAAGCTCTTCTATTATCGCGGTCTCCACGAATGGGGTCACGTCGATGGTTTCCTCACCGACACCTGCCTCACCGCCCAAGACCAGTTCAAAGCCCTCCTTGAGCACTTTAAGATTTCAGTATAAACAAAGAAAAAGTTTTTTTTCTCCATCCTGCGACAAGATCTAAGGGTATTCCAAAGTTCTGTCGCAGAATGGAGTGTGAGTCGCTCTTTTGCATCTACATAGGGCTCGCAGTGATGCGGGCCCCATGTGATTGTATAGAAAAATAGAAAGTTACCTACATTCCTAAACAAAGTCACGAATTTCCTTTCGATATTCCGCCAACTACATCGTCATTTTCGATGCTATGCTCTGTCTTCTTAACGCTTGACTTCAGCGAGCCGAAGCGCCAATTGACTGAAATAGTGAAACAGCGTCCTCGATTCCATGACTGCTGATAATCACGATAGTTGCCATTAACAGTTTCTGCCACAGAAGGCAAGTATTTGTCGAAGGGAGAATTGGCCCCAAGCCTTACCGTTAGACGATCGCCTTTCAAGAATGATCGTTGTAGTGAGGCATAATAGTTATACCAAGAATGCTGTATATAGTAGACGCCCGATGGACTATGTCCTATCTTACCGTTTACGCTCAGATAGAGGCGCAACTTCCAAGGCAGTTTCTGAGTGAGATGCACGTAGCCGATATCCGACCATCCATGAGTGCAATAGCCCAGATTGGGATTCTCATTATGCTCATAACGGAGGTTGTTGTTGATGATGAGAGTTGTACCATCGAAAGGCTTCCATTGCACATACTGCTCAACGGAGAAACGACGATAGCGCAGGATGTTGTCGTAAGTCGTATAGCGGACATCGCCCTTAGCCGTCTGTACGGAGCTAATGCCTCCAGATGAGAAGCTATAGGCTGGAGCGAACTGGAAAGTCAGCTTGGGCAGAATATAGGAATAGATGAGACTGAGGCGCTGAGTGTGCGAACTCTCTAGATTGGGATTACCCTGCGATACAACAGTTGGGGTTATGGATGCTGCAGGGTTCAGGTAGGAGATGCCTGGGCGATTGATGCTGGTGGTATAGTTCAGTTTCAAGGATTGGGCATCCGTCAGTTGATACTTCAGTGTGGCCTGTGGTACCCAGTCGCCCAAGTGTTTATCAAACGATTCGCCTTTGCCATCAGGATAACTGCCCTGCATAAAGCTATATTCATAGCGCAATCCTGCACGAGCCGACCATTTGTTCCGCTTGTAGATATAGTCGGCATAGCCTGCCAGCACTCGGGTGGTATGCTGAAACTCATTGCTGGTCAGCATATCTGTATCATAAAAGTCTTGGGTGTTATGGCTGTTATTATTGCGATCGATATATTTGGCGCCAATCTCCAACTGGTGACCTTTGCCCAGAGGTCTGAGCCAATCGGCCTGAAACGTATGCTCTGTAAAGCGTTCGCGCTCTTTCATCATGCTGCCACTATAGGGGAAGGGTACATTCATCAACTCTGTATAGGTATTCTCCTGATCGGTATGTTGACGCGTGAGGGCGAGCATGTAAGAGAGAGTGAGCCGCTCGCCCTTCCGTTGCGTCTTATGTTCATAGTCCAATCGTCCGTTCCATGAATGGTGCTGATAGCCTGGCATCCAGTAGTGGTTGTTGTAGCTATAGATGGGCTGATCATCATGTCCAAGCCAGGTGGAGCCGTCGCCCTGCACATTCAACTTATAGAAGTAGCCACCAAACGAGGCCGAGATCAGGTTGAGCGAATCAATGTCGTAGCTGGCATTCAGGTTGGTGTAGTGGATGTCACCTGGGTTAGAGCTCTCTGAATTTGAAAGCATCCGATTGCCTGTATTGAGATAGGTACGATCCACTTCTGTACGATTATAGGAGTCCTTATCCGTCATTTTGCTGAAACCATAATCCACAGATAGCAGTAGCTTGCCCATCTGCCCAGTGAGCGAGGTGTAGAAATTGGGATGACTCAGAGATGTATAGCTGGCAGAGACCACGCCTGTTATGCCTTGCATCTTTGAACCATTGACCATCACGATATTCAGGATGGCATCCACGCCTTCTGCATCCTCTCGTGCTCCTGGATCCGTAATCACTTCGATGCGTTTCACCATCGTGGCAGGCATCGCCTTTAATACTTCCTTGGCGTTCTTCGTCAGACTGGGGTCCAGATGGCCGTTCTTATAAACTTTGAAACTGCTGTTGCCTTTTACGAGGATGTTATCCTGTCCGTCTACTGTTACCATCGGTACCTTACGCAGCATATCGATCACAGTCTGCGTTTTCGATTCTTCATCGCTTTGTACATCGTAAGCGATGCGATCAATCTCCTGCTTGATGAGCTGCTTTTGTGCCTTGATGACAACTCCCTCCAACTCCTTGTTCCAAGTGATGGAATCGTTGCTCACGCTGGTAGAATCCTTTTGCGTCTGGGCTGTAGCTATCCCTACTCTCGCTGCCAGAAGCAGCGAGAGTAAAACAATCTTTTGATATTTCATAGGGGATTTATTTCTTAAGTCGTTCGATGCTCATATCGAACAGTTCCTTGATGAAATCGTCGTTGGTTTTATTCTTTAGTTTCATAATCTCCTTGCTCACCATCTTTTTCTCTGCTTCGTCAAGACAATCGGCTTTCTTGCAGAGTTTATAGATGTTGGTGACATACTGGCTGGCAGCAGCACCCTCTGGTTTCTTCTGGAACAAGTTCTTGTAGATGCTGAACTCACTGAGCCATTGTTCTGCATGGCGATTGCTATTGGAAAACAGGGAATCACTATCGAATACAGTGCCATTTCCGAAAGGAAATCCATCACCGAAATAGAATCCGTCTCCATCTATATTAATCTTATTACCCTTGATGCTGATTCTATGAGTTCTATTACCTCTGTATTTAGGCATCAGGGCATAAGTCTTAGCCAATCGAGCCTGGATACTGTCGCCTCTGTCTGCCCATTCGAAGGCATAGGCATAACGATGTTTCTTCTCTGGATCGTCCTTATCAAGAAAACAAGCATAGATGAATTCAGAGCCCCTGATTCTGCCAACGGCAACAGATTGCGATCCGCCATCACCAACAGCCAAAGCTGTGTAATTATCGCCAACGTTCTTGCCAGACTTGATTTGATAAGCTGGTTCCTTGTCTTTCTCGAACGACCACTGGGTATCTTTTACAAGCTGTTTAAAAGACTTGTCGTTGGGCATCATGATGTCATATACGTCTGCCTGCGCCTCTTTTTTATCCGTTTCAGGGTTGCGATCCAAGTAGTGGTTTTGTGACGTCACTTTCACTCGACCATCATTCACTATACAATCAAACATCTTTTGAATACTCTGCTGCGCCATCAGGGCTGAAGGCGATGCCATCAGCATGGCTACTAAGATAATAACTTTACTCTTCATATGCAATTAATTCATTTTGTTCGTTAATATAAATTATGGTACCATCTTCTTGTATTACAGGGATATAGCCATAGGCAGCCAATTGGGCCTCGACCAACTCCTGTTGGCATTGCGCCATTTGCTGTTCTGCCTCCTGAAGTTCCTGCGCCATCAGGCCATAAGCCTTATCGATGTCGTGGATAGTGGGCTCCGTCTTACGGAGTCTGCGCTTTTTGGTTTGGATAGGCAGTATTTGCTCTATGGGTTTAGGGGCTGAATCAGGCAATGCCTCAACAGGAACCTGTGTTGATGTGGTATCAGCCTCTGCTACTAACTGATTAGTGCCATCTTCTTGATGGGCAGATGGGATAGCAATGTACAGAATTCCAGCCATAATGGCTGCTGCCACGCTCCACCCTATCCATCGTCTATTGGTCTTAGGCTGAGGCTTCATTGCCTCGATCTCCTGGAAAAGTTGGCGATAGTCCTCCCACTCCTGAGGGATGTCTTCCCCTCGGAAGTACTCGTTCAGGATGTCCTCCTCTTCCAACGAAGAAGTGCCGTCCATATATTTGTCAAGCAGACTTTGGATATATGCCTTCGTGTACTGTATCATCATTAATTTCTCCTTTTGATTTCTTCTAATAATGTTCGTCGTGCCCTTGCAAGTAGCGTACTGACAGAGGTAATTTCGATGCCTAATAGTGTGGCTATTTCCTCGTGACTTTTTCGCTCCACCTGTCGCATATATAATAAGGTACGTTGGGTGGTGGGCAGTTGCTGGAGCTTTGCTGAGAGCCATTCGTCGTTTTCCTTGTTTTCCAGTTCTTCATGCGGACTGGTATTAAGGCTTACCACTATGGCTTCGTCAAGCGTTTCTGAAGGTTTTCGTCGCTGGTGGTTCCTCAGTAGGTGTTTCGCCATCAGAGCCACAATGGCCTCTATCGAACGATATTGCTCCAATTCATCGTGCATCTGCCAAAGGCGGAGCATCACATCCTGAGCGATGTCTTCTGCCTCATCCTTGCCCGCTCCGTAGTGTAGGCTCACCTCGAGAGCTTTCTCTCGCCACGAGCGGGCATTCAGTTCAAATGCACTTTTATCCATTTATTCTTGCTTTACATCTATTAGACACACGAAACCTTGGAAACCAAACTCACTTTAGCATAACTTAACATCTTTACCACACTTTCCACTTATCGATCTCTTCTTTCAGACGCTTTACGGCTTGTTCGCAATCCTCTGGGTAGGCAAGGGTTTGTACGAACCAGAGTTTACGATGCATGACGAACTTGGCATAGAAGAGACGACCACTGATGGCTTCACTATCTGTATGGAGTGTGCCTGAGAGGATGAAATAATCAGGGCCTTTCTGTTGGTGGGTGGCATGAAGCTCTGTGGCATATTTCGCCATCGCCTGTTCTATGGTGAGGCTGTCGGCATTGGGCTCTACGAAGGTGGTCTGCACCAGCTCAGTACTATCCTGCCAGAAGCTGAAACGACTACTACCTTTATCTAATAAAGAATCGGGCGTCTGTTCGAAGAAAGCAGGATAGCGCACCATGTAATCATAGTCGTCATCGTGGTACTTCTTCATCTTGGTAAGTCTCATGGCCTTCTCCAGCTTCTGAGGCAATGGGGTATTATCTTCCTTTACATGAACAGATACGTATGTCATAACTGCTATGAAAACCAACATGGAAAGAAATAGAAACCTCTTCATACGTTTACGTTTTTGATGCAAAGGTATGAAGAGATTCCATATGATGCAAATTTATTGCCTGACATTTGTCTGACAATCATCTGACAGAGTGCTATCTACTTGACTTTCAGTCGAATTCCGTCGCGACTCGGCATAGTTCAAGCAAGCTTGGCTCTGCACTCGCTGCTCCGTCATTTGACTTTCAACTCATAGGCTTTACCCCTATCCACCTCTATCTTGAGATCGGAATGGCTCTCAATGATAGGTTTCAGTCTTCGGATGAGGGTGTAAAGCGTCTCACTGGCATCATCTTTCTTAGGCCAGAGGGTGTCGCAGATCTCTGCCTTGGAGAGCATATAATGAGGAGAGTGGAAGAACATTTCCATCAGTTGTTGCTGCATGGGCGTAAGTTTTACATATTCACCTTTTGCATTGAAGAACCGGCTTTCTGATTCAGAATAACGTAAGTTTCCATATTGCAGCATTCCTGTAAGCAAAGGCATTTCTTTCCTTCGTTGGAAGAAACAGAAAGTAGCCCAAAGCATCGCCAACATCCATAGGGCTAATGCAGGGCGTTGTTCAGACATCGAGAAAATGGTGGCTGCCGAACATCTGGCTTCACAACGGAATCCTTTCTGCTTGGTATCTACTGCCAACAGAGCTTGCCCTCGCAACTCTTCAAGTTGCAGATAACTATTGAATACCTTAATGGTATCAGCATTGATCACGTCGCTCTGCTGCTCATCAAGAGCCAGGGTCAGAGCCTGGCTCATGTCATCCTCCACAAGCCGTTCTGTAGCACGATAGCTATGGAAACTTGTCATGCCCGATGCTGCTATCAACACCAAGAGTACTAGGACTGCATACTTCTGTTTCATCATTTTTTGTTGGCTATAGGTCACTTTTGCCTGCAAATTTACACAATTCTTTCGAAACCTTTTCTATTGTTAGGATATGATACCAATCTTTAACGCTTAGTAATGATTGTGAGCAGTACGAGTATTGAAAAAAGAAATATGAGAAATGAAAATCCCCAACCAGATGGCTGGGGATTTCTTGTATTTCTAGATCTCGATTATTGCCCGACGATCTTTGTTTTGGGCTGCTCTTTGTTGCGGCGGTTGACGACGGTGACTACTGCCTGGGCCAGATTGATGAAGGCGAGGCCGGTGGCGGAGTCGCTGTTGAGGGCTACGGGCGTGCCTTGGTCGCCGTTGTCGCAGATGCTCTGAACGAGGGGAATCTGTGCCAGCAGGGGCACGTTCATCTCCTCAGCAAGCCGCTTGCAACCTTCCTTACCAAAGATGTAATACTTGTTCTCGGGAAGCTCGGCGGGGGTGAACCACGCCATGTTCTCAATCAATCCCAAGATGGGCACGTTGACCTTCTCGTTGCGATACATATCGATACCCTTACGGGCATCGGCAAGGGCTACCTGTTGTGGGGTAGACACGATGACGGCTCCCGTAATGGGGAGCGTCTGAAGCAACGTAAGATGGATATCACTGGTGCCCGGAGGCGTATCGAGGATGAAGTAATCGAGCTCGCCCCAATCGGCATCGGCGATGAGCTGTTTGAGGGCGCTCGTTGCCATACCGCCACGCCACAGGGTAGCGGTATCGGGCGACACGAAGAAACCGATAGAAAGCAGCTTGACGCCGTATTTCTCGACGGGCACGATGAGATCGCGGCCATCCTTCTTTACGGCATAGGGGCGCTCGTCCTCCACATCGAACATCTTGGGCATGGAGGGACCGAAAATATCGGTATCGAGCAGGCCTACGCTGTAGCCGAGACGCGCGAGGGCGATGGCGAGATTGGCCGAGACGGTGCTCTTGCCTACGCCACCCTTGCCAGAGCTCACGGCGATGATATTCTTGACGCCGGGGAGCATCTGACCCACCTCGGGACGGGGAGTGGTCTTAAACTCGGTCTCGATCGTTACCTCTACATCCTTGCCACAATGGTACTTGATGGCTGCCTCGGCGGCCTTCACCGTGGACTTGAGGAACGGATCGGTATCGCGTGAAAACAGCAGCACCACCTTTACCTTCCAAGGCTCGCCTGGATTCTGAGGTGCTGCAACGGCCGGCGTATCGGCCAGCATATTACTTTCTACTAGACTCTTCTTCGTGCCGGCATACGTCACCGTGGCCAGCGCATCGATAATCAATTGGGGATATAATGTCATTTAAAAATTTAGAATTCAGAATTTAGAGAATTACTTGTTTTCTTTCACGCCGCTAACCTTAGCCCACTTCTTATCGATAGCATAAACCTGCTTGCTACCCTTGGGGATGAGGATGACGGCATTTGTTTTCTTAAAGGTGTCGCCGCTGATGGAGGGAGGTGCCGGAGAGCCAATGGTGATGGTCTGGCAAGCGGTGCACTCCTGGAAGGCTGAACCACCAAGTTCCTTGATAGTTACAGGAAGATCGATGGTGGTAATCTGGCTGCAACCCTTGAAGGCATCGCCACCGATGGACTTGAGGCCGTTGGCGAAGTTAAGACTCTGCAGCGACTGGCACTTCTCGAAGGCGGCATCCTCGATGGTCTTGAGCGATGCGGGCCAGTTGATATCGGAGAGCAGGGTGCAACCCTTGAAGGCGTTGCGGCCGATGCGCTTCACGCTGTTAGGCAACTGAATCTTCTGAAGACTGACGCAACCCATGAACACATCGGTCTCAATCTCGTCGAGGAAATTCTCGGCGATGACGGTCTGCAGACTAGAGCAATCCTCGAAGGCATGGTCGCCCAGGCTCTTCAGCACCTTAGGCAGGATAGCCTCTTTAAGGCTGGCGCACTTCTGGAAAGCGTAGTCGTTAATCTTGGTGCAAGATACGGGGAACTCGAAGTTGGCGAGCGACTTACAACCCTCGAAGGCGTGGCTGCTGATGGTCTTCACCGAGCCGGGGAGCGTAACGCTCACGAGATCAGAACAACCCTTGAAGGCGGCTGTATTCACATCGGTAAGCGAACCCTGCATCTTGACGCTCTTCAGCGATGTGCAATTGCTGAAGGCTATCATGCCGAGGCTTGAGATGCGATCGAACGAAGCACTCTTCAGACTCTTGCAATCGGTGAAGGCATTGGCGCCCACCTTCTCAACAGAGGCCATATCAACGGATTCGAGATTATCGCAGCCGTAGAACACGGAGGTCTCGATTTCAGTCACTGAAGCGGGGAGCGACAGACTCTCAAGGCTCTTACAATTCTTGAAGGCTGAGCCACCAAGAATCTTGACACCCTTAGGAATATTGACCGACTTAAGGGCATTACAGCCGTTGAACAGCTGGGGAGCGATGGCGGTAAGTCCATCGGGCAGTTGCATCGTGGTGATGCTCTTGCAATCCTCGAAAGCCTCGTTGGCTATCGTCTTCACACCCGAAGGAATGATGATCTCGGGCAGACTCTCGCAAGTCTGGAAGGCTTCCTTACCAATAGATTTCAATCCTGAGGGGAGAATCACCTTCTTAAGTGCCTTGGCACCAGCGAACATGCCAGCGGGCAGTTCATCAGCCTGCGTCTTGATGGCACCTTTGATGTTGCTCTCGATGATGGTGACGCCTGCGAGGTCAACGCTGTTGACGAGACACTCATCGGGATTCTTAGCCTTGGTGCGTGTCACAATCTGCTGAAGCAGCTTGAGATCGGCACCATTCAGGGGGCCGCTGATCTTAAAATCGGAGATCTTGAAACGCTGATCATCAGCGATCTTGGTTGCTAACTGGCCTGCGGAGTCGAGTTTGGCATCGAGGCTGTTCTGTGCCATGGCCAGCATAGGGAGCGCTGCCATGAGGAGTGCAAATACTTTTTTCATAATCGTATGATTTTTAATTACTTGGCTTTATCGAGGCTACTCCGCTTAGAGCGGTGATAGGAACGGTAGTCATCGAGTTCTATTTCTACATCGGGCTCTTGGAGTGCACCCTCGCGCGGCAGCTGCCACTTCAGGTACTTAATGTTGAGTCCACGGGCTATCCACATACTTTCGTAATAGGTCTGGATGCTCAAGAGGCGAGAGGTGAGGGGCGAGAGGTGAGTATCGTGATAGAGATCCTCCGTGCGCTCGAGAACGGGCAGATGATTGTGCTCCACCATATATGAAGTATAGGTGAAGAGGAAATTGGAATCGGTCTTAAGATGGATAATGCCGTCGGCCACGAGGAACTTACGATAGCGCTCCATGAAATAGGTGGAGGTGAGACGCTTGCGGGGGTTTTTCATCTGGGGATCGCTGAAGGTAAGCCATATCTCGTGCACCTCATCGGGAGCGAAGAATCGCTCGATGATCTCGATGTTGGTGCGCAGGAAAGCCACATTCTTCAGTCCTTCGTTCAGGGCCTGCGTAGCACCTGTCCACATGCGGGCTCCCTTGATGTCCACACCGATGAAGTTCATATCGGGATATAGCTTGGCTAATTCCACGGTGTATTCGCCCTTACCACACCCGAGTTCGAGCACGATAGGGTTCTGGTTGTGGAAATACTGCTCATGCCAGTGTCCCTGCATCTCAAAAGGAACATGTTCCACTACCGAATAGGGGTACTGGAACACGTTCTCGTAAGTTTCCATGTCGGCGAATTTCGCCAGCTTGCCTTTTCCCATTTACGCTACGTTAACGTTGTCTTTAATGTCCTCGTAATAGTGAGCGAAAGTGGTCTCCATATATGGAGACAGGAGGAAGAAGCCGATACCGAAGGTCATGAGGCTGAGGATGATCCAGCCGATAAAACTGAGTCCCAGCCAGAAGAGCTTCATCTTGTGACCTTTGGTAATCTGCCAACTCTTCATCAGAGCGTCCATAGCACTGATCTGAGGATCGTCCTTCAAGATATAAGGTGCCATAAACAAGCCGATGCTAAGGATGATACCAGGAATGATGAACAGACAGAGGCCAATAACCAGAGCAATGCAGTAGAGGAACTCCATCAGGAAGGTACGGATAAAATCCTTGTAACCATCGAAAAGACTCTCATAACGGATGTCCTCCTTACGGATGAGCTTCAGGAAATAAACCGTGTAACCCCACTGGAGCGGCAGACAAAGCAAAGACCAGATGCCATTGAGGCCCATACCCGTGGGACTCTCACTGCCAAAAGGCAATGTGACAGCCGTGCTGATACCACCCGAAATCAGGGCGAGAATCAGCGTTGCAATGCACGCCGTGCCCCACTTACCCTCCAAAGAGGCAAGCGCACGATTCTTATAGGTTTGATTGATTCCCATAATTGTATTTGACAATTTGACTATTTACGATTTGACCATTTATTACTCGATAACGATGGTAGTCCAGCCGTGCTTGTCCTCGATCTCGCCATACTGAATACCGCGGAGGGTATCGAAGAGGCGCTTTGACTGAGGTCCGGGCTTATCGCCAAACGAGTAGCGCTTGCCAGTGTCAAGATCGTCGATGTAAGAAATCGGGCTGATAACGGCTGCAGTTCCGCAAGCACCAGCCTCCTCGAAGGTTTCGAGCTCCTCCTCAGGAATGGGTCGACGCTCCACCTTCATACCCAGATCCTCAGCCACCTGCATCAGCGACTTGTTGGTGATAGAGGGCAGGATAGAGGTTGACTCAGGCGTAACGTAGGTATTGTTCTTGATACCAAAGAAGTTAGCAGCACCACACTCGTCGATGTACTTCTTCTCCTTGGCATCGAGATAGAACTCGCAAGCATAACCCTTCTCGTGAGCCAGGTTGTTGGCAAAGAGCGAAGCGGCATAGTTACCACCAACCTTATACTTACCAGTGCCGAGAGGAGCCGAACGGTCGTAGTCGCGAACAATCACATAAGGATTGCTTGAGAAACCACCCTTGAAGTAAGGACCTACGGGCGTTACGAAGATGAGGAAGCAATACTCCTTAGCGGGGTGAACACCTACCTGGGCACTCGTACCAATGAGCAGGGGACGGATATAGAGTGTGGCTCCGCTCTCGTAAGTGGGGATCCACTCCTGATTCAGACGAACTACCTTCTTCACCATCTCTGTGAAAAGTTCGGTAGAAACCTCGGGCATCATAATACCACGGCATGTGCTCTGCAGGCGCTTGGCATTCTCGTCAACACGGAATACGCGCACCTTGCCATCAGGGCAACGATAGGCCTTAAGACCCTCGAAAGCCTCCTGACCATAATGCAGACATGTAGCAGCCATGTGCAGGTTGAGATACTCATCGGAGCAAACTTCGATTTCGCCCCATTTGCCGTCGCGATAGTAGCAACGAACGTTGTAGTCGGTCTTCATGTAGCCAAATGAAAGGCTACCCCAATCTAAATTCTTCATATCGTTTCAATACTGTTAAAGTTTCAATTCTGCTTGCAAAAGTACACATTATATTGTAAATATGCAACAAAAAGCGGATAAAAGTGATGAAATGACAGTTTTTGGGACGAATGGATCAATCCTGAGCCAGGATTTTCTTGATTTCCTCGTCGGTTTTCGTCAGTTTATCCTTGCAGAGCTTAATGAGTTCCTGCGCACGTTTCAGCTGCTCTGACATCTGATCGATATCGAGTTCATCGTTCTCCATCTTGCGGACGATGGATTGGAGTTCCGCATAAGCGGCTTCGTATTTCAGTTCTTTTTCCATTGTGAAATGAATTGGTTTCTATTTGTTCCCCTCCTGAGTAACTACAGAATGGATGGCTCCGTTGGCGAGGCGGGTTTCGATTTCATCGCCTGCCTTCAGAGCCGTGGCATCTTTCACGGCACGGCCATTGTGGAGCGTGATGCTATAGCCACGCTTTAGTAGCAGTTGGGGGTCGAGAGCCTTCAACTTCTCCTCCATTAGCTGCAATCGATGATTCTCAGCCAGCAATCGGCGCTCCAAGAGCATAGGGATGCGTTGGTTGAGCGTATCAATCTTAGCCTCCTGACGCGTCTTAACAATGGAGAAAAGGCGGGGGATAGCCTCGGAGACGATGGTGAGTTGAGAATGGAGCATGGAGAGTTTTTGCTGCGCGTAGCGGGTAATGAGCTCTTGTGAGCCATTGATGACATCGAGCACTTCCTTAAGATGCTCAATGAGGAATGCGGCAGCTGCCGTTGGAGTTTTCACTCGCGTATGTGATATCATGTCGAGGATGCTCTCATCGCGCTCGTGGCCGATACCTGTAATAATAGGTAGGGGGAAGTTGGCTACATTCTCGGCTAATGCCAGGGTATCGAAACCCGACAAATCGCCAGTGGAACCTCCGCCACGGATAATCACCACGCAATCGAATTTAGAGGTGAGAGGTGAGAAGCTAGAGGTGAGAGAATAGATTTTTTCTAACGCATCGATAATGCTCTGTTCTACACCTTCGCCTTGCATGATGGCAGGGAAAAGTTGCGTTTGGAATTGGAATCCGTAGGGGTTATCGCTGAGTTGGTTGCAGAAGTCGCCATAGCCGGCGGCTGTCTGACTCGAAATAACGGCGATATGTTGGCAGAAAGGCGGTAAGGTGAGTTCCTTTTGAAGATCGAACACACCTTCGGCCTTGAGTTGGCGGATAATCTCCTGACGCTTGCGGGCCATATCGCCCAAAGTGTATTCAGGGTTGATATCGGTAACAATCCAAGAAAATCCGTAAGCCTCATGGAACTGCGCATAAACCTTCAGGAGCACCTTCATGCCGGCATGGAGCTGTTGACCCGTGGTGCGCTCGAAATAAGGGCGGATGACTGCCCACTTATTAGCCCAGCACTTGGCGGGAGACTTAGCCACAGGGGTGGCCGTGCGCTCATCCTTCTGAATCAGTTCCATATAGCAATGCCCTCTCAACTCGCGACATTCGGACAATTCGGCCTCTACCCAATATTCATCGGGCATCTCGCACTCAATGGTTTCGCGAACCATCTGATTGAGTTCTAACAATGAATGGAACTTTTCTTCACTCATAACTTCACTAACCACTAACCACTAACCGCTAACCCCTAATCACTAATGACTCACTCTCCCCACCATATAGGCTCGCCAGAAGTTGGGCATGCCATAGCCGTAGATATTATCGGGTTTTTCGTAGCCATTGCTGGTTTGGCGCACAAGGTTGATAATCTGCAAAGCCGTCTTCTCAGGGAAAGCCTGCCACAGACAAGCCACAAGGCCCGCTACCACGGGAGTTGAGAACGAGGTGCCCATATCTCTGGTAATAGAGCCGCGCCCCGAGATGAGCGCAGTGGGACTGCCCAAGGCCATAACATCGGGTTTGACACGCCCGTCTTGCGTAGGACCTACACCACTGAAAGGTGCATTCTTCTTCTCCAAATTGAGGGCGCCAACGGTGATGATGTCGTGGGCATCGGCTGGGAACACAATCTTCTTCCACGGTCCCATACCAGAATTACCTGCGGAATTAACGAGAACAATACCCTTCTGAGCCAGCATAGAAGCCGTATGCGAGATGAAAGAGGTGTTTCCATCGAGATCGCGCTGATGGTAGTAGTTGGGGTGATTGTCGTAGTCGTTATAGCCTAAGCTGCTGCTGATAATGTCGACGCCAACGGAGTCGGCAAACTCAGCCGCCATGGCCCAGTAATCCTCTTCTACGGGTTGCTCCGTTTGCTGGTCTTCGCAGCGCAATAGCCAATAACGGGCCTCTGGGGCACTGCCAATCAGCACCTCGGGTTCGTTGGCTGCCATAGCCGAGAGCACCTTTGTGCCATGATCGGTTTCCTGATAGAAATAAGGGCTGTTAGGATATACAAAATCCTTTACTCCCACAATGTCGGCATGTTGAAAAGCTGGAATGACGTCGCAATTCTGGAAACCACCATCGAGCACGGCAATGGTTATGCCTTGGCCCTGTAGGCCGATGTTGTGTATCCGTTGTCCACCCAGCATCTCAATCTGCTCCCTTCCATTACCATAGCGATTAGTTTTTACACTATCCCAAGGGTTGAAACCGTTGTGGGCACTGGTTTTGATGGAGCGGTTGATGCTGTCGGGCGATGTCCACACCATCTCTGCTCTCTTGACACAATCGAGTTGGGAAAGGCGGTTGAGAAGTGTGGTGTCGTTGGCTCGTACCAATACCGTATTGTTCCATCGCGATGTGCCGATAATGGTGCTTTGCATCGTGCCTCGTTTGTTGTTTCTGCCGGCTTCGTAGCATGTTTTCTCGAACTGCTTCAGGTATCGGCTACTGACGGGAAGATCAGTAGAATCGACAGGGAGCCCCTGGCGCTTGCGCCTTTCGATGGACTTATGGGTGAGCCATCGTGAGGGGTGCTCGATAGAATAGGGGGAGCCTTGCTTATCTTTCAGCGTATAGCGCCAGATATAGTATTTGCCCCCAGGATACTTAATCTTGGGACTTCTGATGGCGCTGGCTTCAGGGATGCATACCAGGGCAAAAATCAGAGAAATAAGAAACAAAAAACGACTTCTCAGACGCATAACGAGTGCAAAGGTACTAAAAGACGGGTAAATAAATGGTATGTTTGAATTGAAGTTTGCAAAGATTAACATTGCAAAGGCTCGAGGATTTGGCAGTCTCGTTTTTTTGTATTACCTTTGCACCGTTTTTTAATAAGGTATAAGAATGAAGGATAATAAACAGGCTGCACTTGAGTTGGGACAGAAGCCCGTGGGGCGACTGCTATGGCAGTATGCCTTGCCCGCCATTGTAGCCATGACGGCATCGAGCCTTTATAACATCATCGACCGTGCCATGATAGGTCAGATCGTGGGTCCTGAGGCCATTGCGGGTCTCGGCATCACTTTCCCCTTTATGAACTTGAGCGCGGCATTCGGAGCAGCGGTAGGCGTGGGCTCCTCAGCATGTATTAGTGTGAAACTTGGTCAGCAGGACTATAAAACGGCAGGACATTTATTAGGTAATACTGTAACGCTGAACCTGATTATCGGTTTCCTCTTTATGGTAACCAGTCTGATATTTCTGAATCCGATTCTCCGTTTCTTTGGTGCTTCTGATGTTACATTGCCCTATGCTCGCGAATTCATGATCGTGATATTGCTGGGCAATATGGTGACTCACATGTATTTTGGCTTGAATGCCGTGTTGCGAGCCGCTGGAAAACCAAAGCATGCCATGTACTCCGTACTCTTCACGGTGGCCATGAATATTCTGCTGGTCATCACCTTTGTATGGTGGTTCCGCTGGGGAATCCGTGGTGCGGCTCTGGCTACGGTCACTTCGCAATCGCTGGCCCTATGCTGGCAATTGTATCTCTTCTCGAATAAGAACGAGATTCTGCACCTGAAGCGCGGCATATACAGATTGAAGAAGCAATTGGTAAGCAATATCATAGCCATTGGTATATCGCCCTTTTTGATGAACGTCACCTCGTGTGTCATCGTGATCTTCATGAATAATCAATTCGTGTACTATGGTGGCGATATGGCTGTGGGTGCTTACTCGATAGCCAACTCGGTGGTGATGATGTTCTTTATGTTTGTGATGGGCGTGTGTCAGGGCATGCAACCCATTGTGGGCTATAACTATGGTGCTGAGAAATATGACCGCATGCTGCGTTGTCTGTATCTCGCTATTGCTTGCGCCACAGCTATCCTGTTGGTAGGTTGGACTCTCTCTATGCTGTTCCCAAGGGAGATAGCCCGTATTTTTACTACCGACGAGACACTGATGAATATGGCTGCCCGTGGTATCAAACTCGATATGTTGGTGTTCTTCGTGGTTGGTTCGCAGGCCACCATCACCCACTTCTTCCAGAGTATTGGTAAGGTGAAAGTCTCAATATTCCTCTCGCTATCGCGCCAGTTGTTCCTGCTGTTGCCGATGGCATTCGTATTCCCGCTCTTCTGGGATCTTGACGGCGTGTGGTACTCGATGCCAGCCAGTGACTTTGGCTCGTTTGCCATGACAATACCGATGCTCATGTGGTATATGAAAAAATTCAAGGCTTATGGACAAGATAATCATTAATGTAGGTAGGCAACTGGGTAGTGGCGGCCATGACATCGGTCGTATGCTGGCCCTCGATTTCGGTGCTAAATACTATGACCGTGAACTCCTGAATCTGGCTGCCAAGGAAAGCGGATTCTCAGAGAAGATCTTTGAACAGAACGACGAGAAGAAGGGATTCTTCCGCGGACTGTTTAATGTACAATCACCTCTGATGGGCGGAGGCAGTATCTATAAGTCAAGTTTCTCGCAGGAAAATCTGTTCCAGTTTCAGAGCGATGCCATCAAGAAAGCTGCTGAGGAAGGTTCATGTGTATTCGTAGGGCGTTGTGCCGATTATATCCTTCGAGACTTTAAGAATGTGGTCAACGTGTTTATCACCGCCTCGATGGATTTCCGTATCGATCAGATGATGGCAAGGCGGAATATCTCACGAGACGAGGCTCGCCGTATCATTGAACAGGGAGAGAGCCGTAGGGCAGAGTATTATAACTATTACACTGGTAAGAAGTGGGGCGCTGCCGAGAGCTATGACTTCTGTATCGATTCGAGCATACTCGGATTGGTGGAAACAGAAAAACTGATTGCTGCGTTTATCCGTAAGCGCTTTGAGAAATGAAGAGAATAGGTATATTGAGCGATACGCACAGCTATTGGGACGATAAGTACTTGCACTACTTTGAACCCTGCGACGAGATATGGCATGCAGGCGATATTGGCAGTGTGGAGGTGGCTGAGAAGCTGGCTGCCTTTCGTCCGTTTAGAGCCGTGTGTGGCAACTGTGACGGGGGTGACTTGCGATTGATGTATCGCGAGTTGAACCGTTTTAAGTGCGAGGATGTTGACGTGCTTATTAAGCACATCGGCGGTTATCCTGGCAACTACGATGCCAGCGTCCGTTCAACTCTCTTTGCTAATCCGCCACAGTTATTCGTGGCAGGACACTCGCATATCCTGAAGGTGAAATACGATAAAACCTTGGGATTGCTGCATATCAACCCTGGTGCTGCTGGCATGCAAGGCTGGCACAAAGACAGGACGCTGATACGACTGACCATCGACGGGAAGGAATTCAAGGATTTGGAAGTCATTACATTAGGAGATAATCAGTGATGGAACAGATTTGGACGTTTATAACCACACTGGCGAAGGGTGTAAAACAAGGCGTGAACCAGTATATCACCAACGATCTGGAGAACTATGTGCCTTTCTTTATCTTCGCAGCTGTGGTGCTGGTAGGCTCCCAATTATGGAAATTGATTCAAAAGTTAAAAAACAAATAGAAATGAAAAGAACAATCGTTATTACTGGTGGCGCTGGCTTTATCGGAAGCCATGTAGTTCGCCTGTTTGTGAACAAGTACCCTGAGTATCACATTATTAACCTCGACAAACTGACGTATGCCGGAAACCTGGCAAACCTGAAGGACATCGAGAACAAACCCAACTATGAGTTTGTAAAGATGGATATCTGCGACTTCGATGCCTTCTACAAGCTGATGCAGGACAAGAAAGTGGATGGTATCATCCACCTCGCAGCTGAGAGCCATGTGGACCGTTCGATTAAGGATCCCTTTACATTCGCCAAGACTAACGTGATGGGAACATTGTCTCTGCTTCAGGCTGCCAAACTCTATTGGGAGAGTCTGCCTGAGAAGTATGAGGGCAAGAGATTCTACCATATCTCTACCGATGAGGTGTATGGCGCCCTTGAACTGACTCATCCCGAGGGTATCGAGCCTCCATTTACAACGACGGCATCGAGCTCAGAGCATCATCTGGCTTATGGCGATAAGTTCTTCTTGGAAACTACGAAGTATAATCCTCACTCACCATATTCAGCTGCTAAGGCTTCATCGGATCACTTCGTGCGTGCTTATCACGATACTTATGGTATGCCGGTGGTAGTGACCAACTGCTCGAATAACTATGGTCCTTATCAGTTCCCAGAGAAGCTGATTCCGCTGTTCATCAATAACATCCGTCATCGTAAGCCTCTGCCTGTTTATGGTAAGGGAGAGAATGTACGCGACTGGCTCTATGTAGAGGATCACGCCCGTGCCATCGATGTCATCTTTCATGAGGGTAAGATTGCCGATACCTATAATATCGGTGGATTCAATGAGTGGAAGAACATCGATATCATCAAGGTGGTGATTAAGACCGTGGATCGTCTGCTGGGTAGAAAGGAAGGTGAGGATATGGACTTGATTACCTTCGTAACCGATCGTGCAGGACACGATTTGCGTTATGCCATTGATAGTACCAAACTTCAGAAAGAACTCGGCTGGGAGCCTTCACTCCAGTTCGAAGAGGGTATCGAGAAGACCGTACGTTGGTATCTCGATAATCAGGAGTGGCTCGACAATGTAACCAGCGGCGATTATCAGAAGTATTACGATAATATGTATGCCAACAGATAATCTTTCGCGCGAGTTGCACTCCTATCTGGTGTACGTGGGAATGAATCCTACAAGCATCAATCCTCAGATGGAACACTATCTGGAGCATCTGCTTTACCTGTTACCCCCAGAGGAAGAGGAAGCAGTGACTCATTATTACGGTCTCTTCGGTTGTGAGCGCAGGTCGCTGCAGGAAATAGCCAAGGGATTGGAAATGAGTCAGGAAGATGCCATGGCACGTATAGATCAGTGCATTCGTAAGTTGGCCGTTACCCCAGAGTGGCAAATGTTGAAACAAACCATAAAGAAATGAAGAAGATATTACTTTTAGGCTCAGGTGAACTTGGTAAGGAGTTCGTGATAGCCGCAATGCGTGCTGGTCAGTACGTGATTGCTTGTGATCGTTATGATAATGCGCCAGCCATGCAGGTGGCCGATGAGCGCGAAGTATTCTCAATGCTCGATGGTGATGCCCTCGAGGCTGTAGTCAACAAGCACAAGCCCGACATCATTGTGCCTGAGATTGAAGCCATCCGTACGGAGCGACTCTTTAAGTTTGAGGAGCAGGGTATCCAGGTAGTTCCTTCCGCCCGTGCCGTGAACTTTACGATGAACCGTCGCGCCATCCGTGATCTGGCTGCCAAGGAACTGGGATTGCGTACGGCAAAGTATTTCTATGCCAAGACCTTCGAGGAGTTCAAGGCTGCTGCTGATGAGATCGGCTTCCCTTGTGTGGTTAAGCCACTGATGTCTTCAAGTGGTCATGGCCAGAGCTATGTTCACAACGATGGTGAGTTGGAGCAGGCTTTCAAGGAGGCTATGGAAGGTTCGCGTGGCGATGTGAAGGAGGTAATTATCGAGGAATTCATCGACTTTGATTCTGAGTTCACTCTGCTTACCGTTACTCAGAAGAATGGTTGGCCTACGATTTTCTGTCCGCCTATCGGTCATGTGCAGAAAGCCGGCGACTATCGTGAGTCGTGGCAGCCATACAAGATATCAGACGAGGCTTTGAAGCAGGCTCAGATGATGGCCGATAAGGTAACCAAGGCACTGACAGGTGCTGGTATTTGGGGTGTGGAATTCTTCCTGACTAAGCAAGGTGAGGTTATCTTCTCAGAGCTCTCGCCACGTCCTCATGATACAGGAATGGTAACACTCGGACATACCACTAACCTGAGTGAGTTTGAGCTCCACTTCCGTGCTGTCATGGGATTGCCTATTCCTGCTATCCATCTGGAGCATGCAGGTGCATCGGCTGTTATCCTCTCACCTAAAGAGGCTTCAACTCCCGTTGATCGTTCATTGCTCGACTACAATTTCGATGAGGCTCTGAAGGAGGATCGCACTCGTATCCGTATCTTCGGTAAGCCCGAGGCCCATAAGGGTCGCCGCATGGGTGTAGTGCTTTGCTACGGTGAGGTTGGCGATGATACAACTGCCCTCCGTGATAAAGCCAAGCGTCTGGCTAAGACCGTTTTGGGTACTGATCCCTATACAAAGTTTGAACATTAAGCGTGTTGTTTGAGAATGAACCGCTTGGATATTAAGATCGTCGATCTTCCCAAGATAACTGATCCGCGTGGCAATCTGACGTTTGCTGAGGCTCAAGCCATGGTTCCCTTCGACATTAAACGGGCCTATTGGGTTTACGATGTGCCTGGAGGAGAAAGTCGTGGAGGTCATGCCCATAAGCGCCTGCGTCAGTTTGTCATCGCTCTGAGCGGTTCATTCCATGTGACACTTGATAATGGCTACGAGCGTAAAACAGTGTTGCTGAATCATCCTTGGCAAGGGTTGCTGATAGATACCAATATCTGGCGAACACTCGATGATTTCTCATCTGGTGGCGTGTGCTTGGTTCTGGCATCCGAGCATTATGACGAGGATGATTACATCTACGATTACGATGAGTTTCTGAGATACGTCGGATGTTCGAAATAAGACGATATACATCGGAGTTGGCTGATGAATGGAATCAGTTCATAGCCAAATCGAAGAATGGCACTTTCCTCTTCGATCGTCGCTATATGGATTATCATGCCGATCGATTTAACGATCACTCGTTACTCTTTTATCTTGGTAATCGTCTGTTGGCTGTTTTGCCGGCGCATGCATCGGGTGATACGCTTTATTCGCATAATGGATTGACTTATGGTGGGTTGGTTATGAGTCCTCGTCTGACGGTTGTTCAGACTATGAACTTGTTTCGAGAGCTAAACGAGCAACTTCGCCAAGAAGGCTTTCGTCATGTCTGTTATAAATGCATCCCTTGGATTTACCATCGTCTATCGTCTGACGAAGATATCTATGCGCTGTTTCATGAATGCCATGCCCGTATTGTGGCAAGGGATTTTGCTACGAATGTCTTCCTGGCAGGCAAGATGCGGTGGGAGCGCGTAAGACGCCGTGGTGTAGTTCGTGCACAAGAAGCAGGAGTGTCCATAGAACGCTCTGATAACTATGCTGCCTTCTGGGATGTCCTTACTAAGAATCTTCATACCAAGTATGGTGTGATGCCAGTGCATATGCTTGAGGAAATAGAACTATTGCATAGCCGATTCCCTCAGAATATCCAACTATACCAGGCCGTTAAGGATGGTGAGGTGTTGGGTGGAGTCGTGCTCTATGTCTCTCATCAGGTGGTTCATGCCCAATATAGTTCTGCCACTTCAGATGGGAAAAAACTCGGCGTCATTGATTTCCTTTACAACCGTATCTTTAACGACTATGGGAACTATCCTTATTTCGACTTTGGACGTTCCACGGAACATCCCGATGGTAGCGGACTGAATGAGAAACTGGTATTCCAGAAGGAAGGTTTTGGTGGACGAGGATTGTGTTACGACATTTATGAGTACGACTTATGATAGCCTATCTGCCATTGCTTAAGATTAATAACCTGCACGATGAAGAACTCCGTGCAGCTGTTAATCGTGTGCTGGATAGCGGTTGGTATCTGAAAGGTGATGCTACTCGCCAGTTCGAGGCGCATTATGCTGAGTATATAGGTACTCGTTACTGTGTTGGCTGTGGTAATGGACTTGATGCACTGAAACTGATTCTGCAAGCTTATATTGAGATGGGCGTGATGCAGGAAGGCGATGAAGTCATCGTGCCAGCCAATACCTATATCGCCTCGATACTTGCTATTACGGCATGTGGATTAACTCCCGTTTTGGTAGAACCAGATATCCATACGTTTCAGATTGACGATGCGAAGATTGAGGCTGCTATCACCCCCCGTACTAAAGCTGTGATGATTGTTCATCTCTATGGCTGTTGTGCCTATACGTGGAAGATTGCTGATATTTGCAAGAAAAATAAACTGAAGTTAATAGAAGATAATGCACAAGCCCATGGGTGCACTTTCGAAGGACAAAAGACAGGTTCGTTGGGTGATGCCGCAGCTCATAGTTTTTATCCCGGGAAGAATCTTGGCTCATTAGGTGATGCTGGTGCTATCACTACCAACGATGAAGAGTTGGCTTCATTGGTAAGGGCTTTAGGCAATTATGGCTCTACTAAGAAGTATGTCCATGATTATCAAGGCTGTAATTCGCGTATCGATGAACTACAGGCTGCTATGCTCGATGTAAAGCTTCGGTATCTCGACGAGGAGAATCATCGCCGTAAGGAGATTGCCGCCTTATATATTAGTAAGGTAACAAATCCGTTGATCCGCATGCCTAAGTGCGACGATCGTGACTGCGTTTGGCATATCTTCCCTGTGCTTTGTGAGCATCGCGAGCGCCTTCAGCAGTATCTTAAGGATAATGGCGTAGAGACTCAGATTCATTATCCCATACCTCCACACAAACAGCGTTGCTATAGCGATTGGAACAATCTTTCATTCCCCATCACTGAGCAGATCCATGCTCAGGAACTCTCCATCCCCTGCCATCAGGCGATGACAAAAAAAGAGGTCGATGAAATCATCAACCTCCTTAACTCGTTTACTCCGGCAGAAGCAGAATAGTGGCGCTGCGGGCGGCTTGGGCGCCCATCACTAATACCTGGGCTATATCCGCCGTTTTTGAGGGACCGCTGATGAAAGTGCCGTAGCCATCGTACTCCTTATCGAACTCAATGCGTTTGTAAGCCTCGTGCATGTTGTTCACAATCTGCGACTTGGGCAACAGGATAATCAGATTCTCTGAGATGAAGCAGATGGCTTTTTCCTTCATCGTCTGCGGAATCCATACGCAGGCATTTTCGGCCACGCCAAACTTACCACGGATAATACCAACATCGGTGCCATTCAGGTCGCGAGCCCGGCCTACGGTATCAGGATTTCTTGTGGCAATCGTGATCTCTGGCAGATTAGATGCAATTTCCTTGGCATCAGGAAACAGCTCACGAATCAATACGTTGATGTCGCGCCCTGGATCTACTTCTATGGCTTGACCGCCCACCATCTCTGTCATCTTGACGAATTGTACCAATGGCTCAGGGTAGGTGATGGCCTTGATGTCACTCAAATCGGGCATGTCAAACTTCTCCCTGACATTCGCCCTGTATTTCTTTAGAATATCGTCTTTGTTACTCATAACACTTTCACTTTTTTACCTTAATACTTTTACTTCACCTTACCTTTCTTCCACATTGAATGGAAGGTCTCCTTGGGGAATTCCATCATCTTGTGGCCTTCAGCCCATGGGTTCAGTCCACAATTGATGATAGGTGATGGGATGATATTTGCCCAATGAGCTAATGCTGTGCCTAAGTTGTAGATTCCCTCGCTGCCATATACCATACTCATACCCTTACACATCAGCTTCTTCTCTGGGTTAGCTGTGCCGAACTCATCAAGCTGCTGGCGCCACATATAAATCTGATCGCCTAAGTTTACCTTGGCAGGACAGAGTGTCTGACAAGAGTTACACAACGTACAAGCACTTACATTGCCCGAATGCTTCTGGGGATCGCGAAGCATACCAAGGTTGATACCGATGGGGCCAGGGATAAAGTAACTATATGAATAGCCGCCACTACGACGATATACAGGACAGGTGTTCATGCACGATCCACAACGGATGCACTTCAAGGCCTCCCAATGATCAGGATTGCCTATCCACTCGCTACGTCCATTGTCTACCAGCACAATGTGCATAGGATTGGCAGTGGGGCGAGCTTTGCGGAAATGACTCGTGAAAGTCGTTGTCGGCTGACCGGTTCCTGCGCGACAGAGCATACGCTGGAAAACGGCTAAGCAGTCGTAATTAGGAATAACCTTCTCTAGTCCGATGGCTGCAATGTGAAGCTTCGGACATGAGGTGGACATATCGGCATTACCCTCGTTGGTACATACCACAATATCGCCCGTTTCGGCAATGCCAAAGTTGGCGCCTGTCATACCGGCATCAGCTGTCAGGAACTCGTTGCGGAGGCTTAGACGAGCAACGTATGTCAGATAAGTAGGATCGTGATTGCCTTTCTCACTGCCCAGTTTTTCTTCAAATAGTTCGCCCACGTCGTCGTGATTCAGGTGGATAGCTGGCATCACAATGTGACTCGGAGCCTGACCTTTCAACTGAATGATACGCTCACCCAAGTCAGTCTCAACTACTTCAATACCATGCTGTTCCAGATATGGGTTCATACCACACTCCTCAGTCAGCATCGATTTGGACTTGACGAGTTTCTTCACATTATGATTCTTCAGGATGCCATAAACAATCTCGTTAAATTCGTGGGCATCCTTGGCCCAATGAACTATACAGCCGTTTTCTTCGGCTTTGGTGGCAAACTGATCCAGATATTCATCGAGGTGGGTAATTGTATGGCGCTTGATAGCACTGGCTTTCTCACGTAGTTGCTCCCACTCATCAAGTCCGTATGCCATATTGTCACGTTTCGTGCGTACTGCCCAGAAAGTGGCATCATGCCATTTGGCATATGTCTGGTTCTTCAAGAACTCTTTCGCTGCATTACTATGTGCTGTACTCATAACTCTAAATTCTTAATTCTAACTTGTAAATCCTTAAAGCCCAGAGGCCAAAATTTCTACCACATGCTTAAACTCTACATTCAAGCCTTGTTTCTTAGCAACACCAGCCATGTGCATCAAGCAGGAACAGTCTGGACCAGTAATGAATCTCGCACCGGTCTTCATGTGGCGTTGTACCTTGTCTATGCCCATCTGCTCGCTGATGGCTGTTTCTTCAATTGAGAACATACCGCCAAATCCGCAGCATTCGTCAGGTCGCTCTGGCTCCAATACCTGTATACCCTCCACAAGATTAAGCAAATCCTTGATTTTGTTGAACTTAGGAACGTTCTCTTCGCTGGGTGAACTCAACCCTAACTCTCTTACACCATGACACGAATTGTGCAGGCTTACCTTATGAGGAAAAGTGCCAAGTGGGTGATTAACCTTGATGACATCATGCAGAAATTCCACTACGTCCATCGCCTTCTTCGCTGTCTCGCATTCTGTCTTGCCTTTCAAAAGTCTGGGATAATTGAGCTTGATAAATGCTGTACAACTTACTGATGGAGCTACTACGTAATCGAAGCCTTTGAATTTCTCTTCAAATTTCTCTGCAAGAGGAATAGCTTGCCCCTCAAATCCGGCATTGGCCATCGGCTGTCCGCAGCATGTCTGGTTCAATGGGTACTCTACATCTAGCCCTAAATGCTTCAATAGTTTATAAGTGGCAACACCTACTTGAGGATACACCACATCGACATAACAGGGGATAAATAGTCCGATCTTCATATTGTCAGTGTATTATTTGTAGTTCGTTATTCGGCACAAATATAGTGAAAAAGATTCAAAAATACTAATTATTAGGTATTTTATGTTTCAGTTTTATGTTTTATTAAAAGTAATTGCTTACCTTTGTGGCATCATTTTTGCATGATATGTAATTGTATAACGAAATAAATTGTGAGTATGAATTATAATGAATTGAATTTCGACGCCATGACTCGTGAGCGGGAGCTCTCGATGTCGGCAGCCTTTCCTATTCTGATGAGGAAAGTTTATGTGTGGATGACTTTGGCTTTAGTGCTGACAGGTGTCACTGCTTATGGTGTAGCAACAAGTCCTGGTATTATGACAGCTCTGTTTTCTAACCATATTCTTTTCTGGGGATTGGTTATTGCAGAGTTCGCTCTGGTAATTGGTATTACCGCCGCCATCAACAAATTGTCGCTAACCACGGCTACGCTGATGTTCGTGCTTTATTCTGTTATCAATGGTGCCGTACTCTCGTCAATCTTCCTCATCTATACGATGTCGAGTATTGCGAGTGTGTTCTTTATCACTGCCGGAACGTTTGCAGTAATGGCTTTGATCGGTTACACTACGAAGACTGATCTTACCTCTATGGGCAAGATCCTCTTTATGGCTTTAATCGGTATTATTATTGCCACTATTGTGAATATCTTCCTTAAGAGCTCAGGCTTGGAGATGATCGTTAGCTATCTTGGCGTACTTATCTTCGTTGGTTTGACGGCATATGATTCTCAGAAAATCAAGAATATGTTGCAGATGGCTCCTGATGCAAGTGAAGGCGCTCAGAAGTTAGCTTTACTGGGTGCGCTTACACTCTATCTCGACTTTATTAACCTCTTCATTTATTTACTTCGTATCTTTGGCCGTCGCGAATAAATCTCGCGTACATTATATATAATATATAAAGAAAACTCAAATTTGTAATGATTCCCGAAAACTTTCATGTTTTTGGGAATTTTTTTGCTTTAAAATTTGGATGGTATTGATAATTGTTGTACCTTTGCACTCGCTTTCGCCCAAAAATCTGGGTTGAGGCGACAAAAAAGAAAGTGTTCTTTGAAAGATTTACATAGACAGAAGTAGTACAAGAAGCGAGAGCAGAAATGCTCTTGGGTATAAAGAAACAAACCGTCAATTTTGTTTTTACTTGATACAAGGATAGTCGTTCTGGGACAGATTACATTCCTTTAATGGAATAAAGATAAAACTTATACAGTGAAGAGTTTGATCCTGGCTCAGGATGAACGCTAGCTACAGGCTTAACACATGCAA
>JAEEGJ010003985.1_pt1 | contig 52401 bp, 43 predicted proteins | sample 8958761 | NCBI WGS metagenome assembly JAEEGJ01 (sample SAMN16246546, study PRJNA631951) | gut metagenome | biome: gut microbiome; feature: rumen; material: RS-attached | host: Bos | place: Iran: Karaj | collected 2018-10
CTAATAGGCATAGGAATCTATTATGGATGCTATATATCCATGATAGATTTTTTTGCACTAATCTTAATATTTTCCTCTTACATTTTTAAGGGAGGACAACTAAATATGAAACACAGAACTAGAAGTCTTTTTAGACGAATTAGTAGTAGTGTCTGTGCCGCAGTTTTGACAGCTACTACAATTTTTAGTGGTGTTACATTTGCTAGTGCAGCTTCAAATCCAACTAGAAAAATCGATGTTTGGGATTTTGGTGGTGTACAAGAAACAGATACAAGCAAATATGACAACCATATTAGTGCAACATTCTGGGATGACTATGATAAGTTGGGTGATAATGGTAGATTTGTTCAAAATAAGAACGAAGTTGCAACAATCACTTGGGATGATTTAAAGCTTACTTATATTGGACAAGATAGAGTTTATCGTAAAGCTGAAACTAAGACAGCTGGTCTAAACAATATTGCACAGACAAAGTATGATGATGGATACAATGCTATGGGTATGTATTATTGTAACGGTACAGGCTCTGATCAAAATAGATGTATGGATATTGCCAATGTAAAGGCAGGAGATAAAATTGTTGTATATATGGGCACAAGTAATGCTGCTGAATCAACAATTTACTTTAGATACGAAGATGGTGATGAGACTAAATCACAGCTAGAAGGTCAGCCTATTACTAACGTTGGAGTAAAGCATGAATTTATTGCTCAGTACGATGGTAATTATAAAATATACCCAGATAAGGCAGCAGGTAAGCCAGTGTATAACAGAATAGTAAGAATTCCAGGTGTTGCGGTATCTGGAAAAATTGATACACAGGGTATTTCATTAACTGATTACACATTAAGATTTACATGTGATAGCACAGGTGCTACAACTGATGCTAATGTAGATGCTAATGGAAATTTCACAGTTGTACTTGCAGCTGATGAAGAATATACAGCTAATGTTATTGGTGTTAAGGGTTACGGTACAACTAAAGAGACAAAGACAATTACAACAAGTCTTAATGATGCCCTTACAGGAATTTCTAATAAAACAATTAAGATCGAAGAAAAGAAACTTTGTGATTACACAGGTAAAGTTACAGGATTTGCCAGCGATTATGATATTTCAAAGCTTGCTGTAATTATGCATCCAGAAGATGAAATGGCAGAAGACGTAACACTTAATATAGCAACAGATGGAAGCTTTAACGCTAGTTTAGAAGCTGAAGAAACTTATACAGCAGAGTTAAAGGGCGTTAATGATTATGAAATCATTAATGGAGCTAGTGTAAATTGTAAGGATAACACACAACAGGATATTGAGGTTGCGCTTAAGCCAATGTATTCAGTAAATGGTGAATTTACTGGAAATAACGGTGTTAAGCCAAGTTCACTTAAGTTTGTAAACTTAGATGATTCTTACGAATACACAGCAACAGTTACAGATAATGGATATAAGATTTCACTTCGTGATGGTTCTTATAAAGCAGTAGTAGATATTGATGGATACAGAACAACAACTCATGTAGTTGTAAATGGTGCAGATGTTACTAAGGCACTTATGTTTGTATCAACAACAGCTAAGGATGCATTAACTAGAGTTCCTGATCTTTATGTAGGTTATGAAGATAAGGGAAGCTTAAACTACAACACAGTTAGTGAAGCAGTAGAAGCAGCTTCTTTAATGAACCCAAGTTCAGAAACTGAAAGAATTACAATTCATATTGCTCCTGGAACATACAGAGAGCAGATTAGAGTTAATACTCCTTTTATTTCTTTTGTAAATGATACTAATGAAGAAGTTAAGTTAACATGGTATTACGGTATTGGTTATAAGTATTATAGTATTGATGATTCAGGATTTTATAATGCTGAAAACGAATATGATAAATTTGATAAAAATGGCCCTGCTAAGTGGGGTGCATCAGTTTATGTAACAGGTAATGCTGATTCATTTAGAGCTGATGGAATTACATTTGAAGCATCATTTAACAGATACTTAACAGATGAAGAATTAGAAGATGGTGTAGTATCAGATGGTTCTATCGCATTTGTTAGAAGATATGGTGCAGATGTAACTTCTAAGGCAGCAACAGAAAGAGCAACAGCATTTGCTGTAGAAGCTACAGATGTTGAAATGACAAATTGTAAGTTCCTTGGTAGCCAGGATACACTCTACACAGGAAATACAGATGCTAGACTTTATTTCTTACATTGCCAGATTGAAGGTAACACAGATTATATCTTTGGTGATGGTAATTGTGTATTTGATGCATGTGAATTAAAGTTTTATGGATATAGCACAGGTTCAGTAGGTGGTTATATTACAGCTATGAAGCCAAGTGCTAATGCAGGTTATTTATTTAGAAATTGTACAATTTCAGCTAATGATGATTTAACAGTAACTAAGGGATACCTTGGTAGACCTTGGGGAGATAAGGCTAATGTAACATATCTTAATACTAAGATATGTAGCGACTTAATCTTAGATGAAGGTTGGACAACAATGAGTTCTAACAAGCCAGAAAATGCTAGATATAGAGAATTTAATTCAACATATACTGATGGCAGCGTGGTTGACTTATCTAAGAGAGTTACAGGCGTAATTGATGAAAATGAAGCAAACAGTGTTAGCTTATCTGAATACTTTGGCGATTGGACACCAGTTAGTCTTGTAACAGAAACAGAAGGCGTTAAATTTGAAAAGGATCCATACATGATTGATAACGGAGATATTAATGCTCCTTATCCAGGACATGTATTAACAGCATGCTATGACCTTGGTGATAACATGAAGGCAGATGCATCAGTACTTAGATGGTATATTGTATCAGATGATGGATCTAAGGAATTAGTAAAGACATCTACAGCAAGTGTAGATAGAACATACAAGATTACAGATGCAGCAGTATCAAAGCACATTTGCCTTGAAGTAGAAGCTCAGACAATTTCAGGCCAGAAGGGTGAAACTAAGTCAGTAACTACAGATGCATTTGTAAGAGAAGGATACGAAGACCCAACAGGAAAGATTACAGATCCAACAATTGGTGATGGAATTAATATCTATCTTGCTGGTGATTCAACAGTAAAGGATTACTCTACTAAGGGTATGTATAATGGCGGAAAGTCACAGTCAGAAGGTTCTTGGGGCGAATATCTACAGGATTATTTTGATAGTGATGTGGTAAATGTTGTTAACTACGCTAATGGTGGTAGAAGTTCTAGAAACTTCATTAATGAAGGCAGCCTAGATAAGATTGCAGCTAATATTAAGAAGGGCGATTACTTATTCATTCAGTTTGGTCATAATGACTGTGCTAATGAAATAGGTTATAGAGAAGATAGATATGTTCCACTAGGACAGCCTGATGCTAACGGAATCTTCCCTGTAACAGCAGGAACTAAGGTAGCAACACCAACATCACTTCAGGATAGATATGGTGATACATTCTATTCATATGATTGTGGTGGAACATATAAATGGTATTTATTACAGTATATTAACGTTGCAAGAGAAGCAGGTGCAACACCTGTACTTGTAACACCAGTGGCAAGACTTTACTTCACAGCAGAAGGAAAGATTAGACCACATCACGATGCAACTGATAAGACAGACACATATGCAGCTTCATATGTACCAGAAAATCCATATAACTCATATGTTGAAGCAGTTAAGCAGCTTGCAAGTGAAGAAGATGTAATGTTAATTGATGAATTCCAGCTAACTAAGGATTTATATGAAGAAACATATGCTAATGATCCTAATGCAGCTAATGGAGTTTCAAAAACAGCATCAAAGCTTTTATGCAGCGGTGATAGCACACATTCAAGTAAGTTAGGCGGATTAGTATCAGCAGGACTTATGGCTGAAGAAATTCAGAATCGTAACTTAAATATCTCTAAGTATGTTAAGGCACCTACTAAGACAAGTGGTGTTAAGGCTAACGGAGATGTTGAATTTACAGTAAATAAAGATGGTGTAATTGATACAGAAGACGTATTACTTAAGACTTATACACAGGATATGTTTACTACAATTACAACTAAGGCAGAAGAACTTAAGAACAATACAGAGACTCCAGAAACACCAACAGAGCCAGAGACTCCAGCAGAGCCTGAAACACCAACAGAAGAAGCTGATACAACACCACATACTTTATGGGTAGTTGGTGATTCAACAGTATCTTCATTTAATGATGCATATTACTATCCAAGATATGGCTATGGAACACAGTTATATAAGTACTTAACATCTAATATAACAGTTCAGAACTTAGCTCTATCAGGAAGATCTTCAAAGAGTTATGTAAATGATAAGGAATACCAGACATTAATAAATGGTATGCAGGAAGGCGATTATCTTGTAATTGGCTTTGGTCATAACGATGAGAAGGCAGAAGCAGATAGATATACAAATCCAAACGGAGATTATACAACAGAAGGTAGTTTCGCAAATTCACTTTACGAAAACTACATTAAGATTGCACAGGAAAAGGGCGTAACTGTAATTCTTTGTACACCAGTAGTAAGAAGAACAGCTACAGGTACTTGGTCAAATTCAAATCTTCATATTACATCTACATCAGGTGAATATGCGGGTGGCGATTACGCACAGGCAATTAAAAATTTAGGTAAGGATTTAGGAATTACTGTTGTTGATATGACAACACTTACTAAGAACTTATATGACGAACTTGGTGCTAGTGAAACACTTTACTTACATGCTTGGAATTCATCAAGTGAGTCATCAGTAGATAATACACATGCTAATATCTACGGTGCAACATATTGGGCTTACCTTTTAACACAGGCTGTTAAGGAAACAGATAATAGCTTAGCTAAGTATATTGTTTCTGCACAGGCTCCAACTAAGGCAGATACTTTAGTAGTAAACCCAGAATATACAGAAGCTGATTATACACCAATTGCTGAAGGAACAAGTTCAAGCATTTGGAAAAATGTAGGCATTTGGAGTGGTTCAGTATTTGGTAATGTAGGTGGAACAGATAAGATTTCTACAGATAACTTCGCATTAGAGGAAGTTAACGGTGGAGTAAGAATTGCAGCATTAAAGGGCAATGGTAAGATTGCTTCAACAGTTGATGGACTTGCAATGTATTATTATAAGATTCCAGTAGGATCTACATTTACTTTAACAGCAACTGCAACAGTTAATAGTATTACACAAAATGATCAGGTATCCTTTGGTTTAATGGCTAGAGATGACATGTATCTTGATACATCACTTTCTGATGCATTAGGTGATTATGTTGCAGCTGGTCCTTTAAAGATTACAAAGGGTTCTAGCATGTGGAACTGCTTCGCTAGAAAGTCAGGCGTACTTACAAGCGGTGGTGCTTGTGAAAAATATACAGCAATTAACGCAGGAGATAGCTTTGATCTTAAGATTCAGAGTAATTCAGATGGATATGCTTGTACATTCGGTGATGAAACAACAGTTACAGGCGGATTTGATTTTGCTTTAACTAAGGTAGATTCAGATTACGTATATGTTGGTATGTTTGCAGCAAGACAGGCAGATGTAACATTTACAGATATTACATTAGTAGTTGATGGTGAAGTAGTTTATACTACAGTTGATACAGAAGAACCAACAGAGCCATCAACAGAAGAGCCAACAGAGCCTTCAACAGAAGAGCCAACAGAACCATCTACAGAAGAGCCAACAGAACCTTCAACAGAGGAGCCTTCAACAGAAGTGGCAGCAGATGAAGATGTAATCTTTGAAATGCTAGAAGGTGCTAAGCAGACAGTAAATGCTGGTGAAAAGGTTAAATTAGTATTTAGATCAGAAGCTGACTTCTCACTCTTTAAGGGTGTATCAGTAGACGGCGTAGTAATTGATCCTTCAAACTACACAGCTAAGGCTGGTTCAACAATTATTACATTAAATGCTGATTATGTAGCAGCATTGCCAGCAGGTGAACATGAAGTAAGAATTCTTTCAGAGGGCGGTTACGCTAGTGCAGCATTAGTTGTAAGTGGCGAAATTGCTACTGAAGAAATTAATAATGAGACAACAGAAGTTGCAGCTGACACAGCTGTAGTTACTGGAGAAATCGCAGCAGATACAGATGTAGTTGCAGCAGATTCTTCAGAGGTTGCAACAACAGATAAGAAAACTGCAGATGCTAACAGCTTAGCTGTATTTATCATCATTGCAATGTTATCAGCTATGACACTTGCAGTTGTTTCAAAGAAGAGAGAGTTCTAAGATAACAAAGTAATAATCTTTATTGCTATATCTCAGACGAGATCTATAAATTTGATCTCATAAAAAACTATAGACAACAACGGGAGTAGTCGCTTGCTTTATGCAGGCGGCTATTTTCGTTAATCAACCTTTTGTTGGTTTAAATTCAAAATCAAGTATGCTATACTTAGTGAGATTGTGTATTTATGCAAGAAAGAAGGATTTAGTATGGTATATAGGACTAAAGGAGTCTGTTCTCGACAGATACATTTTGAAGTGAAAAATGGAAAAGTATGTGATGTGGAATTCCTTGGCGGTTGTGATGGTAACACACAGGGTGTTTCACGATTAGTCGAAGGAATGGATATAGACGAAGCAATCAAGAGATTAAAAGGTATCGATTGCGGTGGAAAAGGAACATCTTGCCCTGATCAGTTGGCAACTGCTCTTTTACAGTATAAGGAGGAAGTTTAAAAGTGAAGAAGATTGTACTAACAGGCGGCGGAACTGCAGGACACGTTACACCTAATATTGCTTTAATGCCATCATTAGTTGAGGCAGGTTATGAGATTGAATACATCGGTTCTTACAATGGAATTGAGAAACAGTTAATTGAAGCGGAAAATGTTAAATATCACGGAATTTCATCAGGTAAATTAAGAAGATATTTAAGCGCTAAGAATATATCAGATATCTTTAGAGTTCTTAAAGGTATAGTTCAAGCTAATAGACAGTTAAGAAAGATTAAGCCGGATGTGGTATTTTCTAAAGGCGGCTTTGTATCAGTGCCAGTTGTGCTTGCAGCAGGACATAGACACATTCCTGTAATTATACACGAATCCGACATGACTCCAGGTCTTGCCAATAGAATAGCAATGAAGAAGGCTACAGCAATTTGCTGCAACTTCCCAGAAACAGTTAAGTACCTTCCAGCAGGTAAGGCACATTTAACAGGCTCACCAATAAGACAGGAATTACTTAAAGGAAGCAAGGAAGCAGGTCGTAAGCTTTGTGGCTTTAATGAAGACAAGCCAATCGTTTTGGTAGTTGGTGGAAGTACTGGCGCTAAGCACGTTAACGAGGCTATTTATGACATTTTACCAGAACTACTTGAGAAGTATCAGGTGTGTCATCTATGCGGTAAGGGAAAGAAAGAGAGCAAGTATGAGACATTACCAGGCTATAGACAATTTGAATATATTAGCGAGGAGATGAAAGACCTCTTTGCTATGGCAGATATTGTAGTATCAAGAGCCGGTGCTAATGCTATTTGCGAATTATTAGCCCTTAAGAAGCCTAACCTTTTAATCCCTTTATCAGCTAAGGCAAGTAGAGGTGATCAGATTCTTAATGCTAAGTCATTTAAGGAACATGGTTACTCATTAGTATTAGATGAGGACGATTTAATTAAAGATGATAAGATTCAGGGTGCTCTATTACTTGAACAGATCAATAAATTATATGAGAATAGAGAAGAATTCATAAAGACAATGGGAGAAAGCAAGCAGGCTGATTCCATTTCAACTATTATTGAATTAATTAAGAAGTATTCTAAATAATAGATAAGATGTGTTATAATGAATAAAGTTTATTATTAGAATGAAATAAAATAATCGATTATTATATAAGAGATTAGAAAATTAATAACAAAAGGAGGAATGCTGCCCTATGATAGGAATTATTGGCGCAATGGATGAAGAAGTTGAGCAGATTGTAGCTGCAATGGACATTACAAAGGAAGAGTCTAAAGCAGGTATGAATTTCAGAGCTGGAACACTAAACGGAAAGGAAGTTTGTGTTGTACGTTCAGGAATTGGTAAATGTAATGCTGCAGCTTGTACTCAGATTTTAGTAGATGATTTTAAAGCAGATTACGTAATTAATACAGGAATTGCAGGCTCATTAAATGCAAAGATTGATATCGCTGATATCGTTATTTCAAATGATGTACTACATCATGATGTAGATGCAACAGGCTTTGGTTATGAACTAGGACAGATTCCAAGAATGGATACACTTTCTTTTAAAGCAGATGAGAGATTAGTAAAGCTTGCAAGTGAAGCAGTTGCTAAGGTTTTACCTGAAATTAAAGGATATGTTGGTAGAGTAGTATCTGGTGATCAGTTTGTTTCTGATAAAGAAGTAAAGGAAAGAATTGAATCAACATTCCATGGATACTGTACAGAGATGGAAGGTGCTGCAATAGCACAGGTATCATATATCAATAAGGTTCCATTCCTTATTCTTAGAGCTATTTCAGATAAGGCAGATGATTCAGCAACAGTTGATTATCCAACATTTGAAAAGCAGGCAATTGCTAATTCAGTTAAGTTATTAAAGGAATTAGTAGCTAATATTTAACATTTAATCCGTCGCAATTTTGCGGCGGATTTTTTACGAATAAAAAAGAGGAAAATTTAATGAGATCATTAGCAAGTAGACTTACAAAACAAGAACAGATGTCAGAAGCTTTAATTGTGGGGCTTTTTCTAGCGTTTTCAGGGGGCTTTCAAGATGCTTATACATATATTTTAAGAGGAAATGTATTTGCCAACGCCCAGACAGGAAACATTGTACTTATGAGTACACATTTTATGAAAAATGAGCATATATATGCACTTAAGTACCTAGTCCCATTAGTGGCCTTTGCCCTTGGAGTATTTATAGCAGAGCAAATTGGCTTTAAGTTTAAATACTCTAAAAAAGTGCATTGGAGACAAATTGTACTATTAATAGAAATCATAATACTTTTTGTAGTAGGCTTTATGCCTTTAAAATATAATATTTTAGCTAATTCTTTAGTGTCTCTAGCTTGTGCAATGCAGGTTCAGGCTTTTAGAAAAGTAAGTGGTAATGCTTATGCAACAACAATGTGTATAGGAAATTTACGAAGCGGAATGGCGGCATTATCAGCGTTTACAAGAACAAGGAAAAGAGAAACTCTAAAAAAAGCAGCATATTATTTTATCGTAATCTTTATTTTTGCAATAGGTGCAGGAATTGGTGGAACATTTTCAAAAGATATTGGAATTCATGCTATATGGATAAGTTGTGCTTTCTTGATTGTAGCTATAGGACTTATGGCCATGGAGATTAGGAAATAAGGGCAAATTGTCATTGTATGTATATTTGAACAAGAGTAGAGCATATAAATAGATATTTAGTAATAATTAAAATAGAAAAAATCAAGTCTCGTTCATGAGACTTGATTTTTTGTTTATAGTAGAAGTAAGCTTTCATCTTGTGTCAAATCATATATTTCCTGATTAATAGAATTAATATCGTAATTATTATGCAAAAGGTGAGATATAACGCAAAAATCTCGAGGATTTTTTGGGTCAAGACTTCCTTTGTTAATTAGTCTAAGAGCTTTATTAGCTTCCTTTACATCCATATGAGCGGAAACAATTAAAGCTAGTATTTTGTTTTTTGAGGGATTTGTTTTTTTACCATTTATAATATCGTAAGCATAGCCTTTAGAAAGACCAGAATTTATTCTAGCTTCATTTAAACTAATATTCTTTTTTGCTAAAATGTCATTATAATATTGACTAAAGCTAAGCTCCTGTCCTTTAACATAGCTTAGATAATCTTGTAAATCCTTTTCATTCTTGACGGATTTTAAATAATTAAACAGTTCTACAGTATCCTTTTGATGGTTAGCCATAATACCCTCCCCATAAACATGATAAAACATTATTCTTTAGCAAAATAAAGTGCCCTCAAATATTGATGAACACTAGATTTATGATATAATATTTTAGGTATAAATAAAAGTATCTCTAAGGGATATTTTGGGATTAATTATTAGATAACAAAGAGGAAATATGACAGAACACGAGAAAGTAGCGTTGGCTATGTATGAAACTGTTGATGAGGTGGATGAAGGTCATAATGTTAGTTTAGTTAGAAGTTTAGTTGATAAACAATTTTATGTAAAAAAAGAACTAGAAAACTATAATAAGAAAATATATGACTACCTCAAGGAAACGAAGAATATTTTCTTTCCAATCATAAGTGAATGTATACTAGATGATGAGAATCCTTCTAATGATGGGGATTTAAAGGAAAAACTAATTATTATAGAGGAGTACATAAGCGGGGAAACTTTAAGCCAAAGAATTGAAAAAAAGGGACATCTTTCTGAAGAAGAAAGTGTTAAAATAATAATAGACATATGTAATGGCTTAAAACATTTGCATAAAAAGAACTTTATAAATAGGGACATAAAACCAGATAATATTATTATTACTAGGACTGGGGAAGTTAAGATTGTGGATGTTGACTCTGGCAAGGAAATTAATAGGGAAACCAACACAGATACGAGATTGATTGGTACTCCTGAATATTTCGCACCAGAACAGATTGGCCTTGGCTTTCACTCTTCGGATGAAAGAACTGATATATATGCCATGGGAATAGTCTTTAACGAGATGTTAACTGGAGACTATCCTAAGAATAAGATGGTTGAGGGCGTATTTAAGGAGATAGTGCTTAAGGCAACACAACTAGAACCAGAAAAACGCTTTAAGAGTATTGATGAATTTATGGAGGCTATTATTTTTTGCCATAAGAATCATATGTCTTATAATTTGAAAAAGATATATGATAGTAAAATGTTACGAAAAACAAATAGTCGATTCGATACTAAAAGTTGGAAGTTACCAGGATTTAGATCTGGAAATAAAGTAAAGATTGTTTTGGCATTGCTCTATTACATTTGTTCTTTTATTTTTGCTTGGAGTTGTTATTTACCACCGTATACTCAATCTAATAATCTCATAATAGGAATGATTTGTACGATATATTTAACTTGTTGCTTTTATTTTTTATCGTTTGTCATTTTTAATTATAGAGGAATTAGAGATAAACTACCCTTAATGAAAACTAATAATAAAATCTTGTACGTAATATTTGCGATAATTTGGTACTTTATAATTATTTTGATAGCATTTGCTGTAGTAGCAATTGTTTGGAGTATAATAGAGGCCATATAATAAAGGACTTAAAAAGTTCGCTATCAGCGTACCAAGTGCCAAATGAAAATTGATATTCTCGTTAAGTAAAAAATAACGAGGAGGTCATTTTTATGGCAGAGGAAATGAAAAACGAAGTAAAAAACGAAAAGAGACACAGTGGTTTTGCAACTGCAGCATTAGTATTAGGCATTGTTGGGATTGTATTATCTTTCATTCCAATTATTAATAACGCAGCCTTTATTCTTGGTGTGTTGGCAGTAATTTTTGGATTGGTGAGCTTAATTAAGAGAGCTAGTAAGGCAAGTGCTTTTGTTGGTTTAGTTCTTGGTGTTGCGGCTTGTGCTATTACACTTTATATGCAGGAAAGCGTATCTAAGGCATTGGATGATGCAATTAATGAAATGGATACTGCTTTTGATGATTTAGACGGATCTAATACAGATCAATTATTAGAGAAATCTATTAAGGTTTCATTTGGCGCATTCAGTGTTGATAACAGTGGATTTATAACTTCAACAAAGTTACCAGTAACAGTAACTAACCTTGAAGCTGAGACAACAAGTTATTCAATTCATGTAGAAGCTATTGATGCTAATGGCAACAGAATTGGTGATGACTATGTTTACGTTAATGATTTGGGAGCTAATCAAAGTCAGGTCTTTGATTGTTTCGAATATATTTCAAGTGATGAAATTGCAAGCTATGAAGCTGCTTCATTTAAAGTAGTGGAGGTGAGCAAGTATTAGAATAAGGAGGCATTTATGGAGATTTTAATGTTGGAATCTAGCGTTTATGGCGAGGATATTTCGCTAGATAAGTTTGATAAGTTAGGAAATGTGACAAAATATGAGCGTTCTAATCCTAGTGAGGCTTTAGAAAGACTAAAAAAACACAATCCTGACGTAGTAATTGTAAACAAGATTCTTATGAACAAGGAGGCCATAGATGCCGCTCCGAATTTGAAAGTAATTGCAGAAGCTGCAACAGGATATAACAATATTGATATTGAATATGCTAAAGAAAAAGGAATTAGAGTGGCAAATGTAGCAGGCTATTCTACAGATTCAGTGGTACAGCATACATTTGCACTACTCTTTTATCTTTATGAAAAAATGAGACATTACGACGAGTTCGTAAAAGACGGAAGTTATGCAAACTGGCCAGTATTCTCATATTTTAATAACATTTTTTATGAATTAAAAGGTAAGAAATGGGGTATTGTAGGGCTTGGAAATATAGGCTCAAAAGTAGCTAAAATCGCCACAGATTTTGGTTGCGAAGTGTTAACTTATTCAGCTAGTGGTCACAAGTATGACAGCCCATTTAAGCAGGTAGAACTTGATGAATTATTGAAAGAATCAGACATTATTTCAATTCATGCACCACTTAATGAATATACTAATAACTTATTTAATTATGAAAATCTTTCTAAGATGAAGAAGAGTGCGGTTTTACTTAACTTAGGTCGTGGACCTATTGTTAACGATGTAGATTTAGCTAAGGCTTTAGAAGAGGGAAGAATTAGCGCTGCAGGTCTTGACGTAATTAGTGTAGAGCCAATTGCTAAGGACAATCCACTCCTTAAGATTAAAGATAGCGACAAGTTAATCATTACACCTCACATTGCTTGGGCAACTCATGAGGCAAGAGAAAGATTAATGGATGAGATTTATGAAAATATTGTCGCATATTTCGAGGGTCGTGAAAGAAACGTTATTGTGTAAAAATGTATAACCTCTTTGTTAATTAATAATATTATATAACGCTTCTTCTGACATAGAGGAATATTCCAAAAACAGCTCCTAGCTTGCATAGCTAGGAGCTGTTTTTTGCTAGAAAATTATATGATAAAAAACAGTACTAGATAAATAAAAAATATAAAAAGTCGCTTTTATTCAAAAAATCAGTTTGAATAAAAGCGACTTTTTTGCTATTAGTTTAGCTTAGTTGAACAATTTAGTTTGCCTTTTTAAAGCTGTCTTCCTTAGATTCATTTTCATTATGCTTAAAGAAAAGCTCAGACTTTAATGTTCCTAGTGGATCAGTAATTAACATATAAACTACCCATATAATAAGAGCAAGCACAACTACTGATAAACCAAGGAATGTATCATTTAACATATCAGCTGCGCTTGGTGTAAAGTAAGCAGCTTTTAATTCTACATATTCAAAAATAGCATCTCCAAGCCACATAAGTGAAGCACCCCAATATAACCAAATAAGAATTCCACACTTTAACTGGCGAGCCTTTGGGCTTACATACCAAATTACAGTAGCAATTATTGCTGCAATTGTAGATATAAGTAATGTCATAATAGTACCTCTTTTTTATTAGTTATAAGTGCTAGTTAAATTAGTTAGCCTTAGCTTTTAATAGTTTCTTTTCCATTGATGAAACTACAGCTAACATGCCAAGCCAAACAACAAGAATAATTCCTGTCATTGTAACGCCTACAGTTGCCATTTCGTGGAACATTTCAGCCATTGAAGATGGATCTTCCATTGCAGTTAAGAATGGGAAGAAAGGTACAACCTCACCGTGCCATACATGCTCAAAGGCAAGTAAAACTGCACCGCCGATTAACATTTTCACTAACCAAGACAACTTTCTTGAAACAGGAATTGCCTGAATCTGATTAGTACTTTCTTCTTTTCTTTCATGCTGTTCATTCTTCTTTGCAACCTTAGATGCAACCTCGACTGCAACAGCTCCTGCTGTAGGAACTAAAAAACATGCCATATAATCCCTCCTTAAATATTATCTAAAAATAGTTTAAATAACATTCTAATAATAGCACAATGTTGTCTAATAAACAACGTAATGGTATAATCTTAAACAATGTTTAAGACGGAAAAATCTTTGTCTTAATAGGAAATTTTTGAAAGAAAAGGACATTTTTAAAATGTATAATTACGTATTTTTTGATTTGGATGGAACATTGACACAGTCTGAATTTGGTATTTTACAGGCCATTGAATATACTCTAAAAAAGATGGGAGAGGAAGAAACTAGTAAAGAAACAATGCTAAAATTTATCGGCCCTCCCCTTTATGATTCTTTCGTGGGAATTCTTGGTTACGACGATGAAAAGGCCAACAAGGGAGTGAAGATTTTCAGAGAATATTATGAATCTACAACTCTTTTCAACGCTCCGCTCTACGAGGGCATTGAAGAGGTTTTAAAGAAGCTACACGCAAAGGGCAAGAAGCTCTATGTAGTAACTTCAAAGGTTGAGCGTATGGCTAAGGCAATTGTTGACCACTTCGGCATCGACAAGTATTTTGTTGGAGTTGTGGGCTCAGATCCTAACTCAAAGACTCACGGCAAGGACGAGCTTATCCGTCGTGTTTTTGCCATGGAAAATGTAGACGACATCTCTACTTGCGTCATGATTGGCGATAGATTATTCGATATTAACGCCGCTAACAAGGTGGGCATCGACTCAATCGGAGCAGAATACGGCTACGGCACTCGCAAGGAATTAGAGGAGTGTGGTTCTACATATATCGTAGAAAAGCCAATGGAGATTTTGGAAATTGTGGGCTAGTGGAAAGCCAGTTGGTTTTGTGGATTATGACTATGAAAAATTAAGGCTTTGTGGATTACATAGTTGAAGGCGAGAATTGTGTATTGGCCATCATTAGTAGAATGGCCGCCATTAAATGGAAGAGGCTAAATTGACACAATTGTAAGGCTTATGAGATAAGGAGATGGAAAAATATGGCAGAGTTAACAACCCTCATTTATTTGAAAAAAAACGACAGTTATCTCATGCTTCATAGAGTTTCAAAAAAGCATGACATCAACAAGGATAAGTGGCTTGGAATTGGTGGTCACTTCGAGGCCTTTGAAAGTCCAAGTGAATGCATCATAAGAGAAGTAAAGGAAGAAACTGGATATACAGTAAATAAACCAGACTTCCGCGGCATCGTAACCTTTGTTGCTTTTGATAATAAGGAAGATTACGAAAAGAAGTGCAACGGAATTTGCGAATACGTTCACGTCTTCTTATCAGAAGATTTCTCAGGAGATGAAGAGACCTGCGGCACAAACTTTCCTTGCGATGAAGGCAAGTTAAAGTGGGTGAAGATAAAAGACATCTACGACCTTCCCATCTGGGAAGGCGACAAGCTCTTCTTAAAGGCGTTAGAAGAAGATAGAGAATTCTTCAATCTTAAGTTGATTTATGTAGGAAATGAATTAGTAGAACATGAGTGGTTCTAAGATAGGATAGGGAAGCCCCCGCCAATGCGAAGCATTGGTGGGGGCTTTGTTGTGCTGATGGGGTGGGAAGATATATGGAGGGTGCTTACTTAATATGGGGGGATTGTGCCTTTCGTGAGTGATATGCTCAATTCTAGCCACAGTTGTGTAGGAAGCTGCGAGGGGGTGTTTACTTAATTTGTGGGACTTGTGCCTTTCGTGCGTGATATCTCTCATTACAGCCACCAGCTTCCGGGACTTAACAGAGAAATTTAGCTTTCAAAAAGCAAGTTTGTGCTTCCCGGAGCGAAAAACACTAAAAAAGGGCACAGCAATTCCCATAGCTGTAAAGCTATAAAAAGCGAGTTTGTGCTTACCAGAAGCTTAACGCGGGAAAAAAGGCACAGAAAATCCCGCAAGGAAATAGTGGAAAAAGCTTGTTTGTGCCTCTAGGGACGGGATAGAAGAAAAAGAGCACAAGGAATAGAGGATAGCTTCCAAGAATTTAATGAATTTTGTGCCTGAAAGTGTGAGAAAAGCAAGTTGGGGGCACAAATCCCCGGGAGGCAGCAAAAATCCGGGACGAAACCAAGCTCCACTAGGCACAAATACCCGGGAAGCAGCAAAAAACCGGGATGCAACGAGCTCCATAACTCGTAAGCACCCCGGGAGGTGTTTAAAAACCCGCTAAATCGACTCCACCACTGGACTGATCAACTTATGCCAATCCTGAAGTGAGTTGACCTCGCTATCTTTTCTTGCCTTGTGGGCTTCGTTAATAGTCTTGATACCTGTAGCTGCGGCCTTGGCAGCGGCTACAGTTGTGATATATGGAATCTTAGCTTTAACGGCTGCTTTTCTTAAGTAAGAATCATCATAGGCAGAATCCTTGCCAACTGGAGAGTTGACGATTAAGTCGATTTCGCCGTTATTTATTGCATCAATGATATTTGGGCGGCCCTCGTAAATCTTATAAATACGATTAGCTGGAATGCCCGCTTCATTAATAATCTTGCAAGTTCCTTCCGTTGCCACAATGTTAAAGTTGCTCTCTTTAAAGAGATTTGCAATCTCAGCAATGTAAGGCTTGTCAGCCTTGTTAACAGCAATAAGCACAGTTCCGCTAAGAGGAAGAGTCTGCTTTGCAGCTTCTTGAGCCTTATAGAAACTCTCGCCCTCATCCCTTGCAATACCTAAAACCTCACCAGTAGAGCGCATTTCAGGTCCAAGAAGTGGGTCTACTTCAGGGAACATGTTAAATGGGAATACTGCTTCCTTCACGCCAAAGTAAGGAATGTTTTGATCCTTAAGATTTGGCACAGGAGAAGGTCTGCCAGTAATTTCTGAAGTAATGATATCAGTGGCAAGTGGCACCATGCGAATGTTACAAACCTTAGAAACCAAAGGCACAGTACGCGATGCTCTTGGATTTGCCTCAAGAACGTAAACCTTACCCTTTTCAATGGCATACTGCATATTCATAAGGCCCACAACATGCATTTCCTCAGCAATCTTTCTTGTATATTCCTTGATTGTGCGAAGAACATCAATAGGGATGTGCTTTGAAGGAATGATACAAGCGGAATCGCCAGAATGGATGCCCGCAAGCTCGATATGTTCCATAACTGCCGGAACATAGGCGTGGAGCCCGTCACTAATAGCATCAGCCTCACATTCAAGGGCGTGTTGTAAAAATCTATCTATAAGTATAGGTCTGTCAGGTGTTATACCTATTGCAGCCCCCATGTACTCTGTCATCTGCTCGTCATCATAAACTACTTCCATGCCACGTCCCCCAAGAACATAAGAAGGACGAACCATAACCGGGTAGCCGATTTTATTTGCAATCTTAATAGCATCCTTGGTGTCCACAGCCATTCCAGACTCAGGCATTGGAATTCCAAGCTTATCCATCATTGCCCTAAACTGGTCTCTATCCTCTGCAAGGTCGATAACCTCAGGGCTTGTACCAAGAATCTTAACTCCATTTTTCTTAAGCTTACTTGCAAGATTAAGAGGAGTCTGGCCGCCAAACTGAGCAATAATGCCCACCGGCTTCTCCTTTTTGTAAATGCTAAGCACATCCTCAAGGGTTAGTGGCTCAAAATAAAGCTTGTCCGAAGTATCATAATCAGTGGAAACCGTCTCAGGGTTACAGTTAACAATGATAGTCTCAAAGCCTAGCTTCTTTAGAGACTGTGCGGCATGAACACAACAGTAGTCAAACTCAATACCCTGGCCGATTCTGTTCGGACCACCACCAAGAATCATAACCTTTGGCTTTTCAGAGCTGATTGGATTTTTGTCCTCGCCGTTATAAGTTGAGTAGAAGTAAGAGCTATCCTTAGTTCCTGAAACATGGACGCTATCCCAAGCCTCTAAGATGCCGGCATCCTCTCTAGCATGTCTAATGTTTGACTCAGAAACCTGTAAAATCTGGCTAAGATATTTATCTGAGAAACCGTCAAGCTTAGCCTTCTTTAAGTCCTCCTTTGCTGGAACCTTGCCAAGATAAGTGGAAACTAAGTATTCTTCTTCCTCCACAAGTTCCTTCATCTGCTCAATAAAATATTTCTTCACCTTTGTAATTTCGTGAATTTCCTCTACGGTAGCGCCCTTTCTAAGAGCTTCATACATCATAAAATGTCTCTCTGAATTTGGTGTATTTAGCTTCATCAAGAGCTTCTCTTTTGAAAGTGTATCAAAATCTTTAACATGGCCTAAACCATATCTATTTTTTTCAAGGGAACGAATAGCCTTCTGGAAGGCTTCCTTGTAGTTCTTTCCGATACTCATAACCTCGCCTACGGCGCGCATCTGAGAACCTAACTGATCTTCAACACCCTTGAATTTTTCAAAGGCCCATCTTGCAAATTTAACTACCACATAATCCCCGTCAGGCTTGTATTTATCAAGAGTTCCGTATTTTCCACAAGGGATTTCTGAAAGTGTAAGTCCTGCTGCAAGCTTTGCAGAAACTAAGGCGATAGGGAAACCAGTTGCCTTTGATGCAAGGGCAGAAGAACGAGAAGTTCTAGGATTAATCTCGATTACAATGATTCTATCAGACACAGGGTCGTGAGCAAATTGGACGTTAGTTCCGCCAATTACCTGAATTGAATCAACAATTTTATAAGCCTGCTCCTGAAGTCTTCTTTGTACATCTTCAGAAATAGTAAGCATCGGAGCAGTACAGAAGGAGTCGCCAGTGTGAACTCCCATAGGGTCAACATTTTCAATAAAACAAACTGTAATCATGTTGCCCTCTTTATCGCGGACAACCTCAAGTTCAAGCTCTTCCCAGCCAAGGACGCATTCTTCAACTAAAACCTGGCCCACTAAACTTGCCTGCAAGCCACGCTCGCAAACTGTCTTTAGCTCTTCCTTGTTGTAAACGATACCGCCGCCGGCACCCCCCATTGTGTAGGCAGGACGTAAAACCACTGGATAGCTAAGCTTTTCGGCGATTCGAAGGGCCTCATCCACGGAGTAGGCAACCTCTGAACGCGCCATTTCGATGCCGAGCTTATTCATAGTATTCTTAAACTCAATTCTATCCTCGCCACGCTCAATGGCATCCACCTGAACGCCGATAACCTGAACCTTGTACTTATCTAAAATCCCCTCTTTATTTAATTGGGCGCACAAATTTAAACCCGACTGTCCACCAAGATTTGGCAAAAGCGCATCCGGTCTTTCCTTGGCAATAATCTGCTCAAGACGCTTTGTGTTAAGTGGCTCGATGTAGGTTACATCAGCCATTTCAGGATCAGTCATGATGGTTGCTGGATTGGAATTGACTAGGACGATTTCATAGCCTAGCTGGCGAAGTGCCTTACAAGCCTGAGTTCCTGAGTAATCGAACTCGCAAGCCTGTCCAATGATAATAGGACCAGAGCCTATTATGAGAATCTTTTTGATATCTGTTCTTTGTGACATATTAAACTATCCTCCCTTTTTGCTAGCATGCAGTAACATGCGTGTTTTGGCGCCGCGATTCATCGCTTCACCCCATTAAAACCATTATATCACGCCAAAAAGAAGTATTCTATTAATTTAATTGATTTTTTGTAAATGTATTGCTACACTTTTATATAAAATTAAGAACAAATGGAAGGAAACGTTATGGACTATATTAAGAAAAATGAGACAGATTACGACATTTTAAAGGCTCAGTTTGAGGGCTTTATTGAGATAGAAGACCACTTCATTCCAGTGCTTGCCAATGCTAGTGCACTAGTTATGGAGAATTTAGAGGATTTAAACTGGGCAGGTTTTTATTTAACAGAGAAGTTCTTAGGCCTTGATAAAAAGGAAGTTAAGGAACAGAATTTAAGCGCCCATAATCATTCTAATAAGGAACGTTCTCCTTACGATTTGATTCTTGGCCCTTTTAACGGAAAGAATGCCTGCGTTAAGATAGCAGTAGGCAACGGGGTTTGCGGCACTGCGGTAAAAGAGGATAAAGTAATGTTAGTTAAAGATGTTAATGAATTTCCTGGACATATTGCTTGCGATAGCGCCTCTAATTCAGAAATCGTTATTCCAATTCACAAGAATGGTGAAATCATCGGACTTCTAGATATCGACAGCCCTTATAAGAATCGTTTCTCTGAGGCAGATAAGGAAGGCTTATTAAAATGTGTCGCAGTATTAGAAGAACAAGTTTCATGGGAGAGATAAATTATGTTTAGACTTTGGTGTAAAATTTTTGATGATAGCAGGCACCTTGTAAAAGATACAGTCATTGAAAATCCGGATCCAAATTTAAATCGAACAAGAAAGATTTTCAACGGTTTAAGAGATGCCTGTTATGAGTTCGACCTTGGGGAACCCATCTGGTTGAATTCAAATATAGAAGATTTTAAAAAGCATAGTAAGGTAAAATTTATTCAAGATAATTTTGTGGAAGAAATCGACTTTTCTTATCTTGAGATTGAGGTTATAGAGGAAGATTAGGGAGCGAGTCTTGACTATTGAAAATGTATTGCAACTAGAAATGTGTTGATACATTTTCAAAAACAAATTAAATATGAGGGGGATTAGTATGGCAAATTTAAAAAAATCATGGAAGAAATTCACAAAGAAAGTTAAGAAGGCAACTAGAAACGATTACAAGAAAATGCAGCGAAATGATAACATTTTCACAGGTATTGTAGCTGCACTTTTTCTAGTAGTTATGCTTGTTGGCGCTATTAGTCTTACAGATACAGAGGACTAGGAACTTGCGTTGACAATAGTTGTAATAAATTTTATACTAGAATTCGTGTGAGTGCATGCATTTGCACTAATATAGTAAATGTGACGGGTGCAAACCCTAGAATAAAATTGTCATAAATGAAAGGACTAAGATTATGGCTAACACAACTAATTACAATCCGAAGTCGATTGAGCCAAAGTGGCAGAAATACTGGGAGGAGAACAAGACATTTGCAACTGATGTTTGGGATTTTTCAAAGCCTAAATTCTATGCACTTGATATGTTCCCTTATCCATCAGGTGTAGGTCTTCATGCAGGTCATCCAGAAGGCTATACAGCAACAGATATTATTTCAAGAATGAAGAGAATGCAAGGATTCAACGTCCTTCATCCAATGGGATATGATTCCTTTGGTCTTCCAGCTGAGCAGTACGCTGTACAGACAGGTAATCATCCTAATGGCTTTACACAGAAGAATATTCAGACTTTCACTGGTCAGTTAAAGGAACTTGGTTTTGACTATGACTGGGATAAGTTAATTGCTACTAGTGATCCATCATTCTATAAGTGGACTCAGTGGATTTTCAAGCAGTTATATAAGGAAGGCTATGCAAAATATATCGATATGCCTGTTAACTGGTGCGAGGAATTAGGTACAGTTCTTTCTAATGATGAGGTTATTGATGGTAAGTCAGAGCGTGGCGGTTATCCAGTAGTTCGTAAGAACATGAAGCAGTGGGTAATTGACCAGGTTGCTTTTGCAGATAAGTTACTTGAAGGTTTAAATGAAATTGATTGGCCAGAATCAACTAAGGAAATGCAGAGACACTGGATCGGCAAGTCTGAAGGTGTTGAGGTTAAGTTCCAGATCGTTGGTGGTGGCGAGTTCTCTATCTTTACAACATGTATTGAAACTATCTATGGTATTACATTTATGGTACTTGCTCCAGATGGAGAGATTGTTAAGAGCTTACTTCCAAGAGTTAAGAACTTAGAAGAAGTTCAGGCATACATTGATGAAACTTTGAAGAAAAACGACATGGATAGAACTGAACTTAACAAGACTAAGTCAGGTTGTCCACTTGAAGGTGTAACATGTATTAATCCGGTTAATGGCAAGGAAGTACCTTTATTTATTGGTGATTTCGTACTTGCAAGCTATGGTACAGGTGCTGTTATGGCTGTTCCAAGTCACGATCAGCGAGATTTTGAATATGCTATTACTCATAATATTCCTATGATTCAGGTTATTGAGGGCGCTGATGTTTCAGAGCATGCATTTGAAAAACAGGATTATTTAGGTAAGGGCTGCAAGCTTATCAACTCAGAAGAATTCACAGGTTTAACTGTCGAAGAAGCTAAGGAAGCAATCACTTCTAAGCTTGAGAAGATGGGCGTTGCTAAGCGTACAGCTAACTATCACTTTAGAGAATGGATTTTTGCAAGACAGAGATACTGGGGTGAACCAGTTCCTGTAGTTTACTTAGAAGATGGACAGATTCATGTGTTAGATGATGATGAATTACCACTTATCCTTCCTGAACTTGAGGATTACAAGGGCAAGAACGGACAGGCTCCTCTTGAGAATGCTACAGAATGGAAGATGTATGATCACAATGGCATTAAGGGTAAGAGAGAAACTTCTACAATGCCAGGTTCAGCAGGTTCATCATGGTATTACATGAGATATATTGATCCTAAGAATGATAAGGAATTATGTGACCCAGAACTTCTTAAGCATTGGTTACCAGTAGATCTCTATATTGGTGGACCAGAGCATGCAGTAGGTCACTTAATGTATTCAAGAATCTGGAATAGATTCCTTTACGATCAGGGCATTTCACCAGTTAAGGAACCATTTAAGAAGTTAGTTCACCAGGGTATGATTCTTGGTTCTAATGGTATTAAGATGGGTAAGAGATTCCCAGAATTCGTAGTTAATCCTTCAGATATCGTAAGAGATTACGGTGCTGATACACTTAGATTATATGAAATGTTTATGGGACCTCTTGAAGCTTCTAAGCCTTGGTCTAATGAAGGTGTAGAAGGTGCAAGAAGATTCTTAAATAAGGTTTGGAACTACTTCTCAGTAGAAGAGAACTTAATTGATGGCGAAGGTGGAGCCCTTGAAAAGGTTTACCACAAGACAGTTAAGAAGGTTACATCTGATTTTGAAACACTTGGCTTTAATACAGCTATTTCTCAGATGATGATCTTCATGAATGCAGCAGTTAAGGAAAAGTGTCCAAAGGTTTATGCAGAAGGTTTCATTAAGATGCTTTCATGTATTTGTCCACATATCGGCGAAGAATTATGGCAGCTTTTAGGCCATGACAACACAATCGCTTATGAGCAGTGGCCATCATACGATGAAGACAAGTGTAAGGATGACACAGTAGAAATCGGTGTTCAGGTAAACGGTAAAGTCCGTGGTACTCTTGAAATCGCAGTTGATGAAGATGAAGCATCAGTAAAGGCAAGAGGTAAGGAAGTTGCTGGAGTTGCTAAGGCACTTGAAGGAAAGAATATTATAAAAGAAATCTATGTTAAGGGAAAGATCTTTAATATAGTTGCTAAGTAAATTAGTTAAGTAATAAAAGACCGTAAGTCAGATAAATGAATTAAATTCTGATTTGCGGTCTTTGTGTTTCTTTGAAGAAAATTTACTAGAAAAAAACATAGAAAGAAAATTACCATATCAAAAATAATATCTCTATAAAAAGCCACCCCAAGTCAGCTTTGCTGGCCCAGGGTGGCTTAAATATATATAGCAAATACTACATATTAATATTTAAATGTCTTGGTAAGCCATCAACCATGATTGGTGATAACTCAGCCTGAATTAATGGACGAATGTAATGGATTAAATCCATTGTTACATAATCGTCTTCTGTGATCCACTCAAGTGGAATCTTCTTTTCGATGTTAGCAATCTGGTGAACATCGTGTGTTTCTGTGATGCACATATAAGGATCATCGCAAACTCTCTTTAATACTACAACCTTTCCTGATTCGCCTTCGAATGCAGCCTTAACAGCAGCACCACCAACGTTGAAAGCTTCTGTAATATCAGTTCTACTTGTCATATGAGCTGCACAACGCTGTAATGTTGCAAGCTCGATAGCTCTTGTCTTAACGCCGTAAGCGGCACCAATCTTGTCAGCTAAGAACTTAGCTGTACCTGCAAGCTGCTTATGACCAAATGCATCTACGAATTCTACGTGATCTGCAAGTTCAAATACATAACGACCATCTTCAACCTTGATACCTTCTGAAACAGCAACAACGACAGAACGTCCATCCCCTACTTTTTCTTCTACTCTAGCCATGAAATGATCAATATCAAATACCTTCTCAGGAAGGTAGATTAAATCTACACCTTCACAGTCTTCACCACGAGCAAGTGCAGCAGCAGCTGTTAACCAACCTGCGTTACGACCCATGATTTCTACAACTGTAACCTGTGGATAATCATAAACAAGACCGTCTCTAATAATTTCCTTCATTGTTGATGCGATAAACTTAGCAGCACTACCATAACCTGGTGTGTGATCTGTAACAGCTAAGTCATTATCGATAGTTTTTGGAACACCCATAAAACGGATATCACTGTTGATAATTAAACCGTAATCAGATAACTTCTTAATTGTATCCATTGAGTCGTTACCACCGATATAGAAGAAGTATTTAATTTCAAGCTCATCTAAGATTTTGAAAATCTTATCATAAGTTTCCCTATCTTCACCAATTTCTGGTAGCTTATAACGACATGAACCAAGATAAGAAGAAGGTGTTCTCTTTAATAAGTCGATATCAATATCAGTCTTAATCTTTTCTGATAAGTCAACATACTGCTTATCAAGTAAGCCCTTAACTCCGTGGAGCATACCGTATACCTTCTTAGCTCCTCTGTCCTTTGCAGTTTTAAATACACCAGCTAGGCTTGAATTAATTACTGATGTTGGACCACCTGACTGGCCCACGATAACATTACCTATCATATTGTCCTCCATATATTTATTTCGCGCTCAGTTTCTGCCTAACAAATAAAAAAACATTGCAAGAATTACTCCCTAGAAGGGAAAATGTTACGGTAAAGTCAAGCTTCTCACAATGAATTATAAAACTTTAGAGTTTTGATTGAGTTGTTAACATGCAGTTGCGGCTAAGCGCATTATTACATAAATTGATTGTAGCATAATAATGTAAAAGGCACAACGGGAAATTTACGAAAGTCGTAGATTTTATGCGGTCTGAAGGCACTTTTGATTGGGAAAAATTTAACAAATCCGACAAGAGCCTAATTAAATCTACTGAATTTCGGCCTTTGATTGAGTTTGTTAAAACGATAACGACTTGTGATTATTTTGTCAAAGTCGATAAGAGATACATTGTAAAGCGGGGGATTGCTTACACTGCGTTCAAAAATGTTATTCTTTTTTAATGCATTCTTTATTCTTTTAATCGTTAAATCATAAACAAATTGTTAAAAATGTGATAAAATATCTTTAGTAAATAAATATACAAGTAAAGGCAAGATTATGAAATTAAAAAATAAATTAAAATTGTCATTTTGCATTATGATTATTGTGCCGATGATTTTATTCTTCATATCAGCATTTATAATAATAAAGTGGCAAGCATACAACTATAAACAAGCTTATAACATTGATACAAACGTAGGTATAGAAACATTTTATTCAAACGGAAACGCCATAAGCGAGATAACGAGTGGAATTTATCAAAGCATGATTGAACAGGCAGAGACAAATCCGGAGAGCTTTTCTAATGAAACAACTTTAAGAGAGTTATCTAGCGAGCTAAAAACTAAGCTTTCTGATTTGGTAGTTCGATGGAACGGCGTTTTGTTATATAACTCCACAAGCTTTTCAAACGATGAGTTAGAAAACTTGATTCCAGAATGTAGCGAGGTTACATATGGAAGTATTTGTGATGCCGGCTATTATCAAAGTGAGTACGGCTGCATTGTTAAGACCTTAGGTTTTTGCGATGAAGAGGGAAATGTGTATAACGTTTCCATTGTAACGTCTATCTCGCAGGTGGTGCCACAGATTAGAAATTCTTTGACTTTGATGGTATTAGCCATTGCCATAGTGCTTATAATCACAGCGGCTTTGCTGATTTTCTGGATTTATAAATCAATTGTTAGACCGATTAATAAATTAAAATTGGCAACTAATAACATTAAAGATGGAAACTTTGATTTTAAGATGCCAAAGACGGGAAACGACGAAATTGGTCAGCTTTGTAAAGACTTTGAGGAAATGAGACTCATTTTAAAAGAAAATACTGAAGCGAAGCTGAAATCAGATATTGAAGAAAAAGACCTTATTAGAAACATTTCCCATGATTTAAAGACACCACTTACAGCCATCAAGGGTTATGTGGAAGGTTTGCAGGATGGCATTGCCGATACTCCTGAAAAGCAGGAGAAGTACATTAGAACCATTGCCAACAAGGTCAACGACATGGACAGACTTATTGATGAGCTATCGATTTACTCAAGGCTTGATACTAACAGGGTTCCTTATAACTTTGTGAAAATCAGCGCGGGCGACTACTTTAACGACTGCGTGGAGGAGATTAGTGTGGAACTTGATGCAAGCCAGATTGAGCTTGATTATACATCCCATTTAGATGGCGCCGCCTATATTTGTGTGGATCCTGAGCAGCTAAAGCGTGTGGTTAACAACATCATTAGCAACTCAGAGAAATACATGGTGGAAGGCCGCCAGGGAAAGATTGGTATCGATATTTACGACGAGGGTGAATACGTGCACGTGCAGTTTAGCGACAACGGTAAGGGTATTGCAAGTAAAGACCTCGAGCGAATCTTTGAAAGATTCTATAGAACGGACGATTCACGAAATTCTAAGCAGGGCGGAAGCGGCATAGGCCTTGCCATTGTTAAGAAAATCGTTGAAGACCACAAGGGTATGATTTGGGCAGACAGCGTTGAGGGCCAAGGCACTACGATGCATTTAAAGCTCCCTAAATATAAGAAAAATGAGCTAGCTTGCCAGGGTTGCAAGTAAGTGATTAAATTCATTAGCTTGGAAGTAAGTGATTAATTCGTTAGCTTACTAACTTTCAAGTAAGCGATTAATTCTATAGCTTGTAAACATTTTTTGTAAAAATACGACATTCACGGAGGTAATTATGAGTAAGATTCTTATTGTTGAAGACGAAGATGCAATTGCAGATATTGAAAAGGATTATTTAGAGCTTAACGGTTTCACAGTAACAGTTTGTTCTGATGGAACTAGCGGTATGGCTGAGGCTCTTGAAAATGACTACGACATTTACATTTTAGATGTTATGTTACCAGGAGTTGATGGTTTTGAGATTTGTAAGACTATCAGAGAGAAGAAGGATACACCAAGCATTATGGTTTCTGCAAAGAAGGAAGACATCGATAAGATCCGTGGCCTCGGGGTTGGCGCCGATGACTACATGACAAAGCCTTTCTCACCAAGCGAACTTGTTGCTAGAGTTAAGGCCCACCTTGCAAGATACGAGAGATTGGTAAGCAGCGGCAAGCCAACAAACGATACTATCGAAATCCGTGGTATCAAGATCGACAAGACAGCAAGACGTGTATTTGTAAACGGCGAAGAGAAGGCCTTTACTACAAAGGAATTTGACCTTTTAACATTCCTTGCTGAAAATCCAAACCATGTTTACACAAAGGACGAGCTTTTCAAGGAAATCTGGGATATGGATTCAATCGGCGACATCGCCACAGTCACAGTTCACATAAAGAAGATTCGTGAAAAGATCGAGTATGATACATCAAAGCCACAGTATATTGAAACTATCTGGGGTGTGGGATATAGATTTAAGATGTGATCTGTCTTGCAACGAAGTTGCAAGACCTGTAGGAGCTATGAAACTAAGTTTCATAGCTCTTTTTTTGTGTGCGCCTTGCGGCGGAAATCGGCTTTGTTGCGCGGTGGAATGAGTCATGTTGCGCTAGGAATTGCGGGTAAAAGCCAGGAAATTTACTGTTACCTGTAGATATTGGTAAATTTCTGGGTATCGCACGGGAATTAAACGATTGGGCGGGACTGGAATAGAGCTTATAGGAATATTTCTGGGTATCGCACGGGAATTTAGTGATTGGGCGAAACTGGAATAGAGCTTATAGGAATACTTCTGGGTATCGCACGGGAATTAAGCGATTGGGCGAAATTGGAATAGTACGTACAGGAAGAAATCTTCCAAAAAGGATTATTTTTTGAAAGTAAGATAGTTCAATTTAATTAAGAGATAATCCTTTTTGGAAAAAAATCTCCTCTATGGATTATTAATATGGAGAAAAGTTTAGTAAAAATAGGGGGATTAGTACTTTTGAGTAAAAAACACCTCAAATGGATTAAAACAAGAATTGTTAAATCGGGAAGGTGTTGACCTAATGGACAGAAATAGTCCTAAAAGTATGAGTTCCTTTTTTTGAAGCAGAAACTATAGTGATGGTATACACGCCAGAAAGCAGTAAATAAGCAAGAAGCACCAACTTGCTTTTCGTAAGTCCCGAAAGCCAGTATCTATGCGGGTCCTAGCCGCGTTCCAAATAAGCAAGAAGCACCAACTTGCCTTTTACAAGTCCCGGAAGTCAGTATCTATGCGGGTCCTAGCCGCATCCCAAATAAGCAAGAAGCACCAACTTGCCTTTTACAAGTCCCGGAAGTCAGTATCTATGCGGGCTCTAGCCGCGTCCCCAATAAGCAAGAAGCACCAACTTGCCTTTCACAAGTCCCGTAAGCCAGCATCTATGCGTATTCTAGCTATGTCCCGATTTAGTAAGTGGGAAAGCTCATAAATGTGCTATAATCAAATTTAGGCTTTATTAGTATTCTTTCGCAATCCGCTTCGCGGCTTGCGAAAGCGCAGAAACACTGCGGTTACTGGAAGCGTTGGTATATAACAAAGCCAGATAAAGCCAACTCAAGAAACTTATAATAGTAATAATAGGGAAAAACAAGGACATTTTATGATAAAGATTATTTATGAGGATAACGAGAAGTTAATTGTGGATAAGAAGGCCGGCCAGCTTTCTCAAAGTGGAAAAGGCATGGAGCCGGATTTGGTTTCCGAGGTGCTAAACTACAGAAAGCGCAAGGGCGAGGAGGTCTACGCTGCCATAATCAATAGGTTGGATAGACCAGTTGCCGGTTTAGTTCTTTTTGCAAAAACTAAAGAAGCGGCGGCAAAATATTCTAAAGAAGTTCAGGACAAAGGATCTATTAGCAAGGTCTACGAGGCTTATGTCTATGGAAAATTTGATTGTAAAAAAGCGACATTAACAGACTATTTGATTCACGACAAATTAAACAATACAAGTTCCGTGTGGGAAGGCGACAAGCAGGATGCCAAAGAAATCGGAGATGCCAAGGAAGCCCGCCTAGACTATGAAGTTTTATCCTATGACGAAGCAACAAATCTTACTAAGATTTCTGTGAAGCTCTACACCGGCAGGCACCATCAGATCCGTGTGCAGCTAGCCTCAAGGGGGCACGCAATTATCGGGGATTATAAATATTTTCAAATGGCCAATGAGAAGCTAGGAGGCGAGGCCATCTCCAAGGAAACTTTTGATGGACTTGTAAGAAAATGCAAACTCAGACGTAACACTATATCCCTTGCGGCAGTTGAGTTAGAGGTGGATGGGCAGAAGTTTAGAACGGAACTAAAATAGTGGGGGAAAGGTACATTTTCCTAATAAAACTATACTTGAATTAGTTATAGAATAATGTTAAACTAGACACCGTATAACTTTATGTAGAAAATTATTACATAAAAAAATATTATGAATAGGAGAAAAGTAGTATGGCTGATGAGAAAAAATTAGTTGAAGCAATTACATCGATGGATGTAGATTTTGCTCAGTGGTACACAGACGTTGTTAAAAAAGCTGAGCTTATGGGTTACTCAAGTGTTAAAGGATGCATGATCTTCAAGCCCGCTGGCTATGCTATTTGGGAGAATATACAGAAAGAACTTGATAGAAGATTCAAGGAAACTGGTGTTGAAAATGTTTACATGCCAATGTTCATTCCTGAAAGTCTTCTTGAGGTTGAAAAGGACCACGTAGAAGGTTTCGCCCCAGAGGTAGCATGGGTTACTTACGGCGGACTTAATCCGTTACAGGAGAGATTATGTGTACGTCCAACATCAGAGACATTATTCTGCGATTTCTACAAGGACGAAATCCAGTCTTATAGAGATTTACCAAAGGTTTACAACCAGTGGTGTTCAGTTGTTAGATGGGAAAAGGAAACAAGACCTTTCCTTCGTTCTAGAGAATTTTTATGGCAGGAAGGCCATACAGCTCATGCAACAGCTGAGCAGGCAGAAGAAAGAACACAGCAGATGTTAAATCTTTACGCAGATTTCTGCGAGCAGGTTCTTGCAATTCCTGTTGTTAAGGGTAGAAAGACAGATAAGGAGAAGTTTGCTGGTGCAGAAGCTACATATACTATTGAAGCTTTAATGCATGATGGTAAGGCTCTTCAGTCTGGTACAAGCCATAACTTCGGTGATGGATTTGCTAAGGCATTTGGAATTCAGTACACAGATAAGGATAATAAGCTTAAGTATGTTCATCAGACATCTTGGGGTATGACAACTCGTCTTATTGGCGCAATTATCATGGTTCATGGTGATGATTCAGGTCTTGTATTACCACCAGCAATTGCACCTACACAGGTTGATATTATTCCAATTATGCAGAAGAAGGCAGGCGTGCTTGATAAGGCATTTGAAGTTAAGGAAGCACTTAAGGCTGCTGGTCTTAGAGTTAAGGTTGACGATTCAGATAAGAATCCAGGTTGGAAGTTCTCTGAACAGGAGATGCGTGGTATCCCTGTAAGAGTTGAAATGGGACCTAGAGATATTGAAGCTGGCAAGGCTATTATCGTTCGTCGTGATACTAGAGAGAAGACAGAAGTTGCTATTGAAGATTTAGCTACAGAGATTAAGGCTATTTTAGATAGAATGCAGGTTGAAATGTTAGAAAGAGCTAGAGCTCATAGAGAGGCTCATACTAATGTTGCAACTAATTATGAAGAATTCAAGGAAGTTGTTGCTACAAAGCCAGGATTTGTTAAGGCTATGTGGTGTGGTGATCAGGCTTGTGAAGACAAGATCAAGGAAGATACAACAGCAACATCAAGATGTATGCCATTTGAACAGGAACACCTTTCAGACGTTTGTGTTTGCTGCGGCAAGCCAGCTAAGAAGATGGTTTACTGGGGAAAAGCATATTAGTTGTCATAAGGGGAACCAGCTTTGCTGGTGGAACCTTGTGACTAGTATGGAGCTTGCTCCATACATATATGAATAGGTATCTAGTGGGACGAACCCGCTTATTTAACAGGGAAGAGATGACCTTCATCTCTTCCCTGTTTTTTTAGTGTGATTGCAATAATCAGCTGGCTTTGAACTTGATTTTAAAGGCTGATTCTTTTGGGAATCCATCAACCTAGCCAGAAAGAGAAATACGCCCAGAATAAGAGCACAAACACAAACCCCCGTTGATTGCAAATATCAACGGGGGTATATTATCTTTAGGAAGCATGCTTAAAAGCGTAGACTTCTCATTAAGTTAGAGACTATTATTAAAATCAAAATGTTTTGTAAGATCTATGATTTACTTGTAATGTCTTCAAAAAATATTTTAGATGGATAGAGTATGATGATTCCTATAATTCCATATAAAATAGGGTTTAAAGACATTGCTATATTATCTAATAAAACACCATCTACATGCATGATATCAATAAGTGAAAGTAAAGAATATACTATGCCTGATAATAACCATATGGTCATTGTGTGTTTTATTGATTTTAGTTTTAAATCTCTATTATCTTTTGTATTTACAAGACTATTAAAGAAATATTTAAGATCGCCGGTTAATAATTGTAGACAGAGTGTAGTTATTAACATAAATGCAATGGCGACGATATTAATATATTGTAAAAAGGTAGTTTGAGAATCCATAAAAATGATATTTGTAATAATTATTAGAGTTAAAAATACAACTGGGTAAATGAATCTATTTATTGATTTCATAGCTGTTACCTCCTAATCTGTAATTTTTGTACAAACTCTTAATACAAAATTTGATTTTCCAACTGGACGTGCAGTAATTTGTAGAACAAATGAATTGGCTGTACGGCCAGCGTTTCTTACATCGTAAAAGGAGGTTCCAAAATTTGCAGCAGAGTGCCATGTTGTATTTAAAAAGCGTGGACCAGTTCCATAAGCGTAACAATTATATTCAACATTTCCAGTACATGTTCCAGATACAGATTTAAGAATATTATTTGTTCCTAATACATCTATCCAATTAATAGTACCAGTTAATGTTACACCATTGTTTTGTTTTTTATCAGATGATGATTTTGTTGTAGAAGCTTTAATTTTAATTGATGAAATATTATCATCTTTTATGGAATAATCTACATCAATAAGTCCGTCTATAGGTCGTTCATTTCCATATTTATCAATTTCATATAAAGTAGAAATTATTTGATAATTATCAATATTTTCAATTTCAATGTAATTTGTATTATCTGTATCTTCTTGACTTAATGCTTCTTGTGCATATATTGTGTTAGTTAATGATAAAATAATAAAAAAAGAAATAATGTAAAGACTTATTTTCTTCATAAAATACCTCCTTATAATCCTCATAAACTATTCATTGGTTCAAATGTAATTATGAAATTTTAAATCATCCCCTTCACAATGTTAATAAATTAACAATATCTCTATACTAATATTATATCACTTTACAATATTAATACAACACTTTATATATTTAAACTCAATAAAATGCATAGGGTAGAATGTTTTATATATTTAACAGGGAAGAGATGACCTTCATCTCTTTCCTGTTTTTTAGTGTGATTGCAATAATCAGCTGGCTTTGAACTTGAATTTAAAGGTTGATTCTTTTGGGAATCCAAAGTTCTTGCTATAAATGACAGAAAACTTACAGTCAACCACTAAATTTTGCTCTTTTACCTGTAAATTAAAATTGTATTGAACGGAAGTTTTTAGCTTACGGTCAATAAGAAGATTTCTTGGAATTACCGGTAGCTTATGAAAGATATTTAAGAATAACGATACAGGTAAATAACTAAAAAAAGAGGATTGCCCGTAACAAGCCCAAAAATCCCGGGGAGAAGCAAAAATAAGCCCGTAACAAGCCCGCTCCACCCCGGGGAGAAACCCAAATAAGGCCCGAAAGAGGCACAAACCCCCGTTGATACATATCAACGGGGGCTCTATTAATCTCTAGGAATCATGCTTAAAAGCGTAGACTTCTCATTAAGTCTAGGGTTTTCAATGCACAAATCTAATAAGTATTCTAATGTTTTTCCAATATCTTTACCAGACAAGCCAAATTCAAGTAAGTCATTGCCGGAGATATCAAGCTCTTTAATGGAGAAGCAATCCCCTCGGCTAATGATATATGTGGCCATTTTTTTCAAATTCTCGTAGTGAGAAATCTTAACAGGATTAGTAATTCCTGTAAGTTCAGAAGCCGCAAGGCTTAAGGCTTTCTTGTAATCAAGAGTTAAGAAAAATAGGTCTCTACCAAGCTGTCTTAAGGCCTCTCTTATGGAAGGCTCTGTTTCTTGTATCTCTTTCTCACTAGCATCTAAAATTGAGCCCACTAACTTAATAGTCACGTTATCCATTTTTAAAGTCTTCAGAGTCTTAGTGGCTGCCTCGCTTCCAAGGGAAGAGAAGAGAATTGCATAACGCATACGAAGAAGCAAGTCCTTGTCATAATCTTTGGGAAAATGTTTCATTGCCTCAAGAGTTCTTCTTGTATGCTTGTTTGTTAATGCCTCGTCTATGTATGGAAGAATTTCCTTAAACAATCCAGTTTTTGAATATAAAAGACATTTTTCTGGATTGTCAGAAAGAAGAGTTTTTCCAAGTTCAACATGAACTCTTTCCATACTGATTTTCTTAATTGTTGGGGCGAGATCGTAAATTGCCGCCATTGTTTCATTTTCAATATCAAAACCAAGCTGTGCGCTAAAGCGAATAGCCCTCATCATTCGAAGAGCATCCTCAGTGAAGCGGTCGTGAGCCACGCCAACGCAGCGAATAAGCTTGTTATTAAGGTCAGCAATTCCACCATACTCATCCACTAGGCCCTCACTATCGTTGTAGGCCATGGCATTGATGGTGAAGTCGCGGCGACTCAAGTCATCTGTTAATAATACTGAAAATTCAACAGATTCCGGATGTCTACCATCTTTATATTCTCCATCAATTCTGTAGGTTGTAACCTCGTAGCCGTTCTTATCAATCATGACAGTTACGGTGCCATGCTCTATGCCTGTATCTATGGTTCTTCTAAAGAAAGATTTTACCTGAGTTGGGAGAGCAGAAGTTGTGATGTCCCAGTCTTGGGGTTCCTTATCTAGAAGAGTGTCTCGGACGCAGCCGCCAACCGCGTAGGCAGAATGTCCGTTTTCTTCAATTTTGCTTATTATAAATTTTACGTCCTCTGGAAGTTCTAAGCTGAAAGCTTCCTTATTAAAGTTAGTATCCATATAAACCTCGAAATTAGATTATCTTAGATTTGTCGCCAAGGTGCACCCGCCCATATTGCGCGTGGGTAGTTACAGTGTTACACTCCGTGATGGCGCGCCCGTCCATATCGTTAGCGCCATACTGCGCGCAAACTAGTGGTCGTTAGCACCACCAAGCACAATCTAAGTCACGCATATTATATCATATAAAAACTTAGATAAAAATCAATATATTAAGCTAAAACTTCACAAATTCCAAGCACTGTGATAAAATTCAAGTGGAGTAGGGTTTGTTTTTGGCGGGTTTTCTGCCATTTTTATGAGGGATAATAATATGAAGAGAATGTGCGCAAGACTAATGGCTTTAGGGGTAAGTATTAGTTTATTGTTTACAGGTTCGGCTTGTTCTTTAACTGGAGATGGCAAGTCGTCTAGTACAATTACGCCGGGAAGCTCAATAACACTCGGAAGAGTGGTTAATAAAGTAGATGATATTGTTGAGGGAGAAGACTCAGAGTCTGCAACCTTAGTTGGAGTTTTGACTTATTTGGATACAGCCAATGATATGACCCATATGCTAGATATTGAATCTGGCGTGGAATACGAGGTGCCATATTCTGGCGGTACAGATATAAGAAGCGCCTATGATAAAGTGATAGCCGATTCTTCTATGGAATTAGGCGGGATTTATGACGTTTACATTAATAAGTCAGGTAAGGCTTCAGCCATAATTGGAAATTCTGATGCTTGGGAACGTAACGACGTTTCAAGAATCACAATAGATGAGAACAATCGAAAGATAACAATAGGAGCTTCGGTTCTTTTCTACGAAGAGGACACAGTTGTTCTGTCGGGCGGTGAGAGAATCAATATCGCCAAGATCGTGGACCAGGACAATTTAGTTCTAAGAGGTATTGGAGAGAAGATTTATTCTATAAATGTAACATCAGGTCATGGTTACGTGGAGTTTTCAGGACTAGACGCCTTTGAGGGTGGATATGTCACTATCGGCAAGCAATTATTTTCAGTTACAGAAGGAATGCTTGTAACTTCTCCCGTTGGGACTTATACTGTAGAGATACAGCTAGAAAATGTTTCAGCAACTAAGACTGTTACAGTTAAGAAGGATGAAACTTCTAAGTTGGATTTTAGCGAGTATGTGCCAGAGGCAACCAAGTATGGAACCGTGAATTTTTCAATCACACCGAACAATGCAATACTAAGCATTGACGGAGTGGAGGTGGATTATTCAGAACCTCTATCGCTAGAATATGGAAGACACTATTTGACATTGGCATGCAATCATTACGAGGAGTACACAGAGACTTTCGTGGTGAACTCTTCTTATAAGACCAAGGTCATTGACATGGTGTCTAATGGAACCGGCACAACAACTACCGAAAGTGAAACAACGGTTGATAATACTAGTGGTTATACGGTAAATGTGCAAGCACCGACAGGAGCAGCGCTCTACGTTGACAGCGTATATGTCGGAATTGTACCATGCACTTTTGCAAAATCTTACGGCAATAAGACAATCACACTTAAAAAGTCTGGTTACAAGACCGTAAGCTACACGATTTCTATAACCAACACCACTGGTAATTTAACATATAGCTTCCCAGATATGGAGGAAGCTAGCACAGAATCAGAGACGGAGAGCGCCACAAGTAACTAGCTATATATTCGTCGCTGACAGATTTTGTCCATCCGCAATTGTAAAAAATGGACATAGATTTTTGGAGGAATTTAAAAATGAGTAAGTTAAGTGTACCTTTTTCACCACCAGATATAACTGATGCTGAAATCAATGCAGTAGTTGAAACATTAAAGTCAGGTTGGATTACAACAGGTCCTAAGACTAAGGAATTTGAGAAGAAAATCGCAGAATACGTAGGAGCAGCAAGAGCAGTCTGCCTTAATTCTGCCACAGCAGCCCTTGAACTTGGACTTAGACTTTTTGAAATCGGTGAAGGTGACGAGGTCATCGTTCCTGCTTATACATATACAGCTTCAGCAAGCGTGGTTGATCATGTAGGGGCTAAGCTTGTATTAGTAGATGTAGAGGCTGGAACTTTCCATTTTGATTATGATAAATTAGCAGAAGCTATTACAGATAAGACAAAGGCAATTATTCCAGTAGATTTCGCCGGAACAATGTCAGATTATGAGAAAATATTTGAAATCGTTGAGGCTAAGAAAAACATTTTCAAGCCATCATCAAGTTATCAGAAGGCTCTTGGAAGAATTCTAGTTCTTGCAGATTCAGCTCACGGCTTTGGCGCTGCAGCTAAATTTAGAGGTAAGTTAGTAAAGAGTGGTAGTGTTGCGGATTTGACTGCATTTTCTTTCCACGCAGTAAAGAACTTAACTACAGCAGAAGGTGGAGCCCTTACTTGGAACACAATTCCAGGAATCGAAGATGAGGATACTTATAAGTTGTTACAGTTATTCTCACTTCACGGACAGAACAAGGACGCCCTTGCAAAGACTAAGGCAGGCGCTTGGGAATACGATATCATCGGCACTTACTACAAGTGCAACATGACAGATATCATGGCAGCCATCGGTCTTGTGCAGTTTGAGAGATATCCAGAACTTCTAAAGAGAAGAAGAGATATGATCGAGACTTATAAGAAGGGCATTGAAAGTGAAAGAGTTCATATTTTAGAGCATTTTACTGAGGACTATCAATCAAGTGGTCACTTAATGATCGTTAGAGTGGACGGCTATAGCGTTGAGGAGAGAAATGCGCTTATTACTGCAATGGCAGAGGATGGCGTGTCAACTAATGTTCATTACAAGCCACTTCCAATGCACACAGCATACAAGAAGTTAGGTTTTGACATTAAGGATTACCCTAATAGTTTTGATATGTATAAGAATGAGATTACATTGCCACTTCATACAAAGTTAACTGATGAAGATTTGGCTTATGTCATCGAGACATTCAACAAATACGTTTAAGGAGTAATGAAAATGATACTTAGACCATGGACCAAACTTCCTAACAAGATGAGAACAAAAGAGGTTTACAAATATTACGTAATCCTTGAAAAGCGCAAAACATGGTTGGTCTTTAAAAGATTAATAGACGTTGTTATCTCATTTATTATGTTAGTTGTGCTTATAATTCCAATGGCATTTATAGCAGTTGCAATCAAGTTAGACTCAAGAGGCCCTGTCCTTTTTTTACAAGAAAGAGTGACACAGTATGGTAGAGTTTTTAAGATTTTTAAATTTAGAACTATGGTTGTAAATGCAAGTGAGTTAGGTTCTGCAGTAACTGTAGACAACGACAATAGAATAACTAAGGTGGGTAAATTTCTTAGAAAGTATAGAATGGACGAGTTTCCACAGGTCTTTAACATTCTTGCAGGAGATATGACTCTTATTGGAACAAGACCGGAGGTTGCTAAGTACGTCAAGAGATACACTCCTGAGATGTATGCCACACTTTTATTGCCAGCAGGCCTTACAAGCAGAACAAGCATTGCTTATAAGGACGAAGACAAGATCCTTGGCGAGGTTGCGCCAGACGAGGTAGATGATGTTTATGTAAATGAAGTGCTACCCGCTAAGATGAAATATAACCTAGAGTCAATTAAAAAATTTGGCTTCTTCCAGGAAATGTCTGTGTTGTGGGACACATTTGTTTCAGTGGTAGGAAGCGAGAAACTAACCGTACATAAGTAGAGTTTCGGGTTGCAAGCCCCGAGAGGAAATCTTTATGGGGGGTCGCAAGCCCCGAGAGGAAATCTTTATGGGGGGCGCAAGTCCCAAGATGAAATCAGCGTGTGGGCTTAAAGCCACGGTTAGCGAGAGGATAATAACGTGTATATCAGTTTATGTGTTATAGCTTATAACGAAGAAGATTATATAAATTCAATACTAGAAGATATAAAGCAGCAAGATTACAATCATCAGGATATGGAGCTGCTTTTGGTGGATTCGGCATCAACAGATAAGACTAGAGAACTTATGCAGGATTTTTTGAATAAAAACGACACTGAGTTTCGAAAGCTAAGTTTGCTAGATAATCCTAAGAGGACCCTTCCTTGCGGTTGGAATGTGGCTCTAAAGGCCTATGAGGGCGAGGCTATCTTAAAGGTAGACGCCCATGCAACAATTCCTAAGGATTTTGTTAGTAAAAATGTAGCGCTACTAAAAGCAGGTGAGGATGTTTGCGGCGGCAGACGACCTACAATTATTAAGGATGGAACAAACTGGCAGGACACACTTTTACTAGCAGAGAATTCTATGTTTGGTTCAAGCATTGCTTCCTTTAGAAACAATCCGGGAAAGACTTATGTTAAGTCAATTTTCCACGGCGCCTATAAAAGAGAAGTCTTTGATAAGATTGGCGGTTTTAATGAAAATTTAACAAGAACAGAAGATAACGAAATCCATTACAGAATCAGAAAGGCAGGCTTTAAGATTGCCTTTGATCCTGAAATCGTAAGCTATCAGTATATTAGAAGTAGTTTACCAAAGATGCTTAAACAAAAGCACGCCAACGGATATTGGATTGGTAAGACCTTAAGAATTTGTCCGGGATGCTTATCAATTTATCACTTCGTGCCTTTTGCTTTTGTCATGGCCATTCTAGTTTCTAGTTTGCTATGCATTTTCACAAAGCTAAGTATAATCTATATGTTGACAGGCCTTATGTGGGGTGCATATATTGCCCTATCCGTGCTAATGGCAGTAATGGCAGTAGTTGGAGCGGATAAAAAAAGCAGACACTTTTCGGCAATACTATTGCCAGTTTTGTTTTTCCTATTGCATGTATCCTATGGTTTAGGAACTTTGAAGTCAATTTTTAAATAATTATTGATGAAAATGTATCTTTAATTGACAAGTTAAGGCAAAGGGAGTATACATAATAGGTTGACATAAAGGGAAAGGTTAGTATTTATATACATTAATTGATGTGCCAAGGCACTAAAAAAAGAGGTAAGATATGGATGAGAGAAAAAAAGATAGGATGCAACTTCTAGTAAGAAGATTCTTCCTTATAATAGTTGATGCGATAATTCTTAATGCATCAGTAGCGTTAGCACTTGTTATGCGTTTTAATATCAGCATTGCAGCTATTGAGCCACAGTATGTACATTCATTTTTAGTGAATATCATACCATACACATTGGTGTCTCTTGTGATTTTTTGGGCTTTCAAGCTTTACCATTCACTATGGCAGTATGCCAGTATTGCAGAGGTTTACAAGATCGTTGAGGCCTGTTTTGTAGTTGAAGTGGCCCACGTTACATTTACATTATTAACAGATACAATGCTTCCACGAAGCGTCTACTTTAACACTTTAGTTTTCCTTATTGTGGCTGAGTCAGCAAGTAGATTCATGTATCGTATGATAAGAACTGTATTAAACAGAAAGCGCCAGATCGGTGAGTATACAAGAATCATGTTAATTGGTGCAGGGGAGTCTGCAAATGTAATTATTCGTGAAATTCAGAATTCAAGATACCTTGCAAATTCAGAAGTTGTCTGTATTATTGATGACGATAAGAATAAGATTGGAAAATATATCAGAGGAATTAAGATTGTTGGTGGACGAGAGAAGATTATTGACAGCGCAAGACTTTACGGCGTTGACGAAATCATTTTCGCAATCCCAAGTGCAACTGCAGAACAGAAGAAGCAGATTCTTAATATTTGTAAGAATACAGACTGTTCACTTAAGACATTACCTGGCGTTTACCAGATGGTGGATGGGGAATTTAACATCAATTCCATTAGAAATGTAGACGTGTTGGATTTACTTGGTCGTGAGCCTATTAATGTTGATATTGAGTCTATTATGGGCTATGTTAGCGACAAGGTAATTATGGTTACAGGCGGTGGCGGTTCCATTGGTTCCGAGCTTTGTAGACAGCTTGTAAGCCATGATCCTAAGAAGCTTATTATTTTTGATATTTACGAGAATAATGCTTACGACATTCAGCAGGAATTAAAGCAAAACTATCCAGATGCAGATGTGGAAGTTTTAATTGGTTCAGTTAGAAATACAAGTAGACTTGAAGAAGTCTTTAAAAAATATAGACCAGAAATCATCTATCATGCAGCCGCTCACAAGCATGTGCCTCTTATGGAGGACAGCCCTAACGAGGCCGTTAAGAATAATGTTGTTGGTACATGGAAGTTAGCTCAGATGGCGGATAAGTACGGGGTTAAGAGATTTGTAATGATTAGTACAGATAAGGCGGTTAATCCAACTAATGTTATGGGTGCAACTAAGCGTATCTGTGAAATGATTGTTCAGGCATATAATGAAATCTCTAAGACAGAGTTTGTGGCTGTGCGTTTTGGTAACGTGCTTGGTAGTAACGGTTCAGTTATTCCACTATTTAAGCGTCAGATTGAACATGGTGGCCCAGTAACAGTAACACATCCGGAAATCATTAGATATTTCATGACAATACCTGAGGCAGTTTCCTTAGTTTTACAGGCGGGAGCTTACGCTAGAGGCGGCGAAATATTTGTACTTGATATGGGAGAACCAGTTAAGATTGATGACTTAGCTAAGAACCTTATTAGACTTTCTGGTTACACACTTGGTGTTAACATGGAAATTAAGTATACAGGCCTCCGTCCAGGAGAGAAGTTATATGAAGAGCTTCTTATGAAGGAAGAAGGTATGCAGGATACTGATAATAAGTTGATTCATATCGGTAAGCCAATCGAATTTGATAAGGAACACCTCTTTGAAAATCTTGAGAGATTAAAGGAGGCTTCTTATTCAGAAACAGAGGATATTAGAAGCTTGATTAAGGAAGTAGTTCCAACATATCATCCTAATGAACATTAAAAGAAAGCTCTAAAAGTTAGAAATAAATCTAGCTTTTAGAGCTTTTTATTTATATAATAAAAATGTTGCAACAAATTAAAAATTAGAGGTAATTAATGGAAGAGAAATTTTTAGAGTTAAATGCAAAAGATCTTGAGTTAGTGAAGCAGCTAAGGATAAATAAATTAACAATAGTATTATTTGCGCTTGTCCCTTTTTTACAAGTAGTTCCAAGCGTTATATATTTTACATCTTACAAACAATATATAAGTTCTGTGCTGTTTATTGTAGGTGCATTTTTAGTATCAATTATTATGTATAAAGTCTTATTAATAGTTTTAGAGAATAAAAACAATTATTTTCTTAAGTTAAGTTTAGTATCAATATTGTTATTATTGATTGATCAAATACAAAAAGCATTGCTATTAATATCAAATATTAATTTGAGGATTATTGGTGATTATTTTCAGATTAAGCAAATTCGAAACTATAACCAGAATTCTATATTGAATTACTTAGATTTAGGTATAAGTAAAGAATATGCCATATTGCTAAAAATATGCGTTATAATACTACCAATAGTATTTTTTATAAAAACTAAAAATTCAAAGATGAAAATAGGACTTATGTTGTTAATCGTAGCTTCTGTAGCAAGTTTAGTTGATACAATATTACGAGGCTATGTATTAGACAGCATATACTATTTTAAGCTGTTTTGTTTAGATATAAAGGATTATTATATACAAACAGCAGTAGCAATAATAATAGCTGAATACTTTGAAGGGGAGATAAGAAAACAAAAAGATAGAAAGTAAAATGGAGTTAAAGTATGAAATATAAAAATATATATGAAGGCAAGTTTGTATCAAGACCTAATAGATTTATTGCAAATGTAGAGATTAACGGAAAAGTAGAAACTGTCCATGTGAAAAACACAGGCCGCTGTAAGGAATTACTAATCCCAGGAGCAACTGTTTACTTTGATAAGCCAGGAACAGCCGGAAGAAAAACAGAATATGATTTAGTCGCAGTGTATAAGCAGAATTTCGGACTTATTAATATAGATTCTCAGGCACCTAATAAGGTAGTTAAAGAATGGCTTGAAAAAAAGCAACTTGATTATGTAAAAGCTGAATATAGCTATGGAGATTCAAGAATTGATTTTTATATTGAAAATGCAGACAAGAAAATCCTAATGGAAGTAAAGGGTTGTACTTTAGAATATGATGGAATTGGTTATTTCCCTGATGCTCCAACAACTAGAGGAATTAAGCATTTACACGAATTAACTAAGGCAAGGGCCCTAGGCTATGAAGCAGCTATAGCCTTTGTAATTCAGATGGAGGGCATAAGAGAAGTTCGAGCTGAAAAAGAAATCCATCCGGACTTTTATGCGGCACTTGAAGAAGCCAAGGCAGCAGGTGTTAAGGTACTTTTCTTGACTTGTAAGGTGGAGAAGGATTCTTTGAGTATTGCTGAGGAAAATGGGGATTTGCTAGTATAGCTTCTAAAATTGAATTGTTGACCTAATGAAGAAAAAATTCCAATTACGTATTACAAAACTTGCTTTTTAGGAAAAGAGAATTAATCCTTATCTTAATTTTTTTCCGGAAAAGTATTAAAGTGCCTATTATTTCAACTTGTTTTCTTTGATATTGATGACCGAATGAAAGAAAAAGTGTCGATTAGGATTATCACTTAAAATATTAGAATTTATCTGTTCCTCATTTCTTGACCTTTTAAGGAAAAAAATACCGATTAGGATTAAATCCCCCGCTTCACCTCCCGCAAGTCCCCAATTCCCGTCGAACAACACCTTAAAAACCGCCTGATTCATAGGCTCTTGCAATTACGTATGACGGTTCGTAGAATGCGCTGCAATTATAGTTATCAATAACTTTACATAGATCATTATTGTAGACTCTTATAATTCCATCGACATAGTTTTCTTTGCTAGTCATAGTATCTAGAATTAATCGTTTATATACACTTCCCATCTCTAATGCTGTTGGGATTATTCGCTGTATTTTTTCAGAAACATGCAATATATGACCTTGTGGAATGGACATGTTGTTTGATACAATTAACATATCAAATAGTTAAAGTATTTTTAAAAATAATCCGGATTATATTTTGAAAAATTAATAATGAAAGGCAGTATATATGAGACAAGAAAAAGAATTATTAGTTGAATTAAAAGAAGAAGAAATATTACAGCTTTAAGTTAATTATTAAGTAAGGAGAGTGCCACAAGTGGGTAAAAAAAGAATTACAAATATTTTAGTTGCAATAGGAGTTATTATTTGTGTTTTAATTGTATGCGCTGAGTCGGAAACTAAGCATATTTTAGTATTAGAAGGCGTCGTTATGGGAATGCATATCTCATATATTTTAGATATTATAATTGACTACAGAAAAGAAAAAAACATGGATAATTCGAATTGAATAGTTAGAAAAAATCTATTGTTTTATAGTTAGGGAGGATAGAATTATGAAGAAAACAAAAATATCATTATCAATTATCATGTTGTTAGCTGGCATATTTTTATTATTATCAGCTTTTACAGGAGTAAAATGTTTATCAATTATAGGATATACTTGTTTTATATTATATGGAATTTTAATGGTGTATTCTAATGTGAAAAATGCTTGATAATATGTGAAATAGTACGATTGGCGTTCCAGTAACCATTGTTACTGCCGTGTTATACATGCTTTATCATGATAATAAAGAATTAGGTTATGACAAGTTCTTCCTTGATGAATATCAGAAATTAAGGTTGAAGGTGTTTCAGAATTAAATATTAATCATTAATTGATATGTAATTTCACACACAAGCTATTGATGTGTTGTTTGATTTCTATAAGTGAGTTGGTAAAAAGGAGGATAGAATATCTATCCTCCCTTTGGTTTATGGTAACTATGAAGGAAGAAGGCATGCAGGATACTGATAACAAGTTAATTCACATTGGCAAGCCAATTGAGTTTGATAGAGAGCAACTTTTTAAAGATCTAGAAAGATTAAAAGAGGCATCTTATTCAGAAACTAACGACATTAGAAGTTTGATTAAGGAAGTGGTTCCAACATATCATCCAAAAGAATTTTAAAATAAAATAATCCCTCCAAATTCTGTATGACATAAGGTCAGGTGGCAGAATTTGGAGGATTTTTGTTAGTGTGATAAGAAAAGTGTTAATTTTTTAAAAAAATTATAAAATAAATTATATAACCAACTATTTTCCTTGCATATTATTAACAAAAGAGTTATAACCATATTAGACATTTGAAATCCGAATTTTACAAATGAAAACTAGCTAAAAAAGGAGACTTGAATATGGACGAAAAAGTAAAAGAAGCACAAGTGTGGTTAAACAAAACTTATGGTAGTAGAGAAGGATTTGTTAAAGTAGAGGAAAATGGACGTACTGGTAATGCAGTTATGAATGCCTTGGTTCGTGCTCTGCAGATTGAATTACATATGAGTAACATAACAGGTTACTTCGGGGAAGAAACAGCTAAAAATTACAATAGTAAAGCCATAAAAAAGGGAGATAGAGATAGTGACAACAATTTTGTAAAAATTTTACAATATGGTCTTTTTTGTAAGGGTTATAATCCTAGTGCTGTCACAGGATTTTTTGGCGATGGTACCATGGAGGCTGTTACAAAGGTGCAGCTTGATGCTGGATTTAGTGAAGATTATATAACTGAAAGATTGTCAGCTAAGGTATTTAAAGAGATATTATGTTCTGATGCACTAGTATTGGTGCCAGGTGGAGATAGTAAAATTAGACTTATTCAACAGTATCTTAATAGATATTATGGTGGTTATTTTGATATAATACCATGTGATGGTAAGTACAACGCCAACACGAATAAAGCATTAATATATGCCTTCCAGATATCGGCAGGTATGGATGCTTACACGGCTAACGGAAATTTTGGCCCAGCAACACAGGAACTAGCAAAGCAGAATACCCTTACAGTAGGAACAGGTAAAGGGAAGCTTGTAAAACTTGCTAAGTTTGGCTTATACATTAATGGTGTAAGAAAATTCAAAGAAAATTCCTTTGATTGCAGTGATGGTAATAATTTTACTGAAACTTTTGATGAGAGAATGGAAAATGCAGTAAAAGAGTTTCAGAAATTTACGGGCATGTTAAATATAGATGGTGTGGTAGATATCAAGGTTTGGATGTCACTTTTTGTAAGTACAGGATATCCTAAAAGAGATGTGCTTGCTTGTGATGCATCAACACAGATTACGGAAACTAAGGCAAAGAGAATTTATGCCAATGATTTTAGAATAATTGGTAGATATCTCACAGGTTGTACAGCTAATGGCCCTAAGAATCTAACAAGAGAAGAATTGTCTATTTTATTCAATCAAGGACTATCGGTATTTGCTATTTATCAGGATGAAAAGGAGTACTACAATTGTCATCCTGATGAAGAAACAACGGTACATTATTACAATTATGATCAGGGTTATTCTGATGCTAAGAAAGCTGTAGAGGCTGCCGAAGACTTAGGTATTCCTTATGGGGAACCTATATTTTTTGCAGTTGATTATGACTTTAATGATGATCAGACAACAGATATGATAATTCCGCATTTTCAGGGAATTGCTAAGTACATAAGGGACAATGGTCATAAATATACAATTGGATGTTATGGCCCACGTAACATATGCACTCGTATTGGCAACTATGGTTATGCCAAGTATAGTTTTGTAAGTGATATGTCCACAGGATATAGTGGCAATAAAGGCTTTATCTTACCTGATAATTGGGTGTTTGATCAGATACGTGAGTATACGCAAGGTTCGGCTGATGGAGCATTTGCTCTTGATTGTGTAGCAACTTCAGGAAAATATAATGGCTTTAATCATATAATTGATAGACCAGAACAGCAGATTAAACCAAGCAGCAGAGATGTGGCTAATGGATTCTGTGTAGATACGTTAAAGTTACTAGGTATTGATGTAGATGTTGTTAAGTTCAATGCTGAAACAGAGGTTAGCTTACCTGGTGTAACTGTTAAATATAAGGCTACACAGGGAGAAAGCATATCAATTGGTGATGGCTTTACAAGAGCTAAGTTTGATATCGTGGATGGTAAGATTAAAGATAAAGTTTATGTTGCAGTTAGTGAAGCTTTTAAAGAAGCAAAGTTGGAAGACTCATTAACTTTTGATACGGATGCAGTCTTTGATTTTCAGCTGAAAGCTCAGTTTATGGTAAATAATGGGTATATGGAGATAGGAACTTCAGTTAATGAAGATGGACTGCTTAAACAGTACATACTTTTTCATAAGGATATGTCGATATCTGAGGAATTAAATGAGTTCGTAGAGATAAGCCTTGAATTTATATTTGAAAATAAGTTGAGTAAAGAAGATGTTGAAGATTACAAAAAACAAGTAGAAAAAATAAAGAATAATAGACGAAAAGAAGAAGTTGAAGCAATCATATGTTTATCATTTTATTATAGTGTTTTTTCAGTGATTAATTCAGTAAAAAGCTTTATAAGTGAACATTATATACTTGCGATAGTAATAGTTATATTATTTCTCATTGTGGCTAAATATCCTCAAGGGATAATATTGATAATATAAGTACGAGGTGGGAATATGCGTATAGAATTTAGAGTGGATGCTGAATATTTAAAAAGAAGAAGCCGAAAATTGCAAAGAAAATCACTTGAACAAATAAGAATGTGTTATATTTTGTCAGCAGCTTTATGTAAAATATTTGTGGTATTAGATTTTTTAATTGTTCTTTATGGATTAATGGTGTTAATGCCATGGAATATATATGGGTATACTTTTTCAATAAAAGTTTTTCTGATGAACGCGGTATATACATTAGCATTTGGTTTGATAGCATGGTGGGCAAGGATGTCATATGAAGGAAATCCAACGATTTTTTTTGCAAAAATTATTACTTGCATTGTTTATCATGCTAAATTTAAAGATATAGAAAATGAACATATGATAGTTCAATTTAATACTGATGTTCTTGAAGTGTCGTATTTTGCTAAGCATAGAAAGATCAAGTATTGTGATTTGAGTAAAGTGATTATTTCTGATGAGTATATTATTATTAGGAACTGTTATATTGATAAAGAGTATGTATCTGATGAAGAATTTAACGAAATTAATAAAATTATTTTAGAAAAAGTTCCTAAATCTAGTATAAATAATATTGCTCATGATGTTTATTTTCCTAATGTTAAGCTTTTGATTAAAGAAGATTTAGGTTATATTAGTCGTGGACTAAAAATAAAAAATAAAAGAAAAAGCGTTAATTGGGTACAGTTAAGAATGAATTATTTATCATCATTGAAAAAAATCAATAATGCTTATCGGGTTATAAATTTTTATAATGATAGGATAATATCAATATATTTGCATAGACGTTATGAGTTGGAATATGAGTCAGTAAAAAAAGTTGTATTAGCAGAAGAATATATGTTGGTAGATAATGTATATATAGAACGTTTATCAATATCAGATAATGAATATAATGCTATTAGAACAATTTTATTGAGTAGAATACCTAGAGATAAAATTACAGATTATATTTTAACGTATAACTGTTAGCGATAAAAAATGTGAGAGATTATAAGCGAAAAAAGTATAAAAAAGTTAAAAAGCTAGTTATCGGGGATAATTATATCTTCGTAGGGAGACTATATATTGAGAAAGCTGGAATTAGCCACGCAGATTTTGAACGTATCGTAAAGATATTAAAAAACAATGTAAAACCTGAGAAAATAATTGAAAAAAGACGACAATACCCGATAGATCTTTTTAAGAAAGCATAATTTTTGCAGAAAAGGAATATGTTGAATTAGGTCTTGAGTTTGAATTTGATGATAGGCTAAGCGAAGCAGAAGTGCAAAAATATAGGAAAATTGAGGAAATAATCGCAACGCAAGAGCAAACGGAGGAAACAATTAAGATGTTTGTGGCTAGTACAGTTATGTGTATTAGTAATGTATTTAACACTGTAGAAAAAGCTGTAAATGAGGCTGGTAAAGTGGTGAAAAAATATCATTTAGCAAATTATTTAATTCTGCTAATAGTAGTGCTAATAATTGCATTTGCTGGAACTCCAGCAGTTGCTGCATTAACTGCATTATTAATTGAGGTGAAATAAAGTGGAATTTAAATTTAAAACAGATAATGAATATTGGAAAAGAAGATTTAATATTATCAATCGCGAAAGTGCGATGATAAAGAGGTTTTTATTAGTAATTATTGCCTTATATTTAGTTGCATACATGTTAACTTTTTTTATAGCAATATTAAAATTGGAAGATGCAATTTTAGGCGAATCACAAAATATGAAAATTATACTTGGAAAACTATTATTATTAGTAGTATTCACATTTTTGGCTATATTTATAACACAAAAATTATTGAAATGTGGAAAAAGATTTAAATTTATAGGGTTGACGAAGCATTTGATGTTGTTACGTTATGGAATAGGTCTAAAGACTATGAATCAATCATATTGTGTTATTACTTTTTCGGATAATAAATTGACTGCTAATTTTTTCAATAAGTGTGTTGAAAAACAATATGATGACATAAAAAAATGTGTTATGGCACATGAGTATATTGTTATCGATGATATATTTATTGATGAGCAATCTTTGATTGATGGAAGTTATGAGCAACTTCAGAATATAGTTGTCTCTAAAATAGAAAGAAAGAGAATATTTAGTAATTTTAATATTTAGTTAAATTGTAAAAATAGAGGAAGCAAGCTTCTAATATAATATTTTATCGTGTGCATATTAATATAAGAACCCCATCCAATTATGCTAGACATAATTGGATGGGGTTCTTGTATGTAATCTTAATTAGAATTTAAATGTATTCTCAAGTGTTTCCCACTTCTGATCCTTATCAGATAAGTTAAGTGGTGTACCATCAGTAAGTGTGTAGCCTGTAGCTTCGCAGTTACCCTTGTATTCGCCAACAAGTTCTGGCCACTCAATGCCAATCGCTGGATCGTTCCAAGCAAGACCGCCCTCATCACCTGGATGATAGAAGTCAGTTACCTTATAGCAGAATTCTGCTACATCTGAAAGTACAAGGAAACCATGAGCAAATCCTTCTGAAATGTAGAACTGCTTCTTATTTTCCTCTGTAAGTTCAACACCATACCACTTACCGTATGTCTTGCTATCCTTACGAAGATCAACAGCAACGTCAAATACGCTACCCTTAATTACTCTAACAAGCTTTCCCTGTGGGAATTCCTTCTGGAAGTGAAGACCACGAAGAACACCCTTTGAAGAGCATGACTGATTGTCCTGAACGAAAACCATATCAAGACCTTCTTCGTGCATATCGTTCTGATTGTATGTTTCCATGAAATAACCACGGTTGTCACCATGAACTGCTGGTGTGATTACGTGAAGACCTTCAATGCCACCAACATTTTTCTCTACCTTAATCTGTCCCATTGTCTTACCTCTTTCTTAAATTTATTTTTGAAATCTTATAACTGATCCTTAATCTCAGTTAAATATCTATGAACTGCATCCTGCCATGTAGGAAGTGGAGTAAAGCCAGCCTTAACAAGCTTAGACTTATCAAGTCTTGAGTTGAAAGGACGAGCAGCCTTGCTTAAACCATATTCTGCAGTTGTAACTGGATTAACTTCAACAGTTCTATCTACATAACCTTCAATGCCAAGTTCCTTAGCCTGCTTGTAGATTTCACATGTGAAGTCATACCATGAAATATATCCACCTTCGTTAGTTGCATGGTAGTAACCGTATTTGTCAGTTTCAACCATATCAACAAGGAGTCTTGATAAATCAAGTGTGTAAGTTGGAGTACCAATCTGATCTGCAACAACGCGAACAGAGTCATGTGTTTTACCAACATTTACCATAGTCTTAATAAAGTTCTTACCGTTAAGACCGAAAACCCAAGCGATACGTACAATAAAGTACTTATCAAGAGTTTCAGATACTGCAAGTTCGCCACCAAGCTTAGTTTCACCGTAAACATTAAGTGGAGCATAATCCTTGCAATCAGCCTCCCAAGGAGTTTCACCCTGACCATTAAATACATAGTCTGTACTGATGTAAACCATCTTAGCATCAAGAGCCTTAGCGCAGTTAGCAATATTCTTAGTACCATCTACGTTAATAGCCTTAACTTTAGCCTGCTTATCTTCATCTTCTGCAAGGTCAACAGCTGTCCAAGCAGCACAGTGAATAATAACATCAGGCTTAACTTCATTAAGAGTCTTAGATACAGCATCTGCATCTGTTATATCAAGAGGGCAGTAGCTTGCAGTAGTTACATAAGAACCATCTGCAATACCTGAATATTCAGGAGCGATATCACTACCGATACCTTCGTAGCCCCTCTTAGCTAATTCGTTCATAACGTCGTGGCCTAACTGACCGCCAACACCTGTAACAAAAATCTTCATCTATTAGCTTCCTTTCAGTCGTTAATATTGTTAAAGCCCGGACTCTATTGCTAGAGCCAGGCTATTATTTTTATGAAAATGTAAAAGTCAACGCGACTAATTATCTGTTAGCATACATTTTCTCATAGTAGTTCTGATATTCACCAGAAATGATAGTTTCCCACCATTCCTTGTTATCTAAGTACCACTTAATTGTCTTCTTGATACCATCTTCAAACTTAGTTTCTGGTAACCAGCCAAGTTCGTTGTGGATCTTAGTAGGGTCGATAGCGTAACGCATATCATGTCCCTTTCTATCTGTAACATGTGTAATAAGGCTTTCTGGCTTACCAAGTTCCTTACAAATAATCTTAACGATATCGATGTTCTTCATTTCGTTGTGGCCACCAACGTTGTAAACTTCACCAACGCGACCTTTATGGATAATAAGATCGATAGCGCGGCAGTGATCTTCAACATATAACCAGTCACGAACGTTAAGACCTTCACCATAAACTGGGAGTGGCTTATCATTTAATGCGTTAGCAATCATAAGAGGGATAAGCTTCTCTGGGAAGTGGTATGGTCCGTAGTTGTTAGAACATCTTGAAATAGATACAGGAAGTCCATATGTTCTGTGGTAAGCAAGTACAAGTAAATCTGCAGCTGCCTTAGATGATGAATATGGGCTTGATGTATGAATTGGAGTTTCTTCTGTGAAGAATAGGTCAGGTCTATCAAGTGGAAGATCACCATAAACTTCATCAGTAGAAACCTGATGATATCTCTTAATACCGTACTTTCTACAAGCATCCATAAGAACTGCTGTACCCTTAATGTTAGTATCAAGGAATACTTCTGGGTTCTCGATAGAACGGTCAACGTGAGATTCAGCAGCAAAGTTAACAACCATATCTGGATGTTCTTCTTCAAAAAGCTTATAAACAGCTTCTCTATCTGTAATTGATTCCTTTACGAATCTGAAGTTAGGGTTGTCCATAACTGGAGCAAGTGTAGATAAGTTACCAGCGTATGTTAAGCAATCTAAACATACGATTCTGTAATCTGGGTACTTATTTAACATATGAAAAACGAAATTAGAACCGATAAAACCGGCACCACCTGTAACGATAATTGTCATGATTTTTCTCCTTTAAAAATAATTATCACGCGCCAAGGGCGCATTCATCTATCTTAACTGGTCGAGGTACTTGCCGTCTAAGACGTCCTTTAAGTACTGACCGTACTGATTCTTCTTTAATACTTCGTAAACTTCTAATACATCATCCTTAGAAATCCAACCATTTAAGTAAGCGATTTCTTCAAGACAAGCAATCTTACGATGCTGATGTGTTTCAACAGTCTTTACGAAATTAGTAGCATCTACTAAAGATTCATGTGTACCTGTATCAAGCCATGTGAAGCCCTGTCCTAAGAGCTCAACATTTAAGCTTTCATTTTCAAGATAAATTCTATTTAAATCTGTGATTTCAAGTTCGCCTCTTGCTGATGGCTTAAGGTTCTTAGCGTATTCTACAACCTTGTTGTCATAGAAATATAAACCTGTTACACAGTAATTTGACTTTGGCTTAGCTGGCTTTTCTTCGATTGAAATAGCCTTACCCTCGTTGTTAAATTCAACAATACCAAAACGTTCTGGATCATCAACATAGTAACCAAATACTGTTGCACCCTTACCTTCTTCAGCGTTCTTTACAGCAGCGCTAAGTCTCTTCTTAAGACCATGTCCTGCGAAAATGTTATCTCCAAGAACCATTGCAACAGTATCATCTCCGATGAATTCCTCACCGATAATGAAAGCCTGAGCAAGTCCGTCTGGACTTTCCTGAACAGCGTAAGAAAGTTTAACACCAAACTGATGTCCGTCGCCTAAGAGCTCCTTAAATCTAGGAGTATCCTGTGGTGTAGAAATAATAAGAATGTCTCTAATACCAGCGTTCATAAGAACTGACATTGGGTAGTA